>Ga0196976_1000593_pt1 | contig 22101 bp, 14 predicted proteins | sample S3v_513CmetaG_FD_148644 | JGI IMG/M metagenome (GOLD analysis project Ga0196976, IMG submission 148644) | Soil microbial communities from Anza Borrego desert, Southern California, United States - S3+v_5-13C | ecosystem: Environmental > Terrestrial > Soil > Desert | place: USA: California...
TGAGCATTCCATCCGAAATGCCGTTTTCCCTCGCGGCGGCGATCACGTCGGGATCGCTGGGGTTCAATAGAAGCGAACGATAGGCAGCAATCAACTGCGACTTCTCGGCTGCTGCGATCTCGGTGATGCGGTCGGCATCGTACAGCAGCACTCCGATAAAGCGAATTCGCCCGGGGCACGAGTGGTAGCACGCCGGTGCTTCGCCGGCCTCAAGCCGGGGAAAACAGAGGATGCACTTCTCGGATTTTCCCGTGGACCAGTTGTAGTACGTCTTCTTGTACGGACATGCCGTTACGCAATGCCGCCAGCCGCGGCACTTGTCCTGGTCGATCAATACGATTCCGTCTTCACCACGCTTGTGCAGGGCACCACTGGGACAAGCGGCCACGCACGCAGGATTGACGCAATGGTTACAAGTGCGCGGCAGGTGGAACATGATCATGCGCTCGGTGGTGAACAGCTGTTCCCGCTGTTCGGGCGTGAGGTTCGGATCGTTTGCCGCGTACACAGGCGAGCCTGCCAGGTCATCGTCCCAGTTAGGTCCTGCCTTGATGTCGATGTACTTGCCCGTGATCATGGACAACGGCTTTGCGGTTGGCTGATCGTCACTCTTCGGCGCGCTGATAAGGTTCTGGTAATCGTAAGTCCAAGGCTCGTAGTAGTCATCGAGCGTCGGCTGAGCCGGATTGTGAAAGATGTTGAACAGCGATGAGAATTTCGTCTGCGAGCGGAGTGCAAGTTCGCCTTCGCTCGCCTCCCAGCCGCCCTTGTATTTCCGCTGGTCTTCCCATGCGATCGGATACCCGGTGCCGGGCTTCGTCTCGACGTTGTTCCACCACATGTACTCGGCACCTTTGCGGTCGGTCCAAAGGTTCTTGCATGCGACGGAGCAGGTGTGACAGCCGAGGCACTTATCGAGATGGAATACGGTTGCGATCTGTGCGCGTACGTTCATTCTGGCCTCCGCGGTCACCAGCTGAGATTCGGGAGCTTGCGGACCAGCACATGCGTGTCGCGATTTGTGCCGGTCGGGCCCCAATAGTTGAAGTGGTAGGTGAATTGCCCGTAGCCACCGGCCATCAATGTCGGCTTCAGACGGATACGGGTGAGGCTGTTGTGACCGCCGGCACGCCTGTTTTTCCGCAGGGGCGATTTAGGAACGGAAATAGTTCGCTCGGGCGAGTGGTACTGGATGCAGATGCCTTTCGGGATTCGGGCGCTCACGGCGGCGCGCGTGACGACCACGCCATTGTCGTTGTGCACCTCGACCCAGTCGTTGTCCTCGATGCCAATCTCCGCGGCTTCTGCGTCATTAAGCCACAAGGGTTCAACGCCGCGTGACAACGTGGTCATGCGGTGGTTGTCGGCGTAGGTGGAGTGGATCTGCCACTTTCCGTGTGCCGTCATGAAGTTCAGCATCTTGCTGCCATTTGCGCCGGTAGACGCGCGGACATCCGTCTGTTCGAGATCGAGCGGCTTTGGTTTGTAGCAGGGCAGGTTTTCACCAAACTGGATGTACAGAGGGTGATCGAGGTAGAGATGCTGTCGTCCGGTCAGCGTGCGCCACGGAACGTTACATTCAACGTTGTAAGTGAACGGAGCATACGCTCGGCCCTCTTCGATTAGGCCCGACCACATGGGACTATTCAGCAGCCTGCGCGGGCGCGCCTGAAGGTCTTTGAATTCTACCCGCGTTCCGCGATTTTTTTCCGCGAGATGCGCAAGTGGTACTCCCGTCTTCTCTTCCATGCGCTTGTAGGAACGATAGGCAAGTTCGCCGTTCGTCACCGTCGCAAGGCGCAGGATGGCGTTGCAGGCGTCCAATTCTTCGCCAATAGCGGGACAGAGTTTCCCGTCTACCTCCACGGTTGGAGCGGTCGCCAGAAGGTATTCGTACTCGTCCTGCACGTCGTAGCTTGTCCCGTGCGCCCCGAGTCCGTTCTTCGGCACCAAGGGGCCAAGCGCGACGAATTGCTTGTATAGATTCTTGTAGTCGCGCTGCACGACACGCAGGCCGGGCATAGTCTTGCCGGGGATGGGCTCACATTCGCCCTTCGTCCAGTCGCGAAGATCAGGCTGAGCGATCTCGGCGGCGCTATCGTGGGCGAGCGGTGTGGCCACCACATCCGCTATCGGTTCCGGCAGATGCTTGGCCGCTAGCTCGGATATTTTCTCCGCGACCTTCTTGAATATCTGCCAGTCCGAGCGCGACTCCCAAGCAGGCGGCACGGCCGGAGCGAGCGGATGGATGAAGGTGTGCATGTCAGTGGAGTTCAGGTCGGCTTTTTCGTACCAGGTCGCGGCCGGGAGAACCACATCGGAGTAAAGCGCCGACGTGTCCATGCGGAAGTTCAGGTCGACGATGAGATCGAACTTGCCTTCAGCGGCCTGCTTGCGGAACTCGACTTCGTGCACACTGCCTTCTGCAACTTCCTCCGCAATGGAGTTATGGTGGGTGCCGAGGTAGTGCTTGAGAAAGAACTCGTGGCCTTTGGCGCTAGCCATGAGCGCATTTCCACGCCAGATAAACCACACGCGAGGCCAGTTCTGTGGTGCGTCGGGATCCTCCACGGCGAAGCGCAGCTTCTTCTGGCGTAGTTGGTCCACGATGTATTTCACGATGGCGGCTTCGTCGACAGCCCCTTGACTCCTTGCCTCTTCGACCAGGGCAAGTGAACTCCGATCGAATTGCGGATAGAACGGAAGCCATCCGGATCGAACAGCGCGGACCTGCATGTCCATTGTGTGTCCGGATGCGAGCGAAGCGGAGCCGTTCGGCTTGGGAACGGTGTGGTAGGCGGTAAACTCACGCTCGTAACGCCACTGATTGGAGTGCACGTAGTGCCAGCTCGGAGAGTTCTGAAGACGCGGAACAGGCGACCAGTCGCGCCCGAAGGCAATGGCGGCCCACGACTCCATGGGCGCCAGTTTCTCCTGCCCTACGTAGTGGGCGAGCCCGCCGCCGTTCGTCCCAACGCAGCCGCAGAAGAGCAGCGAATGGATCGCGGCGCGGTAGATGAGGTTGGCGTGATACCAGTGATTGACGCCCGCGCCGATGATGATCATGCACTTGCCGCGGGTGGCTGCGGCGGTCTGTCCCCATTCCCGTGCGAAGGCAATGATCCTGGAACGGTCCACCCCAGTCATCTTTTCGCCCCAGGCGGGGGTGTAGGGCTGATCGATATCGTCGTAGTCTGATGGGTAGTCGCCTTCGAGACCGCGCGAAACGCCGTATTGCGCCATGAGCAGGTCGTAGATGGTTGCCACAAGCACTTCGCCATGGACCGTACGGAGGCGCTTTGCCGGCACACTCCGAACAGGATCACGAGTGGCGTCGAAGCTGTGAAGCTCGAGCGGGACGATCTGATCAGACGTCTCAATGAAGCTAAGGCCTGGGTTTATGTCAGACCCGTCGACCGCGTCCTTAGGAATAAGGTTCCACTTTCCCTTCTCAGTTCCCCACCGATGACCGACGCTTCCCATCGGCATCTTCGGCTTGCCAGAGTCCGCGTCCCAGACGAGGAACTTCCAGTCGCCGTTTTCGGTGTTCGCATACTCAGTCAGCCGCGACGCGCGCAACATCTGCCCGGCGCGCCATCGTCCGTTGTGCGGAACGAGTTCCACAAGATACGGCGAGTCCGTGTAGCGCTTTGCATAATCAAGGAAGAACTGCGTCTGCTTCTCCGCGTGGAACTCCTTTAGCAGAACGTGGTTAACGGCAAGCCACCAGGCGCTATCCTGCCCGGCGCGGACGGGTAGCCACTCATCGGCGTATTTCGAGACCTCTGACAGATCGGGAGAGAACACGAACATGCGGGAGCCGTTGTGGCGGGCTTCCACCGCAAAGTGGCAGTCCGGCGTGCGAGTCATGCTCAGGTTTGAACCGACGACTGCAATCATTTTTGAGTTGAACCAATCAGCCGCCTCGGGCACGTCGGTCTGTTCGCCCCACGTTTCGGGTGAGGCGTTTGGGAGATCGCAGTACCAGTCATAAAATGAAAGCGCAACGCCACCCATCAGCTGCATCATTCGCGCGCCACTCGCGTAGCTGATCATTGACATCGCAGGAATTGGCGAGAAGCCTGCAATGCGATCGGGACCATATTTCTTGATGGTGTAAATGTTGGCCGCCGCGATCAGTTCCACGGCATCGTCCCACTGCACTCGGCGAAAATCCCCCTTGCCGCGTGCCTTCTGCCACTCGTCTCGAGCTACAGGATCTTCAACCAGTGCTGTCCAGGCCTCCACCGGGTCTGCGTAGCGCTCGCGCACCTGCTTCCACTTATCGAGTAAGGCGCCTCGCACGTATGGGTACTTCACCCGCAAGGGCGAGTACAGGTACCAGGAGAAGGAAATGCCACGTTGGCATCCACGAGGCTCGTGCGGCGGAAGATCGGGACTGATTCGGGGATAATCAAGCGCCTGCATCTCCCACGTGACAATCCCGTCCTTGACGAAGACGTTCCAGCTACAAGAACCGGTGCAATTCACGCCGTGCGTACTGCGAACGACTTTGTCGTGCTGGTACCGATTGCGGTAGAACTCTTCCCAGCCGCGCAGGTGCGAGCCGGACTCGTCTTTGATCCACGACAACGCATCGCGCTTCTTCATTTGCCATCTCCCCGTTTGGTAATCGTTCCGCGAACACCGCGCGATCGTCCGCGCCAGACGAATCCGGCAACCAGCATGGCCAGCAACGAAACGCCGATACCGGCCAATTGCACGGCTCGCCTTGGCGTCTCGCGTGCCTGTTCTGAATGCTCGAGGGTGGTCCCGAAGAATCCGATGAGAGCCGCGATCTCTTCCCTGCTGAGTGCCTTGTCGCGATAGATCGACGACATGACGGGCGTGGGTGGGCGTTGGAGCCACGCGGATAGACCACGTTCACCGCCGAGTCTCTGCCGGACGAGCGTCAGATCTGGTCCGAGCTTACCGCCGGTTCCGGGCAGCCCAGCGGCCTGGTGGCACGCCATGCAAGCAGCACCGCCACCACTCAACTGGCGCGTTCCGATGAACAGCGCGCGCCCGATCTCGGGGTCTACGGCGGCTGCCGTAACCTCAGGTTGAGGATGCGAGCCAGTCGAGCGGAACTCAATGTAGCGCAGTACTTCGTCTCCGAGTCTTTCAGATAGATCGGGAAATGCCGGCATCGCCATACCCTGAGACTGTTCTCGGAGTTTGAGGGCATACCCGTCCCTGGCTTTGATCTTCTTCTCAGGGTCGCGTATGAAATCGAGCAGCCATTGCCGCTCGGCGCGTTGCGTTACATCCTTGAGATCCGGACCAGCGAGAAAGCCTCCACCGATGCTGTGGCATGAGGAACAATTCTGCTCGTAATAGGCGTCGCCGCTTTCTTGCGCGGAGGCCGACGCCGTGAAGAGCCTCAGTAAAAAGATAAGAGCGATCGCACCTGCGCAGGTGCGTAAGCTGCAAAACGGTCCGTACACGACGTACCCTCCTGACAAGAGGCGTAGCACTCGACAGTTCGTGTGTAAGCTGTGATTTGCTTTTGGCCGTCGCGGGGACAAACTATAAGAATGAAGGCGACCCCAGCTCCACCGCGATCGCCGTACATTAGCCTTTGCAGCTCGCCTGGGATGTGACTTTTGTCACGGAGGGTAAGTACATCGCAGGGGGGAGAATCCCCGCGAGCAGACGACAATTCTTCTTACTCTGAGCCAAGCGAGGCAAGTCGCGTCGTAAGAGATGGATCGAATCGGAAGTGCGAACTAGTCTTATCAGTTGCAGTTGCCCTGTTGTAAACCGTGAGGAGTCGTCGCGGATCGCGCATTACCTCAAACGCCTCTGACGTTCCAAGTTGCTTTTCGATCACACTGAACATGACGGCCCCGACGCTGTGCCATCCTGCACCCAGCAATCCTGCCGTAATCTCTTGATATCGCGCATCGTCGATCTCGGAGGCCGTCAGCAGAGCTCGAGCCGCTTCGCTGGTTTGCAGAAGCAAAGCGTTTTCGTCTGCGAGATGCGCCGCGTATTCAGGATCCGAGCGTAGTTGGTCGATGTCGCGGTTCGCATTGATAAAGTAAGTGGCGCTTCCTTCAGCGACGATCGTCTGGAGGAAGTTGAAGATCTTTTCGTCTTTCGGATTGAGCTTCAGTTGCTTTCGTTTGCGGCCAATAATGGTCTCCAACGCGATGTGGTGAAGTTCGTGGGCGAAAAATGTTTCTATGAGGGACACCGTGGGAGGGGGCTGATCGCGAGCTGCAGACCGGTAGCTGGTGATCAATAGGTCGAAGTAAATCCTGCCATTATCAAGAGCTGCCGCGCCGGCACGTCCTCCCATGACGATGAAAAGCCGGGGACATGTTGCAACCGTCTCCGGAAGTGCATTATCGGATCGCTTCTTGGCTGCTGCTATGACATCTGCGCGCTCGAGGGCCTGAAGACGCGCTTGGAGCAAGCCGACGTTCTCGACTCCCCAATGCAGTGATGGCAGAATGTCACGCGTGAGACCTTCGATGCCTCGACGTGAGCGCTGATCCGTGTCGACCGGTGCGATCTCTTTTGAAGTTTTTTCGACAAGAGACTTCAACAGTTCCCTGTACTGCTGCGCTGTCACCCGACGCGCAATGTTCTGTTGAGCGATCAGGAGCTCGGTGCCCTCCTGCTTAAGCACTGCTTCTATTTGCGCGGCTGTGGCGGTCTTACTTGCTACACCATCCAGATAAGCAAGAAAGGTCTTCGCTTGGCCCACGTTGACTTCGGGACGCAGGCAAGCTGGCGGCAATTGTGCGGGCGCAGTACCGACCAAGCCTAGCAGAAGCGCTGACGCGGCGAGACGTGCGCGTGGTTTCATGAGTGCTGGAACTCCAAGTGCATGTGTCAATTCGACGACAGCTCACGCCCACCGTTGCGCAGAACGTTGGCAGCGAAAGCGATCAGCGAAAGCAGTACAAGAGTGGAGCCGGGCGCGACGAGGCGCTCGCCGGCTTCGCTTCCGAGAATCAGCATCACCAGACCAGCGGTCATGATTGGTAGTCCTATGTTGTGTCCCCAGAAATGCAGACGTGCCAAGCCACTGGAGGCGCAGCGCGGCATCGTCACATACGCAAGACCGGTTACAGCCATGGTGGCCCAGCCCAGGAGGAGAACGTGACTGTGAACCGAGGTGAAGGTGAAATCCTTTGAGACGCCCATGAACAAGCCCAGGCTGAGTCCTGCGACCATATAGAGGGCCGCAATTTTCACCATGGTCAGTCCGACCTTTGCAGACGCATGCGATCTATGCGCGGCTGGAGACGATTGTGTCATCTTTCGCACCTCCATCTTCCTGCTCATGTGGAGTTTGAAACCTGGGAGCGTAGTTGCAGCGAACAGGATTAGCTATGACAAAAGTCACAGCCTCGTTTTTCCCCGATTCCGGGCGAATGCGTGTGTCCTCGTGCACTCCCGAAGTGGAACAAGTTAGGACGTGTGCGTGGGACGCCGCGACTGCCGACGAATCTTCATCTCCAGAGTTTTATGGCTGCAATGGCCTGAAGCTGAGATCCTGATAGTCGAAGCTGAAATCGGCGAGTGGTGATATTGCGACCATCTTCATCGCTTGGATTGCGCCATTCTGGTCCAGTGAGAAGGTGACGTAAGCGTCGGCCAGGCTCCGATCGCGCCAACGAGTTCGGAAAGTGTCGTACTGCCAGTGCTCCAACTCGCCGACCATGGCCGGTGTGTGATCCATGCTAAGAATGAGCCTGCCATTTTGGAGCCGGACGGTGGCGGTGCCATACCATGCGTCGTCGTAGGTACCCGCGTACTTCTCGATCGGGAGCGAAGGCTTCGAGTTGATGTTCCGGGAGGAGGTCTGCTTCTTCTCCACTTCCGCTGCTTCTGCGAGCTGACGCGATTTCGCCTCGCGGAACGCCGTGATCCAGTCGGTCGGAGCCAACTTCAGGTAGTGGTCCAGCAGGTGGTAGATGATGGCCTGGTATGCCCCGTTCTCCTCCTGGTTGGTGAGAACGATGATTCCCAGATTCTCTTCGGGCACGAGTTGGATTTTGGAAACAAGTCCAGCCAGTCCGCCGGTGTGGTCCACCAATTTGCGTCCGTTGTAATCGCTTACTCTGAATCCGAGTGCATAACACGCGAAGTTGGGCTTCAACTTCGATAAGGACGGTGCAGGATTGCCGATTGGCATGATCGTCTGTGGCGACCACATCTCACGGGACTGGCGCTCACTGAAAAGTCGCGAACCCTTCGGCATCTGTCCGCGGTTGAGCTGGGTGAGAACCCATTTCGAAAGGTCCGCGACAGATGAGTTGATTGCACCTGCGGGTGCGGTGTTGTCGATGTTGTTCCAAGGGATCGGCGTTATCTTGCCTTCCACACGCGCATGTGGCGTGACGAAGTCCATCCCTGGTCGTAGTGCGGCGATGCTGGTGTTGGTAGATTTCATTTCGAGCGGAACGAAGATCCGCTCTTGCAGGAAGGCGTCCCAGGTCTTCCCCGTGACCGCCTCGACGATCTGCCCTGCAACAAGGTACAAAATGTTGTCGTACGCATAACGGCTGCGGAACCCGTGTTCGGGCTTGACATACCGTATACGTCGCAATATCTCAGCACGGGTGAAAGTCGTCTGTGGCCAGAACAGCAGGTCGCCTGCTCCAAGACCCAGTCCGCTGCGATGCGTCAGCAGGTCTCGGATTGTCAGTTCACGCGTAACGTAAGGATCATAGAGCTGAAAGGACGGCAGGTGCTTCGTAACAGGGTCGTCCCATGTGATCTTGCCTTCATCAACCAGGATTGCGAGTGCCGCTGCGGTAAACGCCTTTGTGTTTGAGGCGATGCCAAACAGTGTGCTGTCTGTAACGGGCTGTGGCTTCCCGAGTTCGCGCACACCGTAACCTTTGGTCAGGACGACCTCTCCGTCCTTCACGATAGCGATAGCAACGCCGGGGACTTCGAACTCCTCCATCACTCGCGCGACGTAAAGGTCCAGGCCCGCAGGTGGAGCAGCTTGCGCTTGCAGAAGAGGCGAACAGACCAAAGCAACGACTAGGAATGCGGCTACTGACAGACATGCCCAACGGAGGGTGTGCATGTGATCCCTTCTCCAACGTAGACGAAGTCGCGTCTGAACTACACCAACATCTTCAACTCGGCAAGCAAACGGTCAATCTGCTCGGGAGTATGCGTTGCAAAGACTACGGCGCGCAGTACGCCGTCCGGCCCGGCACCTACATAGCGGCTACGCTGAATGAGGATGCCGCGATTGAGCAATTCGGAGTGCACGTCATCCATCGCCTTTGCAGATTTCAGCCTCCAGGCTGCGACTGGAGCTGGACTGTCATTCATCTCGAAGCCCAGATTTTTCAGCCCGCCTCTAAGTTGACGTGCGTTCTTCGCCAGCCTGTCGCGCCACTCCGGATGAGCTTGGAGCAGTTCCATCCCTTTCAGCGCCGCGGCGGCTGTTGCGGATGATCCGGCGGACGCTCCATTCATGATGTGCCCGCCACGGATCGTTTTCACGAGCGCGGCTGGGCCAGGGATGACACCTCCATGCGAACCGACGGCCTTGCTGAATGTCCCGCCGAAATACAGCCGGTTGGACTTCAACCCGAAGTGCTCGTAAGTCCCGCGACCGTGCCCTCCGAGCACTCCCATTGCATGCGCATCGTCCAGCCAGATGAGCCCGTCGTAGTTCTCGACTAACTTCAGGTACTCGGGTATCGGCGCGAGCATTCCGAAAGTAGGAAAGATGCCGTCGCTCATCAGCAGCGGTTTTTCTCCAGCCCTGACGTGCTCTTTCAACTGGCGCGCTAAATCCGCCGGATCGGCATGCGCAAACGTGAACACAGGTTTCCGCAGCGCCCAAGCGAAGTCGAAAACACTGTAGTGTGCACGCTCATCGAGAAAGACAACATCGAACATCTTCAGCTGATCCATTGCCTGGAACGCTGCCATATTCTGGAGATAACCGGATGTCACGTAGGCTGCGTCTTCTGTTCCGAAGAACTCAGCTGCGCGCTTTTCCACCTCGACATAGAGCGGCGTAGTGCCGTACGGGTAGCGGCTCGTGCCCGAGTGGGTGCCGAATCGCGCTAGCGCTTCCTGCGCCGCCTTGATTAGTTCGGGATGATTCTGAAGGCCGTAGTAGCTCGTGCCGCCGAAGTACAGGCACTTCCTTCCGTTGTAGAAGGTCTCTGCGGCAGGAGCACTCTCCTGCACGAACCCGCTAAGCGCGCTGCTCACTTGCTGGGTGAACGCGCGAACAGCAGTGCCGGCGGTTAACAAACCCGCGGATGCGAGCTTGATGAAGTTTCTCCTGCTGGACATTTCAACGCTCCTTCGCATGGACTGCTGTCGTGGGTTTCTCGATACCCAAAGCTGGCGGCAATTGGGGAGACGGATACTGTGAGAAGAGGTCGGCAGGCGACCCCTGCAGTCCATTACCCAAGGCCTTCCACATCGCCTTGTCGAGATCGGAGTCGACAGTGCGAGTGTCCTGCGGACGCGAATTCACCAGCAAAGCCCATTCGTATCCGTTCCAGCTCCGGATGAGTAAGCTGCAACTTCCGCGTAGTGCGCCGTTGTGCCACCAATTAGCATCCATCTCCTGCGGACGAACGAGGAGACCGAGACCGTACCAGTACGCGCTTGTGGACCACTGAGGAACGTCGGGGCGTGCGGTCATTTCGATGAGGCTGTTGGCGGTGATGTATCCCGATCCGCGTCTTCCGTCCAATGCGCTCATGAACCTGACCAGATCGATAGCGGATGCGATCCAGCCGCCGTGTGCGTCCATAGCTTCCAGGTTGTAACCGCCATATTGCATGGGAACGGTCGTTGTCCCCGGGAACACTGAGGTAGCAAGTGGGGCGCCGTCGTAGTCGTAATATTTCACTTCGCCGGGCGCGCGACCTTCCGCAAGTGAGCGCCCGATCCGCATGGCGTGAACGTCCATGGGGGCCAGCACGTTGTCACGTACGTAGACTTCGTACGATTGGCCAGTGACCTTTTCGATGACTCGCCCGAGGATGCAATACCCGAAGTTCGAGTACGCGTACTTCATGCCGGGCTCGAAATCCAACGGACGGCCCAACATGTACTGAATCACGTTCCTACAGGTTGCCGGTGCCGGGACGTTGAGGCTTTTAGCAATCTCGGTCGACATGAACATCGGATCGCCGCTTACATCCCTGTCCCACCCCCCGGCATGCTCGAGCAGATGGCGGATGGTGATGTTGCGCAACCGTGCATCAGCGTTCGTGGGCAGGGAAAATTCGGTGAGGACGTCCAAGAACTTTGATTCGAGATCGAGTTTCTTCTGGTCGACAAGGTGGAGAATTGCCGCGGCCGTGATCGGTTTCGAGATGCTAGCGATCCGGAACATTGAGTCCGGCTGCACCGGAGCCTTGTTCTCGACGTCGGCGTAGCCGTATCCACGCACCAGGATGAGTTTCCCATTCTTGGTTACAGCAAGCGCAGCCCCGGGAATACTCCACTTCTTTAATACTGGAATAATTGCGTCATCATAAGCGGCGACCCCTGACACCTCGGGACCGCTTACAGGAAATTTGTCTGAAGGACTCGCTGGCGTGCCTCCCCCGGACGCGCCGCTCCCGCAAGCAGTGGCAGGAAGACAGATAAGCAGACTTAGAACACAGAACAGCCGAATGAATGGGTTATCCATATGAATGCGTCTCGTTGACAGCGCTGCTGTACTGCTACTCGGTAAAAAGGCGGCGGTAGACAAACCGCCGCCAGTCAAGGGAGGGTTGCTAATTAGAACGTAAAACGGCAGCCGAACTGGAAAACCCGTGGTCCGGTGCTTCCGGTGGGCTTCCCGAATGTATCAACCAGCGGATTGCCGGTACCCTGATGCCGGACATTGCCGTCATATCCGACGTAGGTAGGCGTGTTGGTCACGTTGAAGGTGTCGACGAAGGGTTCCCATTTATAGCGCTCGCCGAACCTGAACTCCTTTGCCACACGCATTTGCGTCCAGATGTACTGTTCTCCCCGATGCGTGCTACGTGATACACCCACCGGACGATCCCACCAGCCATCACCGTTAAGATCGCCACCTGACGTTTCGCTCCACGGATATCCGGAATGCCAGTCAAGGACACCGGAGATCTTGAACCCCAAGGGGAGGAAGTACATTCCGTTGAAGGTCAAACGGTGGGGCAGGTCGTTCGCCGAGAGGCCACGATCGCACTTGATATTATCGGAATCCTGGTTGACCAAGTAACTGCAAGTGGTTCCATAGCTGTTCGGGTCCCCGCGAACGTCATCGATTGCTTTCGCGAGGGTGTAGGTCACGGTAAAGTCCGCTTTTGAGCCTCTGTACTTCAGGGTCGATTCCATGGCCGTGTACCACGAATGGCCCACGGAGGACTGCGCCGCGATGTGGAAGTAATCAGGATTTGGACGCGGGTAATTCGGCCCGGAAGCAGGATCGGGAGCATTGCGGTCGACCATCGTCCACTGGTTCTTTCCCAGGATTCGCACGAAGTCGACGTTCAGCGCAAGCTTGCTGCTGAGCTGTCGCTGTACACCCAAGGTCCAATGGTCGGTGTAGGGGTACTTCAGGTTCTCGTCGAGGACATCGACGCTACCGTTGTTCCACCGGAAGCTATCGATTGACGGTGGCACTGGATACGGGACCTGGTGCAGCCAAGTGATGCTATTGTCGGGATTACGCCGCCACCACCACCAATCTTCCATGAATGCCTGATCGCGAGTGTTGACCGTATTCTGGATGATCAACGCCGCTTCGTTCAGCGGAACACGTCCATAGAACCGGCCGAAGCCTCCGCGAATAACTGTCTTCGGGCCGAGGGGGCTGTAAGCAAAGGAAATGCGTGGGGCGAAGTTGGCTTTAGGATTTGAAACCTTCTTATTGTTGAGCGTACCGACGGGGTCGACCGCGGAGAACCAGTTCTCGTAGTCCCAACGCATGCCGTAAGTCAGGACGAACTTGTCTGTGATCGACCACTTGTCTTGCGCGAACACGCCATACACGTTTTCCGGGATGTACCAGCTATCGGCCCCGAAGCGCTGAATATAGCGATACGGATACGTCCACGGGTCAGTAGGATCGAACGGTTCGTCGGTATCGAAGTCGTATTCGCCGTCGCCGAAATTCTTATTCGAGCCTGCGGACACAACTCGCATGTATGAACCGCCAAGTTTGATGTCGTGGCGGCCACGGGTCATGCTGAGGTTGTAGACTGCCTGGCCATTGTACTCTGGCAAATCATACGGTACGCCAGGCAGCTTGCCGCTTACGGAGTGCCAGCGGTATTCAACGTAGGGGTACTGAAGATCCTGGGTGGACTCCGCCGAATCAAGCGTCGCGGCAAATTGCAGACGAAGCTCGCTCAGTGTACGCGCTGAAACTGTACGCATCCACGTAGCTCCAAAACTCATCGGCTGGTAGATTTCCCGGAATTCAGTGCTCTTCATATTTGCGCCGCCTGGGCCCCAAATACCGTTCGAGCGCTGACCGTTGTATCGGAAAAAGAAGGTATCTTGCATCGACGGTGTGTAGTCGAGGCGACCGCTCCATACCCCGCTCGTCGGCCCTGTGGGAGCGGTTTGGTTGTACTCGAGCGGAGCCGTGATCTTGCGTACGTCGATCTCCTTCGAGTACTCGTAAGAGCCAAAGTAGAACAACTTGTTCCGTTTGATTGGCCCACCGATGGTTGCACCAAACACCCGGCTGTAGCTGTCGGGCTTCTCGTGCACAACAGGCGTGCCATTTACCTGGGCGTAAATAATGTCCATTTGCTTCTGGTAAGCGTTGTATGCGTTCAACGCGGATTCATAGATATGCGTGTAAGCGGTGCCGTGGACCTGGTTGGTGCCGCTCTTTGTGGCGACGTTGATGACGGCTCCGCTTGCGTTCCCATACTGCGGCTCGTACTGGTGCGTAACGATCTGGAACTCCTGGATCGACTCTATGTTGATTCGACCGCGGGAGCTCTGAAGGGTTGAGTTGGTTTGGGTGACACCATCGATTGTGAATTGATTGTGGTATCCACGCTGACCGTTCACAGAGAGGCCTTCACCAAGGCCGCCATTGTTATTACCTGCGACACCGGGCGTTGTCATGAATACAAGGTCAAAGAAGAAGCGGCCACCAACAGGCGTGTTCATCAACTGTTCGCTGGTGATGACCGTGTCAACCTGCGCCTTCTGGCTCTCGACCAGCGGCGTCTCGGCCGTGACGTCTACCTTTTCCGATACCGCACCGACCTTAAGTACGATTTCGTAGCCGAGATCCTGGCCGACCATGAGCTTCAGGCCCTTTGCTTCGACCGTTTGAAAACCCGAGCGCTCTACCGTGATGTCATAATTACCGGGATTAAGACCGCGAAAGATGTAGATTCCTGTGGATCCAGTGTCAGTGGTTTGAACGATGCCCGTTGCCTGGTTGCGAACACTTACCTTCGCATCCGTGACCACGGCGCCGGTTGCGTCTTTCACTGTGCCTGAAAGCCGCGCGCCGGTCATCTGCCCCATCACCGGTATCGCGGCTATCAGAAGCACGGCGATCACGACTGCCGCGACTCTCTTCATATGCCTCTCCGTCCTTCAAAAAAGAATCAAGCCTGCTACTTCTCGATACTCGCGCTCCTCAAAAGATCGCTACCTTCTTCCGTGCCCAGCGCCGCGATCATGCGCTGCTCCGCATCAAGAATCTGTTCCCTCATCAGTTGCGCTGCACGCTCGCTATCGCGTTTGCGCACAGCGTCCAGCACTGCAAGGTGCTCCGCAGTGGCTTCTTCAGCACTCAAGCCCACATCGAGGCCGAGGTAAAGCGGGCGTTGCAGTTGGTCGAGCAAGGAAATCACAGCCGTTTCCAGGCGCACGTTGTGTGAGCAATGCGCGAGCGACTGATGAAATGCGCTATTCGCACGCAGATAGCTTTCGTACGTCTCTCGCTCGCCTGGCGTGTATTGGAGTTCAGCGAGGGACGTCAACTCTTCGATCTCTTCCTGGGTCGCGCGTTTCGCGGCGAGGCCTGCGGATTCAGACTCGAGGATGTAGCGGAGTTCGCTCATCTCTCGAATGTCTTCGAGCGTGAGAGGCACCACTTCATATCCGCGGTATGGGACCAGTGACACCAACCCTTCGAGGCCAAGTCTGTTCAGGGCTTCGCGTAGAGGGGTGCGGGAAATGCCGATGCTCGCACAAAGTTCTTTCTCGATGAGCCGCTGCCCGGGTCGAAGCTTGCAGGTGAGAATGTCGTGTTTTAGCGCTGCATAAGCGCGATCCGCGAGTGCCGTGGGAGGAGCGTCGGAAGGGTGCAGTTCAATGAGCGACCGAGGCCTTGAGATCGACGACAAAGGCAAACTCCTCTTGCAGCTCTGGATTGTATATTGTATATTGCATACGAAATACGATTACCTTGTCAAGCATTTTCGTGCCGGCCCGTAAAGGCCGGATTTTCTGGAGAAATTCGTTGCCGCTCCCTCGAATATTCCGCCTGCAGGACTTAGTGCTGCTGATTGTGGGTGCGGTGATTGGATCCGGAATCTTCTTAGTTCCCACAGTCGTGCTGCGGCAAGTTGGCGGCAGTCCCTACCTGGCATTCCTCGCCTGGGTCATGGGCGGAGTGATCTCCTTATTAGGAGCACTCACGTACGGCGAGCTGAGCGCGCGCGTGCCACAGGCGGGCGGCCTGTACGTTCATATCAGGCAGTGCTTCGGTTCCCTGCCGGCTTTTCTTTATGGCTGGGCTCTCTTCTTCGTGATTTCGAGCGGAGCGGTAGCCACGCTTGCCGTCGCTTTCAGTACCTACCTCTCGCAGTTCGTCGCGATGGACCCGACGACATCCAAGCTGGTTCCGCTCTTGATGATTGCAGTAGTGGGCGTTATCAACGTCCGCGGAACGCGACAGAGTGCCACGGTACAGAACTGGACGACGGCCCTGAAGGTCACGGCCGTATTGGCGTTTAGCATCGTCCTGCTGCTGTTCGAGAGCCAAGCAAGTATCTATGCCACCGTAGCGCTCGCGGAGCGCTCGGTTCTATCCGGGTTTGGCCTGGCGATGATAAGCGTGCTCTGGGCCTATGAGGGTTGGCAATACTGCACATTCAGCGCGGGCGAAGTGATAGACCCTCAGAGGAACTTCCCGCGAGCATTTCTGATCGGTCTCGCTGTGGTGATCCTTGTCTACGTGCTCGCTAATGCAGGTTATCTTGCGGCACTGGGCCCAAGCGGGGTGATGAGTTCTAACAGCGTTGCAGCTACTGCAGTCAGTGCTGTTCTGGGACCGTGGGCGAACAGGCTGATCACCATCGCTATTCTCGTATCCATATTCAGCGCAGCGAACGCCTTCACGCTTACATCGACACGCGTCTACTACGCGATGGCTGCCGACGGCGTGTTCTTCAGCAGACTTGCAAAAGTCCATCCGCGGTATGGGACGCCGGCCCTCTCTATCGCTGCGAGTTGCTGTTGTAGTGCTGTGCTGTCGTTGAGCGGCACGTTTCAGCAGTTGCTCACGTATGTGGTCATTTCCGGATGGATCTTCTACGCGCTCGGGGCCGCAGCAATTTTTGTTTACCGCAACCGAACAGCGCCTTCGGCAGGCTCTTACACCGTGCCCGGGTATCCATGGACGCCGATTCTCTTCATCATCGCTGCCTGCTTTCTTGTGCTGAATGGAATCATCAGTGAGCCCGCCCATGCCGGAGTGGGAATTGGCATTGTGCTGATGGGAACACCGGCCTACTTCGCGTGGCGCGCATTGAAGAGCCGGCGAGATGGCGCGACACAAGACCGATCTCGGTATGGAGCATTGAAAGACGACGTTCAGGAGCCCGCGATAGATGAACAGCATTGTTGCAAGCTTGGCTGACTACAGAATTGAAGAAGCGCAAACGCTCATGACGCCAGCGCTCGCCATCTACGCGGATGCCGTTGACCATAACATCCGGAGCACCTTGCGTGTTCTCGGCGACGTCAATCGCTGGCGTCCCCACATCAAGACCGTGAAGCTCGCTTACGTGATCCGGCGACTGGTCGAATATGGCGTCGAGAACATGAAGTGCGCCACGACACTCGAGTTGCTGACGGCATGCGAAGCAGGCGCGCGTGACGTGTTGCTGGCGTATCCACTTCCAGCTCCTGCCGCCGCAAGAACGATCGATATTGCAGCCGCTTTTCCGAACACCACCATCTCTGCACTGATCGAGAATCCAAGCCAGATTAGTCTGTGGGCCGGCACAAACACCGGACTGTTCATTGACCTGAACTCCGGAATGAACCGAACAGGGATGCAGACGCACGACCTCCAGCAGATTGTTGGTATCGCTCGCGAGATATTGCGATCGGGACTGCGCTTTCGCGGACTCCACCACTACGAGGGGCATCTCACACAGGCTGATCCGACGGAACGCACTACTGCTGCGCACGCTGGATACAGCGTCCTGATGTCCATTGTCGATGCACTGCAGTCGAGTGGCATCGACGTGGAAGAAGTGATCACATCCGGCACTCCGGCGCTTCCCTGCGCGCTCGCTTACGAACCATTCCGTAGCGCTTCGTTCGTGCATCGCGTGTCACCCGGCACTATCGTCTACAACGACTGGTCCAGCCTGGAGCAATTGCCTGCGGAGTATGGATTTCGTCCAGCGGCCGTTGTGCTCACGAGCGTAGTCAGCAATCCAGCGCCGGACCTGGCGACCTGCGATGCGGGACACAAAACCGTTTCGGCTGATGCCGGCATGCCGAACTGCGCTGTTTTAGGTAATGCCAGCGTGCAGCCTTTACGGCCGAGCGAAGAGCATCTTCCGTTACTGCTCTCCTCAGGATCTTCGCTCGCGCTGGGATCTCAGTTGTATCTCGTCCCGAAGCACGTCTGCCCCACGGTAAACAATTTCGATCACGCGTTGATCGTTTCTGGGGGTCGCGTGGTGGCCATCGAAGCGGTCACTGCTCGAGGACGAGAGCTGCCGATGCGACATTCCTCTCAACTTGCAGTGTCGCCTTGAGGCGGCGCAGTACAGAAACTAGGGTTCGGTAAAGATCGGAGGAAGCAATGCTCCGTAAGGCGAGTGTCTTCCTGTGTTTGTGCCTCTACCTGCTGGTCGCGACCACCGGCGCCTTTGCCGCTGAACGACCGAACGTCCCTGCACGCAAGAATTACAAAAAAGCGACTGCACTCCTCGAACATTTCATTCAACGCGAACTGCAAGACAAGAAACTGCCCGCGATGTCCGTCGCGCTTGTGGATGGAAACCAGATCGTCTGGGCTCAGGGGTTCGGATTCGCTGATCCAGAAAAGAAGATTATTGCCACCGCACAGACCGTGTATCGCGTCGGCTCAGTCTCGAAGCTCTTTACAGATATCGGCATCATGCAGCTGGTGGAGCAAGGCAAGATCAACCTTGACGCTCCGGTCTCAACGTACTTAGAGGATTTCAAGCCGGCAAATCAATTCGCGAAACCGATCACGCTCCGGCAGCTCATGTCTCATCGCGCAGGCCTGTTGCGCGAACCGATTGCGGGCCATTATTTCGATGACCGGCAGGTCAGCCTGGCGGATACCGTTCAAAGCCTAAATGGGCGCGAGCTTATATACGAACCCGAGCAGCGTGTTAAGTACTCGAATGCTGGATTGGCTGTCGTCGGGTATGCGTTAGAAACCGTCGCTAAACAGCCTTTCACTGACCGCGTTCAGAGTGCCGTGCTCGCACCTCTGGGCATGAGCTCGAGTTCCTTTGAGCTGGAACCCAGACTTCAGCAAGCTTTGGCCAAAGCGTTCATTTGGACTTACGACGGCCGTGTCTTTCCGGCGCCAACGTTTGAGCCTGGCATGTCTCCCGCAGGAAACCTCTATTCCACCGTAGTCGACCTGGGTCGCTTCATGATCGCGCTCTCGAACGATGGGCGAGGTGTGGGAAGCCCAGTGCTCAAAGCTGACACACTCGCCCAGATGTGGCAGCGGCAGTTTCCGAACGGCGAACCTGGCAATTTCGGGATCGGTTTTATGCTGGGCAGTCTTGATGGTCATCGTGTCGTGGGTCATGGCGGCGCTGTGTACGGCTTCGCCACCGAACTTGAATTCCTTCCGGACGAAAAACTCGGAGCTGTTGCCGTGACGACCATGGACAGCGCAAATGGTGTCACGAAGCACGTCGTTCAGGAAGCTCTCCGTCTGATGCTCGAAGCCAAGTCCGGCAAAGCACTGCATGCAATACCTGCAACCGAACCCGTTTCTGCTGAACTCATCCGCAAAGTTGCAGGCCGCTACGGCGATGGTGACAAAGCGGTCGATCTGATTCAGCGCGGAAACGAGTTGTATTTGCAGCGATGCAGTGGCGGAACCCAAATGCGGCTCCGCAGGTTAGGCGACGATCTTGTGACCGATGATCGCTTGTCATGGGGCTTGAGGATTTCGCTTCTCGACGGTGGGATCAAAGTTGGAGACGAGATCCTTAAGGCAACTGCAGTCCCGAAAGGCACCAGGCTTCCGGTTGAGTTCGCGGGCCTCGTCGGCGAGTACGGTTGGGACTACAACATCCTCTACATCATTGAGCGTGAAGGCAGGCTAATGTCGCTCATTGAGTGGTACGAATTCGAACCGCTCGAGCAGCTATCCCGCGATGTGTTTCGTTACCCACGGCGCGGGCTCTACGACAACGAGAAGATCGTATTCACTCGCGGCGCAGATGGCAGAGCGACACAGGTTGAAGTCGGCGGAGTCGTATTCAAGAGGCGCAACAACGAAACAGTAAGGTGGGCCCCGTAGAAAGACGCGCTGTTCAGAATTGTAGCTACGGCATTCTTCTTCACAGATCGACATACCCGCTGTCGGGGACCGGTCAACGGCCTGACAGCCTTCGGAGGCATATTACATGCGTTTTACTCGTAAGGATTTTCTAAAGGGCTTCGGCAGCGCGGTGTTTGCAGGTGTTTTCGCGCGTGCCACTGAGACCCTGGTTGAAGCACAAGAGACCTCAGGCGCTCATCCTCGCCAGACGAAGATCGCCGACATCACCGTCTGGCCATTCTCGATGCCACAGATCGAGACCATGCAGATTGCACTAGGGACAATGGGCGCAAACAACGTGCTCGTGCGACTGCGCACCAACGACGGCTTCGTCGGGTGGGGAGAGTCCTCCCCCTTCTCCGCGGTAATGGGAGAGACGCAAGAGAGCGATCTTGCAATGGCGAAAGAACTTGCGAAGATCGTACACGGAGCTGATCCGTTCACGATTCCGAAGATCGTCGTTGCGATGGACAAGTTCAGCCCCGGCAATCCTGGCATCAAGGCAGCATTCGAAATGGCGCTTTGGGACATCACGGGCAAGATATCGAACCAGCCGCTCTGCTGCATGCTGGGCCAGTTCCGCGACTCGTTCCACACCGATAGAACCGTCTATCTCGATACCCCGGAGGTCATGGCGAAGAAGGCCAAGATCATCGTCGACCAGGGCTTTAAAGTCATAAAGATCAAGCTCGGCGGCTCGCCCGAGTACGATACCGAGCGCCTGCGCGCAATCCGCGCCGCAGTCGGGTCCGCGGTCAACCTGCGTACCGATGCCAATCAGGCCTGGTCGCCAGCCACTGCTATTCGCGCGTTGAAAGCCTTTGAACCGTTCCGCCTGGAATTCTGCGAACAGCCCGTACCGAGCTGGGACTGGAACGGCCTGAAGCATGTTCGCGATAACTCACCGATCCCGATCATGGCGGACGAGTGCATTCACACGCCGCACGACGCCATCGAGGCCGTGCGCCGCGATTGCTGCGACATGATGAATATCAAGCTGATGAAGAGCGGCGGGATTCTTAACTCTATCCGCATCGCGCAGATCGCAGACGCCGCTGGGATGGCTTGCATGTTCGGCTGCATGAGTGAAATGCGGGTCGCGCTGACCGCCGCTGCACACGTTGTGTCGGCAAGTCCGAACGCGCTCTATGCCGACCTTGACGCGTTCACCGAGTACAGCGTCGATCCTGTGATCGGCGGAATGGAACTCAAGGACGGCACCCTGCGGTTGCCTGCAAAGCCCGGCCTGGGGCTGGATATCGATCCGGCCTGGCTCAAGACTCTGCGCGCCGTTTGAACCGCCATTCAACAGTCGGAGGAATCATGCGTACAAAGACACTGATACTTCTATTCGCTCTCGTCATCGCTACGGTCACAGCGACAGCCGACGAGAAGAACAAGTTCATTGTGCGAGTGAACGGGGAGCCAATCGGCACGGAGGAGTACTCCATCACCACCGATCAAAAAGGCTACAAAGTGAAAAGCGTTTCCAGCGCCAAGGAGCCTGGCCGAATCAAGCGAACGGACCAGGAACAGCTACTTGAATCCGACTTCACGCTCAAGCGCTACTCACTGATGTCAGCTGAAATCGAAGGAATCCGCGCAGTTGAGGCGAATCGAGAGAAGGATAAGATTCGGGTGAGATTGCGGTCACCACAGCGCGAGCCACAGACTTTCAGCGTTCCGCTGGCGGCACGAATCATCGTCCTCGACAACATGGTCGTCAGCCACTATCAGGTGCTGCTCGACAGTTTCCAGGGGCAACCACCCGCTCCGAATCATGGCTTCCTCGTCCCGCAGTCTTTGACGCTGGAACCTGGCGGCGTGACGCAGATGCCGCGGGAGCAGCAAGGCACCATAAACGGCAAAGAGATCAGCTTACGCAAATTCTCTATCAATGCGGGCGGCCTCATCATCGAGTGCTGGGCTGAAGCTGCGAACAACAGGCTTATGCGTGTGTGGGTGCCGACTCAGAAGGTGGAGTTCATTCGTGAGGGCTTCTCCCTTGCTGGTGCGACGCAAGCTGCAACCGCGTCTCATTGATCTTCACTACCGCTGTCGTTGATTGCCGTCGGGGTGCCGTCTGATCGGCACCCCACATTCATGATCAGAGAGGCTTTCGTGCGCCGCTTTACATACAACATCCTCTTCGCCCTTCTTCTCCTCACCTCGATTCAAACAGCAGCTGAGGAGAAACTCGCACTGCCAGCGTTCATCCGCGCGAACTACACGAAGCACGAATTTCACATTCCCATGCGCGACGGCGTCCGCCTGTTCACATCCGTCTACGTACCGAAAGACGCAGCACCCGATCGCACATACCCAATACTCTTCAAGCGCACACCATACGGCGTCGC
>Ga0196976_1000594_pt1 | contig 22099 bp, 23 predicted proteins | sample S3v_513CmetaG_FD_148644 | JGI IMG/M metagenome (GOLD analysis project Ga0196976, IMG submission 148644) | Soil microbial communities from Anza Borrego desert, Southern California, United States - S3+v_5-13C | ecosystem: Environmental > Terrestrial > Soil > Desert | place: USA: California...
GAAGGCTATGAAGTCTTAATCGCGGATAACCTGAGCAACAGCAAGGCATCGGTGCTGGACCGAATTGAACACATTGCCGGCAAACGGCCGGGCTTTGTTGAGATTGATATGCGAGACCGCGAAGCCATGCACCGTTTATTCGCAGAACATCGGTTCGACGCTGTCATGCATTTCGCTGGGCTCAAGGCCGTGGGTGAATCAGTGCAGAAGTCACTGATGTATTACGACCACAACGTAGCAGGCAGCGTCATCCTGTTCAATGCCATGCTGGAAGCAGGCGTCGACAAGCTGGTGTTTTCTTCCTCAGCCACCGTTTATGGCGATCCGGCGGAAGTGCCGATCCGGGAAAATGCCCCCTTATCGGCTACCAATCCCTACGGCCGCTCCAAGCTCATGATCGAGGACATCCTGCGTGATGCCGAGAAGTCCAACCCAGAATGGCGCATTGCATTGCTGCGTTATTTCAATCCTGTGGGTGCTCACCCTTCCGGCTTGCTGGGCGAGGATCCGAATGGCATTCCCAACAACCTGATGCCTTATGTAACCCAGGTGGCGGTAGGCAAGCTCAAGGAACTGTCGATATTTGGAAACGATTATCCGACACCCGACGGCACCGGCGTACGTGATTACATCCATGTGGTGGATCTGGCGATCGGGCATGTTGCTGCGCTGCGTGTCCTGGCAGAACGGCCAGGCATTCTGACGGTGAATCTGGGGACCGGGCATGGCTACAGCGTGCTCGACCTGGTGAATACGTTCAGCCGCGTTAGCGGGCAAAAAATTCCCTACCGCATCACAGCCCGCCGGCCAGGCGATATTGCACAGTGTTATGCAGACCCGACATTCGCGCGAAAAGTACTGGATTGGGAAGCAAAACGAGGCCTGGACGAGATGTGTGCCGACGCCTGGCGCTGGCAGCAATCCCAGCAGCAAGCGTCGACGAATGACATGCCGAATGTTGCTTTGAAGCCTACGGAAAAACCATATACTCCTTCGGCCGGCTACCCAGGTAGGTAGCTTCGGGATGATGCTTGATGATGTGGTCGCGAATCTCTTCGCACTTCCCCGGCGAGACTTTGAGGATCATCAGCACATGACCCTTTTCAATGTCCTCGTGGAATTTATCCATCATTTCATTGGGCAGGGCACTCGATACCAGCGCTGTCCAGATGGCCCCTGCTACCGCTCCGATAACGGTCGTAATGGTGATGATGGTTGCTGGGGAAGCGGGCACATACCATTCTGGAAACCACGGGTTCGGAAGTGCAACAACGAGTACGCCGGCCAGGAAGCCCAGCGCAGCGCAGATGAAGAAGCCGACCATACCCCCATGGATCATATACGTGCGTTCCAGGGAATTAGTCCTTGGCAGGTCATCCAGCAGCGCACGGGATTTCGCATAAAACGACATATGATGATCATCGATGCGTGCCAGCAGCAGTTCCTGCATCAAACGCCTTGCATCCTCGATGTTTTCAATCATGAAATAGAGTTTGCGTGACATGGCTTTCTCCTTTCACGTTGCAATACAACGTTTGTCTTTATTAGAGACCTTAGGTTGCGCTCATTGTGTCTACTGCTCTGTTAGCAAGCGCACTTAATAAAGGCTATCAAGGGCTTGACCGAATTTCGGTTTATGTTTGATACCGCACTGAGGGTACAACGCTATACATTCAAACTGCGCTTATACCTTACGCATTTATGGAGGAACAAGGCATGAGCTGGTTAGATCGAGATACTTATGGCATGTACAAGGACTACGATGACAACAGCGGCCCAGGCCCACGTTTGATGGGTGCCGATACGCTGATTGGTAACGACGTCGCCAACCATAAGGACGAAGATCTGGGAGACATCAAGGAAATCATGCTTGATGTGCCCAACGGCCGCATTGCCTATGCCGTACTCTCTTTTGGCGGATTCCTGGGCATGGGCGACAAGCTGTTTGCCGTGCCATGGGAAGCCCTCAAGCTGGATACTGAGAACCATCGCTTTGTTCTGAATGTCGAAAAAGAGCGGTTGGAAAACGCGCCAGGCTTCGATCCGGACCGCTGGCCTGATATGGCTGACCCAACCTGGCAAAACGAAGTGCACTCCTATTATGGAACGGAGCCCTACTATTCGAATGATGAAGGCCGCATAGACGATATGCGACTTTGATTGTTCAACGTCCCCCCCTCCGCGCTTTCCCCTGAGCGTGGATTTTTGCCCTCAGAGATGAGGGCTTTTTTTTGCTTGTTAGTCGGGAACGACCTCATGCACTTTGTGCCCCAGGAGACAGCATCCGGCATGGCCAAGTGGCACAGTAACCACATCTCAAGAAGGACTTATCCATGAGCCTCACGCCAACGTTACAGGAGGAGCCGGCACCCGCTCCCACCGACGAAACCACTCTGCCGCCGGAGTTGCCCTCCATCAACGTACGCGGGGTGTCGCTCATCATTCTGAGCACATTGGCGATTATCGCCGCGCTGGATTGGGCTCAAAGCTTTGTTATTTCCGTCCTGCTTGGCATCCTGCTGGCTTACACCTTGAATCCGCTCGTTACCGCTCAGGAGCGCCTGCATATCCCGCGTTCTGCCGCGGCCACTCTGGTCATGGTATTCGTGCTGGGGGCGTTATGCCAATCCATTTATTCGCTGCGCTTCCAGGCAGAATCCATCATCGAAATGCTGCCGCAAGCGGCCAACAAGCTTTCTATTGAACTCACGCGTGGTACCGAAGGCGCTTTCAGCAACCTGCAGAAGGTGCAGTCCGCGGCCCACCAGATGGAGGAAGCCGCAAGTTCAGTGACAGGGAACGGCGATCAGCGGCAGCATGTCTCCCGTATCACGATAGAAGACCCCATCTTCAAGATTGAAAATTTCATCTGGTCCGGCTCACTCGAGCTTGTTGCTTTTACTGGGCAAACCATCATGGTGATATTCCTGACTTATTTTCTTCTGTTGTCCGGAGATACCTTCAAGCGCAAGCTGGTTAAACTCACCGGACCTTCCTTGACCAGGAAGCGCATCACCGTACACATCATTGATGACATCAACACCTCCATCCAGAAATACCTGTTCATGCTGCTGGTCACCAATCTGTTGGTTGTGTTGTTGAGCTGGATGGCCTTCGAAGCGCTGGGATTGAACAATGCGGGCGTATGGTCGGTGGCTGCAGGGCTGCTGCATCTGGTTCCCTATTTCGGCCCCTTGATTACAGCAACGATTACCGGGATAGCTGCGTATTTGCAATTCAACTCGCTGATATTAGCCGTCTCGGTTGCGAGTGCATCACTGGTGATTGCCACCTTTGTCGGTATATTCGTCACAACTTGGATGACTGGTCGCATCGCCAAGATGAATGCTTCAGCCATTTTCATCTCCCTATTGTTCTGGGGATGGTTATGGGGCATCTGGGGCATGCTGCTCAGTATCCCGATCATCGTGATCGTTAAAGTCGTCTCACAGCATATCGAGCAGTTGCAGCCCGTGGCGGAACTGCTGGGAGAATGATCAGGAAGCTTGCTTGAGGCTGCCGAAGCGCTGGGCGTAGATCCGTGTGAATTCCGCCCCCAGGAAAAATACGGAAGCGGAATAGTAGACCCACAACATCAGTGCAATGACGGAGCCGGCAGCACCAAAACTCGAGGTCACGCCGCTGTTGCCGAGGTATAAGCCAATCAGATATTTGCCAAGGATGAACAGGCCTGCCGTCGCCAGGGAGCCGATCCAAACATCATGCCAGGAGAGCGGAATGGAGGGCAGCATCTTGTAGATAACGGCGAACAGAAAGGAAATCACACAGAACGAGAATATCCAGGAGATCACGGAAAACAGCTGGGTGGAAAATCCCCACAATCCACCGACGTAATTTTCGAGCACGGCCAGCATTGCGCTCACGATGAGCGATACCATGAGCAGGAACCCGAGCACCAGGACGATACCAAAAGATAACAGGCGCGTCCTGATCAATCCCATAAGACCGGACTCCTCTTCCTTGGGCTCGACTTCCCACAGCTCATCCAGGCTGACCTTGAGCTCGGCAAAAACCGTGGTGGCACCAATGACCAGCAAGGTGGTAGCGACGATAGTGGCAATAAGGCCCGCTTCTTTGTCACGCGCGGCTGCCAGCATGGCCTGCGCGGCTTCAGCACCGTTTTCTCCCACCAGCCCGCGTAACTGCGTTACGAGTTCCCCCTCAGCTGCCTCCGTGCCGAAAAAGTAGCCTGCCAGGGCAACAGCCAACACCAGGATGGGCGCCATGGAAAATAGGGTATAGAAAGCCAGCGCTGCCCCTTTGCTGGAGGCACGGTCATCGATCCATTCAGTAACGGTGCAGACTGCGACTTCGACATGGTCCCTGATGCCAGTAGGCACATAACTATAAAGTCTGTCGAGAATTCCGGAAGCCATTTTTTATCTTGTTTGGCCGCGAGGAGGATGGTAAAAGCTCGAGATTCAGTGATAGTACTTCTGCATCTCTTGCTTCTCCTGTTGGGTCGTTTGAGGGTGTTGCGATGGCTGATTGGTCTGCTGATGACTCTTCTCATCCATATATTTGCGCAACAACATCACCGGATAAGAGGCCATGATGCCCTGGATCAAGGCGACAGTCTTCAGGCACTTATCGATGAAAGTTTCCTTCTTTTCCTGTACAGGCTTCGCATGGGTACGTCCGTCATGAGCAAGACCTTGCGTCTGGGCCATTGCCTGTTTGCGGCTCAGGTAGCGCTCTCCTAAAAATCCGCCTGCTGCAGCAATAAGCAAGAAGGCCGGTGAAGTAATGCTCTTGCGAGCCCTGTACTCCAGCGTGTAACTACGGGCTTTGAGACGCTCCCGGCGATATTCGATTTGCTGTTCAAGTGCAGCAATCTCATCCTTGATGGGGGGTGATTCAGTGGCCGTATGGCCGAGTTCGGATACTTTCATGATCAATGCCTGGTCACGTTAGAAGGCGTGGATTCGTTAGTCATGTGGCGATCCGGCACGGCTGGCTGCGGCCGTGGATCAGCAGAACTCGGCCGAAGGCTGCGCAAGGTTGCCGGCCACTGCAAGTGGCTGACCTGACGGCGGATGGCCACACCTAGCAGGAATGCAATGATGAGATTGATGGCAACCGCTATGAGGATCGCAACACTGACCGCTATACCCTGCTCCACCAGCGCCACGACACCCGCGCTGATCAATCCTACCCAGGCCGTTACCAGCAACAGCACCACCGCCACACTCGTAGCGATCATGCTGACCAGGCTTTCAGCAACAAGCTTTGTTTCTAGCGCTGCAAGCTTGAGGTGGTCATGCACCAGCAGGCGGACATCACGCCAGATATACCTGACTTCATCCATTACGCCCCCGCTCCCCCCGCTATCGGTGGGAGCGTTGTCATTCACATGAGGATCAGGGCTATACAAGATTACAGCCCGGACTGGTGATGAGTATGCGAGCTGGAGCTGCTCATCATCTTGCTGAGCAGGAAGCCTGCTGCAATTGCAATGCCCAGAGAAGCCATGGGATGTGTTTGTACATAGCTGGTCGCGTTTTCCATGAACTTGGCCTGCATTTCCTTGAATTCTGCAGCCTTCTGATCAAAAGTTTCCGAAGCATGGCTTGCCATGTCAGCCAGCTGGTCTACCTTTTCATGGGCGGTATCCACGGCACGATCTACTGCGGGACGTGCAGCGTCGATCTTGTCGTGAATGCTGGATGCGGTCTGGTTGACGTTAACGCCCTTGCTGCCTGGAATGCCGGAAGTGTTTTGAGTTGTTTCCATGATGTTCCCTTTCCTTTTCGATTAAAGATCTTGTACGGCTTATCTGCCTGGTTGCGCTTACCAGACTTCATCTGGCAAATGCAACGCCGGTATTACCCGTATAACCAGAGCCACTGATTCGTTCTCTTATGGCCGCGGCTTGCCAGAATGAAATCTGCAAGTTCGTAATGGAATCTATAACCCAGGCTGGAGCGGGTCGGTTCGGCATCCAACATAGACCCAGCAAGGTTTCTGAGGGCGTTAGGACCTGCTAGCGGATGAGCGCCCTAAGTGTGCTGGCACACGGTTTAGCAGGAACTGCTTGAGTAAGGTGAGACTTAATTATTCAAGCAACGAGGAGAGGATCATGGAAAAAAATTCGCGCAGCAAATCCAGCCAGTCGTCCGCGAAAAAAGACGACGCCATTGCATTGCTTACTGCCGACCACAAGACAGTGAAGCAGTTATTCAAGCAGTTTGAAAAGATCAAGGATGAGGAAGGCGCGGAAGAAGAAAGAGCTGAACTCGCTAACCAGATTTGTATGGAGCTCACCATTCATACGCAGATCGAGGAAGAAGTCTTCTATCCCGCCTGCCGTGAAGCCATTGAGGAAACCGATTTACTGGATGAAGCTGAGGTCGAGCATGCAAGTGCCAAGGATCTCATTTCACAGATTGAATCCATGCAGCCCAGTGATGAATTATTCAGCGCAAAAGTGACGGTACTTGGCGAATATGTCAATCACCACATCGAGGAAGAGGAAGGCGAACTGTTCCCGCAGGTCAAGAAGGCCAAGGTGGATACCGAGGCGCTAGGGCAGGAAATTATGGAACTCAAGGAAGAACTGCAGTCTGAAATCGGCCTCACGATGGATCCCCAAGTGCAGGCAAAGTCCTCTTCCAGAGGCTCTGCCAAATCATCTCAGAGCCGGAAATCTTCACATTAACCTCACCCCTACGAACACTAGAACAGGAGATCTGAATGGATATGGATAACGATCAAACTAATGACCAACCCTATTCCGCAACCCCTACCATCGTGACTGGCGTATTTCACGGTCGCGAAAGCGCCGAGCGCGCTTATCAGGACTTGTCCGACCGCGGCTATACGCGTGACGAGATCAATGTCGTGATGTCCGAAGATACCCGCAAGACGCACTTTTCGGATAAAAGCGAAGAATCAAATATCGGTAACCACGCAGCCGAAGGGGCCGGCATTGGCGGTCTTATTGGCGGAGCAGTAGGTGCCATCACCGGTGCCGTTGCGGCCATTGGCACCAGCCTGCTCATTCCCGGCTTGGGAATGGTGATTGCAGGGCCTCTGGCAGCCGGACTTGCCGGCGCAGGTGCGGGTAGCATTGCTGGCGGACTGGTTGGTGCACTCATCGGCTGGGGCATTCCGGAAGAACATGCCAAGCAGTATGAGGACATCATTCAAAGCGGCGGCATTCTGGTGGGTGTCAAAGCGCGGAATGAAGAGGACGCCAGTTACTTTGAGCAGCGCTGGCGCGATACTGCCGGCGCCGAAATTTTCCGTCAGCCACTGCCGACGGGTAGTAATAGCTTTACTGGCAACACCAGCAGGCTCTAGACGTTGCTGTCGACCTCAACAAAGCCGCGTCAGCGGCTTTGCGTCTTCTCATTGGCCCCATAAATCTGATAGGTGCATTTTTCCGCAAACCGTTATCTCTTTGAGTTTAAACAGAAACAAGTGCTACTATCATTTTCGGTTAAATTTCTGTGTTCGATACCGCACGGAGGTTAGCTATTGTTTATTGAATAGTTGCCACTAAACAAGATCTACAGGGGGGCACTACCAAACAATGACTAAAAGCACGATCGAGCTACGTTCATGCCTGCTTCTTTCCTTGGAATTCGGTTAGCAGGTATGCCTTCTACGTCCGAAAACGGCGCGCTACTTCTTGTGCCTGTCAACAGTGGCAGGGAATCCACAGGAATGAGAATGCTTGTGTCATTCCTGATATTGTCTACCATTCTTCTTCTCGGCCATGCACCCTGGTTGAAAGCCAAGGATAGCCAAGCTCAAGGCGAGTCCACAGAGGAAATCAAGGCCGCCCACATCATCAGATTCCAGAATTATACGACTTGGCCTGAAGAGGCCCTGCCGGAAAGTACGCCTCTCGTCATTGGCGTGGTGGGTGCTGATGAAGTCGCCGCATCGCTGGAACACCTGGCTGCCAAGCACGAGCACAGCAAGCAACCCATCATTATCAAGAAGCTCGAGAGCAATGGATCATTGAATGGCATCCACCTGCTGTATATCGGCCAGGATCGTTCGCTGGAGCTCAGCGAGTGGCTCGCCCAGGCGTCGGGCAGACCCATCCTCTCCGTGACTGACACTGACAGTACCATGCCTCCAGGCAGCATGATCAATTTCATCGAGGAAGATGACCGGGTCAGGTTTGATGTTTCCCTGACCGCGGCAGAACTCAGCAAGATCAAACTCAGCGCTGCTTTGCTCACCGTGGCACGCCAAGTGTATGGGGGTAAATCGTGAGCGATATGCAATCACTCAATTCCCGGGCTGAAGCTCTGGTCAAGGAGGTCAACCCCCGGCTCTTTTACCAGCGCTCAGTCACTAATCGCCTGTTCTTTGGGGTAGTGCTGACCACCCTGTCCGCCCTGCTCATCATGGGCATACTCATGGCCGTATACGATTTACAGGATTATCGGGATAACTCCATCAAGGACCTCAACATGCAGGCTGAGCTTATCGGCCGCGCCGCAGTTCCAGCCTTGCAATTTGGCGATGTCAAACTGGCAGAGAGCAATTTGTTACTGCTGCAGGTACGCCCCAAAATTTATGCTGCCGCCCTGTACGATGAAGACGGCAAACTGTTTGCCAGTTACGGCCATAAAGATCATGTGCAGCTCCCCACTGCAATACCGGCAGGCGACACTATCCAGGTCGGGGAAGAAATCATCAGCATTTTCAAACCCATCATGCAGAACAACGAGCAGGTGGGCACCATCTTTTTGCAGGCCGACTTCCTGCTCAAGCAGCGGTTGCTGAGCTATCTCGGCATTCTGCTGGGGGTTAGCAGTTTCGCGCTGCTGGTATCGCTCATGTTTTCCTACTGGCTACAGCTCAAGATTGCCAAGCCCATCCTGGCTATCTCAGCGTTGGCGCGCAGGGTAGTGGAAAGCCGCGATTATTCGCTGCGTGCGGTCAAGACCACCGATGACGAAATCGGCTACATGGTGGATGCATTCAACAGCATGCTGACCGAAATCGAGCATCAAACGCAGATCCAAAAGGATGCGCTCAAGGAAAGTGAGTTGGAGCGCGAGCGCACACTCTACATTTCCCAGCATGACCTGTTGACCGGTTTGCCCAACCGCGAGATGTTCAACAAGGAGCTCGAGGAGGCCATTCAGTACGCCAAGATTACCGATGGCACTGTCCACGTCCTGTTCATCGATGTAGACCGCTTCAAGGAAATCAATGATAGCCTCGGTCATTATGTCGGGGACGTATTACTGGCTGCAGTGGCCAAACGCTTGCGCAGCCATATCCGCAAGACTGACTTTGTGGCTCGTCTGAGTGGCGACGAGTTCGGCATTATCTGCCGCAACCAGCAGCGCATTGACGAGCTGGCTTCTACCCTGGTCTATGAGCTCTCACGACCGTTCAACCTGGACGACCATGAGGTTTCCACCAGCGTCAGCATCGGTATCACCAGTTATCCTGAGGACAGCATGCAGTCCACGCAGCTGCTGATGAACGCTGACATGGCGATGTACAGTGCCAAGAACAGTGGTCGGGCTGCTTTCCAGATCTACACCAACGAGCTGGAACTGGCTTCGAAACGCCGCCATACCATCAAGGCAGGCCTGCTGGCGGCACTCACGAATAACGAGCTGGAAATGTTTTACCAGCCGGTGTTCTCGATCAAGGACAATTCACTCTACAGCATGGAAGCATTGATCCGCTGGCCAGACACCATGATCCCCTTGCTGACGCCAACTGAGCTGATCGATGTCGCGGAAGACACCGGTATCATTGTCAAGTTGGGTGAATGGATTTTGCGCACGGCTTGCCAGCATGCAAGGGAATGGCAGGACTACGGTTACAACCTGCGTGTTGCCGTCAATATTTCCTCACGCCAGCTGCGGGAGCCTGCTTTCATCCAGCTCGTGCAGGATGTGCTGGATGAGAACAATTTGGCACCCAAATATCTCGATCTCGAAATCACTGAGCGTGTACTGGTGGAAAACAGCGCCATGAACCGCGATTCCATTAAAGAACTGCGCGCTAAGGGAATTTATATCTCGGTGGACGACTTCGGCACGGGCTTCTCATCACTGAGCTATCTCAAGCATTTCAAGGTCAATGCGCTCAAGATCGACCAGATATTCGTCAAGGGCCTGCCCTCAGACAAGGAAGACGTTGCCATCACCACAGCGATTATCAGTCTGGCTGAAGGTCTCGGCATTAACGTGGTGGCGGAAGGCATCGAAACCGAGGAGCAGCTCAAATTCCTGCGTTCTCTGAACTGTCATCACGGGCAGGGGTATATCTTCTCGCATCCGCTTTCACAGCAGGAACTGACCGAACAATTGCGCCTGCGGCGTTGGAGCATGCCACCAAGCCTGACCGCTCATGTGCGTGCAATGTAATTGGCATATTGTTGTGAACAAAATAGCTCGACATCACTCATAATTTCATGCATGCAGGTGGGTGGCCTGGTGTCCAGGAATGATGGGCAACGAAAGAAAAAAATTACTTAATTAAACAATTGTTCAATTTGATTTTGGGACCCTGCAATGTACTTCTATTCTGACCCTGTCGAGATAGGCGGCGAGATCCACTTCCGGATCACCGACTATAAAATGAATCGTTTCAATTTCGTCGTCACCCGCACCGCCATCGAGAACACCTGCCTTTCCAGAGGCCGCCGCCGTACCGATTTCAACCATATGGAAGCGTTCAAGAAGGTGGAAGACAAAATTCACTCGCTGGCAACCAAGATGATAGAAGCCGGCGTACGTGCCGACCCCATTTTCATCACTAGCGAGCTTCTGAATCGTTAAGATTGGTATCCTTCAAGTAGCGGTAAGGGGCCGCTAACGGCTCACCGATAATCAGGCCCTGCGCCGGCCACTGTACGCTCTTCCAATAGGTTTCGACCGCGCTCGAACCCGACAGATACGTTTTGAGCATGACCAAGGGATGCGGGAACTTCTGCCAGTGCCCGCAAGGTTCGGACACGGTTCCATAACTGGCCGTGGCGCCTGCTTCCAGCCAGCGCAAGCTACTCATCTGACGTTCCCCCAACAGGTCCCCGCCGAATGAGGTCAGGTGGTCCGCCAGCGCGCCGGGCAGAAATTCCAGTGTCTTCAGCTTCGTTACCACCGGCAAACCCGTCAAGTAGAACATGACATCCTTCTCGTTCTCGATGCTGTTGGCTCGCATGGGTTTAATCATGAGCTTGGCATCACGGACATACATGGGCTTGGGGAAGAAATGTGCACGGCTGTTCCGCGCCTTATCAGCAGTGATCAGGAGATAGGCACTCCCTGGCTGTTGCCGGAACCCGCTGATAATCCCGCGCTGTATCAAGGCCTTGGCTTGGGCAACCGACTCGGTCGGCAGTAGCATTGAAACGCGCATGCGGTAGTCTGCATAAGGCTGCCGCGAGTTGGCGTCGAAGTACGGGTTCGGCCTGCCCACGGCACAAGTATTGCGGCATTGGGCGGCATCAAAGCCCATGGTCAATGCTGACGTGATGGAGTTGCACTCGACCATGTAGGGCGCGGTCCACACCAGGACCATAGCCTGAATATGGGGACCGAATCCGGATTCAATCGTGGCCTTGAGTTGCGCAAATTGCTCGCCATCAATCTTGCGCGGCTTGCCCGGGATGTTGACGTGCACCACGTTCTCGGGAGGAATATTCCTGGCCTTGACGTAATATTCGCCAACTTCAACACTGTTGGGGTCCGCATCATTGATGACAACGCCCAGTTGATCTGCTGTTAACGCCTTTTGCATGGCAGCCGATGTCACTTCTCCGCCATGCGATGTCGCTGCAAACAACAATTGCCCCAGCAGGATAAATTCCAGGAAAACCGTTTTCATCAGTTCACTCCATGACCGGGGATGCCGCGTAACCCGGCTGGCGGGTTCTTGGCAGGGGCTTGCTGTTCTGGTTTGGCTTCTGTGGGGGTGGGCGCTGCCGGTTCAGTTGCCAAGGGTTTTTCCTCTACCGAATCCTCAGGTGCCGGAGCAGGGTTACTTACCGCCCTGCCGCCCGCAGACCCAGAGCCTGCCTTAGGTGCGCGCTTACCGTTCTTGGCATTGAATTTCCGTAAGGCATCGGCACACGGGGACTGCTCTCCCGCGCCAGGATCAAGAAAAGGGATGATGGCCGCCAGCGGGTTGATGAAGGCAAGTGCAATGCCGCCGATGATACGGGCAGCGATAGGTGCGGCTTTGGGTTTTACGTTGGGGTTGGCAAAAGTGCCGGTAAGCAGGATGGGTGATCTGGCAGTAAATGGCGAGGCGTTTTCCGGCTTGGCGATCAGGCGCAGATCCAGTTGCTCTTCCTGCAGGTTCACTTTGCCGTCCATGAGTACCATGGTAACAGGGGTATCAATCAGGGCTACCTCAGGCCGCAATAGGCCACTTTCAGATTGCATATCCACCACCGCACAACGCATGGGCAAAAGCTTATCGCCATCAATCACCAGACCCAATGCCTGGGCGACGTCCAACCCCAATGCTTCAATGACGAGGTGGGATATCTGGCCATTGTTCACATACGTCGCGATATCACCATTAATCGATCCCAGCAGTTCTGCCGTTGAGTTGCCTTTGCCTTTGAGCTTGGTCCTGCCGTTGAGAATACCGGTGATATAGGCTTTCGGCTCATCAGGATCAGTCTGTTCGCGTGCCTTGACCCACTTCGCCAAGTTGATGTCTTTCCAGCTCAAGTCCATGGACCATTCTGGCTTAGGACGGGATTTGTCGTCCGGGTTTTCCTTGCGCGATGCCCCCAGTGCATGGGCATCAACTGCAATGGTGCCGGCGAGGCTACCTTCTGCCGTGCGTGCATCAATCTTTGCCAATGACAATTTTCCAGAATTCAGGTCAAGGTATGCCTTGAACGGTGCAATTGGCGCCCTGAAGGCTTTGCCCAAATCCACCCGTTTGAAATTCAATGAAAGCTCGGCATTGAATTTATTGAGTGCCGGCAGGTTGAGTGGGCGATTGGGGAATATCCTGCCTTCAGGCCCCTTGATTTCCGAGCCATCCTCGGCGCGCGTGCCGAAGGTAGGCCCCAGATCGGCCAGGACGAAATTGGAACTGTGCAGATCACCTTTCATGGCAATTTTCTCACCGCTGGTATCGAACCTGAATTTTCCCGACAGATCGCTCCGGCCAACGCGCGCGGGGGCAATATTCACCACCAGTAGCCCCTGCTCGCGCATGACGTCACCCTTGATGGTGAATTCGGTTGTAGTCGGCAGGACGATGCCGAAAAGGTCGCCCAGAATGCCCAGTGAGGGACCCTTGATGGTGAAAGTGCCGCGGATTTCATTATTGTCCGAGATATCCGCTATGGTGCCCTTGAAATCGCCGCGCACCCCGCCATATCTGGCCCAGGCATCAATCGGGACGGGCCGTGAATCCTGCTCTTTGGCCGCTGGCAGGAACCCTGGGGTTTCCAGATGCGCCTGGATGGGATGCCCACGGAAATCGCCTTCAGCCTTCACCACCGAAACGGCATTCTTGTTTCCGCTACCCTCGGTGGTTTGAAAGCTCATTTCAAGATCAGCCTCGGTGACGGTGTCCTTGACCACTGCTGTACCATTTTGCACGATCAGGGTATCGAAATTGGGGAAAGGCGAAGGCTCGTCGGGTTTCTCTTCTTTGCGGAATTGCCAGGTCGCACCTTTATTGTTGCGCAGCATGTATGCATCAATGCGCTCTACCTGCAACAGCTTGATCGTCAATGGAGCGCTGTTATCCCGACCCATCAGATCCAAGTAGCGTAATCCCACCGTGATATTTTCGGCGTCTAACAGGTATGGCGCTTCGAATTGCTTTGGTGCTGCAATCCATAGCCCGCCAGCGCTGAGCTTGATACGGCCCAGCAGATGCAATTTGAAAGGCGCCTCGATTCGCACTTCCCGATTCAATTGCTGCGTTGCCAGATTCTCTAGGGGCTTGCGCAGGAATGGCCAGCCCATGATTTCGCAAACAATGATGACAATTGCAAGAATGATGAGCCCGGCCAGCGCTACTTTCATGCCGCGGCCGGGTTCGAAACGAGGAGGCATAGGTTCCTTTCGGCGGGAGGAATATCCCACCGTTATTAAACCTCATGCTTGAGCAAAAATAAGTCTGGCAACGAACATAGCAAAGGCGCTACGCCTTGATTCTAAAAGGATTGAACGATAGCCATGGCTGAAAATATAATGGTGTTACCTACATGGGCGAACCAGGTAGCACGGATTAAATAGCAAGAGAATCAAATGAACGACGTAAATGAATCGCATGAAGAGTCGCCCCGCAGGACACCAGCAACAGGCACTCATGACGAAGCAAGCCAGAAACTCCGCAGAAGGCGTGTCCGCGATAGCGGATTGGGTAGGAGCGATAGCCACATGCCCGAATCCACCAGGCGTTGGCGTGAACGCTTCAAGAGCTAAAAAGCCGCAAGCTCAGCCAAACCGGTAAGACGCCATGACCACATTCATGACCTCATCCGAAATAAATCTCTGGCCTATGTCATGGCCGGCAGCACCTGCTACCACCATCAGCGGCAGCAGATGATCTTCACGTGGATGAGCGTCACGTGCGGCAGGCGCCCGTTGCCAATTGATCAATTGGTGTGACCGCTCCTGGGGATCGGGATTGGTCACTGCCTCATGCAAGTACTGTTCAAACGTTTTAGATACCTGCCTCGCGCCCTGCTGCCTGAACCCCCGCATATTGTGATATGTGAGTCCGCTGCCGATGATGAGGACGCCCTCCTCACGCAGCAGCTCGAGCGCTTGCCCTACCTGTATGTGTTCGGCGGCATCGTACCCGGATTTGAGCGATAGCAGGACAATAGGGACATTCGCTTGCGGAAACATCAGACTGAGCGGAACGAATGTCCCATGGTCGAAGCCCTGTTCGGGATTTTCTGCACTGGCAATACCAGCTTTGTCCAGCAATGCTCTCACCCTTGCGGCAAGCTCGGGCGAGCCAGGGGCTGGATATTGAATGTGGTAAGTATGCTCAGGAAAACCGGAGTAATCGTAGATGGTGGGTGGGTGCTCAGCGGTGGAAACCGTGAAGCTAGCCTCCTCCCAATGCCCGGTGATAGCCAGGACTGCGCTGGGCCTGGAGGGCAGACTCTGCGGCAAAGTCTTGAGGGCGGCTTCGGTGACAGCGTATTGCTCACGCAAGCCATCAATATAAGGCCATGGGCCACCGCCGTGCGAGATGAAGAAAACCGGAAGCCGGGGGTCACTCATGGTCGCCTGCTGGCTGAGCCCAGGACTCTAGGCAATTACCAGCTTTTCAATGTTTCGTTGAGATAGAAACGGTAGCCGTTGCGGCCTTCTTCCTTCATCTCGAAAAGCGCTTTACGGGCTTTTTCCAGCAGCTTCTCGACATCATCTGAACTACCTGGTGAGTAGATGGCGATTCCCAGGCTCGTTGTGGTTTGGACCTCATGGTTGCCAACTGTGATCGGTGCACTGATGTCCTTGAGAATGGCGTTGGCGACGATTTGGGCATCCTGCGCACGGGCGATCTCGGCCAGCACAATAACGAACTCGTCGCCACCTTGGCGGCTGATGGTATCCACACTCCGTACGCATTTGGTGAGACGAGCGCCAACGATCTTCAGCAGTTCATCACCTACCTTATGGCCATAGGTTTCGTTGATCTGCTTGAAATCATCGATGTCGAGCAGAATGACTGCCATGAGCCGTTTGTGCCGCTTGGCCTGCATCAGGTTCTGATTCAAACGGTCGATCAGAAGCCGCCGGTTTGGGAGGTTGGTCAGCACATCGTGATATTCGAGATGCTGGATCAACTCCTGGTTGCTCTTGGCATCGGTAATATTCTCCATCTGTGCAATCAGGTGGATCGGGTTGCCGCTGCCATCCACAATCTTGCTGACGCTCGACGAAATCCACAGCGTATTACCGCTTTTGTGAAAATAACGAGCCTCCAAGTGGTACTGGTCGAGCTCGCCTGAAATGCTCTGGTGCAGCATGTTGAGGTTGTTATGCATATCCTCGGGATGCGTCAGATCGAGCACGGTGCGCGTCATCAGCTCTTCTTCGGAATAGCCCAGCATTTCACAGAGGGCACTGTTGGCCTTGAGCCATTGGCCGTCCTTACCCAGGATGGCCATGCCGATGGGCGAATACTTGAACATGGCGCGGAAGCGCGACTCGCTTTCCTTGAGGCCGTCTTTTGTACTATTGAGCAGGGTCTGGTCGACAATCGTGACGAAAATGGCCTGCCGGTTCTCGAAAGGCATCGGGCTCAGGCTCACGCGCGCGTCTATCTCGGAGCGATCCTTACGGACACCGCCAATGTTATGGCTGATGATTTTTTCGGCTGGCTGGCCTGTGGCAAATTTGTCGACCAGGCTCTCAATAGGATTGCGAAAGGGGACGATGGTGTTCAGATTCTTGCCAACCAGCTCATACGTGCTGTAGCCAAATGTCTGCTCAGCGGCCCTATTACACAGGATGATGCTGCCGTCACCTTCAACGACAAGCATGGCCACCGGCGACGCTTCCATGATTGTTTTGTATAAGTCTTGCATCTCGATCCGCAATCGTCAGTCGGTCTAATAAATTATAGGTGGATAGCTTTTTAATATGTACGGTGTCGCATAAAAACAAACAAGAGCTAAAGGATTCCTTGTCAGAAGCATGGCGCAGGGATATTCTGCGAAACGCCGTTAATATTGAAAAAGAGCCCTCGAGCTTTCATGCCTGCCATCATGAGTAGTCTACCCCGCATAGTCACAAAAAATAACGGCTTCATTATCCTAACGGCACTATTTGTCATGCTGACGGGTAATTTTTCCTTGTTCCAAAGGTTGCTGGAGATTTATCCTCCGGCCCACGGCCACCTGCTCTTTCTAGGCTCCCTGGCGGTTTTCTTCAGCTGCCTGACCATCTTGCTTTTCCTGTGGCTGAATCACGGCAAGGCAACAAAATGGGTATTGGCGTTACTGCTCCTGCTGGCATCACAGGCCGCCTACTTCATGGATACTTTTGGCGTCGTCATTGATGGCGTCATGTTGGATAATATCCTGCAGACCGATATGCATGAAGCCGCTGGGCTCCTGAGTTTCAGTCTTCTGTGGCGTACCCTGCTTTTTGGTCTTATCCCGGCGTGGCTGGTGCTGAAGTTTGCCCCCAAGCCCCAGCAGTTTGGCACTGAATTGAAATCGAAATTGATGCTGACGCTGCTTGTTGTTGCAGTGCTAGTTGTCAACATCCTGCCATTCAACGCGCATTACAGCTCTTTCATCCGTGAGCATAAAACCACCCGGTATTACGCTAACCCCAACTATTTTACCTACTCCCTCATCAAATATGCGCATGAGCGGCTGAGGTCTACGGCCCTCATCCCGCTTGAAGCGACTGCCACTGATGCGACTGAGGTTGGACCGGTAGAAAGAACCGAACTGGTAATTGTGGTCGTAGGGGAAACAGCACGTGCCGATCGCTTTTCCCTCAATGGCTACCATCGCCTGACCAACCCCTTGCTCGCAAAAGAAGATGTCGTGAGCCTCAAGAATGTATCATCTTGCGGTACCTCTACCGGTGAATCCGTGCCTTGCATGTTTTCAGTATTGAAGCGCAAGGACTTCACCCGCGAAAAAGCCTCACATCACGCAAATGTCCTGGACGTGCTGTTCGAGCATGGCGTGCAGATTCTGTGGCGAGACAATAATTCCGACTCGAAAGGCGTCGCTACCCGGATGGTCTACGAGAACTTCAAGAGCCCGACATTAAATCCGGTCTGCGACGACGAATGCCGCGACATCGGCATGCTGCATGGGCTGGACGACTATATCAAGCTCAGGAAGGGCAAGGACATCCTCATCGTATTGCATCAGATGGGAAATCACGGCCCAGAATACTACCGACGATATCCGCAGTCATTCGAGCGCTTCACACCCGTCTGTAAAAACAGTGACTTGGGTGATTGCAGCCAGGAGCAAATCGACAATGCCTACGACAACGCCATTCTGTATACCGATTATTTCCTTTCGCAAGTGATCCAGCTGTTGAAGCAATATGACGATCAGTTTGCCACGGCCATGCTATATGTCAGCGACCATGGAGAATCACTTGGCGAACATGGCATCTACCTGCATGCGGCGCCATACGCCATCGCCCCCCGGGAACAAACCCACATCCCGGCCATTATCTGGATGGGCAAGCATTTCGATTACACAACAGACCAGCTCAAGCCTTACCGTGACTATCCTTTCAGCCATGATGAGCTGTTCTGCACGTTGATGCTCGCATTCGAACTAAAAAGCCATACCTGCGAGAGCAGCAATGCTTTGCTCTTGCAGAACCTGGAAATCCATCACGCCCAGAAGATACAAACCCTTGGCAAATGAACTGCTTAAAACGCATGACATGAGTACGCTACGGAGTTCTTGGCTCGTTGGCCCAAGTCATAAAGCGGTCCTGGGCCTATTGGCATCTGCCCTGTTCATCTTATGGTTGGGGGAATACACCAATACGGATCTGCTACTCGCCAACTGGTTTTTCGACCCTCAGTCTCGCACCTTTCCCTGGCGCTACAATTGGCTAGCCAGCACTTTCCTGCACTACTGGGTGAAGAAGGCGCTCGTCGCCTTCGGATTTCTGCTGATGGCAGTGGTTGTTGTGGATGCTGTCAAACACCTGCCCGGGATTTCGGCAAGGCGGCGCGTACGCCTGCGCGTTGTGGCCTGGTCGGCTCTGTTCATCCCATTGGTAATCAGCACGATCAAGAGTCACTCGGTCCTCGCCTGCCCATGGGATCTGCAAAGATATGGCGGCGATGCACCCTACCTGCGCTTGCTGGATGCCGTGCCGCCCGGTTTGCAAGCCGGTCACTGCTTTCCGGCAGGTCATGCCTCGGCAGGTTTGTGGCTGGCTGCTTTTGCCGTATTCTGGCTGCCGGAACAGCCAGCCAAAGCCATGCGTGTATTCCTGGCTGGCTTAGGCGTGGGCATTTTGATGGGTATAGTCCAGCAGGTCAGGGGTGCCCACTTTCTGACGCATACCCTATGGTCCGTGTGGATTGCCATCGCCATCCTGCTTATCATTTGCAGGTGTTACGCCAAGCAGTTGCAGCACACTGCTTAGTTCAACTACCAGCAGTACTTTCCAGCATCCAGTTCCCGTCCGATCTACGGGTGTGTCCTATAGTCCTAGTTGTTTCATGACGCCGAATCCACGGCCGTGTGTGCGTCATGGTACGAATCATAGTCATCGTTTGGATTAGCCTAAGCTTACCGAACTTAGGACTAAGGAGAATTGCATGGTTTCTCATGATCATTACCAATCCTGCATTGACGCTTGCATCGCTTGCGCAGAAGCCTGCGAACGGTGCACGGAAGCGTGCAAACGCGAAGATCCTTCCCGGATGGCCCGCTGCATTGCATTGAATACGGATTGCGCAGCTTTTTGCCGCCTGACCGCGGAATTCATGACACGCAATAGCGAATATGTGGACCTCGTGTGCGAGGATTGCGCCGAAATCTGCAAGGGCTGCAGCGACGAATGTGCCAAGCATCCCGAAGCTCACTGCCAGGAGTGTTCACTGGAATGCCTCAAGTGTGCCGAGGAATGCCTTAAAATGTCGACACGTTGACGTAGAGGAATATCATGAAAACCGAAACGCTGAAAGTAACCGGCATGAGCTGCGGCGGCTGCGCCATCAATGTGGCCGGAGCGCTGAAAGCTGTGGAAGGCGTGAGTGACGCCCACGTTTCACTGGAAAGCAGGGAAGCAAGGGTGGACTTTGACGATACCCGAGTTTCCAGTGAGCAGTTGAAATCAGCCATCAGGCACGCCGGCTATGGCGTGGAGAATTAATTCACTGTAGTTGATTCAATGCCGTGAAAGCCGATTGTCAATCTTGGCAAGCAGGCTTTTGCGGTTCTTGTGCCCCGCCTCATACCCGCGTATCTTGCGCAGCTGGGCTACGCTGATGGTCAGTTTTTGGTAATGTTCGATGGGTAGGTTCCTATCGGGCGACCGGCCTTCTCTGTCCTTCTGCTTCTCTTCCATGGTTTCGCCATACTCGGCGCGCTGCTTGTTCACAATGCGTGCAGCCACTTCTTCCTCACGGCCCTGGTAGCGGCCCTCCTTCTTGAACTTCCGTTCCAGTGCCTTGTATTCGCGTTCACGCTTAGGGTTGGCGCCGGCCGGCATTGTGATTTCCCTTCCTTCCTTAATGCATGGTGTAGTCGGATTTCTTGCTTTGCTGGCGCGCTGTTGCCATGGTTTTGTCTACGACTTGCATGGGAATCTGCGGCAAGGCCTTGTCGCGTGGAAGCGTCGGCTTTTCTACGTTGCTGAAGGGCTTGAGCAGCCGTCTGCGCTGATATTGTGCAAATGCCACACCAGATAAAAATCCGAGTGCTCCAAGGAGTAACGCTGAGCGTTTCCTGATGGTCATTTTCACTCCTGCATCATGTTCGTCTGTAGTCATAACAGGACTATTTGAGACTTCGATTTTAGGAAAAACCCGCTCAGAGTGTATGTTCGATATCAGACCCTTACTAGGAGCCCGCATTGCCCAGGCTCTATCTGGGGCACTTCGACTGGACATGCAAAAAGCTCTGGTTCTATACTGCCTCTACCCTGACATTCTCAGCCGTATTGAGGGAGAGATTGTAGCGGCGCCTTGCTCGCACGTTTGCCAACGTACAGCCGAATTTTTAACTCAGCGACACAGTAGCCTTGTTAAGCTTTTCTACAGACTTTTCTAATGAAGAAAATACATTGTCACATCCTCTGCCTAGGCCTCTTGCTGTTGGCAACAGTTGCTCAGGCCGATGTGGTCTTGGTCGTTGCCAAAAACAGCCCTCTTGAGAGCCTGAGCCGGCACGAAGTAGAGGATATCTTCCTAGGAAAAGCTGCAAGCCTTCCCAACATTGGGAAAGTCATGCCTTTGGACCGTAACGACGAGAAGTTGCGGGAGCAGTTTTATGCAGCCTTTACTGGGAAAACCTTGTCACAGGTCAAAGCGCATTGGGCCAGGATAATCTTCACTGGCCGCGGTTACCCACCCAAAACCGTAAACCTGAATGATCTTAAGACGACACTGAAAAATAACCCAGCCGCGATTGGCTACGTGTCCTCCGATCAGGTGGACGAAACCCTTCGGATCATAAAAACTCAATGAGAATAAAGGATTTACCGGTATGACACATCCATTGAGCAGCTTCAGGATTCTGGCACTATCGCTGCTATTCGCTACCAATGCCGCGTTGGCAGAGGAGACTGCTGTTGCAGGCGAGGAACCGGCCACTGTGGAAAGGGAGACGTTTGCTCGCGGACTGAGAGACGTCTTCAAATTCAGCGGATTTGGCACATTGGGGGTGGCCGGCTCCGACAACGATCGGGCTGATTTCATCAGCAACATGGTTCAACCCAATGGAGCGGGCTACACCCGTGACTGGTCAGCGACTGTGGATAGCCGGATTGGTGTTCAACTAACCTATTTGCCTACAGATAAATTTTCTGCCGTGCTGCAGGTGACTGCAGAACAGGAATACGACAACTCTTGGGAGCCTGATGTGGAGTGGGCTTTCCTGCAGTACGCTTTCACGCCCAATTTGTCCCTGCGTGCCGGCCGTATGGTGCTGCCCCTCTACATGTTCTCCGAATACCGCAAGGTGGGGTTTGCCCTGCCCTGGATTCGGCCCCCGGGGGAGCTCTATAACGTGCCCAGTCACACGATGGATGGACTCGGTGTGCTTTACACTAACCATTTTGGCGAGGTTAATTACACGTTTTACGGCACTTATGGCAAGGATGACTCCCGTTCTCCAGACGGCTCAGACACCAAAGCGCGTAAAGGTCTGACCCTCAGCAATACATTCGAATACAAGGACACCACATTTCGCGCCGCATACTCGCGCACCAAGCTCACCATAGAAAATCTGGATGATCTCTTTGCCATCTACCGGGTATTTGGTCCCGAGGGTGAGGAGATTTATGACGAATTCTCGATACGCGATCGCGAGTACGCACAGTTCACATTAGGCGTCTGGCATGATCCAGGCAAATGGTTTGTCGGTGGCGAATGGAGTCGGGCATTTTCCGATACCTTCCTGCAGCCAGGAAACTCCTGGTATGTCACA
>Ga0196976_1000595_pt1 | contig 22078 bp, 23 predicted proteins | sample S3v_513CmetaG_FD_148644 | JGI IMG/M metagenome (GOLD analysis project Ga0196976, IMG submission 148644) | Soil microbial communities from Anza Borrego desert, Southern California, United States - S3+v_5-13C | ecosystem: Environmental > Terrestrial > Soil > Desert | place: USA: California...
CGGGTGTGGTGCGTCGGCGAGCTGGTCGCGCAGGCGCAGGCGTGCGCGGTGCAGGCGGCTCTTCGCGGCCGCCGGGGACAGGTGGAGCAGCTCGGCGGCCTCGGCGATCGGCAGCCCTTCGAGGGCGACCAACGTGACGAGGTGCAGGTCGCGGTGGTCGAGCGAACGCAGGGCCGTCGCGAGCGCGGGGTGGACGACGGCGCCGAGGTCGTCGGCGAAGGCGAGGTCCGCGGCGTCGGCCGCGTCGGGCTCCCGCGGCAGCCGGGCGAGCAGTGCGCGGTACCGGCGAGTGCCACGGGTGAGGTTACGGGCCACGTTCGAGGCGGTGACGAGCAGCCAGGGCAGGACCGAACCGCCCACCAGGCGGACGTCGTCGCGCCGCCGCCACAGCTCGAGGAACGCCGCGGCGAGCACGTCCTCGGCGTCGTGCCGGTTGCCGACGAGGCGGGCCGCGTGCCGGAACACCCGGTCTCGGTGCCGGTCGTAGAGCGCGGCGAAGGCGTCGCCGTCACCGGTGCGGCTGCGAGCCCACAGCCCGGCGTCGTCGGCGCTTCCCATGCTGCGTAGTGTCCGGGACGGGCCGGGAGGTTTCACGGCCCGGCCGTGCCGGGGTCAGGAGCCGGCGATGAGCTCCCGGAGGGCCTCGACGACGAGCGCGTGGTCGTCCTCCTGGGCCAGGCCCGACACCGTGACGGTGGCGACCATCCCGACGTCGCGCACCAGGACGGGGAAGCAGCCGCCGTGCGCCGCGAACCGGCGCTCGTCGAACCACGCCTCGTCCTCGATGCGGCGCCCGACCAGCCGCGGCCGCAGCCCGACGAGCAGGGACGGCACGCCGAACCGCTGCACCGCGCGCGTCTTCCGCCGCACCCAGTCGTCGTTGCTCTCGGTGGTCCCGTCCATCGCGAGGTGGAACACCACCTGCGTGCCGCGGGTCACGTCGATCGTGATGGGCAGCCCGCGGTCGACGGCGTACCGGTGCAGGATCAGGCCGAGCCGGTGCGCGTCGCCGTTGGTGAACCGGTCGAGCTGGAGCTCGTCGAGCTCGGCCTCGATCTCGCGGACCTTCGCCTCGAGCTCCGGTGGGGCGGTCTGCTGGCTCATCCGGCGTCCTCTCCTTGGGCGGTCCCCGCCAGTATCGCCCGACGGCGCAGGCCAGGTCCGCTCCCAGGAGCGCCCGCGGGTCCGCTCCGGGAAACGCCCGCGCCCGTGATGTCCGGTCTGGGACGATCATGGCGTGGAGAAGCGTTCATGACCGTCCGCCAGGTCCTCGCGCCGGCGCTGTTCCTCCTCGGGGCACTCGGTGTGGGCCTGCTGACCTCGGCGCTGCCGGGGCTGTACTTCGCCATGGCCATGTGCCTGTACGTGGCGATCGCGGTGGGGTTCATCGTGCGGATCGTCCGGTCTCGGCGGCACCGCGTGCGTGACGGGCTCTCGCCGGCCGGCGACGCGCTCGAGGTCATGCAGGACCTGTACCTGAGCCGCAACCGCGTCCCGGTCGTGTACGGCGACGAGACGCCCGACCCGGACGCCACCCTCTACATCGACGTCCTGGAGCGGGACCCGGGCGACCTTCGCGACCTGCCGGCGGAGCGACCGTCGTCCTGACGCCGACTTCCCATCCGCCCGCCCGAACGATGGGCGGCAAACGCGCCCGACGGCGCCCGGTTCGTCACTAGCGTGGTGACCGTACGGGTCGATGTGGTGCGAGGGGGCAACCATGGATCCCGATCTCCAGGCGCCGGCGGTGGGCGGGGTGCGTCGTCGGCCCACGCCCGCACGGTCCAGCCGTCGCGGGCACCGATGTGTCACTGTCGGGCTCGTGCTCGCGCTCGCCGGGGCGCTCGCGGCACCTGCCGTCGCAGCAGCTCCCGCGGAGACGACGACGCTCTGCGCGGCGGCACGCGAGCTCACGGACGACGGCTACCCGCAGCGTGCGGTCGCCCTGGTCGCCGCCGCACAAGGAGGTGCGGACGCCTCCCCGTGCCCCGACGCACGGGACGAAGCGCTGGTGGCGATCGCCGAGGCCCAACGCCTCGCCGACGACGAGGACTTCGATGCGGCGCTCGCCACCGACGCGGAGAACGCCACGGCGAAGGCAGCCCTGGCGGCCGGTCCGCAGTCGTGGGACGCCTTCTGGGCCGAGGTCGCGGAGGGCCTCGAGCCAGGTTGGGCACTCCTCCTGGCCGTCGCGGTACTCACGCTCGTCCTCGCCGTCGTCGCCCGGCTGATCGCGCCCTACGGTGTCGGACCGTGGCGCGCTCCGGTCTGGGCCTCGTCGCTGCTCACGCTCCTGGGGTTCGCCGGCGTCGTCGCCGCCGGCTCCCAGGTGCTCCTCCTGCTCCGCAGCCGTGGGTCGATCGACCACTGGGACATCGCGGCGTGGTTCTGGCTGGCGCTCCTCGCGACAGTGGCGTTCGCCATCGGGCTGGCCACACGGCTGCGCGTGACCGTCGTCGCCAAGGACGACGTGACGGCCGGCCACGTGATCGCACTCCTGGGCGAGCTGGGTGCGCGACCGCCCGAGGGGCTCGAGGTGCCCCGTGGAGCCGACGTCGACACGCTGGGCGGTGGCGCGCTGGACTCCCTGCCGGAGGGGCGGGTCGTGAAGACCGTCACTGCGGTCATGAAGACCTTGCTGGGCACCACGCCGTGGCGCGTGATGGTCGACGTGCTCGACGACGGCTCCATCGCGGTCGCCATGACGCGCAACGGCCGAGGGATGGGGACGGCGTTCGTCGAGTCCGCCGTGCTCGGGCTGCCCACCGCGACGGACGAGGAGAAGAAGACCCTCGCGGCCGCGGACCTCCACCGGTTCGTCGCGGCCTTCGTCATGGTGACGCTCGCCCAGCACCACCGGGGCTTCGACGGGCTGTGCGGTGCCCGCGACTGGCGGAGCCTCGGCCTGCACTACGTCGCGACCACGGACTTCAAGGATGACGACGAGCGGAAGACGGCGATCCTCGTCAGTGCGGTGAACGCGGACCCGGGCAACTGGCTGGCGCAGGTCGCGCTCGCGAGCGCGCGGTGGCGAGAGTCCAGTCGCTGGGAGGACCTGGAGCTCTACCTGCGGTGGCTCGACGCCGCGACGCCGGCGGACCGCAGGCGGCGACTTCTCGACGACGACCCGAAGCTACCCACGTGGCCCCAGGTACGGGGGGCCGACGCGGCGTTGTCGAAAACTGACGCCAGTCCGCTGCTCGCCCGGATGCTCCTGACCCGGGCGAAGGTGGCGATCAACGCCGAGTGCGCACGGAGCATCGACACGAAGACGACCCCACTGCTTCCGCCCGGGAGCCTCATCGTGCGGACAGCCGTGGGTGACCTGGTGCGGTTCCTGGCCGACGCCGACCGGCCGAGGCGCTGGCGGGAGCGCCTGCTCGCCCTCGTTCTTCCCGTCGTCTTCCCGTCCCGCGTCGGTGTCGTGCGCGGCGACGTCTTCCTCGAGCGCATCAGGGCCGAGGCCGCCGTGCTCGACGGGCTCCTGCGGGGCCGCCCCGGCATCCCCGAGGCGGATCGTCCCGACTGGGACCCGCCCCGTGCGTGGGTCGCGGCCGCGAGCTGGCCCAGTCTGCGGTACTCCGAGGGCTGCACCGCTGCGACGCACGCCGACGCCGCACACGGCACCCCGGGGAGTCGTGAGCGTGCCGTCGCCCTCCTCAGCGACGCGGCCGTCCGGGCCGAGCTTCGCGAGTGGATGTCCCAGGACCCGCAGCTGGCGACGGTCCGCGCCGAGTGGGGGGACGTGATGGACGGGGTGCGACCCGAGGCCGAGCAGGACCTCTTCGCGCTCGACCTCTACGCGGCGCACACGACGCGGTTCACCGAGCTGGGCATCGCGTATCCCGCCGACGTCGCGCGGTGCAGGGTCCACGATCTCGTCGATCAGCTGAAGATCACCCGAATCGCGGCGCAGAGGCTGATCGACGTCGCAGCGATCCATGAAGCGGCCTCCGGCCACGGGCTCCTCGCGCGCTACCGGGTGGAGCTCCTCCGGATCATCCTTGCCAAGGGCCCGGGCGTGTCAGCGGCGCAGGTGGTCGCGGCGCTCAGGGCGCGGCTGTGGTTGCGCTCGGCGGAGCTGCGAGCCGCGACGGGAGGCCCCAGGGACCTCGTCGATGCCATCGACTCGTGGATCGCTCTGCTCTTCCCGGGCTCGACCGGAGCCGGAGTGCGTCCGCATGGCTCGACAGGTCAGCACGCCTGGCGCCGCCTCACACGACGCCGCGTGCCGCCCAGGCCAACGCCGTGACCTCGAACGGGCCGTCAGGGAGCAGCTCGGCGCAGCGGGCACGCAGTGCCGCGCGGCCGGCGTCGTCGAGCGAGGCGACGTAGGCCCCGGCCGGCCCCACGCCTAGCGTGTACGGAGCCCACCACTCGTCGAACGACGCGAGCGGGACGGTGACCGTCAGCGGTGCCGAGGTGACCGCGTCCAGGCCGGCCTCGCCGAGGAGCTCCGCCAGGTGCCCCTCCCGCGCCCCGGGAAGTGCGGCCTCGTCCCGGGCGCCCGGGTCGAGCTCGTGGACGGCCTGCCAGAAGGCGCCGATCGGTCCGCCGCCGCCGCTGTGGTCCCAGACGCACGCGGCGACGACGCCGCCGGGCCGCGTGACGCGCGCCATCTCGCGGAGCCCGGCGACGGCGTCGGCCATGAAGTGCACCACGAGCTGGGCGAGCGCGGCGTCGAAGGTGGCGTCGGGGAACGGCAGCGCCTCGGCCACGCCGCGCCGGACGTCGACGCCGGGGTAGCGCTCGGCGGCGGCGGCGACGAACGGCTCGGAGGGGTCGACGGCCCGGACGGACGCCGCGCCGAGCGTCTCGACGAGCACGCCCGTGAGCGCGCCTGGGCCGCAGCCGACGTCGAGCACCGTGGCGGGCGCCCGCACGCCGGCGAACGCGGCGAACACCGGTGCGAGCGGTCGGGAGAACCGACCCATGTAGCGGTCGTAGGCGTCGGCGGCGACGTCGAAGCTCATGGGCGACCCTAACCCCGGCCCCGCCCGGCGGGGAGAGAGCCGGGGCACCGCACGTCCTCCGTCAGGCCTGCGCCTCGCGGGTGATCGGCGGGACGAGCTGCGTGGTGCGGCCGCGCCGGTAGAGCGTCGCGGGCCGTCCCGGACCGTCGATGAGAGTGTGCCCGGTGTTCTCCAGCAGGCCCTGCGTGGACGTGACCTTGCGGTGGAAGTTGCGTGGGTCGATCGGCACGCCCCACACGGCCTCGTACACGCGGCGCAGCTCCGAGATGGTGAACTCGGGCTGGCAGAAGGCGGTGCCGAGCGACGTGTACTCGAGCTTGGCGCGGGCGCGTTCGACGCCGTCGCGCAGGATCGTGCCGTGGTCGAACGCGAGGTCGGTGGCCATGGCCTCGGCGACCGGCACCCACTCTGCCGCCGCGGCGTCGCCGCCGGGCTTGGGGTCGGGCAGCCGCGGTGCCATCACCAGGTAGGCGACGGAGACGACGCGCATGCGTGGGTCGCGGTCGGGGGCGCCGTACGTGGCGAGCTGCTCGAGGTGGGCGGGGATGCGGCGGACGCCGGTCTCCTCGGTGAGCTCGCGGGACGCGGCGCGCGGCAGGTCCTCGTCCGGGCGGACGAACCCGCCGGGGAGCGCCCGGCGGCCGCGGAACGGCTCCTCCCCGCGGGTGACGAGGAGCACCTGCAGGGCGTCGTCGCGGACGGTCAGGACGACGAGGTCGACGGTGACCGCGAACGGGGGGTGCGCCGACTCGTCATGGACGGGGGAGGTCACGCGCACAGCCTATCTCGTCAACTTGACGAGAACAAGATCCCGGTTTATCGTCAAGGTGACAGATAACAGTCGGCCCGAGGAGGTCGCGATGGCCACCATCACCCGCTACCCGTTCGTCCGGCACCTGCGCGCCGCACCCACCGCGCACGTGCTCCACCTCGACGCCGGGCGCGTCAAGCACGACGGCGCCGGCATCGCCTTCTGGTTCCGGCCGCTCACGGCGGTGATCAGCGAGGTGCCCGTCGACGATCGGGAGCTCCCGCTCGTCGCCCACGCACGCACCGCCGACTTCCAGGTGGTCACCGCCCAGGTGACGGTCAGCTACCGCTTCGACGACCCCCGGCTCGTCGCGCGGCGCCTGGACTTCGCCGTGGATACCGCGACGGGTGCGTGGACCGGCACGCCTCTCGAGCAGGTGGCGCACCTGCTCGCCGAGCTCGCCTCGGGTCAGGTCATCGACGCAGTCGCCGCACAGCCCCTGGTGGAGGCGGTCACCGCCGGCGCGGCCCTGGGCCGGGCGGTCACCGCGGGCCTGCAAGGCGACCAGCGCCTGGCCGCCACCGGGATCACGGTGCTCGGCGCCCGCGTCGGCAGCGTCCGCGCCGACGCCGACATGGAGCGCTTCCTGCAGACACCCGCCCGGGAGGCCGCACAGGGGGAGGCCGACAAGTCCACGTTCGAGCGGCGCGCGCTCGCCGTCGAACGTGAACGCGCCATCGCGGAGAACGAGCTGCACAACCGCATCGAGCTCGCCGTCCGGGAGCAGGAGCTGGTCACGCAGGAGGGCGCCAACGCCCGCACGCGGGCCGAGGAGGCCGCAGCCGCGGCGCTCATCGAGGCCACTGCGACCGCGGAGCGCCAGAACCTCCTTGCCGAGGCCAACGCCCACGGCACCCGCGTCGTCGGTGAGGCCGAGGCGGCCGCGGAGGCCGCGAAGATCGGCGCCTACGCCGCGGTGGACCGCGCCGTCCTCACCGCGCTCGCGCTCCGCGACCTGGCAGCCAACCTGCCGGCCATCGAGAACCTCACCGTCACCCCGGACCTGCTGACCGGTGCGCTCGCCGGCCTCGTCGGCGGCCCGCGGACCGCGAAGGAGGGCTGACGTGGCCACCCCACGGGCCGTCGTCGTGCACCGGCGCAGCGAGCTCGACGAGCTGCTCGACCGGCACGGCACACGCGGCCAGGCGGAGTTCTTCCTCCGTACCCGCGGTCGCACCATGGCCTCGGTGCAGGACCGCCACGACGCCCAGGCCGAGGCGCTCGCGGCGGTCCGGGCCGCCGTCCCCGCCGAGTGGCGGCGGGGCGACGTCGAGCGGGGCGACCTGCACCGCTTCGGGTTCGAGCCCGACGACGTGTGCCTCGTCGTCGGGCAGGACGGGCTCGTCGCGAACGTGGCCAAGTACCTGGCGGCGCAGCCGGTCATCGGCGTCGACCCCGAGCCCGGCCGCAACCCCGGCGTCCTCGTCCGGCACCGGGCGCGCGCCGTCGCAGGGCTCGTCCGCGCGGCGGGCGTCGGCGACGCGCGGATCGACGCGCTCACCATGGTGACGGCGACGCTCGACGACGGCACCCGGCTCGACGCGCTCAACGAGGTCTTCGTCGGGCACGCCAGCCACCAGTCGGCGCGCTACCGGCTGACGGTCCCCGCCACCGACGGCGCCGCGCGCACCGAGGAGCGGCAGTCGTCGTCGGGACTCATCGTGGCCACGGGGACGGGTGCGACGGGGTGGGCGGCCTCGATCGCCCACGACCGGGGAGCGCCCCAGGGAGCACTCCCCGCACCGGTGGACCGGCGGCTGGCGTGGTTCGTGCGGGAGGCCTGGCCGTCGCCGGCCACGGGCACGGCCCTCACCGGTGGCGCGCTGGCCGCCGGTCAGGAGCTCACCGTCGTCGTGGAGTCGGACGCACTCGTCGTGTTCGGCGACGGGCTCGAGGCCGACCGCCTGACGGCGACCTGGGGCCAGGCGGTCACGGTCGCGCTCGCGGACCGCGCCCTGCACCTCGTGGCCTGACCCTCAGCGGACCTCTCCGTGCAGGACGGCGCCCAGCTCGTCGCCGGGCTCCAGCATGATGCCGCCCTGCGTCGGGCGGCGGCTGATGCGCGTGAACCGGCCCGCGTGCCACCAGTAGAGGTGCGGTGAGAGAGCGTGCTCCGACCGGCCGTGCTGCACGTGGGCGAAGACGGCCATGTCGACCATGACCGGCTGGGCCGGCGGGCCGTCGACGGGATGGACGGCGATGTGGAACTGGTCCGGCACCGCGACCAGGAGGCCGTTCGGGAAGGCCCGCCCGGGGATCGCCCGGGCGAGCAGGTCGGGCATCGCCAGGATGCGGGACGCGAAGTCGTTCGTCGGACCCTCGGCCACCCGGAACGCGTGGCCGCCCGGTCCGGTCACCCACCCCACCTCGCCGAAGGGCATGGCCGCCAGGTTCGTCACGCCCGCCCGTTGCAGCACCCCCGGGGCGAACCGTGCGACGACGGTGTCCGGGACGCTGACGCCCAGCCGACCTGAGTCGAAGACGAGCACGCCCAGCAGGTCGTCCGCGACGGGGAGCGCGTACGTCATCGCCCGGCGCGCCTCGGGCGGCATCCCCTCGAGCGGGAACACCTGGGCCACCACCCCGGCGAGGAGCTCGTCGTCGGGCAGGAGCGTCAGGTCGATCGCAGCGCCTACCAGGACGACGACCTCCTCATGGACGATGCGCGGCCAGTCGCCCCGCCCGCCCGGCGCCGAGCGGCACGCGCGCGTGAGCTTCAGGAGGCTGAACGACCGGCTGCCGTCGCGACGTCGTGCCACGTCCCCCACGACCTGGACGTCCACGCCGAGCCGCGCGAACTCGTCGGTGACGAGGCGTGCGAGCCAGGCGTCGTCGTCCGCCGGGGCGGGGACGTCCACGGTGGTGGGCCACCACATCGCGTCCGGGTGCGGGGACGGGGGTGGTGGTGCCTGCGCAGGGGGCATGGGCGTCGGCGGCGGCGTGGTGCGCGCGGGCACCGGCGTCGTCGGCGGAAAGGGCGGTGCCTGGGGCTGGGGCGGCGGTGGCGGCGGTGGCGGCGCGGGTGGCGGCGGGGTGGCCGTGCCCGGAGCCCGGTAGGGACTCCACTCAGAACCGGACGGGTTGCCCGCGGGCGCCCCGGGACCGTACCTCTCGTCCACCGCTCACCTCCGCGGCACATGGGTACCACGCGCGGGTGCCCGTTACGGGCAGAATCGGGCGGGCAGCGCCGTCGGGCGCCCAGGGGGAGGGCACATGCGTGACGGGACGTGGCAGTCCTTGGCGGCTTACGAGCTCCGCCGCATCGAGAGCGAGCTCACCGCCGCGCTCGCCGGGCTCGCCGAGGACCTCCTCGACACACCCGTGCGGGGGTTCCCGAACCCGATCGGCTGGACGGCCTGGCACATCAGCCGGAACGTCGACCGCAACTGCTCGGAGCTGACGGGGCGCCCCCAGCAGTGGCTCGAGGGCTGGTCGGACGTGTTCGGCCGACTCGCGGACCCGGCGGACACCGGCTTCGGCCACACCGCGGAGCAGGTGGCGGGCTTCTGCTCGCCCTCGGTCGAGGTGCTGCTGGGCTACCACGCGGCTGCGCACGCCGTAGCCGAGGACTACCTGGCGAACGCGCCCGACGACGACGCCACGCGACTCGTCACCAGCCCCACCCTGGGCAACACGTACCCCGTCCAGGTGCGGCTCGCCCGCAGCGTGCACGACGCCGTCGCCCACCTGGGCCAGATCAGCGTGCTACGTCACCTGGCTGCGTCGCCTGGCCGACCGGCCGCCGGTGCGCTGGCCTAGCATCACCGGCATGTCGTCGTCACTGGCCGCCGTCGTGGCGTGCGTCATCCTCGGCCTCCTCGCCGTGTTCCAGGTGGCCCTCGCCGCCGGCGCCCCGATCGGGCGGTTCGCGTGGGGCGGGCAGCACGACGTCCTGCCGCAGCGGCTGCGCGTGGGCAGCGTCGTGTCCGTGGTCCTCTACACGGCGTTCGCGCTCGTGCTGCTGGACCGTGCCGATGTCATGGACGTGATGCCCGACGGCGTCTCCCGGGTCGGCGCGTGGGTCCTGGCTGCGTACTTCCTCATCGGCGTCGTGATGAACGGCATCTCGCGGAGCCGGCCCGAGCGCTACACGATGGCGCCGGTCAGCGCCGTCCTGTGCGTCGCGTCGACGGTGGTCGCACTGGGCTGAGCGGCGGTTCACGTCCGCCGGGCGGCGGACCCAGGGCCGGGCCTGATCCAGGACGACGTACCCACCCCGCGACCGCCCCGCGGACCGTACTCTCGAACACGTTCGACCTCTCGCGCCGGACATCTGAGGAGCGCTCGCATGCCACGAACGTTGCGTCCCCGCCAACGGGCCGAGCTGTACGTCATCGACGTGGAGACGGCCGAGACCCGGCGCATCCACCGGTCCACGAAGGTGCTGATCGAGTCGCCCACGTGGGCGCGCGACGGCCGGTCCGTGCTGGTGAGCGGCGAGGGGAAGCTGTTCCGCGTCGCCGTCGACGGCTCGGGCGACGGGTTGCAGGAGGTCCCGCTCGAGGGGGTGCCGGGCGCCACGGAGGCGCATGTGGTGAGCCCGGACGGCAGCACCCTCTACGTGACCGCGGACGACGGCCACATCTACGCGGTGCCCGCCGAGGGCGGCGCGGGCCGGCGCGTCACGAACGACCACGGCGCCCGCTTCGAGCACGTGCTGCACGGCGTCTCGCCCGACGGCCTGACCCTCAGCTACATCGGGGTCAAGACGAAGAAGGACGGCCGCGTCGAGACCGACGTCTTCACCATCCCGGCCGCGGGCGGTGAGGAGGTCCGGATGACGGACGACCCGATCGTCGACGGCGGCGCGGAGTTCGGGCCGGACGGCGCCTGGGTGTACTTCAACTCGGAGCGCGCCTCGCGCAAGCCCGGGCACGCGCAGCTGTTCCGCATGGCGCTCGACCGCGTCGTCTGCGAGCAGCTCACCGACGACAAGCGGGTCAACTGGTTCCCCCACCCGTCGCCCGACGGCAAGCGCGTGGCGTATCTCAGCTACCGGAAGGGCACCAAGGGCCGGCCCGCGAACGCGGACGTGATCATCCGGCTGCTCGAGCCGGACGGCGGCAAGCGCGACCTCGTCGAGGTGGTCGGCGGACAGGGCACCTTGAACGCCCCCTGCTGGTCGCCGGACGGGACGCGGATCGCGTACGTCGCCTACCCCACCAAGGAGTAGCCGCGACGCGACCCCCAACGATTGCGGTCCGCCGCACGTCTCAGCGCGCAAGGATGGGTCGCAGCGGCTGAGGAGGGTCGGTGTCCTGGGAGGACGAGCTCGACGAGTTCGCCCGCACGCGCGGGCCGGCGCTCGTCGGCTACGGCTACCTGCTGACGGGTGAGCTGCACGCCGCCCAGGACCTCGTGCAGGACGCGTTCGTCCGCACCTTCGCCCGGCACCGCGCCGGCACCGACGCGGAGCGCATCGAGGCGTACGTGCGGCAGGCGATGCTCAACATCTACCGGGACTCCTACCGCAAGCGCCGCACGTGGTTCGGCGTGCGGCCCCTCGTCGCGGAGCGCGCGGCCTACGGCCCGCCCGACGCCGTCGCGGCCGACAAGGTGGACGTCCACAACGCGCTGGCGCACCTGTCGCCACGCGAGCGGGCGTGCGTCGTCCTGCGGCACTACGAGGACCTGACCGTGCCGGACATCGCCGACCGCCTGGGGCTCAGCGAGGGCGCGGTGAAGCGCTACCTGTCGGACGCGCGGGCCCGGCTCGGCCGGATGCTCGACGACGACTCGCACGCACACGTGGACGTCATCACGAGGAAGGGGACGGGGCGATGACCTTCGACGCCGAGCTCCGCGACCTGGCCGGCCGGGCCGCGCACGCCCACACGCGCAGCGACGGCTTCGCGTCCCTCGCCGTGAAGTCGCGCGTCCGGCGCGCGCGCCGGGTGTACCGGGCCACGGTTGCCGCCGGGACGATGGCGGCCGTCGTCGCCGTCGGGGCCGTCGCGACCGCGGTGGCGCAGCGCTGGCCGGAGCGGGTGCCCCCGGCCGAGACCCTCGAGCCGGCGCCCGACGCGACGGATGCGCCGATCCTGCCGAGCCCGACCCCGGACGCGACGGATGCGCCGACGCTCATCACCGACGGCGTCCTGGTCGGCTGGCGGGACCTGGGCGTCGACGAGGCGATCTTCGGCCCCGTGGCCATCACGGACGCCGTGGCCGTGGACGGGCGCGCGGTGGCCGTCGGCTGCGACGAGTCGGACGGCGACAGCGGCGGGTTCCCTGCCTACTTCGCCGACGACGCCGCAACCTGGACCCGGGCCTCCGGCGCGACGTCTGCTTTCGACGACCAGTACGCATGCCTGGACCAGGTGGTCTCCACACCGCACGGGTTGTTCGCCGCCGGGGTGCTCGGCCTCTTCCGGTCCGACGACGGCACCACATGGGAGACGGTCGAGCTGCCCGGGTACGACCACGGCTGGGTGGACGCGGTGTTCGCTGCCGGGGACCGGGTCACCGTGCTCGTGGGGCAGGCGTCCTATGCGGAGAGCACAGTCGCCGCGATGTGGACGACCACCGACGGCGAAACCTGGACCCCGGTCACCGACGGCTCAGCAGCCGTCTTCGACAACGGGGGCGTCGCGGACGTCATCACGTTCGGGGACCGCCTGGTCGCGGTTGGGGCACAGCCCGGTGGCGAGTTCGTGCCGACGGCGGCGGCGTGGGTCTCCGCCGACGGCCTCACCTGGGAGCGGACGACGGCGACGGGTGAGGGTTTCGCCGACGACGCGATGGTCGCCCTCGCCGCGGCTGACGGCGGCCTGGTCGCCGTGGGCTGGTGCAGCGACACCAAGCAGCTGTGCGCATGGCGCTCGACCGACGGCACCACCTGGGTACCTGAGGCGGTGCCCTCCGAAGATCTCGACCCGTCGGTGTCGTACATCCAGGCGGGGGCGCTCACGGCGCTCGGGAACGACGTCTACGCCGTCGGCTCGAAGGACGTGGCGGCATCGGAGACGTTCGAGCCCCGACTGTGGCACCGCGCACCCGGCGGCCCCTGGGAGAGGATCGACCCCGAGACCGTCGGCGCCGTCCCGTTCGCCCAGGTCGACGTCGGCGGCCGGCTCGTCGGGTTCTGGCCCGGCCGCGGCTGGCCGACAGGCGGCGCGGTCCGGGTCCTGACTCCGGTCGAGTAGGCGCCCGCACCTGGGGAAGTCCTCGGACAGATGCGGTCGCCGAACTTCCCAAGGCACGTCGGGTGACGCGCGTAGCGTCGGAGGTGACGAGACCACACGCCGGCGTGCGTGTTCGCCGGCACGGCGAGAGGGAGTCACATGAGCGACGTCGCTGTCATCCCTGGTCGGTTCGCAGGCCGGACCGTCATCGTCACCGGGGCGGGGTCCGGCATCGGGAAGGCCACCGCCGTGCGCCTCGCGCGGGAGGGCGCCCGGGTCGTCGCCACCGACCTCCTCGAGGCCCGGCTCGCCGAGCTCACCGGCGAGCGCCCCGACCTCGACCTCGTCACCGTCGCGGGCGACATCTCGTCGGAGGACACCGTGCAGGCCGTGGTCGCCGCAGCGGCCGGCCGGGTGGACGGCCTGGTCAGCAACGCCGGGATCATGGACGCGTTCCTGCCACCGGCGGAGGTCGACGACGCCACGTGGGAGAAGGTGTTCGCCGTCAACGTCACGGCGCTCATGCGCACCACGAGGGCCGTGCTGCCGCTGATGCTCGCGGCGGGCGGCGGCGCCATCGTGAACGTGACGTCCGAGGCGAGCTTCCGCGCGTCGGCGTCGGGCTGCGCCTACACGGCCTCCAAGCACGCGGCGAACGGCTTCACCAAGTCGACGGCGATGTTCTACAAGGGCCAGGGCGTGCGGGCGAACGCCGTGGCGCCGGGCGCGGTGATGACGAACATCGAGGCGCCGTGGAAGTCGCAGTACGCGCAGTCGGTCCTCGGCCCGATCATGGGCGCGACCATCACAAGCGTCGCGACCTCCGAGCAGCTCGCGGCGACCATCACGTGGCTGCTGTCCGACGACGCGAGCAACGTCAACGGGGCGATCGTGGCCTGCGACGGCGGCTGGTCCGTCATCTAGGCCCGGTGGCTTCGCCCGAGGGGCTTCGTCAGGTGCACGACCATGTGCGTGACCATGTCCGTCTCGCCGCCGCGCCGGTACCCGAAGCGCTCGTAGAGCCGGATGGTCGGTTCGCTGCGGTTGCCCGTGAACAGCTGGATCTCCCGGACCTCCGCCGGCACGGCGGCCTCGCACGCGCGCAGCAGGGTGGACCCGATGCCCTCGCCCTGGCGGTCCGGGACGACGGCGAGCCGCCCGAGGTGCGCGACGCCGTCGGCGACCCGCAGCCGCACCGAGGCCAGCAGGCGGCCGTCCTCCCGCACACCGAGGCCGATGACGTCGGGCAAGGCCAGCGACGCCCGCACCTCGTCGAGGGTCTCGCGCAGGGGCGGCAGGTGCGGGTCGCCGTAGTTCTGCGCCTCGGGAACGTACGCCGCGCGTTGCACGGTGAGGACCTCGCCGGCGTCGGCGACGGTCAGCCGGACGACGCCGGACGGGAGGGTCATGCGGCAATCCTCCCAGCGGTCGCGACCGCCCGGTGCGGCCCGGTCACCACGCGCGCAGCACGCGCAGGGCCTCCAGGGTGAGCCAGCGGCTCGGACGGCCCTTGACCTCGACCCGCGCGATCATCCGGTCGTTGAACGTGTTCTCCAGGCGCAGGCGGCCCTCGTCGTCTGCCTTGCCCACGACGACGGCCACCGCCTCCGCCATGCGGTCGTCACGGACGCCGAGCGACGTGAGGATGCCGAGGACCTCCAGCGCGTCGGTCTGGTACATGAGCGGGTGGCCGAACCGCAGCCAGCCGGGCTTCGCCACCACCGACGGGTCGTGGCACCGCTTGTGCACGTGGTGCCGGAGCAGGTACTCGACCCCCGCCTCGATCGTCGCGCGCGCTGCGGGCGTCCGGCGGTCGACCGGCACGGCGGCGACGGCCTTCAGCGCCTTGACCGCACCCATGTGGCAGGTGTGACGGCCCCAGCAGGGCTCGCGCACGTACGGCCAGCCCTGCGGCGCCGGGCCGTCGGTGTCGAACCGCTGGTACGTGGCGATCCAGTCGATGCCGGCCTGGACGCGCTCGTCGTCGAGCATGCCGAGCCGCACGAGGGCCCAGACCAGGTTCCCGGTCAGGCAGGGGATCACCGTGCTCGGCTGGGCGCCGCCGGTGGTGAGTGCGCGGTCGTACCCGAAGCCCCCGGAGTCGACGTGCTGGCCGTCGCGCAGCACCGCCTCGCACCCGGCCCGCACCCCGTCGTCGGCGCCGTCCGCCCCGAGGGCCGCGAGGACGATCAGCTGCCACACCGTGCCGTGGTACTTGTCGCGGTAGTAGCGGTCCCGGCTGCCCCAGTGCCCGTCCGGGAGCTGGGCGGCCATGATCCGCCGGACGACGTCGCTGCTCATGACCGCCCGGCGGCTCGCCACGACCTCCGGGTCGCCCACCGGCCGGTCCAGGAGGTCGGTGAGCGTGGCGGCCCGCGCCCCGGGCTCCTCGCCGTCGAGCAGCCACGCGGTCGGGTCAGCGCCCAGCGCAGTGCGCCACGCCTCCATACCGCCGACGGTAGTCCGCCCACCGGCCGTGCCGCGCGAGCCCTTCGGCCCGCCCCCGCGACCGTCGCGACGGTCGGTCGCTGGTCAGTCGCCGCTGGTGAGGGGCAGCGTCTGCAGCCGACGGATCGCGAGGACGACGGCCAGCACGGTGACGGCCGCGAGCAGGCCCAGGCCGGCGGGCAGGCTGACGGCCGACACCACGCCCAGGTTCTCGCCGCGCTCGCCGAGGACGGCCTCGGCCGCCGTGAGTGCCCACTGCCGGATGCTGGCGTTCTTGATGCCCGGCACGAAGCCGCCGAGGATCGTTTCCCACAGCAGGGCGTACAGGAGTCCGATGATGACGGCGTTCCGCGAGACCACCGAGAGCGCCACGAACACCGCGGTGTACGCGAGCGCCGCGAGCGCCGCCGTCGTGCCGTACGCGAGGGCGAGCTCACCGGGGTCGGCGGCCGTGATGATGACCGCGAGCACGACGGGCAGTGCCGCGAAGACCAGCGCAGCGGCCCACGCCACAGCCAGCTTGGACAGCAGGATGGTGCGCCGCGGCATGGGCTTGGCGAGCAGGTAGACGATCGAGCCGTCGTCGATCTCCGTGCCGATGACGCCCGTCCCGATGAGCAGGCAGGTGAGCGGCAGGAGCGTGCCGAGCCCGAACCCGTCCACCAGGTTGACGGCGGCGTCGGCCGCACCACCCGAGGCCCACCGCACCAGGGTTGCGAGCAGCAGGAGCGCGAGGGGCAGGAGGACGAGGAGCACGGCCCGCTTGCGGCCCAGCAGGCCGCGGCGGGTGAGCTGGACGACGACGGCGTTCATCGGGCCACCAGGTAGGCGAAGACGCTCTCCAGGGACTCGTCCGCCGGGGAGACCTCGAGGAGCCGGACACCGCTGGAGCGGGCCAGCCTGGGCAGGGCGTGGACGAAGCGCCCGAAGTCCGGGGCCTGCACCGCGAGGTTCCCCGCGGACAGGTCCACCGCCGTGGCGCAGCCGTCGGCCACGAGTGCGGCGGCCAGGCGCCGGTCGTCGGCCGACCGGATCGTGTACTGGTGCGGGCGCTCCGTCATCAGCCGCCGGATGCGGCGGAAGTCGCCCGACGCCGCGTGCCGGCCGGCGACGAGCACCTCGATGGTGCCCGCGATCTCCTCGACCTCCTCGAGGATGTGGCTGCTGAAGAGCACGGTCCGCCCCTGGTCGCCGAGGCGCCGCAGGAGGTCCATGAGGTGTAGGCGCTGCCGCGGGTCCATGCCGTTGAACGGCTCGTCGAGCAGCAGCACCGACGGGTCGTGGACCAGGGCGGTCGCCATCTTGACGCGCTGCTTCATGCCCTTGGAGTACGTCGAGATGTCGCGGTCCTTGGCGTCCCACATCTCGACGAGGTCGAGGGCGAGCCGGGCGGCCGCCTCCGGCTCGGGCACCTTGTGCAGGCGCGCGTTGGCGAGCACGAACTGCCAGCCGGTGACCATGTCGTACATCGCCTCGGTCTCCGGCACGAGGCCGATCGACCGGTAGATCTCGGGGTGCCGCCACACGGGCTTCCCGTCGAGCGTGACGGACCCGGCCGACGGCGCGAGGAACCCGCTCATCATCGCGATGAGCGTGGACTTGCCGGCGCCGTTCGGGCCGAGGAGGCCGGTGATGCCGGGGCCGATGGTCATGCTCACGTCGTTCGCGGCGACGACGTTGCCGTACCAGCGGGACACGCGGTCCAGGACGAGGGTGCTCACACGCGACCTGCCTTCCGGTAGCGGCGCACCAGCAGCCACAGGCACCCGGCGACGAGGGCGGCCCACACCAGCGCGAACGGGATCACGCCCAGGGCGCCCTCGGGCAGGATGTGCTCGCGCCCGGAGCTGACGCCGAGGATGCCGACGGCCAGGGCGTCGATGAGGCCGAACGGGTCGAGGGCCGGCATGTACTGCGCGAGGGTGGTGAGGTCCTTCTCCCGGGCGATCTCGATGAGCATCTCCGTGATGCCGCTGACCATGACGAGCGCCGTGATGATGACGGCCACCCCGAGCCCGCGCCGCGGGGTGAAGGCGGCGATCACGAGCGCGATCGCGCTGAGCAGCACGGAGAGCAGGGCGCACACGAGGAGGCCACCGAGCCAGCCGGTGAGCTGGTCGCCGGGCGGCAGCTCCGCGAGCAGCGCGCCGATCAGAAGGAGGGTCTCGCCGATCGCCATGACGCCGAACAGGGCCAGGGTGAGGCCGGCGAACTTCGCGACGACGTAGTCGGAGCGCGCCATCGGGCGCGACAGGTACAGCGGCATGACGCCGTGGCGCAGGTCGCGGGACACGCAGTACGGCGCGGCTCCGCCGACGAAGAGCGCCACGACCAGCCAGAAGCCGCTCGGGTAGTCGGTGTAGCTCATCGGGAGCTCCGTCTGGCCGGTGAGCACGACGACGAGCGCGATGATCAGCGGCGGGATGCCGAGCATCCCGATGAGGACCCACGGCATGACCTTGGCGCGGGCCGGCCGACCGAGGCCGAAGATGCCGCGGACGGTCTCGACGAAGAGGGAGCGGCGCACCCACGGCCGTCCGTAGCGGACGCCGTCGTAGTGGCGGAAGCCGATGTCGTGGATGACGTCGTCGCCCGCGGGCGACGGACCGGCGACGGCGCCGGGGACCGTGGCGGGGACGGGCTCAGGCCGGGACACGAGCGCCCTCCTCCGGTCGGAAGATCTCGGTGAGGTGGTGGCGGCGGTGCTGCATGCGCACGAGCCCGACGCCGAGGTCCGCCACCGCGTCGGTCACGGCGTCGAGCACCCAGTCGCCCGCCAGCTCGACGGTGAGGCTGTGGCCGGCGGCGTCGGGAACCACGGTCGCGCCGGCGGCCCGCAGCCGCTCGACCAGGAGCGGCCCGGCGTCGGTGACCTCGACGAGCAGGACGCCGCTGAGCTGCGTGGCGTCCGCGGTGGAGGTGGAGCGTTGGAGCACGCCGCCCTCGATGACGACGACGTGGTCGGCGATCCGCTCGAGCTCCCCCAGCAGGTGCGAGGTGACGATGACGGAGATGCCGAAGTCGGTGCTGACCCGCTGGATGAGGCCGAGCATCTCGTCGCGGCCGGCCGGGTCGAGGCCGTTGGTGGGCTCGTCGAGGAAGACCAGCTTCGGGTCGTGGACCAGCGACTGCGCGAGCTTCACGCGCTGCTTCATGCCCGTCGAGTAGCCGCCGATCGGGCGGTAGCGCTCCTCGTAGAGCCCGACGTGCCGCAGGGTGTCGGCGGTGCGCTCACGGGCGACGTCGGCGGGCAGGCCCGACATGCGGGCGAGGTGGACCACGAACTCGGTGGCCGACACGTCCAGCGGCAGGCAGTCGCTCTCCGGCATGTAGCCGACCAGCTGGCGGATGGCCAGGCCGTCGGTCACGGGGTCCATGCCCAGCACCTGCGCCCGCCCGGACGTGGGCGGCAGCAGGCCGAGCAGGACCTTGATGAGCGTCGACTTGCCCGCGCCGTTCGCACCGACGAGCCCGACGACGCCGCGCGGCATCTCCACGGTGAGCTGCGACAGGGCGATGACCGGGCCGAACGTCCGGGTGAGCTCAGCGGTGGCCACCGAGGGCGGGCTGGGTGCTGCGGCGCCGGCGGGTGCTGGCGGGCCGGCTGGATCCATGGGGCTGATCCTGCCGTCTCCGGGGGTGCCCGTGCCATGGGGTTGTCCCCTGAGTGGACCCTGAGCGGCCGTGCACCCGTGGTCGTACGCCGGTGCCGGCCGCGTCCCACTCCGGGACCGTCACGCCAGGGTGAGCGTGACCTGGTTGCGCCAGGGGTCCGACGTCGTCAGGGAGCGGCCGTCGTCGGCGACCGTGACGCCTCGGGTGCGCAGGCGGGCGGCGACGGCGTCGAGCTCGGCGCGGTCGGGGACGGTGATGGTCACCTGGCCGAGCCCGAGGGTCGAGGCGCGGGGGCCGGCGCCACGGCTGTTCCAGGTGTTCACCGCGAGGTGGTGGTGGTAGCCGCCCGCGCTGAGGAACAGGGCGCCCGACATCTCGAACGTCGTGGCGAACCCCAGGCCGTCGGCGTAGAACTGCCGCGCCAGTGGGATGTCGCCGACCTGCAGGTGCACGTGCCCGACCTTCGCCGCGGCGGCGTGCAGCCCGTCGACGGTGACGCCGTCGGCCGCGGCGAGATGGGCCCGCAGGAAGTCCTGCGGGTCCAGGTGCAGCGAGTCCATGAGCACCTGGTCGCCGCGCCTCGTCCACTCGTGGCGGGGGCGGTCGACGTACAGCTCGATCCCGTTGCCCTCGGGATCGGTGAAGTAGAACGCCTGGCTGACCAGGTGGTCGGCACTCCCGACGAACCGCGACCGCGGGTGCCGCGCGGCCGTCAGGACCGCGGCGGCGAGGTCGGCCGGCGTCTCGAAGAGGATCGCCGTGTGGAACAGGCCGGCCTCCGTCCGGCGCGGCGCGGGCAGCCCGGGGGTGTGCTGCAGGACGAGCACCGGCGTCGCACCCCGGCCGAGCACGGTCGACCCGTCGCCCTCCGCGAGGGTGACGAGGCCGAGGGCGTCCCGGTAGTAGGCGGCCAGGCCCGTGAGGTCGCCGGCGTGCAGCGTTACGGCGCCGACGTCGGTCCGGTCGCCGAGCAGGTCGCCCGCGGCCGCCCGGGCCGCGTCCACGCCGAGGCGCAGACCGGCGGCCCGGGCGCTGGGTGCTTGCGGCGCCGTGGTCACGCAGCGACCCCGAAGCCACCGGTCCAGGTGACCTGCTCGCGCGCGGCGAGGGTGATCTGGAGGAAGCCGAGCGCCTCGAGCTCGCGGGCGCGGCGGAGCGGCCCGGCGTCGACGGTCTTGAGGCCGCCCGCCTGCACGACGTCGGCGAGGGTCGCCTTCGCGGCGTCGTCGTCACCGGCGATGAGCACGGTGGTGGTGAGCGGGCCGACGGCACCCTGGGCGAGCGTCCCGGCGAACGTGGTGTTGAACGCCTTGAGCACGCGCGACCCGGGCAGCGCCGTGGCGATCTCGGCGGCCGCGGAGGAGTCGGCGGGGACGGTGAGGGAGTCGAACGTCTCGAAGTCCAGCGGGTTGGTGATGTCGACGACGACCTTGCCGGCGAGGTGGTCGCGGTGGGCCGCGAGGACGTCCGGGACGGCGGGGTAGGGGACGGCGAGCACGACGACGTCGCCGGCGGGCGCGGTGCCCGAGTCCTCGCGGCCGAGCAGCTCGACGGTGTTGCCGCCGTCGGTGACGACCTTGGCGATCGCCTGGCCCATGGTGCCCTTGCCGATGATGCTCACGTGCGTCATGTCGTCTCCTCGATTGGTTGTCGCTACAACCACGACGGTACCCTGTATTGCTTGTAGCGTCAACTAATGCGCTACGCTGGGCACATGACCTCGCAGGAGTCCGCGGTTCGCATCGCGCCGGGCGAGCCGCGCTGGCTGGACGACCGTCAGCTCGGCGCGTGGATCCGGTTCATCGCCGTCGTCGAGCTGCTGCCCGGGGTGCTGGACTCCCAGCTGCGCCGCGACTCCGACCTCAGCCACTTCGAGTACTACGTGCTCGCCATGCTGTCCGAGGCACCGGACCGGACCCTGCGCATGACCGCGCTGGCAGCGCGCACCAACGCCACGCTCGCGCGGCTCTCCCACGTGGTGAGCCGCCTGGAGGCGCGCGGCCTCGTCGAGCGACAGCCGTGCCCGGGGGACCGGCGGGCCACCAACGCTCGGCTCACCGCCGCCGGCTGGGACGTCGTCGTCGCCGCGGCACCGGGCCACGTGGCCACCGTCCGGGACGTCGTCGTCGACGTGCTCACGCCGGAGCAGATGGACCAGCTGGGCGAGATCTCAGCGGCGATCCTCAGGCGCCTCGACCCCACCGGCGCGATGACCGAGCCCTACCGGCGGCCCGCCACACCCTGACGCCGGCGCCGGCCGCGCAGGACGACGAGTCGGCCGACGACGCCGACCACCAGGACGCCCGCGCCCGCGAGTGCGGCGGACCACGGGAGGGTCGCCGCGAGCGCCGCGCAGCCCGCCGCCCCGACCGCCTGAAGAGCGCGCGGCCACCGGCGGTGCGCCGCGTCCTGCGTCCACGCCGACGCGTTCGCGACCAGGTAGTACACGAGCACGCCGAAGGACGAGAAACCGATCGCGCCGCGCAGGTCGACGGCGAGCACCAGCGCACCGACGACGACGGCGAGCGCCACCTCGGCCCGGTGCGGCACCCGGTACCGCGGGTGGACGGCGGCGAGCCGGCGGGGGAGGTCGTGCTCGCGGGCCATCGCCAGGGTCGTGCGCCCGATGCCGGCCATGAGTGCGAGCAGCGCGCCCAGCGCAGCCGCGGCCGCGCCCACGCGGACCACCGGGCCGGCCCAGTCCCACCCCGCGCGCTCCACCACGGCCGCGAGCGGCGTCGTCGTCGCGGCCGTGCCCGCAGGCCCGAGGGTGACGAGGAGCGTGACCGCGACGACGGCGTAGACGGCGGTCGTGATGCCGAGGGCCAGGGGGATGGCGCGCGGGATGGTCCGCGCCGGGTCGCGGACCTCCTCGCCGAGCGTCGCGATGCGTGCGTACCCGGCGAACGCGAAGAACAGCAGTCCGGCCGCCTGGAGGACGCCGTACGCGCCGGCCGGGCCGGCGTCGAGCGGCCGCAGCCCCGCCCAGTCCGGCGCCCCGCCCGCGAGCCCCGCCGCCACCGCGACGACGAGCGCCGCGAGCACCACGACAACAACCACCCTGGTGACGCGGACGGTGCGCGTGATGCCGCGGTAGTTCACGGCCG
>Ga0196976_1000596_pt1 | contig 22074 bp, 21 predicted proteins | sample S3v_513CmetaG_FD_148644 | JGI IMG/M metagenome (GOLD analysis project Ga0196976, IMG submission 148644) | Soil microbial communities from Anza Borrego desert, Southern California, United States - S3+v_5-13C | ecosystem: Environmental > Terrestrial > Soil > Desert | place: USA: California...
CTGGTTGACGATGACCATCACCTCGTCGCCGATGGTGGCGCTGTCGGCGCGGCCGTCGCCCTTGACGATGGCGGTCACCTTGCCCTCGGCCACCTCGGTGTCGTAGCCGAAGAACTCGGTGGCGCCCAACTCGTCCTTGATCTCGAACCACAGGCGCTCGGTCGCCGCCTCGCCGGAGCCGGCCCAGGATTCGCGCGCCTTGCGGCGCTGCTCGTCCATGGCGGCCTTGAAGCCGGCCTCGTCCACCGGGCGGCCCTTGGCGCGCAGCACGTCCTGCGTCAGGTCCAGCGGGAAGCCGTAGGTGTCGTACAGCTTGAAGGCCACGTCGCCGGGCAGCGCGGCGTTGCCCTCCAGCTTGGTTTCCTCTTCCTCCAGCAGCTTCAGGCCGCGTTCCAGCGTCTGCTTGAAGCGGGTCTCCTCCAGCTTCAGCGTCTCGACGATCAGCGCGCGCGCACGGCCCAGTTCCGGATAGGCGTCGCCCATCTGCTGGACCAGCGCGGGGACGAGGCGGTGCATCAGCGGTTCCCGCGCGCCCAACATGTGGGCGTGGCGCATGGCGCGGCGCATGATGCGGCGCAGAACGTAGCCGCGCCCCTCGTTCGACGGCAGCACGCCGTCGGCGATGAGGAAGGAGGTGGAGCGCAGATGGTCGGCGATGACGCGGTGGGAAACGGCGTGCGGACCGTCCGGCGCCGTCTTCGTCGCCTCGGCCGACGCCAGGATCAGCGCCCGCATCAAGTCGATGTCGTAGTTGTCGTGGCGGCCCTGCAGCACGGCGGCCAGACGCTCCAGCCCCATGCCGGTGTCGATGGAGGGCTTGGGCAGCGGCACCAGATCGTCCGGACCGCGCTGCTCATACTGCATGAACACGAGGTTCCAGATCTCGATGAAGCGGTCGCCGTCCTGGTCCTCCGACCCCGGCGGGCCGCCGGCCACGTGCGGGCCGTGGTCGTAGAAGATCTCCGAGCACGGGCCGCAGGGGCCGGTGTCGCCCATGCGCCAGAAGTTGTCGTCGGTCGGGATGCGGATGATCTTCTCGTCCGGCAAGCCGGCGATCTTGCGCCACAGGGCGGCGGCGTCCTCGTCCGATGAGTGGACGGTGACCAGCAGCTTCTCCGGGTTCAGCCCGTACTCCTTCGTGATGAGGGTCCAGGCCATCTCGATGGCGCCCTCCTTGAAGTAGTCGCCGAACGAGAAGTTGCCGAGCATCTCGAAGAAGGTGTGGTGGCGCGCCGTGTAGCCGACGTTGTCCAGGTCGTTGTGCTTGCCGCCCGCGCGCACGCACTTCTGCGAGGTGGTGGCGCGCTTGTAGGGCCGGGTCTCCGCGCCGGTGAAGACGTTCTTGAACTGCACCATGCCGGCGTTGGTGAACATCAGCGTCGGATCGTTGCGCGGCACGAGCGGCGACGATTCGACGATCTGGTGGTCGTTCTTGCCGAAGAAGTTCAGAAAGGTGGCGCGGATGTCGTTGGCGGTCTGCATGGGCGGTCCAAGGCTCCGGGTACGCGTCTCGGCCCGCGAGGCCGAACGGGTGCTTTTACCGTGACTTAGAGCGCCTGTCCACAAACCGCCACCCCGGCGGATGGTGCGGAATGCAACGGAATGAAACCGGATGAAACACTCCCGCGCGGGGTGTTGCATCCGCTGCCGCACACCAATCCGAAAGTACCGGCAATACAAAAGTCGCATTCCCGCCGTGCGGTTGTGCACTGCGATAGCGCTCATGGCGATACCAAAGTACATACCGGCATCGATGATGCGAATTCCACGCTCTTGCGCAGTCTTTCACCGGACCAATACCTGATTTGCCGCGATATTCCGCCAAAAGTATTATTTGTCGACTCAGTCATATCCTTCGTATTAGCGCGCAGGCGCAGCCAAAGCGCCGAACCCGGCGGCCCGCCGGGGATCAGGGGAAGCGCGGCAAGAGAAAGGCCACATTCGATGATGCATAAGCTTGGCACCACGGTGCTGAATTCCATGAAGGCCCTGCGGGTCGGCGTCGCGGCGACCGCGTGCACGGCGGCCCTGTGCGCGGCCGCCCTCACCTCACTATCAGCACCGGCGCTGGCCGGTTCGGTGACGCAGCCCGGCGAGACCATCGGCCTTGCCGCCGGCGCGCCGCTGCCGGAAGGATTCTATTTCGTCGACACCTTCGACTGGGGCAAGCGCCACGGCGAGAACGGCAACCCCGACGTGACGCTGGGCGTCAACATCCCGGTGGTCGCCTGGGCGACGCCGGCCAAGGTGGCCGGCGCGCGCGTGCAGCTGCTGGCCGCCCTGCCCGCCCTGGAGGTCGGCATCGACAACAACTATTATGACAGCGGCATGTACAACCCGTTCCTGGCCGGCCAGCTGGCCTGGGACCTGGGCAACGGATTCGGCGTCAGCTACCTGCTGGGCGTGTATTTCCCGGTGAAGAACCGCCTGGGCTTCGACACCACCTCGATCAACCAGCGCGTCGGCGTCAGCTACACCAACGACGGCTGGAACCTGACGGCGAACTTCATCTACGGCATCAACACCCGCAAGGCGACGAAGACCATCAACCCGGACTTCCTCAACATCGACGTGACCGCCACCAAGAGCTTCGGCAAGTGGCAGGTCGGCCCGGTGGCCTTCGCCTCCTTCGACACCAGCCGCCCGACGCCCGGGTATAGGAAGCAGAGCCAGGTCGCCCTGGGCGCCCTCGTCGGCTACAGCTTCGACCAGCTGATCCTGCAGGGTTACCTGACCCAGACGGTGGCCGAGGACAACTACGGCGGCAAGGACACCCGCGCCTGGGGCCGCATCATCCTGCCGTTCTGATCCCGGCACGCGCCCTTCCGAGCGGCGCAGCGCCGTCCGCCCCGCCGGGCCATCCACCGGCGGGACGGGTGGCGTTCGCGCGTTTTTGGGTGAGACGCGGGAGGGCGCCGCCCTCCCGCACCCTCCCGCCAAGGGCCGACGGCCCTTGGATCCCGGGGATTGTGCTTGTTCAGAGACGGCGCGACCGGCGTTGCGGTTGACGCATCCAAGGCGTTCCTCTATTTCTGTCTTTACAGAAATAGAGGAACGCCATGCACCTGACGCCGACCATGGAACGCTTCGTCCTGCATTGGGGCGAGATGGGCACGCGCTGGGGGGTCAACCGATCGGTGGCGCAGATCCACGCGCTGCTTTACCTGTCGCCGAACCCGCTTCCGGCGGAGGACATCGCCGAGACGCTGTCGATGGCACGCTCCAACGTCTCCAACAGCATCCGGGAACTGCAGAGCTACGGGCTCATCAGCGTCACGCACCGGATCGGCGATCGCCGGGACCACTTCCAGGCCGAGACGGACCCGTGGGAGATCCTGCTGCGCATCGCCGAAGAGCGGAAGAAGCGCGAGATTGACCCGGCGCTGACCATGCTGCGCCAGTGCGCCATTGAGGCGGAGGAGCAGCCCGGCACCGATCCCTATGTGAGGGAGCGGATCACGCGGATGCTGGGGTTCGTCGAATCGCTGACCGGCTGGTACGAACAGATGAAGCGCCTGCCTCGCCCGGCCATGGTCGCCATCGTCAACGCCGGGGCGAAGATCGCGGCCTTCCTCAAGAAGTAGGCCGGCCCAGAGCAGTTTCGCACCGCGTGCGGCCAGATATTTCTCTTGATACAGAAATTTCGAAACATAAGGAGCCTCCATGCGACCGGCAAGCATCGTCCTGGTGATCGGGGCCTCAGGGTTCATCGGTGGGCGGATCGTCCATCGCCTGGAGCGGGCGGGCATGCGCGTGGTGTGCGCTGGCCGGGACGAAGCGGCACTGCGCCACCTGTTCCCCGGCCGGGCGGTGGCCACGGACTGGCGAACGGCACTCGCCGGGGTGGACGCGGTCGTCTACGCCGCCGGCACCATCGAGCGTGGCGCCGGGATGCGGGAAGCGCACCGGGACACCCCCGCCGCGCTGTTCGCGGCGGCGCGGCGGACGGGCATCCAACGGCTGGTGCACCTGTCCGCGCTCGGCGCGGCGCCGGACGCCGACACGGACTTCCTGCGCAGCAAGGGCGAAGGGGACGCCGCGCTGCTCGCCGACCGGCCGCCGGGGTGGACGGTGCTGCGCCCGTCGCTGGTGTACGGACGCGGCGGGACGAGTGCCGCGCTGTTCGCCACGCTGGCCGCCCTGCCCCTGCGCCCCGCGGTGCGCAGCGGGCCGCTGCGGCCGATCCACGTGGACGACGTGGCCGATGCGGTGGCCGCCCTGCTCGCCGGCACAGGGCCGCTGCCGGCGGTCATCGACGCGGTCGGGCCGGAGGAGGTGACGGCCGAAGCATTCATCGCCCGGCACCGCGGCTGGCTGGGACAGCCGCCGGCCCGCGCGGCGCCTCTGCCACCCGCCGTCACGCAGGCCGGCGCGGCGGTAGCGGAGGCGTTCGGCGCCCGCCTCATCAACCGTGACGCGATGCGCATGCTGGCGCGTGGTGCTGCCGCCGATCCGGCGGGCTTCACGGCGGCGACCGGCGTGGTTCCGGCGGGCGTCGTGGCGGGGCTGGCGCGCGAGCCGGCGCTGGACGCCGACCGCTGGGCGGCGCGGCTGCGGCCGGTGCGGCTGCCGTTGCGGCTGAGTTTGGCGTTCCTGTGGATCGCCACCGGGCTGGTGTCGCTGGGGGTCTACCCGGTCGCCGGCAGCCTGGAACTGCTGGCCGGCGTGGGCTTGCGCGACGGGCCGGCGCTAGTGGCGCTGTACGGTGCGGCCGGCTGGGACCTGCTGCTGGGTGTGGCGCTGGCGGCGGGGGTGCGCCCGCACCTCGTCGGTGCCTTGCAGATCGGCACCATCCTGACCTTCACGGCGATCCTCAGCCTGTTCCTGCCGGGCTTCTGGATCCACCCCTTCGGACCGCTGACCAAGAACGTGCCGGTCATCGCCGCCACCCTGGCGATGATGGCGCTGGAGGACTGACGAGCATGGACACGTATCTCTGGGTCAAATACGCCCACATCCTGGGCGCGGTGGTGATCTTCGGCACCGGGCTGGGCACCGCCTTCCAGATGTTCGCCGCGCACCTGCGCGGCGACGTGCGCGGCATCGCCGTGGTGGCGCGCAACGTGGTGCTGGCGGACTGGCTGTTCACCACGCCATCCGTCATTTTGCAGCCCATCACCGGCGTGACGCTGGCGCTGCTGGCGGGATTCCCCCTGACCAGCGGGTGGATCGTCGTTTCGGTGGGCCTGTACGCGCTGGCCGGCGCCTGCTGGCTGCCGGTGGTGTGGCTGCAGCTGCGCATGGCGCAGCTGGCCCGCGCGGCGGCCGAAGAGGGAACGCCGCTGCCGCCGGCCTACCACCGCATGGCGCGCTGGTGGTTCGCGCTGGGCTGGCCGGCCTTCGGGGCGCTTCTGGTCGTCTTCCACCTGATGCTGTTCAAGCCGGACCTGTGGTGAGGGCCGCGGAAAGAAAAAAGGCGCCACCCCGGAGGGTGGCGCCTTTTCCCATGCCTTGCTTCCCCGCCTCACTCCGGCGTCGCGGCGTCGCCGTCGGATTCCGGGGTGCCCATCATGGCGTCGGCGACGAGGCCCGCGTTGGAGCGGATCTTGTCCTCGATGGCCTTGGCCATGTCGGGGTTGTTGCGCAGGTACGTCTTGGCGTTCTCGCGGCCCTGGCCGATGCGGGTGCCGTCGTAGCTGAACCACGCGCCCGACTTCTCCACCACGCCGGCCTGGATGCCGAGGTCGAGCAGTTCGCCCACCTTCGACACGCCCTCGCCGTACATGATGTCGAACTCGACCACGCGGAACGGCGGAGCCATCTTGTTCTTCACCACCTTCACGCGGGTCTGGTTGCCCACCACCGCGTCGCGGTCCTTGATGGCGCCGATGCGGCGGATGTCCAGGCGGACCGAGGCGTAGAACTTCAGCGCGTTGCCGCCCGTCGTCGTCTCCGGGTTGCCGAACATCACGCCGATCTTCAGGCGGATCTGGTTGATGAAGATCACCAGGCAGTTCGACTTGGAGATCGAGCCGGTCAGCTTGCGCAGCGCCTGGCTCATCAGGCGGGCGTGCAGGCCGACGTGGCTGTCGCCCATCTCGCCCTCCAACTCGGCGCGCGGCACCAGGGCCGCCACCGAGTCGACCACCAGCACGTCGATGGCGCCGGAGCGCACCAGCGTGTCGGCGATCTCCAGCGCCTGCTCGCCCGCATCGGGCTGCGAGATCAGCAGCTCGTCGATGTTGACGCCCAGCTTGCGGGCATAGGTGGGGTCGAGCGCGTGCTCGGCGTCCACGAAGGCGCAGGTGCCGCCGTTCTTCTGGGCCTGGGCGATGGCGTGCAGCGCCAGCGTCGTCTTGCCCGAGCTTTCCGGACCGTAGATCTCGATGATGCGGCCGCGCGGCAGCCCGCCGATGCCCAGAGCGATGTCGAGGCCGAGCGACCCGGTGGAGATCACCTCCGTCTCGACCGTGTTCTCACGCGCCCCGAGCTTCATGATCGAGCCCTTGCCGAAGGCGCGCTCGATCTGGCTCAGCGCTGCGTCCAGGGCCTTCTGCTTGTCCATGGAATCCTTTTCCACCAATCGGAGCTGTGCGGACGACATTGCCCGTTTCCCTTTCTCAGATCAACACGGTCTTCGGTTTGGGTCTTGGGCTTAATGTACTCATTTTGTTCTCATGCGCAAGGGGAATTCCGTGAATGTTCCCACGGCGTTCCCATGACGTATGCGTCCGAGTCGGCCTGGATTCGTTCGCGTTCCAAAGGATGGTGCGGAACGGTTTGGGTCCGGCGCCGCGTGCGACCCAGGGTCGCATACGCGAGGATGCAGCCGTTCGCGGGCGTGTGGTTACGGTTTCGTAACCGTCGCGGCCCAGATTCGGTCTTATGTCCTTTTTCAGACTTCCACTTCTGGCCTTGTGCCTTGCGGCGCTGGCCGCGTTCCCGGCCCTGGCCGACCGGGCGCCGCTGATCCGCATCTCCAGCGAGAACGGGCCCAGCCACGTCCAGACGCGCATCCTGGAGCGCTTCGCCGCCACCGTGCGCGAACGCGCGGGCGGGCGGCTGGCCGTCGACTACCAGCACAGCGGGCGGCTCTACCGCGACCTCGACGTGGTGATCGCGCTGGAGCAGGGCAAGGTGGAAATGGCACTGCCGGGAAGCTGGCAGCTGGACCGGTTCGAACCGAACGTCGGCGCGCTGCTGCTGCCCTCCTTCTACGGGCGCGACGCGGAGACCATGGGGCGGCTGCTCGACGGGCCGCTGGGGCGGATGCTGAACGACCGGCTGGAGTCGGCGCTGGACGTGCACGTGCTGGGGCGGTGGATCCACCTGGGATTCGCGCACCTCTACACCATCGAGCGGCCGATCGAGCGGCACGAGGACATCGCGGGCCTGCGCATCCGATCGCCCGGCGGCGAGGTGAACAACCGGCGCCTCGCGGCGCTGGGCGCCAAGCCGCTGACCGTGGCGTGGACCGACCTGCCGGTGGCGTTCCGCGCCCAGCGCATCGACGGGCTGCTCAGCACCCACGCCACCGTGGTCAGCGCCAAGCTGTGGGAGCATGGGCTGCGCTACGCTTTCGAGGACCGGCAGTACTTCCCGCAGTACGTGCCGCTGGTCGCCGCCGGCCTGTGGCGGCGGCTGCCGGACGATGTGAAGGCACTGCTGGAAGGCGCCTGGGAGGAGCAGGTGGACACCGCCCGGCGCGAGGCCGCCGAGGCGCAGGCGGCGGCGCGGGCCGAGCTGCTGGCGCACGGCGTGCGCATCGTCACCCCGCCCCCCGCGGCGGTGGCGGCGTGGCGCGGGCGCCTCGTGGCGGCGCAGGACGACTGGGCCTACGAGATGGGCATGGACCCGTACCTGATCCGCATGCTCCACACCAGCTTCGGCGACTGAAGGGAGGGCACGGCATGAAGAGCCCGCTCTCGGGATCGGTCGCCGGACAGATCGTCGCGGCGACGCTGGCGGTATTGATCGCGCTGCTGGCCTCCACGCTGTGGACGTCGCGGCAGACGACGCTGCGCATGGCCGAGGTCACGCTGCTGCACGACGCCCGCCTGCACGGCCAGCAGATCGACGCCGCGCTGTCGCTGGTCGACTTCACCCTGCGCGAGATGGGCGACCATCTGAAGGAGATCGGCGGTATCGACCGGCGGACGGCCGCCCCGGTGCTGCGCCGCCACCTGCTGTCGTCGCGCACCGCCTACATCGGGCTGTACGACGGGGACGGGCGGATGCTGGCCTCGGTGGGGCGGCCGATGCCGCAGCTTGCCTCCCTCGCCACGCACGAGGTCATCCGCCGCCACCGCGACGAGATGCTGCCCTTCCAGTACCAGACGGCGACGCAGCTGGGCCTGACCGGCCGGCCGCTGGTCGGGCTGAGCCGCGCGGTGGTGTCGCAGCAGGGGCAGTTCCTGGGCCTGCTGCTGGCGCTGGTCGACGTGGAATCGCCGGGCGGCTACCACTACGGCGAAGACGTCCACGCCGCCCGCCACAAGCTGCTGTTCGACGCCGCCGGACTGGTGCTGGCCACCTGGACACTGGACGAGGCGAAGGGGGGCGAGGCGAAGGGAGGCGGCGAGGGTGCCGCGCCGGCCGCCTTCGCCGACGTGCTGCGCCAGCCGGCCCGGACGGCCGCCGCGGGAACGGGCGACTGGATCGTCGTCGTCCACCAGCTGGCCGATTTCCCGTTGCGGCTGGGGGCGGCGCTGCCGCGCGACCAGGCGCTGACCGAATGGCGGGGCGAGGTGCGCACGCTGGGCCTGACGCTGGGCGTCTGCCTGATCATGCTGGCCGCCCTGCTGACCGTGCTGACCGCCCAGTCGCGCCGGCGCGAGACGGCGGAGGCGGAACTGCACGACCAGCTGGCGTTCCAGCGCACGCTGCTCGACACCATCCCGCTGCCGGTGTTCTGGAAGGAGCCGGGCGGGCGCTACCTGGGCTGCAACGCCGCCTACGAGACGTTCGCCGGGATCGAGCGGGCGGCGATCATCGGCCACACCATGGCCGAACGCTTCGGCGCCGGCGCCGCCCCGCACGAGGAGGCCGACCGCACGGTGCTGGAACAGGGCACGCCGGTGACCCTGGAGGACACGCTGCGCTTCCCCGATGGGGCGGAGCACACGCTGCTGGTCAGCAAGGCGGCGTTCAGCCGGGCCGACGGCGGCCTCGGCGGGGTGGTCGGCGTGGTCGTCGACGTCACCGAGCGCCGCCACGCCGAGGCGCGCATGGCGGCGCTGACCAAGGCGCTGGACTACAGCCCGGCGCCGATCCTGATCACCGACGCGCAGGGGCTGATCACCTACGTCAACGCCGCCTTCACGGCGACCACCGGCTATCAGCCGGACGAGGTCGTCGGCCGGAGCCCCCGCGTGCTGCGCGGCGAGACGCCGGAGCCGGTCTACCGCGAGCTGTGGGCGACGATCACCGCCGGCCGCGTCTGGCACGGCGAGTTCCGCAACCGCCGCAAGACGGGCGAGCTGTACTGGGAAAAGGCCTCCATCGCGCCGATCCTGGCGGCCGACGGGCGCATCGTCAGCTATGTCGCGGTCAAGGAGGACGTCACCGAGCAGAAGCGCGCCGCCGAACGCATGTGGGAGCAGGCGAACTTCGACCCGCTGACCGGCCTGCCCAACCGCACCATGCTGCACGACCGGCTGCTGCAGGCGCTGGACGGCGCCCGGCACGGGGTGGGGCGGGTGGCGCTGCTGTACGTCGACCTCGACCGCTTCAAGCCGGTCAACGACAGCTTCGGGCACGAGGCGGGCGACGCGCTGCTGGCGCAGGTGGCCACCCGGCTGCGCGCCTGCGTGCGCGACAGCGACACGGTGGCCCGCCTGGGCGGCGACGAGTTCGTGGTGCTGATGCCGGTGCGCGACGACGCCGAGGCCGATCAGGTGGCGCGCCGCATCCTGGAGGCGCTGCAGCGCCCCTTCCCGCTGGACGCGCGCGAGGATGGGGAAGTGGGCATCGGCGCGTCCATCGGCATCAGCGTCTACCCGCGCGACGGGGCGGACGCCGAGGGGCTGCTGAAGAACGCCGACGCCGCCATGTACGCCGCCAAGCAGGCCGGCCGCGACACCGTGCGGTTCTTCTCGCGCCGGGAGGAGGCCCTCACGCCCTGAACCCCGCAGGTTGGGTTGAGTTCTCATCGGCGCTGACGCGCCGGGCCGTGGCGGATGAAACTGTTCGAAAGCCCCTCTCCCTTGAGGGGGCGACGCCGAAGGGCGTCGCGGTTGGGGTGAGGGTGATTACGGCCGGATGGCCGGATAAGATGACCCATTTTCCCGGCTGCCGCCGTTAACGACCCCTCATCCCAACCCTTCTCCCTCAAGGGGAGAAGGGCACCGTCTTCGGAACTGCCTGCCCCTTGTTTCTTCTTGGCGCCAGCGAAAACCCAACGCGTTCGCGGTGGAGACGGCGTTGGGTTTTCACCTGCGGTTCAACCCAACCTACGGATCTACGCCCCGCGCATGACCTCCTTCACCTTGGAGGCGAGCTGCTTCAGCGAGAAGGGCTTGGGCAGGAAGTGGGAGCCGTTGGGGCCGTCCAGCTCGTCCTTGAAGCGGTCCTCGGCGTAGCCGGAGATGAAGATCACCTTCATGTCCGGCCGCCGCTCGCGCACCTTGCGGGCCAGCGTCGGGCCGTCCATCTGCGGCATCACCACGTCGGTGATCAGCAGGTCGACGCCGGACGCGTCGCCGGTGAGCTGCTGCATCGCCGCCTCGCCGTTCTTCGCCTCCAGCACCTGATAGCCCTTGTTGCGCAGCGCGCGGGCGGAGAAGACGCGCACCGCGTCCTCGTCCTCCACCAGGAGGATGGTGCCGGACCCGGTGAGGTCGCTGCCGCGGCGCTCGCGCGGCTCGCCCTGGTCGGCGGGGCGCGCCTCGCCCTGGTGGCGGGGCAGCAGGATGGTGAACTTGGCACCCTGCCCCGGCTCGCTGTCGACGAAGATGAAGCCGCCGAACTGCCGCACGATGCCGTACACGGTGGACAGCCCCAACCCGGTGCCCGAGCCCACCTCCTTGGTCGAGAAGAACGGCTCGAAGATGCGCTGGAGGTTCTCCTTGGGGATGCCGATGCCGGTGTCGATCACCTCCACCGCCACGTACTCGCCGGCCGGCACCACCTCGTGCTCGCGCCGCTCGGGCGTGGCGACGGTGTAGTTGGAGGTGACCACGGTCAGCCGCCCGCCGCCAGGCATGGCGTCGCGCGCGTTGACGACGAGGTTGATGATCACCTGCTCCAGCTGGTTCTGGTCGACCTTGACGAGGCCCAGGTCGCGGCCGTGCAGCATCTTCAGCTCGATCGTCTCGCCGATCAGGCGGCGCAGCAGGTTCGACAGCTCCGCCAGCACGTCGGTGACGGTGAGCACGCGCGGCTGCAGGGTCTGCTGGCGCGAGAAGGCCAGCAGCTGGCGCACGAGGTTGGCGGCGCGGTTGGCGTTCTGCTTGATCTGCATGATGTCGCTGAACGACTGGTCGCCCGGCTTGTGGCGCAGCAGAAGCAGGTCGCAGAAGCCGATCATGGCGGTGAGCAGGTTGTTGAAGTCGTGCGCCACGCCGCCGGCCAGCTGGCCCACCGCCTGCATCTTCTGCGACTGCGAGAACTGCGCCTCCAGGCTCTTGCGCTCGGTCATGTCGATGAAGTGCAGGATCAGGCCCGCCCCGCCCTCGCTGCCCACGCCGGCCAGCCGCCGCGCGAAGAGCTGCGCCACCAGGTCGCGCCCGCCGGTCAGCCGCACCTCCAGCGGCGTCGCCGGGTCGGCACCGCCGTGCACGGACTTCAGCCGCTCGGCCACCGCCTCGCGCTCGCGCGGGTCGACGATGTCGGCCAGCGGGCGGCCGATGACGTCGCGCGCCTGCGACCCGATCAGCGCCAGGAAGGCGTGGTTGCACTCGGCCAGCTTGCCGGTCTCGTCGACCAGGGCGATGCCGATCGGCGCGTCCTCGAAGAAGCGCTGGAAGCGCTGTTCGGACAGGCGCAGCGCCTCCTGCCACTCGCGCTCCGGCGTCAGGTCGCGCACGACCGAGCGGGTGTGGACGGAATGCCCGTCGTCGGACACCACCACCGTCTGCGCCGCCGCCGCCTGGAAGCGCCGGCCCTGCAGGCCGCGCATGGTCAGCTCGCCGCGCTGCTCGCCGCCGCCGCCCTCGAACAGGTCGTAGGGGGCCGCCGCCTTGGGCGGGGCGGCCAGCACCTCGTGCAGGCGGCGCCCGCTTTCCACGAGGTCGCGGGGCGCGCAGCCCAGCCACTTCGCCAGCGTGGCGTTGGCGAACAGGAAGGCGCCGTCCTGGTCGACCGAGAAGAAGCCGACCGGCGCGTGGTCCATGAAGTCGACCAGCTTGGCCTGCTCGCGCAGCATCACCTGTTCCAGCTCGCGCCGGGCGGTGATGTCCTCCACCCGCCAGTGGACGGCGCCCGGGAAGCGGGCGATCGGCACCGCCTGAACCCGCCACCATTCGGTGCCATGGCCCTCGCCGCCGTGGCCCTCGCGCGGGATGGTCAGCTCGGCCGCGGCGGGCACGCCGCCGCAGGCGCGTTCGCGCACGCGGTGGAACTCGGCGAGGCTGTCGGGATCGGCGGCGAGCTGGCGCTCCAGCCCCTCCAGCACCCCTTCGCCGTCCACCGCCCCGGCGATCTGGCGGAAGGCGGCGTTGACGAACACCGCGCGGCCGTCGGCGTCGCAGATCAGCTGGCCGGCGGTCAGTCCGTCCAGCGCACCGGTCAGCAGCAGGTCGTCGTGCGCCAGCCGCTGGCGCTGCCGCGCCACGTGGAGGATGAGCGCCAGCGCGCCGAAGGTCGCCGCCGCGGCACCGGCCCAGGCCAGCGGGTCGCGGTCGAAGGCCAGCCCGGCGGCCAGCGCCGCCAGCCCGGCGGCGCCCAGCATCTGCAGCGCCCCGGCCAGCAGCGCCGAGCCCGGACCGCGCGCCGGCCGGCCGGCGTGCGCCGACGATGCCGCCGCGCGCGTATCGAAGAAGGAGGATGCGTCGTCCACGCCTGACCCCGGATGCGGTTCGCCCCTCGGCGACGCCCCGTCCCGGCCCTCAATTCCGCAACGGACGCCGCTTCAACTTGAAAACATAGGTGATGAGTTCCGCCACCGCACGATAATGTTCGGCGGGAATCTCCTCATCGATGTCCACGGTCGCGTACAAGGCGCGCGCCAGGGGTGGGTTTTCCACCACAGGTATGTCGTGCTCCTTGGCCACCTCGCGGATCTTGAGCGCCACCGCGTCCACGCCCTTTGCGAGCACCAGGGGAGCGGTCATCGTCTCGGGGTCGTACTTCAGCGCGATGGCATAGTGGGTCGGGTTGGTGACGACCACGTCGGCGTTGGGCACGTTGGACATCATGCGCTGGCGGGCGCGTTCGAAACGCAGCTGGCGGATGCGGCTCTTCACGACGGGATCGCCTTCCGCCTGCTTGTGCTCGTCCTTCACCTCCTGCTTGGTCATCTTCATCTTTTTGTTGTAGTCGTAGCGCTGCCAGAAGAGGTCGCCCGCGGCGATGATGGTGAGCATGGCCAGCACGCCGACGAACAGGCGGTAGGTCAGCTCGCTCATCTCGTTCAGCAGCGCCATCATGTCGATGCCGACGAAGTGCTCGACCGAGGTCACCATCGGCGTCAGCGCCATGTAGGCGACGATGCCGACCACCGCCATCTTGGCGAGGCCCTTGATGAGCTGCACCATCTGCGGCACCACCGCGAACAGGCGCTGGAAGCCCTTCAGCGGGCTGATCTTGTCGAACTTCGGCTCGATCAGCTGCCAGGACACGTGCCAGCCCGTCTGGCCGATGGCACCGACGACACCGGCGACCATCAGCAGCAGCACCGGCAGCCAAAGCGCCCAGAAGATGTCCTCGGCGACGCGCATCAGGACCATGCCGATGCCCGCCTGGTCCATGGGGATCTGGTAGACCTGCTCGACGTAGAAGGCCAGCCGGCGCTGAAGGCCGCTGGCCGTGCCCGGCAGCAGCGACACCAGGATGATCAGCGTGGCCGCCAGCAGCAGCCAGATGCCGATCTCCTGGCTCATGGCGTAGTTGCCCTGCTTGTGGGCCTCGTCGAGCTTCTTTTGTGTCGGCTCTTCTGTTTTCGATGACTCGTCGGCGTCTTCGGACACCCTTGGCACTCCTGTCGCTAGGGCCGACGGCCGCTCAGGTCGGGTTCAGGAACTCGACGAAGGCGGATTCGAAATGGCTGAGCCAGAACATCATCATCGCCGACAGCGTGATGGCGAAGAGGAACAGCCCCAGCGCCACCTGCGTCGACATGAAGAGGAAGAACACCTGGATCTGCGGCGCCAGCTTGTTCAGCAGGCCCAGCGCCAGGCCGAACAGCATGCCGGTGATGATGAAGGGCGCCGACATCTGCACGCCGATCAGGAAGCTGCGCGACACCAGCCGGCCGACCATGTCGGCCATACCGTCGATGGGCAGCGGGGCGCCCGGCACGAACAGGGTGTAGCTGTCCACCACCGCCATGATCAGCAGGTGGTGCATGTCGGTGATGAAGATCAGCAGCAGCCCCAGCCAGCCCAGCAAGGCACCCGGCAGCGAGCCCTGCGTCGCCATCGCCGGGTTGAACATCTGCGCGTTGGCGAGGCCGGACTGGGTGGCGATGATCGTGCCCGCCACCTCCAGCGCGCCCACCAGCAGGCGCCCGACCGACCCCAGGAAGATGCCGATGGTGATCTCGCCGATGATCAGCATCGCCAGCGCCAGCACCTGCCGCGGCTCGGCCGGCAGCTGGTTCTTCAGCACCGGCGCCACCAGCACCGTCACCGCCACCGCCAGCAGCAGGCGGGTGCGCGCACTGACGAAGGCGTCGCCGATGGCCGGCAGCACCATGAAGGCGCTGCCCAGCCGGGCGAAGACGAGCAACCAGGTGAAGATCTGGTCGGCGAAGAGGGTCTGCACCAGGCTCATCGGGGCGAGCCGGTTCAGTGCGAGCCGATGGCGACGATGCGGTCGGCGACCTCGCGGGAGAAGAATTCCGTCATCTCGCCCAGCATGTAGGGCGCCAGCAGGATCGTCATGCCGAAGACCAGCAGCACCTTCGGCACGATGGCCAGGGTCTGCTCGCTGATCTGCGTGACCGCCTGGAACACGGAAATGGCCGTGCCGATGACCATCATGATGACCAGGATCGGCCCCGCCACCATCACCAGGGTGACGAGCGAGGTGCGGCAGACCTCGATGACGTCGGTTTCGTTCATGGCAGGGTGCGGGGCAAGGGGTGCTGTGGCGCCGCCGTCAGATCGGCATGCGCAGGATTTCCTGGTAGGCGCTGATCACCTTGTCGCGCACGGTGGTGACCGTCTGCAGCGTCATTTCGGCGTTGGTCACGGCCTGTACGACGTCGGTCAGGTCGGCCTGCCCGACGGCGGCCAGCGCGGTCATGGTCTCGCCCTTGCGCAGGCTGCCGACGGCGGACTTGGCGGCCTCCTCCAGCACGGCGCCGAAGCTGGGGCCTTCGTCGCGCGGCGCCATGCCCACGCCCGAGGTCTTGGCCGCCGTGTTGGCGTAGGCGGCGATGACGTTGGCGACGTTGGCGACCATGGGTGGAACTCCCCTTTCCTATACGCGGGCGCCGGGCGTCAGGCGCGCAGGATCTCGATGGTGCGCGACAGCATGGTGCGCGTGGATTCGACGACCGTCAGGTTCGCCTCGTAGGAGCGCTGCGCCTCGCGCATGTCCATGGATTCGACCAGCGTGTTGACGTTCGGCATCAGGACGTAGCCGTCGGCGTCGGCGCTGGGGTGCGTGGGGTCGTAGCGGCGTTCGAAGTCGCTCTTGTCCACGTCGATCTTCTTGACCTTCACCGTGTCCATGCCGAGCTGGCGGTCCATCTCGTTCTGGAAGGTGACGACCTTGCGGCGGTACGGCAGGTCGCCCGGCGTCTCCGCCGTGGTGTTGGCGTTGGCGATGTTCTCCGCCACCACCTTGATGCGGGTTCCCTGCGCCTTCATGCCGGCGCTGGATGCCGCCATCGCCTTGTAGAGATCCATCGCCCGCGCCCCCCCTGCCTTACATACCGCCGCGGCCGATCGCCTGCTTCAGCATGGCGACCTGCTTGCGGTAGAGGTTGGTGATGGTCTGGTAGTCCATGTTGTTCTGCGAGACCTTCATGACCTGCTCTTCCAGCACCACGGCGTTGCCGTCCGGCGCGGTCTCGTACGGATTGCGCACGCGCTGCTCCTTGGCCAGCCCGCCCTGCGCGACGGTGCCGGACAGGTGCGCGGGATCGGTGGACGCCGGCTTCATGCGCCGGGAATCGGACAGCGCGTCGCGGAAGGTGAAGGGCTTCAGGTCGTTCGGGCGGTACTGCGGCGTGTCGGCGTTGGCGATGTTCTGCGCCAGCACTTCCTGGCGCTGCGTGTGCCAGTCCATCTTCCGGTTGATCAGCTTGAAGAGGGCGAGATTGCTGAGATCCATGGCCTTGCACCGCGTTGAGCCGCGCCGCCCGGGAAGTACGGATGCGCGAAGGCCCGGATGGACCGGGTCAGGCTCATGGTCCTCCGGTTTCCTTAATAAAAGCTGAAAGCGGCCGGTCGGGAGGGGGACGTCACACCCCTTCAAACGACGCGGCAAACCGGTATAGAGTCGCGGACATGCGCACCGCCACCGCCCATCGACGCCGCAGCACCAGGATCGCTTCACGCGGGCTCTGGGCGTGGCTGGCCGTGGCGGCGGTGCTGGCGCAACTGGCGTTGCCGGTGCAGTCCGTCCTGGCAGCCGCCGGGGCAGCCGCCGGGACCGGCGCCGCCTGGGACAACATCTGCACCGCGCCGCGCGCTGCCGACGCGCCCTCCGCGCCGGACGGGCAGAAGCCCGTCGCCCCGCCCTGCCCGGTGTGCGGGGCGTTCGCCGCACCGCTGGCCGCCCCGGCCGCGAGCGCCGCGCTGGCCGCGCCGACCGTGCGGCCCTGCGCCCGGCCGGCACCGCCGGACACGGAGGCCGCCCGCCCGCCGGCCGATCCCGGCCTGCCGCCGAGCCGCGCGCCGCCCGCCTTCGCCTGAACGACGAGCAATTTCTGCCAACGCCCGGCCGCCGCCGGGCGCCCTCCGTCATTCGTATGCGAAGGCCATCACCATGAAGCTGTTCTCCACCGCCCTCGTCTTCTCCGCCCTGCTCGCCGCCGCCCCCGCCTTTGCCCAGGGCAAGCCGGCCGCCGCCGCCGCCGCCGCCACGGCCGGTTCCATCACCATCGCCGCCCCGTGGTCGCGCGCCACGGCGCCCGGCGCCGCCAACGGCGCCTGCTTCTTCGTCGCCACCAACGCCGGCGGCGAGGCCGACCGCATCGTCGCCGCCTCCAGCCCGGTGGCGCAGAAGGCCGAGTTGCACACCCACCGCCAGGAAGACGGCGTCATGAAGATGCGCCAGGTCGAGGCCATCGACGTGAAGCCGGGCGAGCCGGCCACCCTGCGCCCCGGCGGCCTGCACGTGATGCTGATGGGCCTGAAGGAGCCGCTGAAGCAGGGCGCGACCTTCCCGGTGACGCTGACCTTCGCCAAGGCCGGCCCGGTCACCGTGGAGGTCACCGTGCAGGAGGCCGGCGCCATGGCCCCCGGCGGCATGGCGCACGGCCAGCCGATGCCCCACCAGATGCCGGGCGGGCATGCGCCGGGCGGGCACGCGCCGATGGGCCAGCACCAGCCGCAAAACCCGCCGATGAAGCACTGAGCAGCGGCGCTTTCAGCTTTCGTTAAGCATGTTCAGCGAGGATGGCGCGGAATTCCTAGGCCTTTCGGCGGGAGCCTCCGGCACAACCCAAGGAAAGCGAGTTGTCCGCGCCGTCCTCCAACACCCGGCCCCCGCCCCGCCGCCCCGTCGCGGTGGCGCTGAAGTACGAACTCGGCACGCAGACGCTGCCGAAGATCGTGGCGACCGGCCGTGGCCACGTGGCCGAGCAGATCCTGGAGATCGCCTTCGCCAACGGCGTGAAGGTGCGCGAGGACTCCGACCTGGTGGAGGTGCTGGCCGCCATCGACGTGGACAGCGAGATCCCCATCGAGGCCATCGCCGCGGTGGCCGAGATCCTGTCCTACGTCTACCGCGCCAACGGCACGCTGCCCCCGGATCCGGAGGCGGCGGCGCCATGACCGGAGCCCCCGCCATCCACGCCGAATCCATCCACGCCGAACTGGCCGCCGTCGCCGCCGCGCTGGACGCGGCGCGCACGCAGGCCGAATCGGGCGCCACCGTCGACCTCGCCGGGCTCGACGCCCGCGTGGCGGCGCTGTGCGGCGCGGTGCGGGCGCTGCCGAAGGACGACGGGCGCGGCCTGCTGAACGACCTGGAGGCGCTGCTGGGCGCCGTGGACGCGCTGGCCGCGACGCTCGCCCTCCAGCGCGAGGCGGTGCTGGCCGCCCCGCACACCGCCCGCCGGCGGGCCGCCGCCGCCTATGGGCGCGCGGCGCCACCGCCGCACGATGAGCCGCCGCCCGATGAGCCGCCGCCCGACGAAGAGCCCTGATGGACCTCGATCTCTACTTCCGCTTCTCGCTGGCGCTCGTCTTCGTCATCGCCCTGTTCGTGGCGCTGGCGCTGGTGCTGCGCCGATTCGGCTTCGGCAGCACCATGAACGCCTCGGCCCGGAAGCGGCGCCTGTCCATCGTCGAGGTGGCGGCGCTGGACGCCAAGCGCCGCCTCGTCCTGGTGCGCCGCGACGACGTCGAGCACCTGCTACTGCTGAGCCCGACCGGCGACGCGGTGGTGGAGACCGGCGTGCGCTCCGCCTTCGGCGAGGCGATGGCGGTTGCCGGCACGCCCGCCGCCGAGACGCCCGCCGAAAGCCGGGAGGCCGCGCCATGAGCCGCACCCGCGTCCTGATGGCCGCGCTGCTGGCGCTGGCGGCCGGCGTGGCCGCCGGGCCGGTGCTTGCGCAGAGCCTGACCTTCGACATGGGCGACGCCGGCGGGTCGACCACCGGCCGCGTCATCCAGATGATGGCGCTGGTCACGGTGCTGTCGCTGGCGCCGTCGATCCTGATCATGATGACGGCGTTCACCCGCATCGTCATCGTGCTGTCCTTCCTGCGCTCGGCGCTGGGCGTGCCGCAGGTGCCGCCCAACACGGTGATGGTGAGTCTTGCGCTGTTCCTCACCTTCTTCATCATGGCGCCGGTGCTGGAGCGTTCCTACCAGCAGGGCATCCAGCCGCTGATCGCCGAGCAGATCGACGAGGGCGAGGCGTTCAACCGCGCCGTGGCGCCGTTCCGCGAGTTCATGCTGCGCCACACCAACGAGAAGGACCTGCAGCTCTTCGTCGACATGGGCCGCATCGGACCGATCGCCGAACCGATGGCGACCCCGCTGCAGGTGCTGGTGCCGGCCTTCATGATTTCGGAGATCAAGCGGGCGTTCGAGATCGGGTTCCTGCTGTTCCTGCCGTTCCTGATCATCGACATGGTGGTGTCGTCGATCCTGATGTCGATGGGCATGATGATGCTGCCGCCGACCATGGTGGCGATTCCCTTCAAGATCATCTTCTTCGTCCTGGTCGACGGCTGGTACCTGATCGCCGGTTCGCTGGCGCGGAGCTTCGGCACCCTGTAGGGTGCCGCGCCCCGACCCCGACCGTCCAGTCCACGCCGCGATGCCGCATTCCGCATTCCTCTTCGACGCCCTGTTCCTGCTGCTGGCGGCGGTCATCTTGGTGCCGCTGCTGCAGCGGCTGCGCATCCCGCCGGTGCTGGGCTATCTGGCGGCGGGCGTGCTCCTGGGCCCGCACACGCCGGGGCCCGTGGTGGACGTGGAGGAGACGCGCACCCTGGCCGAGTTCGGCGTCGTCTTCCTGCTGTTCGCCATCGGGCTGGAGCTGCCGGTGACGCGGCTGCGCGCCATGCGGCGGTACATCTTCGGCCTGGGCTTCCTGCAGGTGTTCGTCACCTCCGCGGTGCTGGGCGGTGCGGCCTGGGCGGCCGGGCTGGAGACGGCGGCGGCCGTGGTGGTGGGCGGCACGCTGGCCTTCTCCTCCACCGCCACCGTGCTGACCATGCTGGCCGAGCGCAACGAGACGGTGACCCGCTTCGGCCGCGTCGCGGTGGCGGTGCTGATCTTCCAGGATCTGGCGGTGGTGCCGATCCTGGCGCTGCTGCCGCTGCTGGCCGGCGATTCGGCGAGCATCCCGGTGGCGCTGGCCCTGGCGGGCGTGAAGGCGGTGGCGGCCATCGCCGCCATCTTCCTGCTGGGCCGCTTCGTCGTCGGCCCGGCCTACCGCTACGTCGCCGCCGCCCGCAATCCGGAACTGTTCACCGCCGCAAACCTGCTGCTGGTGCTGGCCGTCGGCTGGGGCACGGCGGAGGCCGGCATGTCGATGGCGCTGGGCGCCTTCCTGGCCGGGCTGCTGCTGGCCGACACCGCCTACCGCCACCAGGTGGAGGCGGACATCGAGCCGTTCCGCGGGCTGCTGCTGGGCCTGTTCTTCATGACGGTGGGCATGTCCATCGACCTGCCGCTGGTGGCGTCCAAGGCGGGCGCCATCCTGGCGTTGACGTTCGGGCTGCTGACGGCCAAGGGGCTGATCCTGTTCGGCCTGACGCTGGCCTTCGGCATGGCGCTGCCGGCGGCGCTGCGCGTGGCGCTGCTGCTGGGCCAGGGCGGCGAGTTCGCCTTCGTGGTGTTCGGCAAGGCGATGGCGCTGAACGTGATGGGCGTGGAGGACGGGCAGACGCTGCTGGCCGTGGTGGCGCTGTCTATGGCGCTGACCCCGGCGCTGGCGGCGCTGGGCCGCCACGTCGCCAAGCGGGTGGAGCGGCAATGGGGGCTGGAGCGCTTCCCCGTCGAGACCAGCGACCTGAAGCGCCACGTGGTCATCGCCGGCTACGGCCGGGTCGGCCGCGCCGTGGCGCGGGTGCTGAGCGCGCATGACATCCCGTGGGTGGCGCTGGACCTCGACCCGCAGCGCGTCGCCCGCGCGCGCGACCGCGGCCTGCCCGTCTACTACGGCGACGCCAGCCAGGAGGGCGTGCTGCGCGCCGCCGGCATCGGCCGAGCGCACGCCGCCGCCATCACGCTGAACCGCCCGCGCATGGCCGAGAAGGCGGTGGAATGCATCCGCCGCACGGCCCCCGGCCTGCCGATCATCGCCCGCGCCCACGACCTGGGCCAGCGCCGGATCCTGGAAAAGGGCGGCGCCAGCGCCGTGGTGCCGGAGACCATGGAGGCCAGCCTGCAGATCGCCGGGCTGATGCTGCGCACCGCCGGCATGGCCGCCGAGGGGGTGGACCAGTACCTGGACGAGGTGCGCAAGAACAACTACGAGGCGCTGGTCGACGGCAACAGCGGGCAGGAGCCGCGGCCGTGACGGTGGCTGACGTTGGGTTTTCGCTGCGCTCAACCCAACCTACTGAAAATCTTCCATAATCGTCATGGCCGGGCCCAGTCCCGGTCATCCGCGCGCCTTGGATTGGTCGGGGTGCGTGGATGCCCGGGACAAGCCCGGGCAGGACGAGGCAGGGTGGCGCAGGCCGGGTTGAGCGCCAGCGGAAACCAACGCTTTGCATGCTTCCGGTTGCAGAGATGCCGCTTTGCCGCAGCCGGTGCTGCATCGCAGCGCTTGACACGGCCCCCGGTTTCGCGCGTTACATGGTCGCAACATTGACCTTTCGGATAGGGCAGCCGCACCGCGTTCACGTCCCGGCCATGCCGGGCTCTGGCTCCTCCCAACCACCACAGGTCCATCCCCCCTCGCATGTCCGCCATCACCATGAAGGCCGCCACCCCGGAACCGGGGCGCCTCGCCGCGCTCACGCTCGCCGCGACCGGCGTCGTGTACGGCGACATCGGCACCAGCCCGCTCTACACCCTGAAGGAATGCTTCAACGGGGAGCACGGGCTGCCGCTCACGCCGGACAACATCCTGGGCATCATGTCGCTGGTGTTCTGGGCGCTGATCCTCGTCGTGTCGGTGAAGTACGTGAGCTTCGTCATGCGCGCCGACAACAAGGGCGAGGGCGGCATCCTGGCGCTGCTGGCGCTGGCGACGCAGAGCCGCCCGGACGCCAGCGGGCGCCTGGGGCCGCTGATGGCGCTGGGCGTGTTCGGCGCGGCGCTGTTCTACGGCGACGGCATGATCACCCCGGCCATCTCCGTGCTGTCGGCCGTGGAAGGGCTGGAGGTGGCGCAG
>Ga0196976_1000597_pt1 | contig 22004 bp, 22 predicted proteins | sample S3v_513CmetaG_FD_148644 | JGI IMG/M metagenome (GOLD analysis project Ga0196976, IMG submission 148644) | Soil microbial communities from Anza Borrego desert, Southern California, United States - S3+v_5-13C | ecosystem: Environmental > Terrestrial > Soil > Desert | place: USA: California...
TCCACGCCGCGCTCCACGGGAACACCTCGGCCACCATCTTCTTGGCGATCTCCAGCGCCGCGGCGCCGTCCGTCACGCCGTGGAAGACGTCCATGCGCGAGCCCGGCTTCGCCTCGAAGACCAGGTTCCACGATGCGCCGCGATCCTTGTGGTAGTACGGCACGAAGAACGCCTCGCCGTCCGTGGCCAGCGCCTCGAACTTCACCGGCGCGAACGGGCAGTTCGGATACGGCCCCGCCCCGGTGACGGCGAACATGGCCAGGTTGCGCTGCGGCGCGTCGTAAACGGAGCGGGAGGCGTCGCGCGGGAAGAGCGCGGTCAGCTCCGACTTCCCCGCCGCGACGATGGTCAGGTCGTGCCGCGCGGCGATGGCATCGAGGCCCTCCAGCGTCACGTTCCCGACGACCAGCTCGCCGTCGAAGTCGTTCATCCAGCGATGACACTGCAGCCGCACGTCCATGGCCTGGAACGGCGTGCGCGGGCGGCCGAGGAGCTCGATCAGCGGCTTGCGGATCTTCGGGCAGAACGTGAGGAACACCCCCTCGCCCCGCGGCGCGACGGCGTCCCAGTGATTCAGCCCCAGCTCCCGCTCGTACGCCATGGCGATATCGAAGCGCGCGGCCGTGCCGGTGGGACGGCTCTCGTGCAGCCACTGCTCGGCGGTGCGGTCGGAGTAGAGCGTCACGTCGTAGCCGCGGCGCCGCAGGCCATGCGCGGCCACGAGGCCGATGATGCCGGAGCCGACGATGGCGACCTTTCGCATGCCTTCCATCCTACGGCCACGGCCGCGTCCGGTTGTGAAAGAACGGCGCCAGACCCGCTACGATACGCGCGCCTTGCCGCGCCGCACCGCCCTCCACGCCGCCATCGCCCTCCTCCTCTTCGGCTGCATCCCGGTGGTGGTGCGCGGGGTGGCCGCGAACGCGTACACGATCGGCATCGTGCGCCTGGCCGTGGCGACGTTCGGCCTCGTCTCGCTGATGGCCCTCCGCGGCGAGCTGCGGCGCGTACCGCCCCGCGACCTCCTGCGCCTGGCGATCATCGGCCTGCTCTTCTTCGGCCACTGGCTGACGCTCTTCCTCGGCATCAAGGCCTCGTCGGCGTCGATCGGCGCGATCGGCCTCTCGACCTACGGCGCCCACCTGCTCATCCTCGGCGCGATCTTCGGGGCGCGGGTGCGCGGGACCGACATCGTCGCCGTCCTCACCGCCATCGCCGGCGCCATCCTCGTCGTCCCGTCGTTCGACGCCACCGCGATCGGGATGATCCTGACCTCCTCGAGCGCGCTGATGTACGCCTCCCTCCCCCTCCTCCATCAGCGCTGGTCGCACATCGACACCCGCACACGCGCCCTCGGCCAGTTCTCTTTCGCCTTCCTCTTCTTCCTCTTCTTCCTGCCGAAGGCGGAGTGGACCCTCGGCGCGCGCGACTGGGCCGGCCTGCTCTTCCTGGCCATCGGCGTGACCCTGATCGGCCACAGCCTCTGGGTCTCCGTGACCACGCGCCTCTCCCCGTCGGCGACGAGCATCCTCTACTACGCCAACATCCCCATCGCCATCGTCCTGAGCGCCCTCGCCCTCGGCGAACGGCTCACCCCTCGCATCCAGCTCGGGGCGGCGCTGATCATCGGGGCGGGCGTGCTGGGGCTGGCGCGGCGCTCACGCCACTGAACGCGCTACGAGCACCACAACCCGAACCATTCCTCATACGGCGTCATCAGACGGCACTTCGTTTCGTCCGGCGTGCCGGTCGTGCTGCACGCGCGGCAGATCCAGTAGGAGCCGTTCCGGACGTACGCGTCGTAGCACTGCGTCTGGTTGGGTGGCTGGAAGCAGCCGGCGAACGTCCAGTCCGTGACCGGTTGCGGCTTGACGTTGGGAGCGGGAGCGGGAGCGGCCCCGAGGAGCAGGAGCGAGGAGAGCATCACCAGAACGAGAGCGCGTTTCATGGGTGCGATTCCTTTCTTCGTGAACGCCGGAGATCATCCGCGTGCATGCGGAGCGGTGTCAAGCGCGGGCTGAACCAAGCCGCACACGACGTCTTGCCGCGAATGGGCGGGCTGAAGCCCGCCCTACATCGAGCGCGTTTCTCGCGATACGCATGCTCGACGTAGGACGGGCTTCAGCCCGTCCCTCCCTGAACGCCAGACATTCAAAGTGACGCCGGAAGCAAAAGAAAGCGCACCGCAACGGACGAATGTCTGACCGCCAGACATTCAAAGCAACGCGGGAGCAAAAGAAAGCGCGCCGCGACTGACGAATGTCTGAACGCTCAGACATTCAAAGCGACGCGGGAGCAAAAGAAAGCGCGTCGCCACTGACGAATATCTGAGCGCCAGACATTCAAAGCAACGCGGGAACAAAAAAAAGCGCGCTGCGACTGACGAATATCTGAGCGCCAGACATTCCAAAGCGACGCGGGAGCAAAAGAAAGCGCGCCGCGACTGACGAATGTCTGAGCGCCAGACATTTCAAAGCGACGCGGGAGCAAAAGAAAGCGCGCCGCGATCGACGAATGTCTGAGCGCCAGACATGCACGACACGGCTGGAGCTGCGAACAGATGCGGCTCAGGGATTCGGAGCAGCGCGGGAGCTGCTGGAAGGTCGCGACTTACCAGCGTCGTCGTCAGTCTGCGGTAAGCTTCTCCTGCCCTGAGCAGAGATCTGAAGGACATCGCCGCCGAAGCGCTGGAATTGCCTCTGACCGCACGGGCTGAACTGGCCAGCCAGCTTCTGGACAGTCTCGACGAGCTCTCCGAAGAGGAGAACGACCAGCTCTGGGCAGAAGAAGCCGAGCGGCGGTATGCGGCTTACAAAGCAGGCCAAATCGAAGCCATGCCCGCTGAAGAGGTGTTCGCGCGGCTGCGGTCGCGAATGTAGGGCGGGCTTCAGCCCGCCTCTCGGGCGGGGCGGTGTGGAACATCGACGCTGACCGGAAGGGAATCCATTCTCATTTGGTGACCTCACGAAACACTGCCGGGGGCATCTTGTGCAGGGCGGTGAAGCGGCGGTAGAAGGTCGCCGTCGTCCCGAAGCCGGCCTTGAGCGCGATCTCCTTCATGGGGAGTTGGGTCGTACGGAGGAGTTGCGCGGCGTAAGCAAGACGCCTGGCACGGAGGAAGTTCCCCAGGGACATTCCGAGGATCGCGCCGGCGGTGCGGCTGATATAGGCGCGGTCTCGCCCGAGGAACTTCGCAAACTCCGAGACCCGCGCCGCAGTCCCCTGCCTGTAACAGTAGAGCAGATAGAGCGTCACGGCGCGGTCGAGCCGTTTGCGGTGGTCGTCGGTGAAGGTGCGTGGGTTGCGTCTCCGTTTCTTGGCCGCCATCGTTGTCCGTGAGAGGGAGTGGCGGGAACACACCTCCTCCTACCCCGGCGAAAGCGGAAATCTTCGCCGGGGAGCGGCGGATGGGTCAGCGTTCAGCCCACCGGAGCCCGCTGTGGACTAGCCGATCAGGACGCCGATTCGCGCTTGCAGCCAGAGGAAGAACAGGTCGAGGACAGCCGGCGGCTCGTCGGCCGCAGTGACGCCGATGGGGACGCCGATCCGCGCCTCGGGCGGTGGTGGCGGCGCGGGGACCGTGTCGCTCGCGGACGCAACGGGGACGGCGAGGGCGCAGACGAGGATGAGCAGAGCTACGCCACGCCGGAAAACGGGAGAACCACTACGCATGAGAGAACCCTCCTGATGCCAGCCGGGGGCTGGCGGCGATGTGAGGACGACGTGCCCTCAACTCACGAGGGTTCGGGGTTCTCGAAAAGTCTTTACACGGGTTTCGGAGGAGGGGCGAACACGAGATCCGGGTGCCGCTCAGCACGGCGCAGGAAGGCGCGCACCACGTGGAGATCCTCCTTCGTGAGCGTCCCCGCAGCGGCGGCTTCCTTGATGTACGAGATGGCGGTGAGCGCGCCTGTGAGCATCGCCGCCTTGTGGAAAATGGTGAAGAGGTGCCGGGCGAGAGGAACGATCTGCCGCATCTGCCCCGAGACGAGCAGACCCTCCGCGGTGTCGAGGCCGGCCAGCGCGGCGTCGGTCACCATCTGCCGTTGCTCGAACTCTGCGGTGACATCGCGCAGGCGACGGATCGCCTCGGCGGGCTTCCCTCCGTGCAGCAAGACGCGGGCGATGCCCCACTCCGTGCGCACCCGTTCGGTCGATGGTCCGACCTCGCGAAAGAGGACGAGAGCCTTGTGGAAGTACATGCTCGCTTCGCCGAGGTCGCGCTCCTCGATGAAGCAGTTCCCGAGCGCGTACGACGCGCGGGCGATCCACTCCGCGTCGGTGCGGTTCTCTCCGTACTCGAGGACGCGCCGATAGAGCGGCATGGCCGCTGCGATGTTGCGCGACTCGTAATGGACGTTCGCCCGCAGATAGAGGGCTTTCATGCGACGGTCGTCTTCCCCGCCATGCGCGAACCCGCGTTCCGCGATCTCCGCCATGTCCGCCGCCTCGTCGAGACGCTGCTGCTCGTAGAACACGGCTGCGCGCACGAACGCCACCGTCGCGAGCGGAACGCCGGCATCGGTGAGCTCCCGATACGCCCGCTCGGCGCGCTTGAGGGACTCCAACGCCTCGCGGAATTCGCCGAGCAGCCGCAGTGCGTTCGCACGCTCCTTCCAGGCGCTACCGATGACCTCGTAGATCGCGCGGCTCGGGTACGTCTCTTTGGGCAACGCTTCCGCGACCGCGATGGCAGCGTCTGCGTAAGTCAGCGCGACGATGGGCTCGTTCTCGCAGACGCCGTGCGCCGCGTCCGTGAGTTTGCGGGCAACGCCGCCCGTGAGGAACCGCTTCTGCGTCGCGAAGTTCGTCCACGCAATCGTCGCAGGGTTCGCGAGCAGCGGGGCGAGCACCTGCTCCGCCGCTCGGTCTTCCTCTGTGATGCGTGCGCCCAGCGCCATGAGGGAATCGTACGTAGCCGAGCCGACCACGGGTTCCCATACGTCGCTGTCGCCCAAATCCGCTTCGCGGACCGACACGAAGTCAAGATCCGCCTGGCACTCGAAGCACACGGCCGTGTGGTTGCGGATGGCGGCTCCGCGCTCGGGGGATACTGCTGCGGGATTGAATGCGTACAGTGCGAGCTCGCCCTTGGGAATGTGGTCGTCCACGCTCAAGACCTCTCCGTCATGGACTGGTAAGCCGCAAGCGCGCGCTTCCTGCATCGATGAAGAAGGACGAGGACCGTCGCGGGGCTGGAGCGGAGCCGGTCCGCGATCGCGCGAGTGGTCTCGCCATTCATGTAATAGCCCTCGAGGAGATCGCGGCACTTCGCGCCGACGCAGCCGAGGATGCGCGACAGCAGCACCTTGCTGTGCACTTCCCGGAGCAGCGCATCGGACGGCGTTGCGGCGCACGGCGTCTCGCCGCAGAAGATCAGGCCCGCCGCATCCGCTTGCTCCCAATACTTGCGGGACGCGTTGCAGATCGCGCCGACGAGATAGCGCTCGGGGGCCTCCACCGTCGTCCAGCGCAGGAAGTAGGTCGCGAAGACGTCGTGGACGAGCGGCTCGACGTCTTGCACCGGAATGCCAAACTTCTTCGCCGCAATCTTTCGAAGCAGGGGTCCGAATCGCAGGTACGCCTCCTCAAACTGCGACGGAACACCAGACACAGCCGGTTCCCCCGACCGTTGTGACGGTGGTATCCGTCCCTCATTGTGGGGTTCCTGCATCCCTCTCTCCTCACAGGAGTGACGGAAAGTCCGCGTTCGCTACCTCCTGCCGTATGACAGTCACGAAATGAGAATCCGTCCCAGGGGCGGCGGGCACCGAATGTGAGCCGTGAATTCCCGGGATGCCGCTACAACAAGACGCGGATACGAGACATGCCGGACCGGCGCCCCATCATTGTTCCGCCCTCCCCAGAGACGCTCCGCAGGTTCTTCCGGGAGCGTCAGCCATCGACCATCGCCGAAGCGGCAGTCCTCGCCGGGTGGACGCGCGCGCAAGTGAAACAACGCGCGGTCGATGAGGACGCGCTGCTGCGCGACGGTCTGGTCCGGTGGAAGGATCTCGCTGCATGGGTCCTGGAGGCCTGGCCGCGTCGTTGGGTGCTGGACACGCTCGGAGACGACGCGAGCCTGCTGCCGCTCGGGCTGCATCTCGGTGCCATCGCGCTCGAAGTCCCATCCTATCTCGCGCACGCCTACAACGTGCAGTGGCGCGTGGAACCGATGCCTCACCGGATGCGCCGGCCCGAGAACCTGTCCGACTACATGGCGGACTTCCTCCATCGCGTCCTGGACGACACCACCCTTGCGGTCATGCAGCACGACGCCGACTTCCGCGCTGCCTACGAGTATCCGCGAGAAGACGACGATGCGTAGGCAACACATCCACGCGTGCCGATCTTCAGCTGGACGTGAAACAGCACTTGGGAGCTGTTCATATGCTCCTCCCGCGCTGCCATGAGGCGATTCGACATCCGCTGGTCAGTCGGCCGACGCCAGCCGCGCGATCACACGGTCGAGGTGTCGGGTGACTTCCATCCAGGCATCGTCGGCGCGCTCGTGCTGGCTGACGGCTTTACCGCCGGGAAGGATGGCCTGGAGCTCGCCGAGCTCCAGCTTGTCGGCGCGGCAGGGGCGGACGACGATCGGCACGACGACGCGGTCCTGCCGCGCCAGGATGGCAGGCATTTCCTTTTCCATCGCGTACTCCGAGGCGAGGAAGGAGGGGCTCAGCAGCACGATGGCGATGGCCGACCGTGCGATCTCGTTGCCGATCTCCCGCTCCCACATCTGGCCGGCGTCGATCTGGCGGTCGGCCCAGACGTTCAACTCGCGCCGGCGCTCGAATGGCACCAGCGCTTCCCTCAGTTGATCGTAGTAGACGGCGTCTTTGTGCGAGTAGCTGATGAAGACCGGGATGCGCTCGAACAGCTGGCGCACGTTATGGACGCGCGGCACTCCGGGGAGATCGACGCCGTCGAGCAATTTCTTGACGTTGAAGTCGACCAGGTCGGCGCCGATCTCCACGGCGATTTGCTTGCGGTTGGCGCGCTCGTATTTGAGCAATGTCTCGTAGTTCACCGCGGAGCCGGGATGCCCGGGGACCGGTACCTGCTCGGTCACGGGTAGCTTCGCGTAGGAGTTGTGCAGACGCTCGAAGTGATCGCGAATGATGCCCAGCAATTCGCGGCGGCCATTCGGCGCGCCGGCCACGCGAATGGTCACGGTGCGGCCTTGGACGTCTCCACGGACGAGGGCCCGGCAATTGGCGCGCTCGAGCACGACTCCCGTCCTCCATGCCGCCTTCGGCTGCCGATGCACGTACGTGTCCACGATGAACCGCGGCAGCAACCCCTCGGGCAGCACGGCGTCATAGCGATAGATGAAATTCAGACACTCCTCGGCGACGAACTGCTGCTCGAGGTCCGCCGGCTCTTCCTTGGTCAGCAGTTCGGGGATCAGATGGAGATGCCCCTGGTCATCGAGCGGGTGGGAGAGCTGAAACTTGCGCATCAGCGCGAGGAGAAACGGGTGCAGACGCTTCGGATAGGCACGCGCCGGCAGGATCTCAGCGAAGGAGTCGAGGGTGAATTTGCCGCCGGCCTCGCGCAGTGATGGAGCATTGAGCATCTGATAGATGCCCTTCGTCACCCACTTCGGGTTGAGCACCCCGAACCCGCGCAGCGTCTCGTCATGCCGGTACGACAGCATCAGGCCGAGGGCGTGCAGGCTGTCGGCGAGATCCTCCTGGTCCTTTGCCTCAGGCACGCCACGATCGCGGCAGAACGCGCGAAAGTCATCGAAGGTGATCCAGTCTTTTTCATGTTCCGGCAACTCTTCCTTGATCCGCCGCCACTCCTTCGGCCACGCCGCCTTCAGACCTTGGAGCGCGGAGGCCTGCCTGCAGATCTCTTCGCGCAAGGCGGTCATGCCACGGCCGCTCTTGCTGTCGGTCTCGATGAACACGAGATTGCGGCCGTATTTCTCGCGCAGCAGCTCGCGGTTCAGCTCCACTGGATAGTCGTCGCTTTTGTGCAGGAGGACGATGGTCGGGACGTCTCCCGCAAACGAGCGGACGAGCGAGAGCCAGTATTCGGCGTCGTGGTCTTCGGTGCCCTCGCGGCCGGTGATGAGCACGAGATAGAGAGCGCGCTCGGTCATGAAGAACCGATGCGTGCCGTGCATGATCTCCTGGCCGCCAAAGTCCCAGATGTGGGCGCGGACGTCGTCGCCGTCGATGGTCACCGGCCAGTCCGTGATCTGGATTCCGGGAGTGCGCTTGAATTCCTTGAAATTGTTTTCGATGAGGCGGTGCACCAGCGACGTCTTTCCGACGCCGCCACGGCCTACGAGAATGAGCTTGAATTCATTGAGGGGAAGAGCCGCATCGCCGCGGGTGCGGAAGTAGTAGTTGAGGATTCGTTTGGCGTCGCCCGTACCCGTGATTTCCCCTGGGAGATCGAGACGCGGGTTCTCTTCAACGTCGAGTGTTTCCAGATGCGGCAGATCTGCTAACCATGCGGGAAGCGCAGCCAGGTCATTTCTCCAAAAACCCAGTACTCGGAGGTGCGTCAACTCAGCAATCCATTCTGGGAGCGTCGTTAGATGATTCCTCTCCATGTCGAGGATCACAAGGTTTCTAAGGTCGCGCACACCGGCCGGCACCGAGCGCAGATTCAGCCCTGCCAGGGCGAGTTGCGTGCGCCCTCTCCGGCGATACTCCTCGATCCGCGCAAGCGCTTCCCGCTCTCCGTCAGCGTGCTTCCCCATCCCCCCATTATCCCCCCCGCATCTGCTCCAGAATCGCCAGCATCGCCACCTGCCTCATGAACTCGCGCGTCTCGGCGTCCGCGCGCTCGTAGGAGCGGCGCAGGATGGCCACCTCCTCTTCCGGCGTCGTCTCGGAGATGGTGATGCCGTCGATGGGTTGGTTGGGGTCGCGGGTGATGGTGCGGTGCCAGCCCTGGTTGGTGTAGCGCAGACAGAGAAAGCGCGTGGCGACGGCGGACTGGCGCGGCTTGGCGTGGCGGGTGGGTGGGGCGTCGCCGCGGAGGTTGGCTTCCCACTCGTTCACCTGCTGCTCGGCCTCGTGGACGAGGAGTTGGAGGAGGAGCTCGCGCTCGCGCTCGCCGAGGTCGTTGAAGGCGATGCCGCTCTGGTAGACGATGCCCGTCTTGGCCGGCAGGAGGACGGAGTGGCGGACCGTACCTACGGTGGTGAGTGGGCCGCAGACGAACGGGTCGGTGCGGCCGACGTCGAAGCGGCCGGCGTGCTCGAACTTCGCGCCGCCGAGGCCCATCTCCAGGACCAGCACCTCGTCTTCGCCGAACTGGCCGCGCCGTGGATTGCGGAGGATGACCCTCGGGGATTGTCTCTGCATTTTCTGACGGAGGGGAGGCTATGCCCCCCTCCGTCAGAATCGCGTTACTGTTTCGTCATGCGCTTCCGTGGAGTCTCGGACTCGGACTGCGCGCCCGAGGTCATCGGGGGCGGGAAGCCGCGCTTGCGCATCAGCGCGTCGATCTTCGGGTCGCGGCCGCGGAAGCGGCGGTACCCCTCGGCCGGATCGATGGTATTGCCTACCGAGAAGATGTTCTCGCGCAGCCGCGTGGCCACGCCCGGGTCGTAGAAGCCGCCCCCTTCGCGGAACGCCTCCGCCGCGTCGGCCGTGATCACGTCCGACCAGAGATAGCTGTAATAGCCGGCCGAATAGCCGTCGCCCGAGAAGACGTGCAGGAACTGCGGCGGGCGGTGGCGCATCACGAGCTGCCTCGGCATCCCGAGCTCCGCCAGCGTCTCACGCTCGAACCTGTCCGGGTCGATGGTCTGGTTGCCGGCCAGGTGCATCTTCATGTCGACGAGGGCACTGGAGAGGTACTCCGTCGTGGCGAAGCCCTCGTTGAACGTCGCGGCGCGCTCGATCTTCTCGACCAGCGCGCGCGGGATCGGCTTGCCGGTCTGGTAGTGCACGGCGTAGCGGTTCAGCACCTCGGGGGTGGAGAGCCAGTGCTCGAGGAGCTGCGAGGGGAACTCCACGTAATCGCGCGCCACCGCCGTGCCGGAGACCGACGGATAGGTCACGTTCGAGCTGAGGCCGTGCAGCGCGTGGCCGAACTCGTGGAACATCGTCTCCGCGTCGTCCCAGGAGATGAGCACCGGCTCGCCCGGCTTCCCCTTCACGAAGTTCGAGTTGTTCGAGACGATGGTGGTGACGTCGCCCTGGAAGCGCTCCTGGCTGCGGTAGGCATTCATCCAGGCGCCGGAGCGCTTGCCCGGGCGCGCGAACGGATCGAAGTACCAGAGGCCGATGTGCTTGCCGCTGGTGCGGTCCGTGACCTCGTAGACCGACACGTCGGGGTGGAAGACCGGGACGTTGTTGACGGGCGTGAAGCGGAAGTTGAACAGCTCCCCGGCCACCCAGTGGATGGCCTCGCGGAGCTTGTCGAGCTGCAGGTACTGCTTGACCTCGTTCTGGTCGAGGGCGTACCGCTCCTTGCGGACCTTCTCCGCGTAATAGCGGTAATCCCACGGCTCGATGGTGATCTTCGCCCCCTCGCGGTTGGCGATCTTCTGCATGTCGGCGACTTCCTGCTTCACGCGGGCCACGGCGGGGGTCCAGACCTCTTCCATCAGCTCCATGGCTTTCTCCGGCGTGCCGGCCATGGCGTTCTCCAGGCGCCAGTGGGCGTGCGTCGGGTAGCCGAGGAGATTGGCGCGCTCGGCGCGGAGCTTGAGGATCTTCGTGATGTTGGAGTTGTTGTCGTGCTCGTCGCCGTTGTCGCCGCGCATGATGAACATGCGCCACGCTTTCTCGCGCAGGTCGCGGCGCTGCGAGTACGTGAGGAACGGGTCGACGGCCGAGCGGGTGTTGTTGATCACCCACTTGCCCGGCATCTTGCGCGCCTCGGCGGCGGCGGCCGCGGCATCGCGCTGCGACTGCGTCAGGCCGGCCAGGTCGCGCTCGTTGTCGAGGACCAGGTAGCGGTCCGTCTCGTCGGCCAGGACGTTCTGGCCGAAGGAGGTGTAGAGGTTGGCCAGTTCCTGGTTGATCTCGGAGAGGCGCTTCTTGGCGTTCGCATCCAGTCTGGCGCCGGCGCGGACGAAGTTCGTGTACGTCCGCCACGTCACGCGCTGCTGCTCGGGCGTGAGGCGCGACTTCGCCGGCGAGTTGTACACGGCCTCGATGCGCCGGAAGAGCTTCTCGTTCTGCGTGATCTCGTCGTAGAAGGCGGCCAGGCGCGGCTCCATCTCGCGCTCTACCGGCTGGAACTCGGGCGAGCTCATGTTCGAGCTCCAGATGCCGTAGATCCCGCCGACCCGGTCGAGCGTGCGGCCGCTGTTCTCCATGGCCGCGATGGTGTTCTCGAAGGTGGGCGGCGCGGGATCGTTGGCGATGCGGTCGATCTCGCGGAGCGTGTCTGCCATGGCCCACTCGAGCGCCGGCTTGAAGTCCTCGATGCGGACCTTGTCGAACGGCGGCACGCCGCCGTAGGGCCCGCTCCACGGCTGAAGGAGCGGGTTGTCCGGCATCGGTGCCGCGGCCGGCTCGGCCGGAGGCGCCGGCGGCGTCTCGGCCGTGGCCGTGGACTCCACCACCGGCTGAGGCTGCGCTTCCTGGGCTACGTCTGTGCTGCGCGTTGAGGAACAACCGGCCGCGAGCGCGGCCACGAAGATGGCGATGAGTTTCTTTCGCATGCGCGAAGACTATTCACGAGCCGTGCGCACGCGCAACCGCGGAGGCGGGACACGCCGATCACAGTGGACCGCCGGCGTCCTCGCCGGCTGTCTGCGCAGGCGTCCCGCCTGCGCCCCCGGTGGGTGGCGGCGGGACGCCGCCACTGACAGCCGGCGGGGACGCCGGCGGTCCACCTAGCGGTCGACGTCGCGGATGAAATCGATCACTCCGGCAAACCACGTCTGCTGGTCGTCATACAGCGCCATGTGGCTGCCGTTCGCGCAGTAGAGGTAGCGGCCGTTCGGGAACTGGGAGGCCATCCACTCCATGTGCTTCGGGTCCATGGTGTCGTGGCGAGCGCCGATGACGAGCGTGGGAACGGTGATGCGCTTCAGGTCGGCGGAGCGGTCCCAGTTCACCAGCTTCCCGCTGGCCCCGAGCTCGCTCGGCCCCTGCATCGGCACGTAGACCTTCGGGTTGATCCTGGACATGGCACGCGTGACGGGATTCGGCCATTGCGCGGCGGGGATGCGCAGGAAGTGCTTCTCGTAGTGATGCGGGACCAGCAGTTCCATGTAGCGCGGGTTCTGCGTGTCGCCCGTCTCCTCGAGCCGCTGAATCTCCGCGAGCGCGGCCTGGTCGAGTCCCGGCATCAGCACCCTCTTCGCGTATTCGTTGTACGCGGGGATGCTGGCCATCATGTTGGAGACGATCAGTCCCTTGAGGTGGTGCTGGTACTTCAGCGCGTACTCGATGCCGAGCAGGCCGCCCCACGACTGGCCGAGGAGGTAGAAGTTGTCTTTGTCCAGGCCGAGGGCCTGGCGCACCTGTTCGACTTCCTCGACGAAGCGCGGCAGCTCCCACAGCTCCGGCTCGTCCGGCTGATCGCTGTACGCCGACCCGAGCTGGTCGTAGAAGTAGTACTCGATCCCCTCGGCCGGAAAGAAGCTGTCCATCACCTCGTAGTACTCGTGCGTGGCGCCGGGCCCGCCGTGCAGGAGGAGCACCTTGATGCGCGGGTTGTTGCCGGTGCGCTTCGTCCAGACGTTGAAGGTGCCTTTCGGCGTGGTGATGGGGATCATGCGCACGCCGCCGGCCTGGATGCCGGGCTCGCGGGGGGTGAAGTAGTTGGAGGGTTGCGTGGTCGTGCACGCGGCGAGGAGGAGCAGGAGTGCCGGGAGGAGTCGTTTCATCGATGCATCCTTATGTGGACCGCCGGCGTCCCGCCGGCTGTCTGTGGCGGCGTCCCGCCGCCACCCCACCGGGGGCGCAGGCGGGACGCCTGCGCAGACAGCCGGCGGGGACGCCGGCGGTCCACTTACCTTTCACCACTTTCTTTTCACACCGAGCCCTTTCGCATTTCCCACAGCAGGTGACTGATGTACGCGCGGCGCGTCTCGCCGGTCGTGACGATCAGCAGCTTGGTGATCTTCAGCTCCAGCGGGTCGGTGAACAGCAGGATCAGCATCTCGCGGATGAAGCTCGTGCCGAGGGTGATGTCGTTGTCGGTGCCGACCCCGAGGCGGAGGCCCTTCTTCTCCCACCACGAGAAGGGGTGGTCGCTGTAATCGGTCAGCTCGCCGGTGAGCTTCTTGTTCGACGACGGCAGGGAGATCAGCGTGAGGCGCTTGTCGATCATGCGGTTGAGCACGTCGTGCTGGTAGGTCTCGACCTCGCGCGCGTGGTGGAACTTGGTCTTCGTGGCCAGCGTGATCTCGCGCTCGCTCAGCGGCGTGCCGTGCACGAGCTTGTCGCGGATCGGCTCGCGGCCGGTGCTGAAATCCATGTCCATCAGCTCCGCGTAGGCGCGCGAGCCGGGCGCGATCGGCTGGCCCTCCTGGTTCGCGCGCACCATGCGCTGCAGGATGGAGTGGAAGTAGAAGTTCGGGTTGATGCCGAGGGAGAGACCGTGCTCGATGGCGTCGACGTGCCAGATGTTCATGGCGTTGTCGACGGCCTGCACGCCGTGGCGCAGCGTGTCCCACGTCTCGCCGTGATGGCTGCGCGTGCGCAGGCCGTACGCCTGCAGCTTGCGCATGCCGACGCGCAGCTCCTGGAAGTGCACTTTCCGGTAGAAGCCGCGCTCGTTGCCGACGGTGTCCGCCTCGGTGACGACCTCGCGCAGCTCGGGATGCTTCTTCAGCAACTCGATGATCTGCCGCACCTGGTCGTCGAAGCTCTCCCGCTTCGACCCGTACTTTGTGGCGTCGTAGAAGCCCGGCTCCTTGCGGAAGCTCGGCGAGAGGATGAAGCGGAAGGCCGGCATCTCGGACTGAAAGTCGCGGAAGCCTTCGTACAGCCCGAGGAGCACGTCCTCGGGCGTCAGCTCGGCCAGGCCGGGGATCTGCTCGGACGGGTCGGTGGTCTCGCGGAAGAGCGTGAACTTCAGCCGCAGCGCGCCGACGTTCGAGGAGCGATAGAGCCGCGAGGCCATGTGGTACGCGGCGGCGCGGTGCGCCTCCCGCGTGGTCAGGATCAGCTTCGGCAGATAGAGGATCTGCAGGTAGCGGTCGAAGCGGTCCTCGTCGCGGAGGCGGATCAGGCGATCGACGTCCCGCGCGCTCCGGATCGGCAGCGCCCCCTCGCCGTAGACGCGGGCGATGCGCTCCTCGTAATTCGCGCGATGCGGGCCGTTCAGCAGCGGCTCGAGCCGCGACCAGACGAACTCCGCGTCGAGCGAGCCGGTGAGGTGAATGTGCTCGTCGCGGAAGGGAATGGGGAAGGCGCGGAAGAACGCCTCCAGCGCCTGCGACACGGGATGCGCGAACAGCGCGTCGATGGAGGCGCGGCCGAGGCGGAACTCGCCGAGGCGGCCGTGGAACTCGCGGATCGGCGCGGCCAGATCGGGCTCCAGCAGCGGCGAGTTGTTGCCCAGGACGAGTGTGTCCTCGAGCGACAGGCCGCTGGTCTCGCTGATCAGTTGCGTGAGGAACGACGTGAGGCGGGGAACGAGCTCGTTACCGTTGTTCATTCAGCAACAGCACCAGCTCCAGCATGCGCATGTCCGTGGTGGCGTCGGAGGCGACGCGATACTCGCCGTCGCGCTCTTCGATGGCGCCGAGGCGCACCAGGTCGTTGCGGCTGATGCCCGCCTCGCGCGCGAAGGCGCGCCACTGTTCGGGACACTCGGCCTCGAGCTCGGCCTCGGTCAGCAGCGTCTCGCGCGCGCAGTTGTAATGCTCGCACCCGAACTGCTCCCCGCACTGCTCGCACGGCGGCGGGTCGTCGAAGTCGTGCAGCTCGTCCTCGGTCAGCCGCCGCAGCACGCCCGACTTTTTCTCGCGGACGTAGTGCAGGCCGCTGTCGCTGCGGGAGAGCAGCTCGAGGCGGGGGTTGTGGGGGCGGTCAGTCATGGGTCGAGCATATCGCAGGAGGTTGCTGGTTGCTGTGTTGCTGGTTCGTTGCGCTGCATGGCCTGAAACCCAGGCAGCACCACGAACCAGTCACCAGCAACCAGCAACAGCCTCTCAGGCCGCGTACGCTTCGTCCTGCTCGATCCGCGACAGCACCCAGTCGAACTCACCCGTGGTCAGCTTCCCGCCGCAGTACGGGCAGATGCCGGTGGCGCCGAGCGCGACTTTGGCGCCGCAGTTGGGGCAGGAGCGCGCGGCGGTGCCGCTCACGCTGGCGCCGCGGCTGCGGATGAACGTCCAGTACTCGCTCCAGCGCCGCACGTCGGACTTCGACCCCGCTACGACTTTGCCCCCCTCATCCACCGTGTGGTCGCGTCCCTCGGCCCAGATGCGGACGGTGATCGACTCGTAGAAGGCGTCGGCGTCAATCTTCACCGGCTCGACGCGCAGCACGCGGAACTCGGCCACCACGTTGCGCAGCTTCTGCCGGCGGTAGGCGTCGATCCAGTAGCGGTGCATCTGGAAGAGGCTCTCGCTCTCGAGCGGGCGGACGCGCTCCCAGTCGCGCGCCGTCCAGGCGTCCTGCAGCTCGGTAGCGACCTCGCGCACGCGCTGCTCGAAGGCGCGCCAGTCGAAGCCGGGATTCGACTCGTTGAAGGACTTGCGGCGCTCGCCGAAGTGATGCTGGAAGCGAGTGGGCGCATCGGTCCCGACCTCCGGGACGTTCGACGTGAGCAGCGGCCCGCGCGCCTCGCGGCTGAGGAGCGTGATGCCGCGGACGTACCACTGGAACGCGCCGTCCTGGATCTTCGCCCCGCAGTACTCGCACGCGCCGTCGGTGCGCGTGGCCAGCGCGGCGCCGCAGCGCGGGCAATGATCGGCCTTGGCCTTCTCCGGCGGCGGCGAGAGGATGTCGCGGCGGCGCTCGAGCGTCCACTGCTCGACGGCGTACCAGCTCTGCTCCCCTGCCTCGCTCAGCTCCGTGTAGTTGCTCTCGTACACCACCGTGGCGGTGACGTTCGGCCCGTCGAGGCCACGCAGCCCGGTGACCTTGAACGAGCCGACGACGATGCCGCGTACCTCGCGCAGCCCTTTCGGATTGCGCGAGCGCAGCGCATTGCGCGCGCCGGCGCTGAGGTACGGCGCGTAGCGGTCGAGGTCCCCCGTCCCGCGCGCGGCATGCGCCCGCGCGTAGAGCGAGTAGCAGAAGTCGCTGAAAGTGATCTCGGAGAAGTTCGGGTCGAATTTGCGCAGCTCGTCCATGCGCGCCACACGTTCCTCGCGATGCGTCGTGGCCCTGTGGATGGCCTTCATGTTCGGCCGGCTGCGCAGCCATTTGATGATGGCCAGGATGACGATGATGTCGACCGGGATGCCGATGAGCGGGTACTCGACCGTGAGCCAGAAGAGGAACCGGAAGAGGTACCAGAGCAGCTCCAGCGGGATGCCGTCGCCGCCGCCTCCCCCGCCGGAGCTGCCGCCGCCGGAGTACGAGTCGCCACCGCCGACGCGCGCGAGCGCGTCCGCCGCAAACAGCAGAAGGAGGACCAGCCACTTCATTCGGTCACGAACCGCGGGACGTTGCACAGCTCGTCCTGGTCTCCCTCCCGGATGGGCATGTGCCGCTCGAGCAGCGGCGCGAGGGCGCGCACGACCTCGACCAGCGTTTCGGTGGTGGCATGTTTCGCCCGCGCCTCGGCGGCCAGGCGGTTCCACTCCAGCACCGGCACGGCCTCGAGGATCCCGCGATCGGCGAGCAGCTCGATGCGCCGTTCGAGGATGGAGAGGTAGACCAGCACGCCCGTCTCTTCACTCGTGTGCATGATGCCGCGGTCGTGAAAGACCGACGCCGCGACGAGCCGCACGCGCTCGGCGCGCTCTTTCTCCGTGGTCATCCACCTGCGGATGGCCATGCTGCGCTGCGAGAGGAACAATCCCGCGAACCACACCAGCGCCACGTCCACCGCCACCCACACCGGCGCGAACGGCCAGGGGGAGAAGAGCAGCACCAGCAGCGCGATGAACGCCAGCAGCGACGCGAAGCGCGCATCCGCGTGCGCGTAGGAGCCGGAGCGCCCCCGCACCTCCACCACCACCTCCGCGCACGAGCAGCGCTCGAGCTCGTGGATGGCGTCGGAGATGGCCTGGGTGACCGTGGAGTCGAGCTGCTTCACTGCGGCGATTATATGGAGTGCGCGAGCGCCAGCTCGCGCTCTCCATTGCCGCAGCGCCAGCTGCGGCAGCTTGCGCTGCCTCAATCGAGAGCGGCAACTGGCGTTGCCGCACTCCATACCTCGCCGGGGTGGAGCACCTGGAAGTGCGGGCCGCCCTCCCCCAGTGACGCCCGCAGCACCTGCACCGGCTCGTCCTGGCCGTCGTCGCCGAGGTCGAAGGTGTAGTAGTGCATGGGGATCGAGACCTCGGCCTCCAACGCGATGGCCGCGCGGACGGCGTCGCGTGGAGAGATGTGCACGCCGCACATGAACCACTCCGGCCGAAACGCGCCGATGGGGAGCAACGCCAGGCGAATCGGTCCGAAGCGCTCGCGGATCAGCTCAAAGTGCGGACCGCAGCCGGTGTCGCCGGCGAAGTAGACCGGGCCTTGCGGAGTCTCCAGGACGAAACCGCACCAGAGATTCGCGTCGCGGTCCGTGAGGCCGCGGGAGGAAAAGTGCTGCGCGGGGACGCAGTGCAGGCGCACATTCCCGGAGAGCGGCGCCGAGTCCCACCAGTCGAGATCCGTCGCCCCCTTCAGGAACGCGGCGTTCCCGAGGCCAACGAACATCCGCTGGCACCGCAGGCGGCGGAGTGTGCCGACGTCGAGATGATCGTAATGATTGTGGCTGATGATCACCGCGTCGATCGGCGGGAGGTCTTCGAAGCGGATGCCGGGCGCGTGGCGCCGCTTCGGTCCCGCCCACTGCACGGGGCTGCAGCGCCGCGACCAGATCGGGTCGGTCAGGATGTTGACGCCCGCGACCTGGATGAGGAACGTGGCGTGATTCACCCAGGTCACGCGGAGATCATCCACGCGCGTGGGCGGCACCGAGGGCGTGATCTCGCGCCACTCGTCCCACCGGCCGTGATCGCGGTTCAGCAGCCAGCGGAGCATGTCGAAGAAGCCGGCGTGCTTCGTCGGCTTCAGGTTCAGGAAGCGTTTCCCGTCGAAGTGGTCCGACCGCGGCCCGCGGTATTTCGGCGCGGCAAACAGCATCAACGGTTGACCGTGCTCATGTCGGGATAGCGCTCGCCCGCGGCGGCGCCTTTCGGGGCGATCTCGTCGATGCGGCGCAGCTCCTCCTCGCTCAAGGCGATGTCGTGGGCGCCGAGGTTCTCCTCGAGGAACTGCACGCGCTTCGTGCCGGGGATCGGGACGATGTCGTCGCCGCGGTGGAGCACCCACGCCAGCGCGAGCTGCGACGGCGTCACGCCCTTCTCCTTCGCCAGCTCCTCGATGCGCTTCACGAGGTCGAGGTTCTTCTGGAAGTTCTCTCCCTTGAAGCGCGGCGCGTGGCGGCGGTAGTCGTTCGGCTCGAGGTCGTCGATGCTGCGGAAGCGTCCCGTCAGGAAGCCGCGGCCCAGCGGGCTGTAGGCGACGAAGCCGATGCCGAGCTCGCGGATCGTCGGCAGGATCTCGTCCTCGGGATCGCGGCTCCAGAGCGAGTACTCGGTCTGCAGCGCGCTGATGGGATGCACCGCCTGCGCGCGGCGGATCGTCGCCGGCGCGGCCTCGGACAGGCCGAGGTAGCGCACCTTTCCTTCGCCGACCAGCTCCGCCATCGCCCCCACCGTCTCCTCGATCGGCACCTTCGTGTCGACGCGGTGCTGGTAATAGAGATCGATGACGTCGACGCCGAGGCGCTGCAGCGATGCGTCGCAGGCCTGGCGCACGTAGTCGGGATGGCCGCTGATGCCGAGGAACTCCCCCTGCTCGCCGCGCATGTTGCCGAACTTCGTGGCCACGGTGACCCGATCGCGGCGGTCGCGGATGGCGCGGCCGACCAGCTTCTCGTTCGTGAACGGCCCGTACATGTCGGCCGTGTCGAGGAACGTCGCGCCGAGCTCGATGGAGCGATGGATGGTCGCGATCGCCTCCGACTCGTTCGCGCTGCCGTAGAACTCCGACATCCCCATGCAGCCGAGGCCGATGGCGGAGACGGTGAGACCCTGATTGCCGAGCTTGCGTTGGTTCATACCGGTATCGTGGTTGCACCCTCCTCGCCAGGAGGTATACGCATGGAAATCCAATGGCAGAAAGACGTCGATGGGGCCCTGCGCGACGCGAAGGAGTCGGGGCGGCCGCTGCTGCTCGACTTCAGCGCCGCACCGATGTGAGGGGGATGCGCTCGGCTGGATGCCGAGGTCTATACGGATCCCCAGGTTGCACAGTTCATCACCGAGAGCTTCATCCCCGTCCGCGCGCACGTGAAGGAGAACTCGGCCGCCTTCGAGCGGTTCGGCGCGCAGTGGACGCCCACCATCCTCATCCTCGACCGTGACGGCGCCGAGCGCCACCGCATCGAGGGCTTCCTTCCCGCCGAGGACTTTCTGGCGCAGGTACGGCTCGGGCTGGCGCATGCCGCCCGCACGCGCGGCGACTTTGCCGACGCGGAGAAGCGCTACCGCGAGCTGAGCGGCGGCGAGGGGGACGTGGCGGCGGAGTCGCTGTACTGGGCAGGCGTGTCGCGCTACAAGTCGACCAACGACCCGTCGGCACTCGGCGAGACGGCGCAGGCGTTCGGCACGCGCTTCACCGATTCGGCGTGGGCGAAGAAGGCCTCGGTCTGGAAGTCGTGAGAAGCGTGCTGCTGCTCGGTGCCACGGGACTCGTCGGCCGCGAGCTGCTCTCGCTGCTCCTCGATGACGGCGACGTGCAACGCGTCGCCGTCATCGCTCGCCGTCCCTCCGGAACGAAGCACCCGAAGCTCGCCGAGCACGTCTTCGATCTCGGCGAGATGGACGCGCACGCGGAGCTGTTCCGGGTCGACCAGCTCTTCTGCGCCCTCGGCACGACCATCAAGCTGGCCGGTACGCAGGAGCGGTTCCGCGTCGTCGATCACGACTACGCCGTCACCGCCGCGCGCCTCGGCAAGGCACACGGCGCGCGGCACTACCTGCTCGTCAGCGCCCTCGGCGCGAACGCCGAGTCGCGCGTCTTCTACAACCGCGTGAAGGGCGAGGTGGAGCGCGACATCATCGCGCTGGGCTACCGCAGCACGACCATCGCCCGCCCGTCGCTGCTCCTCGGCAACCGCGACGAATACCGCCGCGGCGAGCGCATCGCCTCGAAGTTCGCCTGGCTCACGCCGTCCAAGTACAAACCGGTCCAGGCCAGGGACGTGGCCAAGGCGCTGGTGCGGCTGGCGCGCGAGGACGCACCGGGAGTGAACATCGTGGAGTCGTCCGCGCTGCGGTCGGGCTAGCGTCCCGGCTCATCGATCTGCTCGAAGGTTGTACTGTCCGATGACTCCGATTGCTTTCAACCACGCTTCGGCGAGCGGGGCCCACGCCGTTGCGGTCGAGGCGATGCGGCGCAATCCGAACGCATGGCCGCCGTTCGCGAAGATGTGGACCTCCGAGGGGACTCCGGCTTTGCGCAGCGCCGCGGCGTAGGCGAGCGAGTTCTCCACCGGGTTCATGGGATCGTCGTACGCGTGAACGAGGAACGTAGGCGACGTATGGTCCGTCACTTGGATGTCGGGATTGGGTATGAAGCTTTTGCGTTGCGCCACGCGTCCCGGATAGAGCACGAGCGCGAAGTCCGGCCGCGAGCTCGTCTGGTCCGCGTCATCGACGGCCGGATAAAGGCGATCGAAGCGCGTGCTGGCCATGATCGCCATGTGCGCGCCGGCGGAGAAACCGATGACGCCGATCCTGTTCGGGTCGATGCGCCACTCCGCCGCGCGCGAGCGCACGATGCTCATCGCTCGCTGGGCGTCCACGTGCGCCGGGGGGCACTCGCGGTAGGGACCTTGATGCTCGCAGGGAACGCGGTACTTCAGTAATGCGCACGCGATTCCGTTCGAGATCAGCCAGTCGCAGATTTCCGTCCCCTCGATGTCGATGGCGAGGACGTTGAACCCGCCGCCCGGATACACGATGACCGCCGGGGTCGCGGCGGTTGCCTTTGGCGGAGGATAGATCGTGATCGTCGGCTGGGTGACGTTCTCGATGTACATGTACGGCTTGCCGCCGACCAGCTTCTTCTGGTTGGTCTCCCGATTCAGCGCGTAGTGAAGAGCCTCGACGCCGACGCCGGGGCGTGGATCGGGAGGGCCGTTCGGCCAGAGAACGATCTGCTTGTGCCCGCCAGCCGGCTGCCAGGTCGTTTGCGCGTCAGCGTTCTGCGTGGCAGCGATGATCAGGCTCAGCCCGACCGCCATGCGTAAGGTCGTCTTCATTCGTCCTCGCTTTCCGAGAGCGACATATGCGCGCTTCGTACCCAGTCGGGTCGACAAGCGCTCCGCGTCGGCGGCGAACTGCAAGGACCCTCAATGGGGGCGCGCCCCTCGAGCACGAGGCCGAGTTCCGTGAAGAATTCAATAGCGACTTCGAGGTCTTCTACGACGATCCCGGCATTGTCCACGCGCATGACCGTCATCCTGTCTCCCTGCCGCTGACGGAGCCACCGCCACCGCGCGGACCGCACGCGACAGACTAACGACCTGGCGAGGCGGCATTAAGGGCGTCCGCATGCGGTGCAGCGCCTGAATACCCGGCGAGGAACTGACAATCGACTCTTGTCTTCAAGCTGGGCCAGGCCATTTCGAAAGCGGTATCAAGACTGCGTGCTCATTCAGAGCCCCGTTGCTTGTATGCAGAAGCTTGCGCACTTCGGCTTGGCTGAGCTTCGCAGCTTGGAATTGCACGAGTGGGCCTGACAACTCCGCTGGCTCGATGCCGAACAAGCACCCGTCAGGCCGAAGTATTGATAATGGCCACGCAGCTTCGAGGCCAGTGCCTTGCACTGCTCGGCGATATCGAGATGCCGGTTCTTCCGGCACCACTCCTTTACCTTCCGGAT
>Ga0196976_1000598_pt1 | contig 21982 bp, 20 predicted proteins | sample S3v_513CmetaG_FD_148644 | JGI IMG/M metagenome (GOLD analysis project Ga0196976, IMG submission 148644) | Soil microbial communities from Anza Borrego desert, Southern California, United States - S3+v_5-13C | ecosystem: Environmental > Terrestrial > Soil > Desert | place: USA: California...
ACGACTTTGTCGGCGATGTCGATGGAGGTCGTCATCGATGTGAGGGAAGTCGTCATCAATTCTCACGTCCGCGACGCTGTGATCGATGGAGTCCTTCATCGATCGAGCCTCCGGCGGTGCCACGATCCATGACGCGTGTCATCAAACGTGGACACCGGCATTACAAAATCGATGGAGGCCTCCATCGATCGTGACGCGCCGGATCGTACGCTTACGGTCGCACGCGGTACGGTCGATGACCGCCTTCATCGATCGCGGCAAGGGGAGCATGAATGGCAGCGGCGTCGCTCGCGCGCGTCGATGCGTCATGACATCCATCGGGAAGTCTGTCCTCCCGCGTTCAGGTCCCATGGCATCATCGGTCATGCAAGACGATACCGAGGTCGAGGTCGCAACCATCGCGCCGGACGCGCAGGTGGTCATCGCCGAGGAAGTTCTCCCTCCCGCGCCCATCACCACCGACGCGCTGATCCAGGCCTGCCGTCTGCTGCAGCAGCGCATCCCGGGCTTCGATCAGCTGTCGACGGAGGAACGGCAACGGCTCCTGCGCGTGGCGTCGCTGGACCCGGAGTTCCTGGCCGCCGGGATCGAGGCCATGTGCGTCTGCGATGACTACAGGGCGGCCGTCGGGTACTCCGGCGAGGAACTGCGCGATCTGTCGGCCCGCATCGAGCGCAGGGCGGAGCTGCAGCGGGAGTTTCAGCGGCTGGCGGACGGCGTGGGCGCGGCGCTCCTGAAGGAGCGCCACGACCTCGGCAACGCCGTCCTGGTCTTCTACTCCCTGCTCGGCAGGGACTTGCGCCACCCGCGTAACACCAGGCAACGCCACATGCGGCCGTACTACGAAGACATGAAGCGCGCCTACATGAAGAACCGGAAGACGCGGCGCAAGACCGCCTCGGAACCGCCAGAGTCCTGAGCGCTGCATCCGTCCACGCGCCGCCGGCGTCTCCGCGACTTGGGTTGCCGTCTTCGGCTTCCTGCAGGAGGGCGCGCGCGGCGTCGTGCTGCTTCTGGTTGCGGCCTCCGCCATGACTACGCGTTTCGCCGCGCGCTGCTCATCCCGGAGCGTCTGCGGCCGTGACGCGTTCTCCACGCAAACGGCTTACGTCTTTCGTCGGCGCGCTTCCGAAGAAGCGGCTGTACTCGCGGCTGAACTGCGCCGCGCTCATGTAGCCGACGCGGCGTCCCGCAGATCCCACATCGATCATCGCCGTCAGCATCAGCCGGCGCGCCTCCTGCAGCCGGAGCGTTTTCTGGTACTGCAGAGGGCTCATCCCGGTGACCGCCTTGAATTGCCGGTGGAACGACGTGACGCTCATGTTCACCAGCGTTGCCAGCTCTTCGATGTTCGCGGGCTGGTCGTAATTCGTCCGCAGCCAGGACACCGCGCTCGCGATTCGCTGCATGCTCGATCCGGCCTTCCCGATGTGTGCAACGCGACTCCCCATTGGACTGCGCAGCAGCCGGATCAGAATCTCGTCCCGGACGAGCGGTGCGAGGAGCGCGGATTCGGCCGGCTGCTCGATCAGCTCAACCAGTCTCGCTGCCGCGTCGATGATGTGCGCGTCAGCATCTCCGACGTACAGCGAGCGGGTGTCTCGCGGTTTCGCGAGGCCGTCCGGAAACACTTTCGGGACCAGCTCGGCGAGCTTCTCCGCATCGAGGTCGAGCATCAGCACCAGATACGGCTCGGCGTAGCTCGCGTGCGTGACGCGACCAGCGATGGGGACATCGACTGAATACAGCGCCATCTGCCCAGCCTCATAACTGTAGCTGTCTCCGCCGATCACAACGCTCTTTGCGCCCTGCGCGACAAGGCACAACGACGACTGCTGTACGAAATGCACCGCTTCCTGATTCGGCTGCGACACTCTGGCGGCGCGGACGCCCGGCAGTCGAAGCTCGACGGTTGCGTCACCTGGGACGACAGCCGCGATGAACTTCGCCAGCGTGGCAATGCCGGTGGGTTGTCTTGCACGCATCGTTTCTCCGACCAGACTACCGCGGGCGCGTCAGCTACGCGCAACGCATGGTGGCTTCGAATCGAGCTCACAGGTTGCGCGCTCCGAACGCCCCAGGGCGCGCGAGCGCGGGTCTGACCACATTACCGCGTTGGCTTGCGAGGCAGCGGAGACAGGCCGTGGCCGCCCTTTGGGCGCGAGCTCGCGCGTGCTGTTGATGGCCGATATGGCTTGCTTCGTCATGAGGCCGATGTGCGCGCCATCGGCGCGGTGCGTCAGCGGGCCTGCGGCGGATCGAGTGCGAGCGAGGACGACAACTCCCGCCAGGCGTTGGCCTGCGCCTGGAGCGTGGCGATCTTCTGCTCCGCGGTAGCGATCGCGTCCTCTCCGGCGATGAAGCGCTGCGGCGGCGGTTCCTGTTCGGAGATCGTGATCAGCGCGCGTGCGAGCTTCACTGGATCACCGGACTGCTTGCCGTTCATGGCTTTCCACGATTCGATGAGTGGCGCTCGGCGGTCGTCGTAGTCCGCGATCGACGGCTCCGCGTAGCGCGTCGACTGATCCGTGAGGAGCTCCGTGCGGAAGAACCCCGGATTGACGATCGTGGTCGCGATCCCGAACGGCGCGACCTCCGCGCCGAGGGACTCCATCCAGCCCTCGAGGCCGAACTTGGAAGCGGCGTAGGCGCTTACGAAGTCGTAGCCGGCGCCGAGGCCTGCAGATGAGGAGATCGTGATGATGTGCCCCGAGCGCTGCTTGCGCATGACCGGCAGTACGGCGCGGGTGACGTTCATCGGGCCGAACAGGCTCGTCGCCAACTGCCGCTCGATCTGCTCTGGCGTCAGCTCCTCGAAATAGCCCGCATAGAAGCTCGCGGCGTTGTTGACGAGGACGTCGATGCGCCCGAAGCGCGTGACCGCGGCCTGCACCGCCGCCTCCGCATCGGCTCGGCTCGTCACGTCGAGCTTTACCGCGAGCACGTCTTCCGACTCTCCCACGGCCTTGCGGACGCGCTCGGCATCGCGGCCGGTGGCGACGACGGCGTGACCCGCCGCCAGCACGGCCCGGGCGAAATCGAGCCCCATGCCCCGACCGGCGCCGGTGATGAACCAAATCTTCTTCTTCGTCATGACTGTCTCCTTGTTCAACTGCCGTATGTCGGCAATCGTCGCTACACCCAACGTAACGTCCGGGAGGTGCGCGATCGTTGACCGATCCTTCCAAGGTTTTGCACGATCCTTCCAGAAGTCGGGGGCGGGCGGTTTGGGGTGCAAGCCGCCGGGGCGGGCGGTGTCAGGGCGGAGTGCCCCGGCGGCAGGGGATTCACTCCAGAGGCCGCCGGAAGTCGCCCGGAGGCGAGCGGACGGGAGCCCGGAGTGCCGGGATCGATCCCGCCCCGGTCGCTCCCTGTGCCTCGCTCCGTCATCTTCGTGATCACGGCGTTTGACGACATCCACGTCGGCAAACTGCCGTCACATCAGGTTCACGCCGTCATCCGCAAGCCGTTCGATGTTCGACAACTCGTTACGATGGTCCGCGAAGTCGCGTTGATGTGGCACGCCCAAACAACGATTGTCGCGGAACTGCTCCTCCCGCTGCCATCGGCCAGCGACGAGAACGCGCCCGAAGACGCACCCAGCTGATCGTCCTCGGCCTAAGTACTCCATTCGCTAAGTTCGATCACAGAGCGTGCGGTCAGTTCCCTCTCCCCACCGCAGTGGGGAGAGGGTCAGGGTGAGGGGTTGTGGCGCTCGGGAAAGAGGAGCCCCTCACCCTAGCCCTCTCCCCACTGCGGTGGGGAGAGGGGACTGGCAGCGCGCCGCCGCACGCTCTGTGTTCGAACTTAGCGAATCGAGTACTAAGCTTCGAGCGCTCCACGCGCTAGCTACCCGCTTCGCCGGAATCAACGCACGCCTGCTCCCGTTGCGGACAGCACACCGGCCTTCAATGGCCACTCTTCGGCTCGGGCCAGACATCAAGCGCATGTCTCCACCTCGCGTCGTCGCGGTTTTTCGACCCGGCGCTTTGGAGGCATAGATGGCAGGCAGTCCCGAGGGGAACCTTCTCCTCAACACGCTCACCCCCGACGCGCTCGCCGCGCTCGATGTCCACGAAGAGGATCCCCGGCTCGGTGCGGTGCTGATGAGCGCCGACGAAACACCTGACTCCATCTTCTTTCCTCATCCCGGTGCCATGGTCTCCATCGTTCGCACCACAGAAAACGGATCGACCGTCGAAGCCGGTGTGATCGGTGCGGAAGGGATGTTCATCGTCCAGACAGTGCTTTCCGCTCCGGCGCCCACCGGCAGTGAGGCGATCGTTCAGATTGCGGGCCGCTTTGCACGCGTCGAGTACGCTCGGCTCCGCGAGCAGTTTCGGGTGAACGAGCCGTTTCGCGACCACCTCCTCGAGTTCGCCAGCGTCTTCCTCGACCAGCTCACGCAGAATCTCGTCTGCAACCGGCTGCACCAGATCGAACAACGTCTCGCCAAATGGCTCCTGATGGTCCGCGATCGCATTGAAACCGACCGGCTCTCGTTGACGCACGAGTTTCTCGCGCACATGCTCGGCGTTCATCGGCCCGGCGTGTCCATCGCTGTCGGTGCCCTGGAGCTCGATGGCCTGATCGAGCATGGCCGTAACTCCATCACCATTCGGGACGGAACAGGACTGCTTCGTCGAGCATGTGAATGCTACGCCGTGCTCCACGGGAAGCTGCAGCAGTTTCGCGCTGACCTCACCTAACGTTCGCCAGCCTACGGACGTCGCGTATTGCCTCGGGTAAATTCAGTCTTCCGAGGCAACTCACGACGAATGTCCGCAAACGAGCCCATCCGTATTCTCGTCATCGATGACGATCCAGGCGTTCGGGGTCTCCTCACGATCCTGTTCGAGCGCGAGGGTTGGGCGGTTACGACCGCCGCGGATGGCGAAGTTGCGCTCGAGCAGATCGCGCGCGTCCGCCCCGACGTCGTCGTTCTCGATCTGATGCTCCCCAAGCGGACGGGCCTCGAGGTGATCCGGCAGATCGCCGAACAAGACGATGGCACGGCCGAAAAGGTGCTCGTCCTGACGGCAATTTCCGAGGCACAGCTTCGAAGACTCCCGGTCGATTTGCACGTACGAAAACTCATGCGTAAACCCTTTGACAACGCCGAGCTCCTGCAATCGGTGAAAGCTTGCGGCAGCCGTGTCGATGCTCGAGCCGGCATGCGCTCAGCCAGACGATGAACCGCCCGACGATGGCCTCAAAACTCTACCGCGCGCTGTTCGAGATCTCGGCCCTGCGGGATCAGGTGCGCGCGCTCGCTTGCGAAATGACTCAGGACACTGAATCCCGTTACCTCTTGCGGCTCGACCTCCTCGAAGCCGCCGCCGTGCGCCTCGTAGACGAACGCGAGCAACGCGGCGGCGCCCGCGCTCATTGATCGATGACCTCTCCAACCGCACCGTCGCGAACGCTTCTCATCGACAGCCTCGCGCCTGCCGGCCAGGACTGTGCGCGCTCGCGCCGTGAAGCGCTCGAACGCCTCACGGCAGGTGAGTACGACACGATCCTGCTGCACACTGCCACCGCCGGACGGGATGAATATGACTTCGTCGCCTACCTGGCCGCCACGTGGCCGCTCTTCCTTCAACACCTGACCATCCGCACCGTCACGCCGGGCGCCGATGCCTACGAGTGGAATCATCAAACGGCGTGCTTCGAGCGCTTGTGGTCGCCTTCGCGCCGCTCTCGCGGGGTCTCTCCGCGGTCGCATTCGTCGCCGCCGCTGGAGGCGTTTCTCCGCTGAAGCCGCGAAGGGCGTCGATCTGCGTCACCTTTCTACTTCCCGTCCGCATCGGTCGCTGCCCACCGCTTAGATTGGCGGGGCCGACGGGGCTCGAGCCCGCGACCTCCGGCGTGACAGGCCGGAGGCTAACTGCGGGCTAACTGCTTTCGCTCGCTTGGAAGGACGCCGCCTGCGGAGCAACAGAGGTCGAAGAAGTCGAGCAGTTCGAAGAAGTCGTCCTCGAAGAAGACGTGACGGAGCGAGTCTTCGAGTCGACGAGTCTTCGAGCTTTTAGACGACTCGACGACTCGAAGACTCTAAGACTCGTCTAGCACTGAAAATTGAACGCGTTCGCGCATACGGGGCAGGCGAACGCGATCGGCTGCTGGTTGTTCAGAGGAGCGTCGTTGCCCACGTCCCACCCGAGGGCGATGTGTCCCCGCGGTGCGTTGCTGCCCTGCACTCCGGCGTGTTGCGCGGCAGCGCACGCGTTCAGACGCACCGTCCAGCCCTTCGCCTCGTATTTGGCGATGGCCAGAGGGTGAGGATGGCCGAAGTTGCCGTGTCTCGCGTAAGCGTGGAAGCCGCGGTTGTTTCGGACCGAGACGCCATACGGATAGCAGACCGTCCGTGCCTGCGGCTGGAGTCGGACCGCCGTCGCGCCGACGTGCCTTCCGCGAGAGGCTGCGCGCACCGCACTTTCGACGACTTCCGGGTCCAGGCCTGCGTTGTGGGCCGCGACGGCGATGGCGGCCAGCGTTGCAGCCGTGGCCGCCGTGGTCCCGATACCGACTGCCTGGAAAATGGGAGGCCACTGGATGATGCGGTTGAGCTTCCCGATCAACCGGACTCCGAACCCGAGAGCTGCGGCCTCCTGGCCATTCGCGGCTAGAGCGGCGGTGCCGGCGGAGTCGGCGATGAACGTCAACTCCGCGTTGGGAGCCCCGGGTAATCCGGCGAAGGCCTGGCCGATGTTCGCCGGCCGCGCCTGCGCCAGCGCGTTGGCCGTCGCGACGATGTTCGCCAGCAGGGCAGCGGGAAAGGCACCGCGCGCGTGCCGGCGCAGGTCGTCGTCCGTGGCGGCTCCTCCGAGCGCGAGCAGTGCCGCTGCCGCTTCGACGATTCGTCCGGCCGTCAGTGTTTCGGCGGGCACCTCGAATGCCATGGTCGCCGCGAGCGCAACGAGCGCAGGATCGAGCGGAGCTCGCACGGCGGCCGCCACCGCGGCTGCCGCCCCGGCCGCGATCGCAGGAAAGGGCGAGACGATGGGCTGCTGCCGGACGGCTGCGTAGACGGCAACCACCGCGACACGCGCCGCGTGGGTGATGTCCGCCTGAAAGCGCAACCCCACCGCGGCGTGCGGAACCTGGATGAGGGTTCCGCCTCCGCGCGCGTCATGCGCGGCGATCGCCGCGGCCGTGCCGGGAGCGAAGGGGATGCGGTCGGCGTTGAGAAATTCACCGTCGGACAGGTTCGAGCCGTGGTGCATGGCGAGTACGCCGACGACGCTGGGCGGCGGCTGGAGCGCTGTCGACGGAATGCTGCTGAAGTTCGCGTCGCCGGTCAGCAGGACGTACCGCTCTGCCGCGACGAACGGCGCCGCTCCGGCGTATACGACGGGCGGGGGATCGTCGCGAACCGCGCCTTCGATGATCCCCGCGTAATGCGCCGGATCCACCGCCAGCGCGTTCAACGCACCAGCCGCCGCCGCGGCACGCTGCCGGCGCGTCGCCCCCGCGTTCAGGACCGCGAGGCACGCATTCGCGATGGCAGCGCAATGCTGTGGGTGGTTGGGTCCGATCACGTTCGCAATCGCCGCGACGATGTTTTGCGGCATCTGGTACGGCGGGTTCTGCCCCGCGAAAGCCTGTGCCGCGGCGTTCGCCGCCCGCGCGCACCTCTGGCTGGTCAGCGGGGCCCACAGGCGCGATCCACCGAGAGCTGCAGCGGTGTACTCCGCAGCCACCTGGTGACCCGCAAACTGCGTCCGGCGCTGCATCTCGACCGTGTGCCGGGCGGTCCTTGCGCTACCCATCCGCCCTATGCGGGCGATGCCATTCACCGCCACCGCCGCGCCGGGACCCACCGGCGGATTCACCGGGTCGTCCCGAACACAAACCCACGCCGCGAGCCCGGAGTTGTTGGTCTGCCCGCCCGTGCAACGCTCGAGAAATCCCCACCCGAAAGGCATGTAAGACGGCGGCGCCTGGTCCCACATCCACACCTCTCCCCCACGCGCGCTCACGTTGGCGATGCACTGAACCGCCGGCCCGCCGTACAGCTGGCGCGGCGCGATCCACCGCAGACCGTCGGCCGCGTCCGTCAGAAGGGACATCCTGTAGTGATCGAAGTCCCAGTGCGACAGGATGATGTACGGCTCGCTGCAGAAGCAGAGGTTCGGCTGATTCGCCGGTGCATAAGCGGGATCTACGCTGTACCCGAAATCGAAATACGCCTCGGCGCGCCACTCGCGATTGATGATGGCGGAGCAACATCCCTGACCGATGTCGTAAATGGCGACGAACGGCTGGTGCGGACCCGGGCCGACACCGGACATGCGGTTGACGAGATGGCCTCCCTGACCGTTCGGAGGGCTGCCGTGATACTCGGCCGGTGCGAGCAGCGGCCATCTCGGGCCTTCTGTCGCGGATACCGCCCAGAAGAACGGCCGGGGCGTCAGCAGATCCACCAGCCACGCACCAAATCGCCGGAGGACCGCCGCCACTTTCGCAGCGAAATGACGGATGGCGCGCCCCCTGTTCTGGCCGGCGCCCAACTCCTCTTCCATGGTGAAGTCGATGTCCCGGCCGTTGCCGTCCGGGTCATCGCCACCATCCTCCACTGCCATCGACTCCATCCCGTCCGAGTCCGTGCCTTCGCTCCGCGTGTGCGGAAAATGCAGCGCCTGCAGCACCCCCTGCGGCACCTCGTCTTTTTCGGTGAGCTCGGGGACGAGCGCGATCTTCAGCAGCGCCGCGGCCCGCTCTTCCGCCTCGGCGTCGGTGGAAATGAACACTCCGACACCCTTCCACACGTCTTCCGGCTCGACGGCTTTGTCCACGGTCACCAGCTTGAGAGCGAACCAGTGGCTGAGCCGGTCGACGTTCAGCTCCTCCGTTCCCACCTCCCACCACATCTCGAAGATCCACAGACGAGGAGCGGTCGCCGCGTCCGCGAAGCGCATCACGAAGCGGTCCCAGACCGCGGCGATCCGATCCCGCGCAGCGGCGTCCGCGGCGGCGAACGCCTCGAGGAATGGGCGACCGCCGAGAAACTCCCGCACAACATCGGCGTCTCCGCTGGCGTCCATTTCGCGCCAGACCGATTCCATCCACTCTCTCGGCGTGCACTCGAATCGCAGATGCCACGGCCCCTCGGGCGGCCCTTCGATCCGGGAGAGAAATCCGTAGAAGTCGTCGCCCGGTTGCGGGCGCAGCGTGTTCTTCTTGCCCCGCGCCAGCACGGGGTGCCTCTTCTTCTTCCACGGCGTCTTGGAGATCTTCTTTGACGCTTGAGCGATCGTCATGCGCGATCAGGTCCCGTGGCACTCGACGAGCCGGGCCAGGGTCGCCGGGTCGGGCGTACCGGTAAGCTCCAGCCCTTCGTTCAATTGAAATGCGAGGACGCCTCTGCGGACCGAATCGTCGTCTGCGTCTTCTTCGAGATAGCCGAGGTTCACCAGGCGTGCGCGGAGGCCGGTCAGGGCGTCGACAGGATCGAGAGAGCCCAGTCGAATCGGGAATTCGTCATCATCGACGACGAGCGTCGCATGCATCGCGCGCGGCGAAATCCACAACTCGACGTAGCCGGCGTCGTCCGTCTCGCCATCGACGGTGCTCGTATCGACCGTGACTCGATACAGTACGCCCGGCCGCGGGGCGCCGTCTCGATCGAGGAGCTGGACCCGTAACTTTTCCGGAATTGCTTTCCGCCGGAAGCGATGGACTCGTCCCGTCGCGCAGCTCACGGATTTCGGCCGAAGCGGCGGTACGAAGACGACATCGCCGGGAAGCAGCACATTCGGGTTCGCACGCGTTTCGCGGAGCTCGCGATTGGCAGGATCGTCCCAGATCGTGGCAGGTAAATGTCCGGCCGCGGCTGCGATCGACGAGATGCAGTCACCGTCGGCAACCACGACGGTCTGGCCGGAGCTGGCCGCGTCACTCATGCTTTACGGACGTCAGTATAGATAAGCGGCGAGGAGAGGTCGAGTCGCCGAGTCATCAAGCTTTGGAACTCCTCGTCGACTCGAAGACTCGTCAACTCGTAAGCGGCTGACCGCGGTTGACGCGCCATCAGGCGTCAGCTATCTTGAGCGCCCCGCCGCGGAATAGCCCCGCGGCCCGTTAGTTGACACCGGTTCCACAGGCGGTTCGATAACTGCGGGCTAACTGCCTTCGCTCGGCCTCCGGAGCAAGCTCCGAACCCCTCGGGCTCGCCGTCAGGCAATGGCCGTTCTCCGTCATCGAAGAGGCGCTCGGGCGCGACGCGGAATCTCGGCTGCCGCCCGGCCTCCGCATGCGTCCTCTGCCGTTCCTGTGCACCAGTACGCGGCCGACGCGCTCGCCTATATCGCCGAGCAACGCGGGACCTCCGTCGAGACGCTGCTCGCCGAGGTCCTCGACGCTTTCACCGTTCAGCACATCTGGGAGCTGGCGCCCAACGTTCGTCTTACCGCGACTCGCTGCCGAGCCTCACCGAAGCGAAATACAAGTTCGCGTTTGACGCTGTCCGCCGCCACGGGAGGCCGTGAAACAATGGCCCCGTTCGCGTGGAACATTCGCGATTTGCGCTGTTATTTAGTGCTTCCCAGAACCTGCCGGGGGGCCGACCTTGTGCGGAACCTTGTGCGGCTCGTTTCGCGCTTTTTAGTGTGCGCAAACGAAAACGCCGCCAAGTGGCGGCGTACCAATTACCTAAGTGGCGGGGCCGACGGGGCTCGAGCCCGCGACCTCCGGCGTGACAGGCCGCGGGTCTCGGGTATGAGCTACGGCTCGATACCCCACGGAGCTTCCCACGTTCGCAGCTCGCCTCGGCCATAGCGTTCAGAACGTGAGTTTTGAAGCGCTTCATGGGCGGCTCGTTCGCGCCGCTTCGGGGTTTTCGCCGAGCCTTCAAGATAACGCGCAATCAGGTATTCGGAACGAACCACCTTCACCGAGACGGACTGGTACTGTTTCATCACCGCGCTTCCTGTAGCAGAGCTCGGGCGAGACATCGTTTCGCTCCTTACGAAGAAAGCATGAACGGCACCTTGTGCCGGCCCGCTCCGTCACACAGTGCATGAAGCGTGGACGTCTGCTCCTCCTGCTCGGCGTGCTCCTGCATCCGGCTGCTCTGGCGTGGTGGCTGTTCGGGTTCAAGGTGCTTCGGCTGGGTGAGGGAACGATGGTCCTGCACCGTTCCTTCGGGCGGGTGGTGCGTGTCGACTCGGACGCGAACGGCGATGGGCGGATGGACGAGCAGTTCGTCTACTCGTGGCGCCGGCCGATGGGCGGGGACGAGAGGCCGCGGACGATCCTTGCCGACGCCAACCACGACGGGCGGTGGGATCTCTGGATCACGTTCACCGGCCGGTCGCGCAACCACGACGCGGTGCTGCGCTACGCCGTCGACACCGACGGCGACGGTCGCGCGGACTGGAAGATCGAGGACATCGCGGCCGAAGCGGTTCCTCGCATCCGTGCACGGCGCGGGTTCTGAGCGGGGAGAGGGGGCGCCTCCGGCACTTCCGTCACACCGGGAGCGAGGAGAAACCATGCGTCCCATCATTCGTGTTCTCGCCGTCGCCGCCGTGACCGTTGCCCTCTCGACCACCGCATCCGCCGCGCCGCGGGAACGCGGTCCGAAGGAAAAGGTGCCGCCGATCGTGAAGATGCTGAAGAGCATCGTGCGGACGCTCGGCGACGGGTTGACCGTTCCGCTTCCCTGAATCCACCACGTGCAATGTGCACTCCTTTGCACATCGCCGAGGGGTGGCATAAGTGGCATTTCCGTCACACCGCGAGGTGAGGGCGCCCTCCGTCACACACATCTGCCGGCACAGCCGGATGAGGAGGGCTTATGCGTCGTGTATTCAATTCGCTGGTTCGTGGGGTTGCCGCCGTCACCGTGATCGTGGTTCTTGCGGGCAACGTCAGCGCTGCTCCGCGAGAGCGTGGTGCGAAGGACAAGGTGCCGCCGGTCGTGAAGCTGCTGAAGAGCATCGTGCGTTCGCTGGGTGATGGCTTGATCATTCCGCTCCCGTAGTCATCTGAACGTGAACTCTCGCTCCGGGGAGGTCCGGAGCGAGAGAATGTATTCGCGGACGTCCGTGACCAGTTCTCTGGAGACCTTGCGGGCCGCGATGGCTTCGGCCAGATAACCAAGCGCGCTGATGGCCCGCCGGTTGAGCGACGCCGCCATGAATTCACCAACGATCTCCCGCGCCAGCGCTTCGGCCTGGGCAGCACTCCCGCGGACGAGGTGTGCCTCCACGATCTCGAGCCCGCAGAGTCCGGCTTCTTCGGTCAACGAGTTGCGAAGAAAGTCAGCGCGGATGGGATAGAGGTGTGCGATACCACGATCGAGATCGCCGCGGCGGACGAACATGCGACCGCGTCCGAGCTCCGCTTTCGCCGCCTGGAGCGGCTGGCCGAGGGCGTGGAACATTTCGATGGCGCGTGAGAGGTGTTCCTCCGCGACATTGAAGTCCGTGAGCTCTACGGAGCAGTAGCCGATCGCGAGGTGCAACGCTGCGATGGACTCATGATCGGCGGAGTTGGACGTTCCGGCGAGAAGAATCAGGTACGTTTCCCGTGCCTCGCGATATCTGCGCAGCCGGTGCAGCAGCACGCCTTCGGCGATGCCGCAGATGAACACGCGCTTCGCGTCGGAGTGATTGCGAAAGATCTTTTTGGCGGATGCGAGAACAGCGAAGGCTTCCTCGTAACGGTGGACTTCCTGCAGCGTTGCCGCCCGTACGAGCTGTACGATGGCCACATCGTGCATCAGCGCCCCGTGCGGGGCCAGGAGCGCCTCCGCCTGGTCGAGCGCCTTCAGCGCCTCGTCGAACCGGCCGAGGTAGAGCAGCGCCTTTCCCAGGTCCTTGTACGCGAGCGCGCACAACTGCGCGACCACGACCGGCTGGTACAGCCCCGGGGGGAGCCCCTCGGCCACCGCCACGGCCAGTTGTGCGGCGCTGAGTGCCTGCCGCGGATCGCGGCCGAGGGCCTGCGTGGCGAAGTTGCCCAGCCGCTCCAGCGCGCCGCAGCTCTGCAGCTCGGGGCGCGGCGCGAGCTCGTGCCAGCGCTCGCGCGGCGTATCGCGCAGCAGCCGCTCCACCACATTCGCCGCCGTGTCGCGCTCCTGCTGCAGCTGCCGTGCGGCATCCCCGAACTGCGCGAGGCGTTGCGGGGTCGGCCTGCGGAGGCGCAGCGGAATCACCTTTCCATGTTTCCTCATCGTGCGCGTCCCTTCTGGCTGTACAGCCGTTCCGCGCGCCGCAGGCACTTCGTGATCAGTTTCTGCGCGTACTTCGTCTTCACGCCGAGACGCGACGCCACCTCCGCGACCGTACATCCTTCGAAGTAACGCATGTGCAGGATCTCCCGGTAGCGCGGCTTGAGGCACTCCAGGGCCTCGCGCGCGGCGAGTTGGTCGGGCAGGCTGTCCAGGATGCGCAGCGACGCCGGATCGACGCGGTCCCCCATCATCTCCGCCTCCGCCCCCATGGTCCGCCCGTTCAGACGCCAGTAGTGCCGGCTGGCGTAGCAGATCGCGCCGATCAGCCACGGCCGCAGCTCCACGATGTCTTCCGACTTGCGGAGATAGCCCATCAGGACGTCGTGGACGAGCGCCTCGGCATCGGCGTCGGGCACGTGAAATTTGCAGACGGCGATCTGGGCGAGGAGGGGGAAATACTGCTCGTAGATCGCCTCGAAAGAGTGATCGGCGGCGCGAGCTGTGGTCGGCGAATTCATGTCGTCGATTCCAAATTTTTTGCGACCTTAACACGGGATGGAGGTAGGTAAACATGGATTTCCCCACACTCCGTGAAGGAGGGTGTGCAATTGACGCGAATAGGAGTCAAGTTGAGGCAAATCAGGAACTTATACGTTCTGGTGGTGTTCGCGCCGGGCAGCCGGAAGGCGATTCTGACGCGCCGCGTGGCGCGTCGCCCGTGGACACCCATCGCGCGCGGCGACGAGCTCCGCGCCGCGCGCGGAACCGTGCGCGTGGCGTCGGTCGAGACGCGCGTCGAGCGCCGCGGCGACGACATCGAGAACGTGACCGAGGTGTACACGCGCGCGGTGCCGAGGAAGCGCGTCCGGCGGAGCGCGGAGCCGGCCGCGAACGTGGTGCGCATGCCCGACGGCGACAACTCGGTGGTCGCGGAGTTCCTCCGCTATCACGTGCTCGTGCGCGTCTTCGGCGGCGATCCCGACGCCTGGCTCGCGCACCTCGCGCGCAACGGCGATGCGGGAGGCGACGTGCGCTTCGCGCGCTGGATCCGCTCGCGGCTGCGGCAGGACCCGGCCCTGATCATCTCCATCCGGGCCATGGTGGACGCGACGCCGTTCTGGCGCGCGGCGGAGGCATGAGATAGCTTCCCGCGCGCATGAGCGACGTCTCCTTCACCATCAATCCCCGCGAGACCGGGTTTCACCGGCTCGAGCTCGCGCAGCTCTTCGGCAACGACCGGCCGGTGATCCTCGAGATCGGGTCGGGGAAGGGGCGATTTCTCCTCAACACGGCCATGGAGCGGCCGGACGTCAACCTGATCGGCATCGAGAAATCGCTGCACTACCACCGCGTCATCCGCGACCGCATCGCCAAGCGTCACCTGACGAACATCCGCCTGATCAACCACGACGCCTTCCTGGTCGTGCGCGACATGATCCCGGACGCGTCGCTGGCGGAGATCCACGTCTACTTTCCCGACCCCTGGCCGCGGAAGAAGGAACAGAAGCGGCGGATCATTCGCCCCGAGGTGTTGAAAGAGCTCCGGCGCGTGCTCGTGGAGGGGGGATGGGGGATCTACGTCACCGATCACCAGGAGTATTTCGAGGCCGCGGCGCCGCTGGTGGAGGGGGAGTTCCGCGCCGAGCGGCGCGTGCCGGGGCCGGACGATCCGCCGCGCACGAACTACGAGGCCAAATACCGCGCGGAGGGGCGGCCGATTTACGAGGTGAGGTTCTGGAAGTAGTCGGTCATAATCGAGGGCAGTGCGAATCCTCGGTATCGACCCCGGCTCCCTCTGCACCGGTTTTGGCGTGATCGACTCGGAGCGCGGACGGCTCACGCTCGTGGAACAGGGCTCGATCAACACTCCCCGCGGCGCGGAGCTGGCGGAGCGGCTGGCGATCATTCACGAAGGGCTCTGCTCCGTCATCGCGCGCACGCAGCCCGCGGAAGTGGCCGTGGAGACGCCGTTCGCCGGGCTGAATGTCAAGAGCCTGATCCAGCTCGCGCACGCGCGCGGCGTGGCGCTGCTGGCGGCGCGCGCGGCGGCGCTGGGCGTGTTCGAGTACTCGCCGAGCTCGGTCAAGAGCGCGGTGGTCGGGTACGGACGGGCGGAGAAGGAACAGGTCGCGAAGATGGTGCGCTTGCTGCTACCGGGATGCGCGTCGCTGAAGATGTCGGCGGACGCGTCCGATGCACTGGCCATCGCCATCTGTCACGCGCACACGGCGGCGACGACGGCGCGGTTGAAGCTAAGAGCATGAGCGCCTCGCTGCCCCAGGAAGAAGCACTCGAGAACGAATGCCGCACGCCACCGCCTGAAAAGCGGAGCCGTCTGGCCCGGACGTTCAGCGCGCTCCACTACCGCGATTTCCGCCTGCTCTGGTTCGGCGCCTTCACCTCGACCACCGGCACGTGGATGCAGACCGTGGCCCAGGGGTGGGTGGTGCTGCACATGACCAAGTCCGCGTTCCTCCTCGGCGTGGACGGGTTTCTGTCGACCGGGCCGATGCTGATCTTCTCGCTCTTCGGCGGCGTGGTTGCGGACCGCATCGACCGCCGCCGGATCATGCTCCTCTCGCAGTACCTGCAGATGAGCTTCGCCTTCATCCTGGCGTGGCTGATCTGGACCAGCCGTGTCGAGGTGTGGCACATCCTGCTGCTGTCGTTCCTGACCGGGTCCGCGCAGTCGTTCAGCGGACCGTCGTACATCTCGCTGCTGCCGCTGCTGGTCAAGCGCGAGGACATGCCGAACGCGATCGCCATGAACTCGATGCAGTTCAATCTGGCGCGCGTGATCGGACCGACGCTGGCCGGCCTGGCGCTGGCGGCGTGGGGCGCGGCGATCTGTTTCGCCGTGAACGGGCTGTCGTTCCTGGCGGTGATCCTCTCGCTGCTGCTGATCCGCTCTCCGCACGTGGAGCGCACCGAGGAGCGCGCCGGGATCATGGACGAGATGAAGGCGGGCTTCCGCTTCGTGACCAGCCGCCCGAAGCTGATGGTGCTGACGTTCCTCGCCTTCGCCGGCACGTTCCTGGGGATGCCGATCATCACGCTGATGCCGTTCTATACGACGAAGGTGTTCGCCCTCGGCGCGAAGGGCTATGCGTGGATGATGACCACGTACGGTCTCGGCTCGGTGGCCGGGGCGCTGCTGGTGGCCGCGACGGCGCACCGCCCGCGCAAGGGGAAGCTCGCCTTGGAGCTGCAGCTGGCGTTCGCGTGCCTGCTGGTCGGGTTCGCGTTCGCGCGCTCGCTGGCGCTCGCACACATCGTCGCCTTCCTGGCCGGCGCCTGCATCGTCGGCGTGATCGCGCTCTACAGCTCGCTGGTGCAACTGACGACGAGCGACGAGATGCGCGGCCGGGTGATGTCGATCTTCATGCTGGCCTTCCGCGGCGGTATGCCCCTCGGCAGTTTGATCGCGGGCTACGTGGCGCAACGCTGGTCGATCACGATCGCGCTGGCGGTGAACGGGACGCTCCTGGCCATCGTGGCGCTCTGGTTCATCGCCCGCGGGACGCGGCTGGACGAGCCGTCTGGAGTGCGGTAGCGCCAGCTACCGCTCTCCATGGCGGAGGCGCCAGCCTCCGCCCGCGGCAGCTGGCGCTGCCGCATGGAGAGCGGCAGCTGGCGCTGCCGCACTCCAGACGCGATGCGTTTGATCGCGCAATCGTGAGATGACGAGCGCGCATCGCGATCGGGATCGCGTCTCGTCAAATCGGGATGGCTGGAGGTGCCTCCCGCCCCCGCGGCAGCTGGCGCTGCCGCATGGAGAGCGGCAGCTGGCGCTGCCGCACTCCAGACGCGATGCGTTTGATCGCGCAATCGTGAGATGACGAGCGCGCAGCGGGGGCGTTGCACGGGACTATCGCACCAATGGAGGAAAGTCCCATGCGTCGGTTGCCTGTCCTGCTGTTTGTCCTCTTCGGTTTCCTCCCTGGCGTCGCGGGAGCGGCGTCGGCGCCCGCGGTGGCGGTCGTGGCCGTGACCGCCAGCCAGCCGCCCGGTGCCAGCGGCACGGCCACGTTCTCCGTGTCGAACGGCAACGCGGACAGCCGCAGCTACACGCTCGTGGCCACCTCCTCCGACACGGGCGTCATGCTCGATCCGGCCGACCCGGGACCGATCACCGTGGCGGCGGGAGGGAAGGTCAACGTCCCGGTGACCGTGCGCGTGAGCGCGACCGCGCCGATCGGCTCGACCGCGACCGTCACCCTCCGCGCCACCGACAGCGGCGATCCCGCCGCGACCGGTTCGGGATCGTTCACGCACACGACCGTCGAGCCGCGGCCGCAACTGACCCTCACCAGTGTCACGCCGTCGCTGCCCGCCGGCAGCAGCGGCTGGGCGCGTTTCGACCTGAAGAATCCCAGCACGAACGCGCACGGCTACCGCCTGGTCGCCACCTCGACCGACACGGCCGTCGTGCCCGATCCCGCCGACCCGGCCCAGGTCCAGGTGGCGGCGGGGGGGACGGTGAGTGTGCTGGTGAGCTACTCCGTCGCGGCGTCCGCCGCGGTCGGGTCGAAGACGACGGTTCGCCTCGAGGCCATCGACGTCGATGCCTCGTCGCGGACCAGCGGCGCCTGGTTCACGCACACCACCGCCGCGGCGTCGCTCGTCGCGCCGAGCGTGCAGGTCGTCTCCGCGCCGGCCTCGCGTCCTGCGGGCGCGACCGCCACCGCCACGTTCAGCGTCGGGAACGGCAACGGCAGCAGCCGCACCTACACCCTGGCCGCCACCTCCTCCAACACGGGCGTGGTGCCCGACCCGGCCGACCCGGCGCAGATCACCGTCGCCGCCGGGCAGTCGCAGCAGGTCGTGGTCACCTACCAGGTAGCGTCGTCCGCGGCCGGAGGCTCGACCGCGAACGTGACCCTGAAGGCCACGGACAGCTCCGACTCGACCCGCCTCGGCTCCGCCAGCTTCACGCACACCACCGAGGCCGCGCAGGCCACGCTCCAGAACCCCGAGGTCCGGGTCGTGACGTCGACCGCATCGCTGCCGGCGGGGAGCACGGCCACGGCGACGTACTCGGTGAGGAACCAGAACAGCAGCCAGCGCACGTATAACCTCGAGGCCCTCTCGCTGAACAGCGCCGTCGTGGCCGATCCGGCCGATCCGGCGGCGGTCACGCTCGCGGGCGGGGAGACGAAGCACGTCACTGTGACCTACAGCGTGCTGGCCACCGCCGCCGCGAGCTCCACGGCCATCGTGCGGCTGCGCGCGGTCGACTCGCTCGACGCCGCCAAGGCCCATCACAACGGCTTCACCCACACCACCGCCGCCGCGGCGGCCCCGAGCGTGGCGGTCGTTTCCTCGACCGCCACGCTCACCCCCGGTGCGTCCGGCTCGGCCGTGTTCTCGGTGACGAACAACAACGCCGCGGGCACGCAGAGCTTCGTCTTCGCCGCGACGTCGACCAGCACGGCCGTCGTGCCCGACCCTGCCGACCCGGTGACGATCGCCATCGTTGCCGGACGCGCGGCGCAGGTGACGGTCACGTATCAGGTGAGCGCGTCCGCCGCGGCCGGCTCCACGTCCACGATCCGGCTGAAGGCGAGCGATGCCGCCGCCCCGGCGAAGAATCACACCGCCGGCTTCACGCACACCACCGGCGCGCTGCTCGCCCCTCCGGCCGTGTCGTTCCCGGACGGCTGGCGCCACGGGCTGCGCGGCGTGACCTACTCCGTGCGCATGGACGTGACGAACCAGAGCAACCAGACGCGCACGCTCTGCTTCGCCGGCTCGCGCGAGCCGGGCTACGGCGGCGACGCGAACAACGTCACCACCGGCAACCCCGCCGTCCCCCCGTGCCAGAGCTTCACGGCCGGCGAGACGAAGACGCTCCCGGTGTCGTACACGATGGCCAACAGCGACTGGGACGGCGACGGCATCATGGCCGTGGTCACGGCCAGCGATCAGGCGCAGCCGTCCGTCTCGACGCAGGCGAAGTTCAAGGTCAGCGTCCAGATGGCCGCCGAGGCGCCGGCGCCGGCGGCGCTGCAGGCCGGCAAGCCGTACACCTACACGTGGCGCTTCTACAACCGGGACCGGTTCGGCACCGCGCACACGTACAACGTCACGCACGCCATCAGCGGCGCGGCGGTCTTCCAGAACGTCAGCCTGCCGGCGAGGATCACCATCCCGGCCGGACAGTGGGGGACGGTCAGCGTCGCCTTCACCGTGCCGGCGTCGCTGGCCGGCCAGAGCGGCGCGCTGGCGGTCACGCTGCAGGACGTCGACCCGAACTGGCCCGAGCGCCTCGGCACGGCCATCTCCTCGGTGACCGCGGTCGACGTGCTCGCGCCTTCCGTCTCGCTGCCGGACGGCTGGACACACGGGCTGCGCAAGCAGTCCTACGTCGCCCGCCTGGTGGTGAAGAACAACACCGCCGCGCCGCGCACGCTCTGCTTCTCCAGCCGGCGTGCGCCGGGATCGGGCGGCACTCCCAACACCGTCACCACCGGCGACCCGACGGTGCCGCCGTGCCAGAGCTTCGAGGCCGCCGAGACGAAGACGCTGCAGATCGGCTACACGATGGCCGACAGCGACTGGGACGGCGACGGCGTGCAGGCCTACGTCACCTCCTACGACCGCGACGACCCGTCGCGCGCCGCGGAGGCGTGGACGAAGATCAGCGTGCTGATGAACACCCAGGCGCCGGCGCATGCCGCGCTGCAGGCGGGGCGGAGCTACACCTACACGTACCGCTTCTTCAACCAGGACCGCTTCGGCACGCAGCACACCTACACCGTCACGCACGACGCCGCGGCGCTATTCCAGAGCGTCTCCCATCCGGCCAGCGTCACCATTCCTGCGGGCGCGTGGGGGACCGTCGACGTGTCGTTCACGCTGCCCGCGGGCTCCGCGGGGCAGACGGGCGCGCTCGAGGTGCAGCTGAAAGACGTCGATCCGAGCTGGCCGGACCGCATCGGCCGCGCGCTGGCGACGGTCGCCTCGATCGACGTGCTGCCGCCGTCGCTCGAGCTGCCCGACGGCTGGCGCCACGGCCTGCGCGGCCAGTCGTACTCGGTGCGTCTGGTCGTCACGAACAACACCGACGCGCCGCGGACGCTCTGCTTCTCCAGCCGCCGCGCGCCCGGCTCCGGCGGCACGCCCGACACCGTCACCACCGGCAACCCGAGCGTGCCGCCCTGCCAGGCGTTCGGCGCCAACGAGACCCGCACGCTGCAGGTCGGCTACACGATGGCCGCCAGCGACTGGGACGGCGACGGCATCCAGGCCTACATCACGGCCTGGGACCAGCAGGACAGCGCGAAGATCGCCGAAACGTGGTTCAAGATCAGCGTGCTGATGGCCGCGGAGGCGCCGGCGCCGGCTACGCTGCAGGCGGGGCAGACCTACACATACCCGTACCGCTTCTACAACCAGGATCGCTTCGGCGCGCAGCACACGTACTCCGTGACGACGAGCGTGAGCGGCGACGCGATCTTCCAGAACGTCAGCGCGCCGTCGACGGTCACGATCGCCGCCGGTGCGTGGGGCGTCGTCGACGTTTCCTTCACCGTGCCCGCCGGATCGGCCGGCCGGGCCGGCGCGCTCGCGGTGTCGCTGAAGGACACGGACCCGAGCTGGCCCGACCGCATCGGCACGGCCTCCGCCTCCGTCACCTCGGGCACGGTCTCGGTCGCCAACCCGGCCGTCACCGCGCCGGCGAACGACACCGCCCCTCCCGGCAGCCAGCGCAGCGCCGTCTTCACGGTGAAGAACAACAGCAGCGCCGGCCGCACCTTCTCCTTCGCCGCGAGCTCGTCGAACACGGGCGTCGTGCCCGATCCGCTCGATCCGCCGTCGCGCACCATCGCCGCCGGCGCGACCGAGAGCGTCAGCGTGCAGTACACCGTCTTCGGCAGCGCGGGCGCGGGGGCGAGCGCGTCCATCGCGCTCTCGGCCACCGACGCGGCGGACACGACCCGCTCCGGCAGCGCTGCCTTCGTCGTGACGGTCGCCAACGCGCAGGTGCCGTCCGACAAATTCACCGGCTACTCCATCTTCCCGAGCAACTTCGACCATCCCACCGGCATCCCCATCCAGCTCGGCGGCGGTCACCTCGACCCGCGCCAGTACCGGCAGTGGATCGGCTGGCAGGGGTGCGCGCCGAATTACCACCCGAACGGCGATCCCGACATCGCCTACACGCCGAACGTGCCGCAGTTCGCCGCGGCCAACCCCGGGAAGCTCTACATCTTCCTCGACGAGCCGGCGCACGGCACGGTGTGGAACCACAGGACGAGCACTCCCACCGGCTGCAAGCAGGTGACGCCCGAGCAGTACGCGCGCGCCTATCACGCGTTCGTGCAGAGCGTGCGCGCCGCCGACCCGACCGCGCGCTTCTCGCCCGCGGGCTTCGAGCAGTTCCGGGCCACGGAGGAGTCCTACCGCACCGCCTTCATCGAGTACGCCGCGGAGTTCGCGCAGAAATACCAGGAGAACTACGGCACGCCGCCGCCGGTCGATGAATGGCGCTTCCACGTCTACTGGGAGTGGTGGCCCGATCCGTCCGACATCGCGCTATGGCGCGAGAAGGCGAATCTCGCCATCGGCTTCGCCAATCACCGCGGCAAGCCGGTGGTCCTCGGCATCGGCTATCCGTGGCAGGGCTACGACGCGCGCATGCTCGACGGCATGAGCAACATGTTCGCGTACCTGAAGGACCACTCGGGGGTGGCCTCGGTGTTCTGGTTCAGCTACGACGAGTTCCACGACGGCGAGAACCGGCTCACCACGCACACCGAGGGGGGAGGGGCGACGCGCACCCTGACCACGCTGCGCGAG
>Ga0196976_1000599_pt1 | contig 21961 bp, 23 predicted proteins | sample S3v_513CmetaG_FD_148644 | JGI IMG/M metagenome (GOLD analysis project Ga0196976, IMG submission 148644) | Soil microbial communities from Anza Borrego desert, Southern California, United States - S3+v_5-13C | ecosystem: Environmental > Terrestrial > Soil > Desert | place: USA: California...
AGCGGGAAGCCGTCGAGGACCTTCTCGAGGGAGAGCACGACCTGGTATATGTCACGCCGGAACGCCTGGAAAATCCGGAGTATCTCGAGACCTTGATCAAGAGCGGCGTGTCTCTGGTGGCAATCGACGAAGCGCATTGCGTCTCGCAGTGGGGACATGATTTTCGTCCCGCGTACCTGAACATCCGCAACGCGATTGAACAGCTTGGGCACCCTCCGGTTCTCGCCCTCACGGCCACCGCTACGAACGAAGTCACTGACGACATACTGAAGCAACTCGGCCTGCGCCGCGCATGCGTAGTAAACACAGGGATCGAACGCGAGAGCTTGTTCTTCGAGGTGCTGCGTACTCCGAGTGCCGAAGCCAAGCGCGAGCGTGTACGCGACATAGTTCAACAATCCGAGGGAGTGGGAATCGTCTATACAGCTACTGTTCGCGCCGCGAATGAACTATGTACCTGGCTGAAGACTGAGGGCATTGAGGTTGGCATCTACCACGCCACACGCAATAAGAAGCAGCGGGAAGAAGCGCAGCAGAAGTTCATGGCAAATGAGTTCCGGGTTATGGTGGCGACCAAGGCGTTCGGACTCGGCATCGACAAACCGGACATTCGGTTCGTAATCCACTACAACTTTCCCGACTCGCTCGAGAGCTATTACCAGGAAGCTGGGCGCGCCGGGCGCGATGGCGAACCGGCGCGCGCAACCCTGCTGTACCGGCTCGAAGATCGCAAGATCCAGGGATACTTCCTGGGGGGAAAGTATCCGCGGCGCGAGCATTCGCTCAAGGTATTTCAGACGCTCGAGGAACTGCTGCGCCAGCCTGAGCGCAAAGCAGGGGCGACAGTGGCCGACGTCATCACTGCATCTGGCCTGCCTGAGCGCAAAGTAAAGGTGATCGTTTCCCAGCTTGAAGGCGCCGGCATCGTCGCGCGGAAGAACCGCCGGCTCGTGAAGGCACGGGACTTCCACTCCGAAGAGGAGTTCAATGACTTTCTTTACGAGTACGAGAAGCGTGGCCTGAGTGACCGCGAGCGCCTGAACGCGATCATGCGATACGCGCAGACCCCGCTTTGCCGGATGCGGTTCATGCGCGAGTATTTCGGAGAAGACCCGCGGGAGGACTGTGGCCGCTGCGATAACTGCAAAGCCCGGGCCGAAGGGCGGCTCCCGGCGGAAACCGCGAATGCCAAACCAGTTGTGCGAGCCGAACCGACGACTGCCACCGCGCCAGAGAACGCATTGCGGGCAGACGCTCCGCCGCTCCCCGATTTCCTGAAGAACAACGGCGACGCCTCCCTGTTCAGCATCGGCGACCGCGTACAGCACAAGAAATTCGGCGGCGGCGAAGTGGTGGAGATCAGCGGCGCCAATATCACTGCCCGCTTCGAGGACGCCGGCCTGAAGCGCGTGAAAATGGATTTCGTCCGCAAGGCCGCCTAGGGCTCAAGCCGAACGCGCCGTCTGTTATCCTTAGTCATCTAATCTCCTGAAGCGTTCAGGACGGCATTTTTCCTCATGTTTGAGAACCTAAGCGAAAAACTTCAGCGCACGTTCAAGAACCTCCGCGGCCAGGGACGGCTGACGGAAGAGAACATGGACGAGGCGCTACGCGAAATACGCCTCGCGCTGCTCGAAGCCGACGTCAACTTCAAGGTCGTAAAGCAGCTCATCGACCAGATTCGCGCCAAGGCGCTTGGCGCCGAAGTCATGATGGCGCTCTCGCCGGCAGAGCAGGTTGTGAAGATCGTCCGCGACGAGTTGATCGAGATCCTCGGACGCGACACTGCGAAGATCAAGTTCGCATCCCAGCCACCCTCGGTCATCCTGATGGCCGGTCTTCAGGGTTCCGGTAAGACCACCACGTCCGGAAAGCTGGCAGCGTGGCTGAAGAAGGGTGGACACCGCCCCATGCTGGTGTCCGTTGACGTGTACCGTCCGGCTGCGCGCGAACAGCTGAAGGTTGTGGCGCAGGCCATCGGCGGCAACATCTACGAAGGCAAAGTAGATGAGCCGAATACCGAAACGGTCGTGCGCCTCGCGAAAGAGGCGCGCCGCGAGGCGATCAACTTCGGATGCAACATCCTGATCGTTGATACCGCCGGACGTCTGCACATCGACGAGCAGTTGATGGACGAAATGCAGGCCCTCAAGAGCCTGCTGAACCCGCAGGAAATCCTCTTCGTCGCCGATGCCATGACGGGCCAGGACGCGGTTCGCTCGGCGGACGAGTTCCACAAGAAGCTGACCCTCACCGGCGTGGTGCTCACCAAGATGGACGGTGATGCTCGCGGCGGCGCGGCACTCTCTATCCGCAACGTCACCGGCCAGCCGATCAAGTTTATTGGTATCGGTGAAAAGTACGACGCGCTTGAGCCGTTCCATCCTGACCGTATCGTCTCGCGCATTCTCGGCATGGGCGACATCCTGTCGCTGATCGAGAAGGCCGAAGAGAAGATCGACAAGAAGAAGTCCGAAGAGTTCGCGAAGAAGGCGCTTTCGGGCGACGGCTTCTCGCTCGAGGACTTCCGCGACCAGCTGCGCCAGGTGAAGAAGATGGGCTCGCTGTCGAGCATTCTGGGAATGTTGCCGAAGATTGGCCCTTTCGCGCAGCTTTCGACTGTTGCCGACAAGGTGGACGACAGCGAGATTTCGCGCGTGGAGGCCATCATAAACTCCATGACGCCGCACGAACGCGCCCACCACGAGGTGATCAACGGCAGCCGACGCAAACGCATCGCGCGCGGTTCGGGCACGAGCGTGCAGGAAGTCAATCAACTGCTGAAGCAGTACGCCCAGATGCGCAAGATGTTCAAGGACATGGGTAAAGCCAGCTTCGCCCGCCGACTCGCCGGGATGAAGATGCCCGGGATGTAATCGAAGCGCGCTTAAGTGAAAGGCCGGGACATCGCTCCCGGCCTTTTCGTTCGAAGAAGTGGTGCGCCTTCAAGGCTTCTCGATTGTCATCGTTGTGCCTTGTGTGGTGTACATGCTTGCTTCCGTGCGAACGACTGAGTACAGGCCCAGGAAGTCGAGGGAAGCAGTTGCCGATACCCCTTTGGACATCCCTGATGATTGAAGCGTCAACCCGGGAAACACTGTCTTGGATGTGTTGTTCTTGGAATAAGACGACAGGCCGTTCGGTTTCCAACTGGCCCGCAATATCCCGCCGCTGCTAACAGTGCAAATCCACGTTTCGGTATCGCAGGTCTCATTCACGAAATCAGGCGCGGAAGTATCTGCCAGGAATGTCATCCCGTTCGCGAGAGTGCCGGTCAGGGTGCTTTTCGACAGGACTCCGTAGCCCTGCCGGTAGGTGTTCGTGGCGTAATCGGTAACGTTGTAGAAAACCAGGGTTCCCGGGCCGCGACGGCTCATCACCTTCGCCACTTCAAGGAAAAGACACACAGTGTCATCGCAGTACGAAAGAACCGCACCGGACTCATTCGCCTGAACGTGTTCAACTACGCGCGCAGAGGCAAGCGGCACCATCGAGGCGGCCGCAACGACAAGGCAAGCTGCTACTGAGGTGGGGCGAAGCATGTATTCTCCTTGGGTACTTCTGAAACCACCGTGAGCAAAGCGGGGAGGCTCGAGCAGCAGAGCTCAGCAGGTCGGCTCAGAGTATCTGTCGAAAGATGCGGAACCAAGCGGCAAGGTGCGGCGAAGCGCGGCAAAGTGCGACTTATTCCCCTCAGTTCGCCGCGACGATTCACTTAATCCAGTCGGGAATTCACCTGAGAAACAGAGGCCGGGGCACTGCCCGGCCTTAGCGGCTCTTCTTCAAGGCTTCTCGATCGTGATGCTTGTGTTGTGGTTGGTAGCCAGATTTCCTGCAACGTCCTCGAATGAGTAAAGCCCGAGCAGCGTTGCGGAGGCCAAGGCAGATACTCCCGACCTTACTCCAGACGAGCGGAACGTTACGTTGCCGATCGTGAATCTTGAGCTGAACGTCTCCCGAAACGAGAAGAAGCCGGTCGGTGTCCATTGGGCTTGCACGATGCCGCCCGCGCTGGGGGTACATATTCCCGTGACAAGATCGCACGTCTCGTTCACGAAACCGGCTACGGCAGTGTCGGCGCTCAGTGTCATGCCCGTAGCTGGAGTGCCGGTGAGAGCGCTTCTCGGCAACGTGCCGAAGCCTTCCCGATAGATCCCGTTCTGGTAGTCCCAAATGGAGTAAAACAGCAGAGTGGCTGGCTGTCCTCCGCTTACTACCCTGGTGGCGCTCAGGAAAACGCATAGGTTGAAGTCGGCGTCGCAGTGCGAAAGCACCGCACCGGCATCGTTGGAGGTTGCTTGTTCTACCACGCGTGCGGAGACAGACGGCAAGACAACCGCTAGCGCCAGAACGGCGCACGCTATTGAACTGAGGCGAGGCATATTGGGTCTCCCGGTAGTGATTAGCAGACCGAAATGTTAGGAAACGCGAATGACCGGGAGCCTCATGTGGCGAACGAGCGTATGTCCCATTGGTCCAGAGTTCAAGCGACAATCCACGATAAACAGCGATAGACAGCGGCAGATTGGATTCGAAGCGGGTTTCGGCGTAGACTTCGCTGACCGTGTTCGGGGATAGAAAACGCGCGACCGAAAAACCGCCTGTTCGCGAGGCTGTGCGAGAAGATATGCTGGAATCGTGGAAGGCCATCGCTGACTACCTGCGGCGGGACGTCCGCACAGTGCAGCGGTGGGAGAAGAATGAGGGACTGCCTGTCCATCGGCACATGCACCAGAAACAGGGCAGTGTGTACGCTTTCCGATCGGAAGTAGATGGCTGGCTTCAGTCACGGGACACGGAAATCGGGCGCCGGGAGCCTGCCGGCGAGGTCTCCGGCCTACGCCTCAGGCGTGTGAAGTGACTGGTTCAGCGCCTAACCTGTTGCCAAGAGCCCCAAAGTTCGGCAAAATAATGGTTTGTCCCACTCTCGATTCTCTTGATCGAGGCTCGCAGGACGCGATGAACCGCGTTCTCGGGTGACAATCACGAAAGGAAACAAGAAGTCTGTGTTAATGATCCGTCTTTCGCGCGGTGGAGCGCGCAAGCAGCCTCAGTACCGCGTCGTGGTGATTGAGAAGGACCGGGCACGCGACGGTCGCGCCATTGAGGTGGTTGGCACCTATAACCCGCGTACAAACCCGGCCACGGTGGACCTGAAGCACGACCGTATCGAGTATTGGCGCTCGAAGGGCGCACAGCTCTCGGAGACCGTCGGCAAGCTGCTCGCGAAGTCTACAGCCAGCGCTGGTTCTGCGGCATAATCAGATCACGGAACGATACATCTTGTTCCCCGGTGTCGACAGGAGCACGCGAATGGCTGGCGAACACAATGGGGACATGCGGACTCTCGTAGAACAGATCGCCAGAGCGCTGGTCGACGAGCCCGACCAAGTCTCCGTTCGAGAAGTGGACAACGAGCAGGCCTCAGTCCTGGAATTGCGTGTAGCAGGCCCTGACCTGGGTAAGGTCATTGGCCGACAAGGGCGCACCGCGCGCTCCATCCGCACGATTCTGGGCGCGGCCAGCACGAAGTTGAACAAGCGGTTTACGCTGGAGATCCTGGAATAGCCGACGACTTCATTACCATTGCCCGCGTGATAAAGCCACAAGGGCGATTCGGCGAAGTTGCCGCCGATTTGCACACGGACTTCCCTGATCGCTTTGCGCAGCGGACGCGATTGTTCCTGCTCAATGCAGACGGAGGCCGTCGCGAGATGAATCTCCAGGAGCACTGGTCCCACAAGGGTCGCGTGGTCCTGAAATTCGAAGGCGTGGACACGATCAGCGATGCGGAAAAGCTGATCGGGTGCGAAGTGCAGATCCCGAGTTCGGAACGGGCGAGCCTTGAAGAAGGCGCGTTCTACGTCAGCGACCTGATTGGTTGCGTCGTAACTGACCGCGGACAGGAAATCGGTCGCGTGGCGGAAGTCGAGTTCGGCGCCGGTGAGGCTCCGCTGCTGATAGTCCGGGACGGGACGAAAGAGTACATGATCCCGTTCGTCGAGGCGTACGTAACGGACCTCGACATTTCGGGCAAGCGCATCGGAATGCAACTGCCCGAAGGTATGCTGGAATTAGACGCGTCGCTCAGCAACGAAGAGAAGCGCCTTCAGCAGCGGCCGCGAGGCGAGAATTAGAGCGCCAGGCGCAATGAGGTCCTGGCAGTGAGATTTGACGTCGTTACCATCTTTCCGGAATTCTTCCGCGGCCCGTTTGATCACGGAATCATTCGGCGGGCGCGGGAGGCCGGACTGATTGAATTGCAAGTCCACGATCTGCGGAACTGGACGCATGATCGTCACCGTACCGTGGACGACCGCCCATTTGGCGGCGGCGAGGGCATGGTCCTGAAGCCGGAACCGATCTTTGAGTGCATGCAGCAGTTGGGTATAGCCTCTCGGGCCGAACGCGTTGCTGAAACCGCGAGAGAGTCGGTTGTGCTGACTTCGGCTTCGGGGCGCATGTTCAACCAGCGGGTCGCTGCCGAAATGTCCCAGTTGGACCGCATCGTCGTTATTTGCGGTCGCTACGAGGGCGTGGACGAGCGGGTAAACGAGACCATTGCCGACCGTGAGCTTTCAATCGGCGACTTCGTCCTGAGCGGCGGAGAGTTGGCTGCGGCAGTGATGGTGGATGCCGTCATTCGCCTCGTGCCCGGAGCGCTCGGCAACGAAGCCTCCGCCTGGCAGGAATCGTTCAGCGCCGTGGAACGTTCGTTCGCCGGCGACGGACCCGATTCAACATGCGGATCAGGCGGGTTGCTGGACTATCCGCACTACACGCGGCCAGCGGAGTTCAGCGGCATCAAGGTGCCCGACGTTTTGCTTGGCGGAAACCACGAAGAGATCCGCAAGTGGCGAAGACGCAAGTCGCTGGAAAAGACTCTGCGCAACCGTCCGGACCTGCTACGGCAGGCGACGCTGAGCAAACAAGATAGAATTATGCTCGAGGAACTCGAGCGCGAGATAATTTCAGATTCAGACGTGGACCGTGGTCCTCAGCACGCGTGATGCGTAAAGAGGTGGAAGTCGCGTCGCAAAAGGGATAAAGACAATGCCGAATTCACCAATCATCGACAAGCTGGTGGCGAAGACGCGCCGCACCGATTTACCTGCCATCAACATCGGGGACACCGTCCGCGTGCAGGTGAGAATCAAGGAAGGCGACAAAGAGCGTCTCCAGGCCTTCGAAGGCGTCGTAATCAAAATGAAGCAGGGCCTCCAGGCCAGCTTCACCGTGCGCAAGATGAGCTTCGGCCAGGGCGTCGAGCGCATCTTCCCCGTGAACTCGCGCGTCATCGACAAGATCGACGTGCTGCGCTCCGCTAAGGTGCGCCGCGCTAAGCTGTACTACCTGCGCGGTCTCCGCGGCAAGGCTGCTCGCCTGCGCGAAGCCGAGTCGCCGCGTTAAATCGGTTTGCACGCGCGGGCAGAAACCTGCCCGCGCGATTTCATTGTTGCGTGGTCATGGCAGACCAGGATCCAGCGCCGTTCGGAATGGCCAAAGGCGGGGCGGGACTGTTCCTTGCCGTAGCAGTGCTGGTCATCGTCCTCGTTGGCGTCCCACAGTCCAGACTTTTCTTCGCTTTCGCCGTCCCCATCGGAATCGTCGCAGCCATCATTCTCCACTTCTGGAACAAACGTCCGGTTAAACTTAAGGAAGACGAGGTCAGACTCAATCTCGAGGCAAAAGACGATGCGCCGCGGCGTAAAGATCAATAACGTAAGGGCCCGGCTGCTTGTACTGTTTGCAATCGTCGCAGTAGGTCTTATCCGCTTCCCCGGATTCAGGCGCTTCCTGGTCGTGATTGTGATCGCGGCTGCGGTCGTTTTTCTCGGACTCAGCCGCTGGCGCAAAAGTCATCCCAAGGACGAAGAAGAAATCCGCCTCCACCTGGAAGACTAAGCCCGCATCCGTAGAGGCGCTAACGCCACGCTACAATAGGCTCGCATCACTCCCATGCCCCGCCCGAAACTCAAACCGGACAGCGAAATTTCGCCTTCGACGGCGAAAATGCGCCTGCTCAGGAAGCTGCGCTGTACCACCCGCTTTGAAAAGGAAGCGTGGACTGAAGGCGCTCGCTTGATTGCCGGGGTGGACGAAGTTGGGCGCGGTTCACTGTTCGGCCCGGTAGTTGCCGGGGCCGTCATTCTCGACCCGGATTACCGCATCCGGGGACTTCGCGATTCGAAACTGCTGAAGAAAGCAGAGCGTGACAAACTGGCGGAGCGAATCAAGCAGCACTGCATTGCCTGGTCCGTCGCTGCTGTGGATTCGGCGCGAATTGACCAGATCAACATCTATCACGCGTCGAAGATGGCCATGGCAGAGGCTGTCGAAAAGCTCTCGCCGGCACCCGACTTCCTCCTCATCGACGCCATGAAACTCGACCGCGAGATTCGGCAGCGGTCGCTTATTCATGGCGACGCGCTGTGTGCGTCCATAGCGGCGGCTTCCATCATCGCGAAGGTGCATCGTGACGAAATGATTGATGCCTGGGACCCGGTTTACCCGGTTTATGGGCTAAAGACGAACAAGGGCTACTACACGCAGAAGCACCTGCGCACGTTGCGCGAGCATGGTCCCAGTCCGCTGCACAGAATGTCGTTCGCGCCGGTATGGAATTCTGGAAACGCCCAACAGGTACTTGAGTTCATGGAAGAAGGGGACGTCCTGGATGCGGCCGCCGTTGTGGAATCAGTCGAGGTGGACACCTAGGACCATGTCCAACGAAGTACTGGAAAAGGGTGAACCGAGCAGGATATCCTACGCACATTGCTCATACTGCACGTCATACTCGTTCTCTGCACTCTGGCGCTGCTGGCTGCAGCTTTCGCCGTGTACCGATTGGTGCGGCGGCACCTCCGCGGCCATCACGCGGGTTCTGCGGCACGAACACGCGCAGGCGGCCACGGAATCCGCAGAGGTAATCAGGCGAACGGGTGAAAACGTGATGCTTACCGCGAGCGGAACTCGGCACTTCGCGGAAGCCGAGAATTGAAGTAATATTCAAACCAGAGCACGCCGAGGCTTGTTTCTCATCTGCTTCCACTCACAGCGCAGATTACCAGTGTTCCGATGGTTCAAGAAATCACAATAGCTCACAGCCCCGATTCCGATGACGCGTTCATGTTTTATGGTCTTGCGACCAATAAAGTTCGCGTCCCCGGCCTCAAGTTCACGCACACTCTCTGTGACATCGAGACGCTGAACCGTCTTGCGATGGAGGGTAGCGGCCGATACGACGTCACGGCCATAAGTTTCCACGCCTATCCTTACGTGCAGCACAACTATGCGTTGCTGCCGAGCGGGGGAAGCGTGGGCGACGGGTACGGCCCGATGATCGTGTCTTCTTCGGCCCTGACCCCGGAGGAAGTCCGGAACCTCAGAATCGCCGTACCGGGCACGCTGACAACGGCATACCTCGCGCTAAAGCTCTTCGCACCGGAAGTCGAGACGACGGTCGTTCCCTTCGACCAGATCATTCCTGAGGTGCTGGAAGGTAAGCACAAGGCGGGTCTCATCATCCACGAGGGCCAGTTGACGTACGCCAAGTCGGGTCTGTTCCGTATCGTGGATCTGGGCAAGTGGTGGCGTGATACGCAAGGTCTGCCCTTGCCACTGGGCGGTAACGTCATCCGGCGCAGCCTCGGTCCTGAACTCATGACCCAAGTGGCCGCTGCGATACGCGCAAGCATCCAGCATGCGCTCGATCATCGCGAGCAGGCGCTCGAATACGCGATGCAGTTCGCTCGCGACCTCGATACGCATTTGGCCGACCAGTTCGTCGGCATGTACGTCAACGAACGCACGCTCGACTACGGCGAAGACGGACGTGAAGCCGTCAGCCGTCTTCTCCAGATGGGGCACTCGGCGGGTATCATCCCGCATGCCGCGCAACTCGATTGGGTTGACGACGGCGCGCTGGTGAAAAGCACTGCGCGAGAGTAACTTTCCTTAAGCGATGAAGCCCTCGGAGGACCGAGGGCTTTTTCACGTCCGCATCAGGCTACTGGCGGCGCTGCCCATCATGCTTCTGGCGGTGTATGCGGCGAGACATGCTGTTTTGCTGCCGCTTGATGCGCCCGCGCTCGGCAGCGTTCAAGCCACCTCCATCGCGCCGCTCCTGCCGAATCTCGCGGTTCAGTCTTGCTTCCTGCTTCTCAAGCCTCGCTGCTTCGGCGGGCGTAAGGGATCCGTTCGCAATGCCCTGCCCAATGCGCTGCTGTTGCCGGTGCTGGCGGGCGCTGATGGGCCCCGTCACTGGCGGCTGCACCTGGTTATCGTGCTTCTCGCGCGCAATGCGCTGCGACATCTGGTCCTGCTGATGCTCGATTCGAGCTTTCTCCCTGTTCGTAAGCCCGTCTTCAGCCATGCGATTGATCTTCTTGTCGAGCACAGCTTCCTGCTTCTCGAGCTTGAACGTTTCCTGGGGCGTCAATGACCCGTTCTGAACGCCGTGCGCTATGCGCTTCTGTTGACGCTGCTGACGCGAATCAATACGTCTTGTTTGTGCAACCGCGCTGGAAACAACAAGTAATCCCGTAAGGACTCCAACAACGATCTGCCTGGTAGTCATTCTTCCGCTCCGGCGATTCTCGGTTTCGGTTCCCGGCGAGTGTGTCTGTCGCCTTTCACCAACTCTGAACACAGGTGCTTAGGATTAGTTTCGGAAGAGGTCCGGGTGAAAGATGTGTGCAAGAGTTCAATGTTGGTACTTCGGCCAGTTACCGCGCCAGTCGAAGACTGGCGGCCACACAGGCTAGCAGCGCCCAGTTCCCTCGCTGCGCCTCCTGAATCTCAAGGGCGTCGCTGACGAAGCACTACAATCCTGCCTCGATGCGGGATCTTGGGTCGAGGTAGTCGCGGAGTGCGTCGCCGATGAAATTGAAAGCGAGCACGGCGAGCATGACAGCACCAGCGGGAAACAGCACGAGATGAGGCGCGTCGAAAAGATGAGAACGCCCATCGTTGAGCATCGATCCCCAACTCGCAGTCGGCGGCGGAACTCCCAGCCCGAGAAAACTCAGCGTGGCCTCGGCAAGAACGGCTCCCGCCATGCCGATTGCGGCCTGCACAATCACAGGTTGAATGATGTTCGGAAGGATGTGACGCGTGATGACGCGGAAGTCGCTTGCACCCAGCGCTCGCGCTGCTTCAACGAACTCGCGCTCACGGACGGCCAGCACCTGCGCCCGCACGAGTCGCGCGTAGCCTACCCATCCGCCGAGAACGAGTGCAAGAACCAGTTTGAAGATCCCCGGCCCGAGGAACGCGACGAAGGCTATCGCCAGAAGTATGCCCGGAAAGGACAGGAACGCGTTCATCACTACGACGTTCACGAACCTGTCGATGCGGCCACCGTAGTAGCCCGCAATCGAGCCTACGACGAGTCCGACGAAAAGCGAACCCGCGACAACGCTCGCCCCCACCAGCATCGAAATGCGTGCCCCGTAGATGACGCGCGACAGGATGTCGCGGCCAAGTTCGTCCGTACCAAACCAGTGTGCGGGCGACGGCCCGGCCAGGCGATCGGGTAAGTTGATTTCAGACGGGCTCTGCGGTGCGATCCAAGGGCAAAAGATGGCGCAGACGACGAAAACAGTTACGAGCACGATTCCTATCGCAGCCAGCAGATTGTGGCGCGCCAGACGGTCTATCCGTTGAAGGGGTAGAGTGCTCGATGACATCAAAGTCGATGATACCCGAAGAAAACAGAAGGCGGCCTCTCAGTGAGGCCGCCTCGTGAATTCTACGCCCGGACGAAGATTACTCTTCTTCCTCCGCCTCTTCCATGCTCTTGCGGTCCGGCATCTTCGGCAGCATTTCAACCTGCTTGTAGCCGGCAGGAATCTCGAACGTGGAAGCCGGAACAGGGACCATCTGCAGTTCCGTCACTTCCATGACGGTACGCGTGGTATCGGTCTTCTTGCCGGACCCCGACGTGGTGACCGTGATCTTCTTCAGCGGGAATCCCTGTACCTTGCTGAACTCGGCTTTCACGAGCTGATCGAGTTCGGCATTGCCCGTGGCCGGTGGCCCAGAGCGGAAATACATGCCAAGCGCTGCTTCGACCAGCTTCGGCGCTACCCAGACGTCTTCCTCAATGGTCGTCGTGGTGCGGCGCGTACCCATGAACTTGATCACGACTGTATAGGTCGTCCGGTATTTGTAGTGCTTCGTTGGCAGTCCGGCTATGATTCCGCCGTCCTCTTCAAGCAGCTTCTCGACTTTCGGAGCTTCGTACTGAATCTTCATCAGGCCGCCGAGAGCGTTCATCATCTGCCCGGCCGTCGTCACGAGCCTCTGGACATCGAATTCGCCGTATTGCTTTTTCGAAGGAACAACAAGGTAGATCTTCTTGCCGCCGTCGTTCGTGACTATGTACGAGCCGGCGGGCATCAACGGATTGTCGTTGTTCTCGAACTGCACCTTGCCGCCTTGTCCGCTCACCCATCCGCGAACCGTCACCGCTTCCTTCTTCTTGCCGTCTTCATCCTTCGTCACTGCCGTGTAGGTGATGCCGGCGAAACACGTCGAAACCGCCAACGCCATCACCAGCAGTGCCAACAGAACCCGTTTCATTCCACTCTCCTGGGAGAAAGTTTTTTGGGAAAAATGATTGCCGCAGAATCCTACACTGCCCGGCTGCTTAGGGATAGTGAGCAGCTTATTACCGCCGTTACTGGCGGATTCTCGGGTTCACGGCGGAGTAGAGGAGGTCGGTCATGAAATTCACGATCACGTACGTCAGTCCGATTGCCAGGATGCAGCCCTGCACCAGGTAGTAGTCGCGATTGTTGATCGCCTGCACGGTAAGCCTTCCGATGCCGGGCCACGAAAATATCGTCTCGGTAACGATCGCGCCGGCCAGCAACGCTCCAAACTGAAGACCCAGCACGGTGATGACGGGAATCATCGCATTTCGAAGCGCGTGCTTGTAAACGACCGTTCGCTCCGGAAGTCCCTTCGCCCGCGCCGTGCGGACATAATCCTGTCCGAGTTCCTCCAGCATGGCCGTACGGACCATGCGCGTGAGAATGGCGGCGAGCGCACCGCCCAGCGTGATGGCAGGAAGAATGTGATGTGCGATGGTTCCCGACCCCGAGACCGGTAGCCATCCAAGCCGGATCGCGAAGAACAGAATCAGTATCGGCCCCAGCGCGAAGTTCGGAAACGAAAGACCCAGCAGGCTCGCGAAGCTCAGCGTACGATCGGCCAACTGATTGCGGTGGCGCGCGGAATGTACCCCGGCGGGAATCGAGATGAGTATCGCCACCAACATCGCAGCAAGCGTCAGTTTCAGCGTTGCAGGATAACGTTCGGCGATGACCCGCCCGACGTCCTGGTTCAAGCGCAGGGACTGGCCCAGGTCGCCGCGGAACACGTCTTTCCAATAATTTACGTATTGCTGGCCTATGGGAACATCGAGCCCGTATGCCTTGCGCGCCGCTTCGATGTCGGCGCTTGCTGCACCTTCACCGAGCATCTGCTGTATCGGATCGCCCGGCACGATGTGGATCAGCAGAAAAACCACGCTGACCACAAGCCAGAGGACGGGAATCGTGTAAAGCAGCCGACTGCCAACGTAACGGAACATCAGTGGCCGCCCTCGATCGAGGAACCGGCACCGACTTCCGCAGGCATCGGCATGAGGAGCTCGATCCTGACGCGGGAAATCCTGTGTCCTTCAACTTCTTCAACCGTGTATCGGCGGCCATCGAACTCGAACGACTCTCCGCCGTTCGGCAATCGCTGAAGCCGGGACAGGACGAATCCGGCCAGCGTCTCGAAGCCTTCATCGCGCGGCAAACGGATCTGGTGCTGGGTTTCCAAATCGCGGATCGGCGTCGAGCCGTCCAGCACCATGGTCGCGGCACCTGCCGGCATGGGCTGGGGAGCAACGTCGAATTCGTCCTCGAGCTCGCCCACCAGTTGCTCGAGAACGTCTTCCACGGTTACCACGCCGGCCGTGGACCCAAACTCATCGACCACGACGGCCAGATGCCGACGACGCTGCTGAAACTCGGCCAGCAACTCGGATAAGGGCTTGGTCTCAGGTACCACCAGCACATCGCGCATCACCTGCCGGACCTGCATGCGTCCGAGGCGCTGTCCGGCAGCGCTGGTCGGGCCCAAAACGAGCCGCAGGCGCATCCAGCGGGTAAGGTCCTTCGAGTAGAGCAGTCCCACGATGTGCTCCGGACCGCGTTCAGAATCATAGACAGGCACTCGCGAGTGCTGCTCTTCGACGACCCGCGTGAGCGCCTCTTCCAAACTCATGTCAGAGGGCAGAGAGAAAATGTCCGGCCGCGGAACCATCACTTCGCGAACCGTTATCGTGTCCAGGTCGAGGGCGCGATGAATTAACTCTTCCTGAAACTTCGGGAGCATTCCCACCCGGTGAGTCGCAGTGGCGATAAGCTTCAATTCCTCAGGTGAGTGGACGCCCCCTTCGTGAACCTGGTGCACGCCCAGCCATCTCAGGACAACTCGTGAAGACGAGTTCATGACGTAGAGAAACGGCCTGCCCAAGGTCATGAATACGTCCATCGGGGTCGCCACAGCCAGCGCCACCTGCTCAGCGCGCTGGAGTGCGACGCTTTTGGGTACAACTTCGCCCAGGATGACGTGCAGATAAGTGATGATCGAAAAAGCGATGACCAGGGCCACGATGTGTGAGTACACCGCGGCGTAGGGAACGCTCTCCAGCGGCTTTTCCAGGAGATGAGCGATAGCTGGCTCACCGACCCAGCCAAGAGCCAGGCTGGCCACGGTAATGCCAAACTGCACGGCGTTCAAAACCTCGTCCAGACGGCTATGGAGTTTCTGGACCGTCCGGGCGCCGATTCGACGCATGTCGATTAAGTGCTGGATTCGCGTATCCCGGACGCTCACCAGCGCGAACTCGGCCGCGACGAAGAATGCGTTCGCCGCCACCAGCAGCAGCACCACGACTCCGCGCAGCAAAACGTCTGTAAACACGGGCAAATTCTACCACTCCGGCGGAACCCCCCGCAGGGCGGGCCTTTTCATACAGAATTCCATACACAAACGACAGACTTCTACAATTCCCTGTACTCTCCTCCATTTCGTCACTGAATCTGCACGACTTATCACTCTTCAACTCTGGCCAGATACTTGCTCCAGAGAAGCGCATCTTCAAGCCTTTTCAAACGATTCAGGAGGCACGATGGGGAACTACTTGAAAGGCACAGTTCTGGTTCTGGTAGCTGTACTGGTGCTTGCGACATTCGCACCGGCCCAGACCAGCCGCGGAACTGTGCAAGGCATCGTGACTGACGCAACGGGTGCAGTCGTCCCGAACGCAAAAGTCACGCTCACGCAGGTTGAAACCAAGGTCGTCCGCGAGACCGTTTCGAACGAGACAGGTTTCTACCGTTTTGACGCCGTTAACCTCGGCACTTACGAAATCAAGATCACCGCGAGTGGCTTCGCAACCTTCGTCACGCATGGCGTTGGCGTACAGGCGAACCAGACCGCACGCATCGACGCAGCGCTCCAGATCGGTTCGACCGAAACTACCGTCAACGTGGAAGCAGGCGCCGCAGTCATCGAACTCCAGCGAGACGAGCAGCTTCGCGGCCGCAACATTGAAACCCGCGCTCTCACGGATCTGCCAGTCGCCGGCCAGAACTCGTTGAACCTCATGACCCTTATCCCGGGCGTTGTTCCGACCACTCTTGATGGCGGCGGCAGCCTGGACAGCGGTATCGGTTCGGTTAACGGCTCGCGTCCGCGCGCCAACAACTTCCTCATCGACGGCGTCGAGAACAACGACATCTCCGTTGCCGGTCCGGCGGTCACGCTGACCAACAATGACGCAATCCAGGAAGTTTCCGTTCAGACCTCGAACTTCAGCGCCGAATTCGGCCGCTCCGGTGGCGCAGTGATCAACCAGATCACCAAGTCGGGCACGAACAATCTGCACGGCACCGCAGCATGGATTTATCGCTCGCAGAAGTTCAACGCCAGCAACTTTGATCAGCGCTATTCGTACTTCAAGGGCGGCAAGGATGATGGTGAGCCGCTGAAGCCGTCTTTCCTCGAACACACACCCGCATTCACGGTCGGCGGCCCCGTTTATATCCCCGGCGTTTACAACGGAAAGAACAAGACCTTCTTCTTCGTTGGCGGCCAGTGGGACCGCTACAACAGTGGTGCGACGCAACGAATTGTTTCGATTCCAACCGCCGCCGGCAAGGCAGTGCTCCAGCAGCTCGCCGCTACCTGCCCGAACGCTCAGATGTACCTGAACTCCATTGGCAACCTGGTAGCGTCCACTCCGCTGGACACGATCAGCCTTGCGGTTCCGACGGACGTTTACAACCTCACCAGCTCGAACGTATGCACCTCTGGCACTTCGAACCCGAATCGTCAGAACATGGTGCTCGAATACGGCACGTACACCCGTGCGGTACCCCGCTTGTACTACGGCAACACGATTCAAACCCGTGTTGATCACGCCGTTTCGTTGAACCACCAGCTCAGCTTCCGCTTCATGTCCTCGCCGGGAAGCTACAAGGGCGTGTACGCTCTGGGCTTGAGCCCCGAGTTCGACGCTGGCTATCTCTCGAAGTCTTATACCGGCGCAATCACCCATACGTGGATCGTAAAGTCGAATCTCACGAACGAGCTTCGCCTCAATTACCACCGCACTGCGGTTGACTGGCCGCTGATGGCGGAAGCGGGATCGCCCGGCGCGACTTTCCCGACGGTTGCGATCAGGAACCTGACTACCCTCGGAACGAGCGCGAGCTATCCGCAGGGACGCACCTTCAACAACTACCAGATGCAGGACACGATGACCTGGGTCGCGGGCAAGCACACGATCCGCTTCGGGTTCGACATCAACAAGCAGATTGCCCGCCAGAGTGCTCCCATCACGAAACGCGGTGCACTGACATTCTCTGATTCGACCGTAACGCTGCCCTCCGGTAGCTTCTTCGTCAGCGGCTTCTCGAACTTCCTGGACGACTTCTCGGGAGATGCGGGCACCAATCCTGTGTCACGTCAGTTCGGTACACCGGTTTACCACCCGACGGTGTTCCGGCAGTCCTACTTCATCCAGGATGCCTGGAAACTCAGGCCGAACCTGACCCTGAACCTGGGTCTGCGCTACGACTACTTCGGCCAGCCGGCGAACGGAAACTTCCCGTATCCGGCCGTGTCGCTGGACGCTGCCAACTTCCCGAACAAAACGAAGATTCCGGAAGATCGGAACAACTTCGGTCCAACCGTTGGTTTCGCCTACACTCCGCAGTTCGGCTTCTTCGAGGACGGCAAGACGGTTATTCGCGGCGGCTTCCAGATTGGCTATGACGGCTGGTACAACAACCTGCTGTCGAACATGGCTGCGGGCGCTCCGAACAACCCGACCAACATCGCGCATCCTGCCACGATCGTCCCGGCAACACCGCGTGGCGTCGCCGGCATGTACAACGTGTTGTTCCCAGCACTGACTCCGGCTGCTTTCAACGATCCTCGGGTTACGACCTCGAGCCAATTCACGCAGAACATTCGCAACCCCTACACGATGCGCTCCTCGTTGGGCGTACAGCGCGAGCTCATGAACAAGCTGGTTGTTGACGTGTCCTATGTTGGTTCATTGGGCCGCAAGCTGTTCATTACCCGCGAACTGAATCCGCGGTTGCCGAATGCCAGTAACGTTGCTGGTAGCCGTCTCCGTCCGGAACTGGGCAGCCGCACGGTCCGCGACTCGGCTGCAAACTCCAACTACAACGCGCTCCAGATCGATACCCGTCTGAAGCCCGTTGATACAGCGCTTGGAAACATCACACTCAGCAGCAATTACACCTGGTCGAAGAACCTCGACGTTGTCAGCGAAACGTTCGCGACCTCCGGCGCGCAGAGCGCTTACGCCTCTTCTCAATGGATGGCGCTGACTGATCTGGGCGTCGATTACGGACTTTCCGATCTGCATCGCAGTCACCGTTGGGTGACCACGCTGATGTGGGATATCCGTGGACCGAAGCAGGGCATCCTTGGACAGGTCCTCGGTGGCTGGTCGATCGGTACCAACATCCCGGTCATGTCCGGTACTCCGTTCACGGTTTCGAACGGTCGTGACCGCGACGGAGACGGCGGCACAACGGCCGACCGCCCCGACATCGGCAACCCGAATGCTCCGATCACCTCGCGCGCAATCATCTCGACCACTGCCCAGGCTTGTGCCTCTGGCCTGTGGAATCCGGATGCGAAGGCGTGCACCACTGCTGATCAGGTCCGCTGGGTGCAGTCGAGCGCAAGGCCTGGAGCTCGAACTGCCCGTCGAAACAACGTGACCACGGGTGCCTTCTGGTCGGCCGATCTGAACCTTCTGAAGAAGTTCACCATTCGTGAAGGATTGAAGCTCGAATATCGCGCTGAAATCTTCAACGTGCTGAACCATCAGAACTTCAACTATCCGGCCACTGGACTGGACGGAATCGGTCTGCGCATTACGCAGCCGGCCGGTCGGTTCATGAGCTACGACGAGTCCGACTACTTCACGCATCCAGGCAATCGCACGATGCTGATGGGCTTGAAGTTCATCTTCTAACTTTCGTGCACCCGCTCTGCGGGCCGCACTTCTCGGGCTCCTTTCGGGGGGCCCCTTTTTATTGTTTTCCGTAAGATAAAAACAGCCTGGCTTCCGCTACCCTTTAGCTGTGGGGCGGGTCTAATTCTCCGAGCGGCTCCGATCGAAAATTCTTCGAACGGGCGGGAACATTTCGCGAGCACCCCGCGTACCTCAATCAGGCAAACGGATTGGCCGCCTGAGCTACGGCGGCCAGCAGTTCAGAACCATTTTCTTTTTTCGGCGTGCATTGCGCGCCACTAGTCAGAGGAGGCACACGTGAGCGGCAACGGTAACGGCAACGGACGGAAGAAGCGCAAAAAGCGGCTGATTTGGGGCGGTGTAGGCATCGTCCTGATCATCCTGCTGGTAATCGGCATCACGGCTGCAGCCGGCGGCGGAACGAAAATCGATCCGTCGAAACTCGGCAAGGTGGAAAAAGGTGACCTGGCGAAGTCCGTCGTGGCGACCGGCAAAGTCGAGCCGATCACGAAAGTCGAGATCAAGTCCAAGGCCAGCGGAATCGTCAAGAAGCTGCTTGTCGATGCCGGCGACCGTGTGAAGGCCGGACAAGTCCTGGCTGAACTCGACAAAGAAGAAATCCTGGCCCGGGTTCGTTCGCAGAAAGCCCAGCTTGAGGCAGCCGAAGCGGCATACCGAGCCTCCCAAGCCGACCTGGAGCGGGCGAAAGTGGATGCTGAAGGACCTGACGTTCCGCTCCTGAAGCGAGCCTACGAACGTGCCCTGAAGATGGAAAAGGAAGGCGTGGTTTCCGAGGCAGCCAAGGACGACGCGCAGAAGAACTACGAAATGGCCGTCAACAAGCAGAACGTGGCCCGCGCTCACCTCAGCGTGCAGCGTGCGAAGGTCAAGCAGGCGGAAGCCGAAGTTCAGCGCGCGCAGGCCACCCTCGAGCAGTTGCAGGAAGAGTTCCGCAACTCCACCATCGTTGCTCCCATTGATGGTCTGCTGTTGTCGCGCGACGTGGAAGTCGGCGACGCCGTTAGCTCAATCCTCGTCCTCGGTTCACAGGCCACGCTCGTCATGACCCTCGGAGACACCAGCGAGGTTTACGTAAAGGGCAAGGTTGACGAGAGCGACATCGGCAAGGTCTATCTGAACCAGCCCGCGCGCATTAAAGTGGAGTCGTTCAAGGACAAGACCTTCGAGGGCAAGGTAACGAAGATTTCGCCCATGGGCGTCGAGAAAGACAACGTCACCACCTTCGAGGTTCGCGTCTCGATCACTAACCCGGGCGGCGAACTGAAAGCCGCGATGACGGCCAATGCCGAAATCATCCTCGAGGAACACAAGGGGGTCCTCCAGGTTCCGGAAAGCGCCTTGATTTACGACAAGGACAAGAAGGCCAGCGTCGAGATCCCAGATCCTAAGGCCAAAGAAGGCAAGCGCAAGGTTCCGGTCGAGGTCGGCATCAGCAACGGCGCGAAAGCAGAAGTTCTAAAGGGTCTCAAGGAAGGCGATCAGGTCGTCCTCCAGTAGCAAACACCTACAAACTCCGTCCTCTGCGGGAGCCCGATTCGGGCTCCTTTTTTTATCCCCGGGTTATTCCGCTGGTGCATCAGGACGGCCGGACAACCCGCAACCTTGACTGCCGGCCATTGCGGCAGTAGCGTGCACCTAGCGTGTCAGGCTTTGCCGTGGCGCGCTGACAAGGGCTCCGATCCCATCCTGGGGAGAACGGCGCGATGCAGCACAACATCATCACTTTCACCACCGACTTCGGGCTGACGGAACACTATGTCGGCACCATGAAGGGGGTCATCGCCGGCATAAATCCCGGAGTACAGATGGTGGATATCTGCAACTCCGTCACGTCGTACGACGTCCTCGAAGGTGCGCTCGCGCTGGCACAGGCTTATCACTACTTTCCGCCCGGAACAGTCCACCTGGCTATCGTGGACCCAGGTGTTGGCAGCTCGCGCCGTCCCATCGTTGTCGATAGCGGCCGATACCTGTTCGTCGCTCCTGATAACGGCCTGCTCTCGCTGGTGTACGAACGGGAGGAGCGAGTCACTGTCAGGCACATCACCGCCGAACACTACTTCCTCCAACCGGTTAGCAACACCTTTCATGGCCGCGACATTTTTGCTCCCGTCGCGGGATGGGTAAGTAAGGGTGTTGACCTGACCAAGTTGGGCGACGAGATTACCGACTACGTACGCTTCACCATACCGAAACCGAAGTCGAACGGCGCAAGAGTGGTCAAGGGTGTCGTAATCCGGGTGGACAAGTTCGGCAACCTCATCACGAACCTGACCGCCCAGGACGTGCCGATTCTGAGCGAGACTGCGAGTCCGACGTTCAGGTTGAGCGTTGGCAAGACCACCGTTTGCACGCTACGTACGGCCTATGCGCAGGCACAGCCCGGCGAGGTGTTCGCAATCGTCGGCAGCATGGGGTATTTGGAAATATCGGCGAACCGTGCGCCAGCCTCGCAAATCACCGGTGCCGGACGAGGGGCCGAGATAGTGTTCGAGTGGTAAGTTTCCCTCTGTCTAAGCCGCGGGCGCGCATTCTCGGCGCGGATGCGCTAAAGTTCAGGATTGGAACTGCCGATATCCATTTCATGCTCGAATCGGAGTTCCTCAGGATTTGGCTCTCGGGAATCTGTTGCGCCGTGGCGGTATTCACGTTCGTCGTGGCGGAACGCCTGCGCCGGTCGGCCCGCCGTTGATCCCCGGTAGTGCTCTACGGGTATACTCAGAGTAATGCGGAACGTCATCCGATTTCTCTGGAACGCCAGTCGCGGGTATCGCCTTGCACCCTGGCGCAGTCCCTATCTTCGCTGGCGCATCGAGACTTACTGCGGCGTGAAGATGGACAGAATCGGATTTCTGGAGTTCTGGGGATTCCTCTTCCGCGAGCGCGCGCAGTTGTGGCGCTTTCTCATGTGGACGGCCCGTATGCACGACTACGCGCGTCCGAAGCCGCAGAACAACAGCTTCTAACCCGTTCCCCGCGCACTCCTACGAGAGATCGTACTTCTTCATCAGATGGCGGAAGCTCCGGTACGAAAGGTTCAGCATTGCGGCCGCTTTCGTCTGTACCCCTCCGGATTCCTTCAGCGCCGACTGGAGCAGCGATCTTTCCAGGTCAGCGACGTAGCGCTCCATGTCCAGCCCACCATCGGCCAGGGACACGCCTCCGTTCGGTCCACTCCCCGCCGCGGCGGCGGCCGCGTGTGTCTTCGGTCTCTCCCTTGGCAGATCGACTACAACTTCCTCGCCAGCGCAGAGCGCTACGGCGCGCTCGATCGCATTCTCCAGTTGCCTTACATTGCCCGGCCATTCGTAGGCACAAAGCGCGTCCAGCGAGGATTCCGAAATACGGGCAATACTC
>Ga0196976_1000601_pt1 | contig 21896 bp, 18 predicted proteins | sample S3v_513CmetaG_FD_148644 | JGI IMG/M metagenome (GOLD analysis project Ga0196976, IMG submission 148644) | Soil microbial communities from Anza Borrego desert, Southern California, United States - S3+v_5-13C | ecosystem: Environmental > Terrestrial > Soil > Desert | place: USA: California...
GGCTGCTGCAGCGCGCCGGGCGCAGCGGCCACCGTCCCGGCGCGACGAGCCGCGTGACCTGTGTCCCGACGAACACGCTCGAGTTGCTGGAGGTCGCCGCCGCGCGCGACGGCGTTATGGAAAACGCAGTCGAGGGCCGTCAGCCAGCCGAACGCCCGCTGGACGTGCTGGCGCAGCACCTCGTCACCGTCGCACTTGGCACCGGGTTCGACGCTGTGGCGATGCTGCGCGAAGTACGGGGCACGCGTGCCTTCCGTGAGTTGTCGGACGCCGAGTGGCACTGGATTCTTGGATTTCTGACGAATGGTGGCGACGCACTGCGCGCGTATCCTGAATACGCGCGACTGTCGCTCGACAACGGACGCTTCATTGTGACCGACCCCGAGATCGCGCGACGCCATCGGATGTCCATCGGCACGATCGTCGGGGACGCGCAGATCACGGTACAGTATCTCCGCGGTGCGACCCTTGGATCGGTCGAGGAATCCTTCCTCGCTCGCCTGCGGCAGGGGGACCGGTTCGTTTTTGCCGGCAAGCCACTCGAGTTCGTGCGGGTGCGTGACATGCGCGCCTGGGTGCGACGAGCGCCGAACGCAAAGGGAGCGATCCCCCGGTGGATGGGAAGCCGGCTGCCATTGTCCGGCGAACTGGCGAACCGCATCCGCATCCGGCTTGGGGAAGCGGCGCGCGGAATCTTCAGGGATCCGGAGATGCAGGCGCTGCAGCCGCTCCTCGAGGTGCAGCGCCAGTGGTCGCGGATTCCGGGGCCGGACGAGCTGCTCATCGAACGTGTGAAGCTTCGCGAAGGGTGGCACCTGTTCTTCTTTCCCTTCGAGGGACGACTGGTTCACGAAGGACTGGCGGCACTCTTTGCGTACCGACTGTCACGACTGCGCCCGATCTCGTTCTCGATGGCGTCCAATGATTACGGATTCGAGCTCCTCTCCGCCGAGGAGCCGCCACTCGACGACGCGCTCGCGACGGGGCTGCTCTCATCGGCGGGGATGACCGATGACATTCCGGCGTCGCTCAATGCCACGGAAATGGCGCGTCGGCAGTTCCGCGAGATCGCACGGGTGGCGGGATTGGTGTTTCCCGGATTTCCGCGATCTGGAAAGACCGCGCGCCAGTTGCAGGCGTCGAGCGGGTTGTTCTTCGACGTCTTCCAGCGCTACGATCCCCAGAACCTCCTGCTGTCACAGGCGTATCGCGAAGTGCTCGAACGCCAACTGGAACAGAGCCGGCTTGGCCAAACGCTGCGGCGCCTGGAGACGGCGCATGTCATGGTGACGAACCCCGTGCGCACGACACCGCTCGCTTTTCCACTACTCGTCGACACCACCCGCGACCGCGTGTCGTCTGAAAAACTTGCCGACCGGATCCGCAAGATGCAGCTCATCCTGGAGAAGGCGGCCGGATGAACGGCCGGAGCATCGCGATCGCGGGCGAGGACGTGGTTCTGGATCCCACCGCCGCATTGTACTGGCCGCGCGAACGCACCCTGGTCGTTGCAGATGCCCACTTCGGAAAGGCCGCTGCGTTCCGGAGAAGTGGCGTCTTCGTCCCTGAAACGACGACGGATGCTGCGCTCGGGAGACTCGACCATCTGATCGATCGCTATGACGCGACCCGCATCGTGTTCATTGGCGATTTCCTCCATGCGAAAGAGGGGCGGCACCCGGAGACCCTGGCGAACATCGAGCGCTGGCGCGGGAGATACTCGGCGATCGAGATGATCCTGGTGCGTGGCAATCACGATCGACGCGCCGGTGATCCACCGCGCGAGTTCCACATGACGTGCATCGAAGCGCCGCTGCTCGAGCCACCATTCGCGCTCGCGCATCATCCGGTGGCGGTGGACAACCATTACGTGCTCGCCGGCCACATTCACCCGGCCGTGACGTTGCTGGGCGCAGCGAAACAGCGTGCGCGGTTGCCCTGTTTCTGGTTCGGCGAGCGAGTCGGCGTCCTTCCCGCCTTCGGCGAGTTCACTGGCGTGGCGACGGTGGAGCCTGCGACTGGGGATCGCGTCTACGTCCTCACCGGCGACGACGTCATCGAGGCTTCGGAGGAGAGAAGCTGACAGGCGACAAGCTGAGAAGCTGACAAGCCGACAAACGGACAAACCCTGAATCCCTCAAACCCCGAACCCTGAAACCTCTTCAGACCGTCAGCACAAACCCCATCCCACGCCGCGCCGCGATTTTTACGTCGGCCGACGCGGCCTCGAGCTTCTTGCGCAGTCGCGTGACGTGCACGTCCACGACGTTGGACCCAGGATCGAAGTGCATGTCCCACACCTTTTCGAGCAGTTGCGAGCGTGTGACGACCTCACCCTGATGCATGACGAAATGCTCCAGGAGCTGGAACTCTTTCGCGGTGAGCGCGCATTCCTTGCCGTTGACGAGCATCTGCCTGGTGAGCCGGTTCAGGACCACGTTCCCAGCCGCCAGCTGCTCTGATCGCGTGGCGCCGCCGCGGCGAACAAGGGCGCGCATCCGGGCACGGAACTCTTCGATGACAATGGGTTTCTTCAGGTAGTCGTCGGCGCCGGCATCCAGCGCGCGCACGGTCGTCGCGGAATCGTTGGAGCCGGTCAGCACGATGACCGGCGTCGTACGCCCTTCCTTTCGTAGCGCCTGGAGCACGCTCAGCCCGTTGCGGTCGGGGAGACCCAGATCGAGCACGATGGCATCGTAGTCGTTTACGAAAGCCAGCGTTTGCGCGTCATTCCCCGTGGTCGCGTGATCAACGGCAAACCCTTCCTGCTCAAGGACTTGCTTGGTCAGCAGCGCCATTGTGGCGTCGTCTTCTACGAGAAGTGCTCGCACGGCCCGGGATTAATGACGAAAGCGTAATTCGAGCGAAAGACTCATGTAATTGCCCCAGGGTCACTCTTCTCGTGCGACATCTGACACACTCCGCGGACTCAAGATGCAAGCCAGACATATTCTGACTGCTGTCATGCTGCTCCTCTGCGCTCGCCCCGCGGCGGCGCAGGTGCAACAGGTCGTGACCTTCCAGGTGGATGCGATCAACCAGATCGCTTTCTCCGGCAATCCATCGCTTGTGATCACCTCCGCGACGGCGGGCAGTGCGCCCTCGACGGCCACCGCTCCGGCAACGTGGGCAGTCACGACCAACCAGTCGAACGCAAAGATCACCGCAAGCATCAACGCCGCGATGCCGGCGCTGGTGACGCTGACCGTGAATCTCGCCGCGCCTACTGGTGCTACGAGCACTGGCGCGCAATCGCTGGGGACAGTCGCGGTGGACGTCGTCACCGGCATCACGCAGGTCGCGCAAGGCTCCCTCGCAGTCATCTACGCGCTCTCCGCAACCGCCACCGCAGGCGTCGTTGCGTCGACGACCCGAACGGTGACGTACACGATCACCGGTGGTACCTGAGCGTGCGGCATTCGCTGCGCGCTGTTGCCACCGTACTTGCGATGCTCGTCGCAAGCGCCGAGCGCGTACCTGCGCAGACGTTGAGCGTTTCGGGAAGTCCGGGGCTGCTGCGCATCTCGAACGCTGTGGCCGGAAGCGAGCCCATTTCCGTGAGCAACAGCAGCACGACGTATACGATCACGACCCCGAACCCGAACCGTCTGTACAACCTCACCGCGCGATTGAACGCGCCGATGCCGCCTGGCATAACGCTCTCCGGAACCTTCGCCGCGCCACCGGGCGCGACGTCGCTCGGCGCCATTGCGCTCGACGCCACCGCACGCAACGTCGTCACGAACATTCCGCGCCGAATCGACGCGACCCTGGGCATCTCCTACGAGTTGTCCGCGCTTGTGACCGCGGGCGTCGTGCCGAATGGCAGCCGCACCATCACGCTCACTATCGTCCAGGCCCCATGACCATGTCGTTGATGAAATCGATCGTGAAGCGCGCGACCATGATCCTGGTCGCTGTTCCCGCCATCCTTGTGGCGCAGATTTCCGTTGTCGGCAGCACCGTCGAAGAACGGGTGGCCGCACCCGGCGAGACGTACGTCGGAACAATCGTCGTGCGGAACCAGACGCAGCAGGACCAGCCGGTCCGCATCTACCAGACCGACTACCTGTTCTACGCCGATGGGACGTCGCACTTCAACGAGATCGGCAACGCCCCCCGCTCCAACGGCCGTTGGATCACGCCGACGGTTCGCTCGCTGACGATCCCGTCGTCGAGCGAGATGACCGTGAGCTACACCGTGCAGGTGCCGGCGAGCGACAGCCTCAGTGGGAGCTACTGGAGCGCGATCATGGTGGAAGGCGCGCCCACCGAAGCCGGCCGCTCATCCGGTGGACGCCCGCAGGTCGCGCTCGGCGCCGTGGTCCGTTACGCAGTCCAGGTCGCGACCCACATCAACACGACGGGGTCGCGCAAGGTCGCATTCGCCAATTCACGATTCCTCACGAATCCGGACAGCACCCAGACGTTCGAGCTCGAGGTGAAGAACGAAGGCGAGCGGGCGTATCGCCCCGCCGTCTGGATCGAAGTCTACGATGAACAGGGCGCGCTGAAGGCGAACGCGCGACAGGAGCGCGGATTGCTCTATCCCGGAACGTCGCTGAAGCAGGTGTTCGGCCTCGGCCGTCTCGTACCCGGCACCTACCGCGCGGTGGTCTTCGCGGACAGTGGTGAAGATGCGGTGTTTGCTTCGCAGTTCACGTTGAAGTTCTGACAGTCGACGTGCGTCGCGCGCTTGCTCTCCTGGGTATCCTGGCGCTCACCGCTACGACGGACGCACGCGCGCAGACCATTCGGACGCCGCGTCGCGACACGATTCTCGCCGGAACGACGGTCACCGCCGCATTCACGGTGTCCAACCCGACCGGCGACATCGTGCAGCTGTCGCCTCGCGTCCTGCCGCCCGCGAACTGGACGGTGTTGATGGGCACGACGTCGATGGCGCTCGCGCCCTCGTCGTCCCAGATCCTCATGGTGAGCGTCGTGGTACCATCGCGTGCTCCGGCCGGGATCTATGCGATTCGGGTCCATGCGACAAACACGGTGTCGGATTCACTCATGGTGCGCGTTGCGCCGCGCCGGGCCATCGAGATGACCCTCGTCGACCGGCCGGCGTATGTCGTGTCCGGGAAGGCGTACGACGCGAGCTTCCTCGTGCGCAACCGCGGCAACGTCCCCGCGACCCTCCGTCTCGCGGCGCGCAGCACGCTGGGCCGGGCGTCGCTTGGCGAGTCCATCGCGCGCCTCGACCCTGAAGCAGCGACCGTGATTCGCGCCCGCGTTGCGACCCATGCGGGACTTTCGGCGGCCAGCGATGACGTGCTGGAGCTGACCGCAACGGCCGCGGGGGATACTGCATCCACGGTGACGTCGGCGCGTGTCATGATCGTCCCTGAACCGTCACGGAAGATCGACGACTTCCTCAGGATCCCGACGCAGGTCAACCTGCGGGCCGTCAGCTCCGACGCGGTGTCTCCCTTCGAGGTGTTCGGAACGGGCGCGGTGCGCGATGGCGGGGAAGCGCGTCTCGACTTCCTTTTCCGCGGACCAACGGGAGCGTACTCCGCCTTCGGCGAACGCGACGAATATCGATTCGCGCTGGAGGCACCGTCCTGGCGCGTGCGAGGAGGCGATCACCTATTCATGCTGTCGCCGCTGACGGGCGGAGCACAACCGGGCTTCGGGCTGGGCGTCGACGGCACGCGCGGCGCTGTGACCGCTGGCGCATACGGACAGCAGTTCCGACGCATCGTGGAGAAGGGTGGTGAGACGGGTGGCTTCGTGATGGCTCGGCCACGTCCCGATGCGCGCCTCGGAGTCAATTACGTGTCGCGTGCCGGCGGCGTCCTTCCCGGCAACGTCGGCAGCCTGGTTGCAGCCTTCGATCGACAGGGAATCACCGCCGAAGCCGAGCTCGCGCGCAGCTCCGGCGCGTCTCGAGCAGGTTTCGCGAAGCTCGTGCGATTGAGCGGATCATCGGATGCGTATTCGTATGACGTCGGTCACAACAGCGCGGACACGACCTTCAGCGGTGCACAGCGCGGCGCACAGCACACGTACCTGAGCGCGAACAGTCACTACTTCGACAACGTGTCGTTCTCGCTGAATGGTGGCACGCACACCACGGATCTCAGTCGTTCGACGGGCGTTCCCTACATCGACCGCATGGATGTGGGCACACTCGGCGCGACCTTCTACTCCAGATATACGGCGGAGCTTGGCGGCGTATCGCGCGCGTCCACTGTGTCTGGCGTCAAGCGCGCCGGCCGCCAGGGCAGCCTTCGTCTGCGTGGCGACCAATCCACGCTGTTCGCCTCGATTGCCGTCGAGGCAGAAGTCGGGCGCGCCGGGGATGACTTGCTGCCCGCCGCGACGTACACCGACGTCTCGGTGAGCGCGCGCCGTTCGACCTCGTTCGGCGGGATGTCGCTCTGGGCCGAACGCTACAGCGGAGGATCCATCACGAAGGGCGCAGAAGGAACCATCACGGTTGGTGGTGACGGCACGGCGCGCCTGCGCTGGATGGACCTTTCCCTGCTTGGCTACGCGACCCGCGTGCGGCGGCCGGGCGCCAACTGGCATTCACAGGTCGATGTGCTCGCCTCCCGCATCCTTCCAAATGGCGATCGGCTGTCGTTGCGCGCGCGGATTGTCGGCGGTGGGGCGCTGTCTGCGGCAGACCAGAGTGTCGCGTACCTCGAGTACGGAATTCCGCTGCGTCTTCCGGTCTCGCGTCTTCGCACGCCCGGCCGTGTCTACGGAAGGGTGGTGGACGCAATAACGGGCCGCGGCGTCGCCAATGCGCTCGTTCGGCTCGGACCCCAGGTGGCGATTACGGACAATGCCGGGCAGGTGGCGTTCGGTGGCGTGCCCGGAGGGGAACATCGGCTTTCGATGTCGCAGGAGACCTCGTTTGCCGACGCGGTGTTCGTTGGTGATCCCACGCTCACGGTGGACAGTGCCCGCGTGCAGCCGACGACATTCCGGCTCGCGATTGCGCGCAGCGCCCGCGTGGACGTGGTGGTGCGCAGGTTCTCGACGGTGCAAACGGGCGTCGGGGGAGCGGCGGACTCGCTCGCGGATGCGGGCCCCCTCTCCAATGCCATGCTCATGCTCGTGAGCGATAGCGATACGCTGTACCGCACTACGCGCGACGACGGCAAGGTTGCGTTCACGGACATCCCTCCGGGAACGTGGACGATCAGCGTCCGTGGGGATGCGCCAGCGTTCCACCGCTTCGAGCCGGATCGTGCCGAGCTGACCCTCGCCCCGGGTGAGAGCCGGCAGCTCGAATTCCGCCTGGTGCCCCGTCGGCGGGAGATCCAGATCATCGGGGATGGCCAGGAGCTCAAGAGTGAGGCAGCGCCAGCGCGGCCACAGACCGTTCCCGCGACGACCCGCACCCGCAAACCCGACGAAAACGGTACTGAAACCAGGCGTCCGGACGAGCAGGGTAAGGCCGGCTCCAGGGGAGGGCAATCATGACGAAAGTGTCATAATCGCGACACGAAGCTGTAATAGGGGGAGGGCGATTGTTCCTGCGTAGTTCAAACCCTTCCTCTTACGGAGCACGAACAATGAACGCAGGACGCATCCTGGCCACGGTCGCCCTCCTCGCCGGCACTGCCGCGACGGCTTCGGCGCAGGGCACAGCAACGCAGGACGTCACGATCGCCGTCAACGCGATCAGCCAGATCGCAGTCACAGGCGGCGCGCAGTCCCTCAGTGTCAGCACGGCCACGGCTGGTGGCGCGCCGACGGATGCCACGGCAACCGTCAGCTGGGCGATCACGACCAACCAGATCGACCAGAAGATCACGGCGCAGATCAACAGCGCGATGCCTGCAAACGTCAGCCTGTCGGCGGAGCTTGCTGCCCCGGGCGCGGCGACGAGCGCTGGCGCGGTTGCACTGACGACCACGGCGCAGGATGTCGTGAACAACATCGACACCGCGGAAGCAAGTGGCCTTGCGCTGACCTACACGCTGTCGGCGACGACTGCGGCTGGTGTGGTTGCTTCGACGACCCGCACCGTGACCTATACGATCACGGCCGGCCCGTAGTTCTGGTTTAATCGCCCCCTCCGGCGATCGCAGGACAGGCGCTCCCTCTGGCGCCTGCGCAGGATGAAGGATGAAGGACTGCAGTACCGCACTAACCGCAGTACGCATTTGCCAGGATGCACGCCGTCGCCCTGCTGTCGAAAGGCAGTGGGGCGCCGGTGGCACCGGCGGAACCAGGAGATCGCGAAGGACCACCGCGCTCCGAGGCGCTCCCATGATCCCCTCGCTCACCGAACTCCACATCGCTCTGGCCATCGCTCCGTTCGCGGGCGTTATGGCGATCCGGGAGCTGTGGTCCAGGCGCCGACAGCAGGAACTGCTGCAGGCGCGCGAGGAGGAAGCACGCCGGGCGAAGCACGAAGCCATGCGCACCATGCAGGAGGCGCTGGCCGCCGCGGAAGCCGCGCAGCGCTCGCGTGACGAGTTCCTTGCCCGGATGAGCCACGAACTGCGCACCCCACTGAATGCGGTCATCGGCTTCTCTCGCGTCCTCGAGAAGAACAACGCGGGGAACCAGCGTCCGGAGGACATCCACCTCCTGGGCCGCGTGCGTGCCGGCGGAGAACAGCTGCTCCGGCTCGTCGACGACGTGCTCGATCAGTCGCGCATCGAACGGGGACAGCTGACCCTCGCACTCGACGCAGTGAATGTCGTCGAGGTCGCCGCTCGCGTGGTCGCGAATTATCGGTCCGCGGCCGTCTCCAAGGGGCTGCGCATTCTCGCTGTCCTGCCCCCGACCGCGGGCGCAGTCCCGCTCGACGAGGGCCGGTTCGAGCAGGTGGTGCAGCATCTCGTCGACAATGCCGTGAAGTTCACCGGCTCGGGGGTCGTGAAGATCACGCTCGTGACCGATGCCGCCACATTGCGACCCACGCGCCTGATTGTTGCGGACACGGGGATCGGGATTCCCGCAAACCGCCTTGGACAGATTTTCATTCCTTTCGAGCAGGTGCAGGCGAGCACCGACCGCGCGTACGGCGGCGCCGGGCTCGGGCTCCCGCTTGCTCGGCAGCTGTGTGAAGGAATGGGCTGTCGTCTTTCCGTGGAAAGCGAGGTTGGCACAGGGTCACGCTTCACCATCCGTTTCCCGAACCCCTAGAAACTTCCGCGCCGCGTCCGATACTTGTGTCATGCGGATGTGGGTGCTGGTGCTCGTCGCGGCAAGCGCGGTTGCTCCCTTCGGACGGTCGGACGCACAGACCGCCACCCAGGTGGTGCAGTTCCGGGTGAACGCGATCAACCAGATCGGTGTGTCGGGGAGCCCCGCGCCCCTGGTGATCAACAGCGCCACCGCAGGCGTTGCCCCCACGAGCGTGACTGCTGGCGGAACCAGCTACGCCATCACGACCAACGAGAGCAACAAGAAGATCACGGCGTCCATCGACCAGCCGTTGCCGGCCGGCGTGGTCCTCGAAGTGTCACTCGCCGCTCCAAGTGGGGCCGCGAGCCTGGGTGATGTATCGCTCACGACGGCTGCCGCCGATGTCGTGACCGGAATTTCGGCGACCGCCGCCAGCGCACTGCCGATCACCTACCGCCTCAGCGCGACATCCACGGTGCAAATGGCCGTTCCAGCGACGCGTACAGTCACGTTTACCATCGTGTCCGGTTCGTAACGCCAGACTGCGGACAAAACTGCGGACAGAACGGCGGATCCGAAGGCGGATCCGACAACGGACCTGACAGCGAATGTGACGCGATCCTGACAGCGGAGCAGTGGGCGGTTCCTTCGCGTGGCGAGTCGGCGTGGTCTTACGACCACATCGCGCAGACGGTAGAATCTCCTGCGCACGCGGATCGGTCGTCCGCAGTCCTTCGCCGTTAGCTCCGCCCTTCGATCCGCCATCAGCTCCGTTGTTAGGATCCGTCGTTCGATCCGCCGTTCTGTCGTCCGTCGTTCTGTCCGGTGTCTTGTCCGCTCTTTTCTGTCCGCATTGTTCTGTTAGCGTCTTCCAGAGAGAATTGTAATGCGAACTCTCGCTATTCTAAGCATCGTCCTCCTGGCCGCAGTCGGTCATGCACAGCAGCCGACCTTCACGCTCGATCAGGTCAAGAGCTACCCGTTCCCCAATGCGCTGACCGCATCGGCGACCGGCAGCCGGATTGCATGGGCGCTGAACGAGCGCGGATTGCGCAACGTCTGGGTGGCGGAAGGGCCATCGTTCACGCCGCGTCGCCTCACGAATTACAGCACGGACGACGGCCAGGAAATCACCAGCCTGCAGCTGTCCGCTGACGGCAAGTGGGTGGTGTTCATTCGCGGCGGCGACTTCAGCTCGAATTTCGACGACGCGCAGCCGGTGAACGTCCTCAACATGCCCACGCCGCCGCGCGTCCAGATCCTCGCGGTCCCATTCGACGGCGGTGATCCGAAGGCAATCGCCGAGGGGGAAGGGCCGGCCATCTCGCCACGCTCGGACCGGGTCGTCTTCATGCGCGATCGCGCGATCTGGGTCGCACCGCTCGATGGCAGCGCGCCAGCGCGGCGACTCGTCTCCGTGAAGGGAGACAACGGCTCGGCGCAGTGGTCGCCCGACGGCTCGAAGCTCGCCTTCGTCGCCGGCCGCGGGGACCATTCGTTCATCGGCGTGTATTCCGGTGATTCCACCGCGATGCTCTGGATCGCACCCTCCACCAATCGTGATGCAACACCGCGGTGGTCTCCCGATGGGACGCGCATCGCGTTCGTGCGCCGTCCCGGCGGCGGTGGAGCGCCGGACTCCATTCTCGTCCAGCGCCATTCGCCCTGGGAAATCTGGACGGCGGACGCACGCACTGGCGTCGCGAGCCGGCTCTGGAAGAGCCCAACCACGCTCCGCGGTTCAGTGCCGTCGACGCATGGCGGCGTGAACCTCAACTGGGCTGCGGGTGGGCGCATCACGTTCATGTCGCACATGGATGGCTGGCCACACCTGTACTCGATTCCCGAGAATGGTGGCGGGCCGTTGCTGTTGACTCCTGGCCGTTACATGGCCGAATACGTGGCCATGAGTCCCGACCGGCGCTGGCTGGCGTTCGCGGGCAATGCTGGCAGCGACGCGGATGACATCGACCGGCGCCACGTCGTGCGAGTTCCGGTCGATCGCGCCGCTCCGGAAGTGCTCACGCCAGGGAAAGGGCTCGAGTGGACTCCGGTATTCACGGGGGACGGAAATACGATCGCCTACATCGGCGCCACAGCACAGCGGCCGCCAGTCGTCAGCGTGATGTCGACAAATGGCAGCCAGCAGCGTCTCATCGCGGCAGATCGCATCCCGGAGGATTTCCCGACCGAGCAGCTCGTCACGCCGAGGAAGGTCGTGTTCAATGCGCCCGATGGCCTGACCATTCATTCGCAGGTGTTCGATCGCGGCGGCAGCGGCAGGCGACCGGCCATCATCTACGTCCACGGTGGACCGCCCCGGCAGATGCTCCTCGGCTGGAATTATTCCGACTACTACTCGAACGCGTACGCCCTCAACCAGTTCCTCGCCAGCAAAGGCTACATCGTGATGGCGGTGAACTATCGCCTGGGCATCGGCTACGGACGCGACTTCCATCACCCGAAGGGCGGCGGGGCGCAGGGAGCGTCGGAGTATCAGGACATCAAGGCCGCCGGTGAGTGGCTCCGGCGCCAGCCGAACGTGGACCCGGCCCGGATCGGGATCTACGGTGGGTCGTACGGCGGATATCTCACAGCGCTTGGTCTTGCGCGCGATTCAGATCTGTTCGCCGCGGGCGTCGACATCCATGGCGTGCACGACCAGACCGTCAACCGCGCCACGCCGCGCACGCTGCGCGATCCGTACGGCGCAGCGCCTGACGCGGAGCGCGCGATGCAGATCGCGTGGCGCTCGTCCCCGATCGCGTCCATCTCGACCTGGCGGTCGCCGGTCTTGCTCATCCACGCGGACGATGACCGCAACGTGCGGTTCTCGCAGACGGTTGACCTCGTTCAGCGGCTGTCGGATGCCGGGGTTCCATTCGAGGAGATCGTGATTCCGGACGATACTCACCACTTCATGCTGCACGCGAACCAGATGCGCGTGAATGCGGCCACGGCCGAGTTCTTCGATCGGAAGCTGGCCCGCGGACGCCCGGCCGCTGCGGCTGGCGGGAGGCAGTGAGAGAGAGAGAGCGGTTTGAGGGTTTGAGGTTTTCAGGGTTTCAGGGTTTGAGGGTTTGAGGGTTTGAGGCTCACAACGACAAGCCGACAAGCCGACAAGCCGACAAGCCGTCAAGCCGTCAAGCGTTGAAACCCTCAAACCCCGAATCCCTCAAGCCCTTCTTCTCGCCCATTTCTTGCCAACCTCGACCTCGGCTAACGCGAGGTCGACCGAATGCGAACTGCCAGCGCGCTCATAGCGCTGTGTGCTGCAATGGCTTGCACGTCCGAAGGAAACGAAGCCGCGGCGCGGGAACCAGACACGACAGGACGGCGAGACAGTATCGCCGCGGTCGCTGCGGCGTCCATGGACGAGCCCCAGGTGCTCGGTTTGCTTGCGCACGTCCACGCCTCCGATAGCGCGCTTGGATCCCTTGGCGCGAATCAGGGGAGCACGCGACAGATCAAGGACTTCGGTCTCATGATCTCACGTGAGCACCACGCCCTGCATCGTGATCTCGACCAGCTCGCCGAGGGGCTCCGGCTGACGGCAACGCGTCCGCGCATCGCACCAGACGAGGCGCCGCGGTCGTTCAGCGAAAATCTCAATGCGTCGCAGGCCGGTGCGTCGTGGGACCGCGCCTATATCGAGTACTCCATCGCCGTGCATGAAGGGGCGATGGAAAACACGGCGCGCGCTCTGGCAGCCACGAAGAGTCCTGCGACGCGCGATTTCATTCGCAAGTCGGTGCCGATCCTCCAGAAGCACCTCGACAAGGCGCTGTCGCTTCAGAAAACGCTCGCCCAGGCGCAGCCCGCGCCAGGAACCAAGGCTACCCCGTGACGACGCCCATGGAACGGAACACGCCGAACGACGACCACGACGTGGACCTCGACGCGCCAGACGCGGAGGACAACTCGCCGCGGGTGCTGGTGGACGCGTCGAATGTCGCCCATGCAACCGAGGGAGGCGAAGCGCGCCTCCGCAACATCACCCTGGTCCAGCAGAAGCTACGCGATGAAGGTCTCGAGCCCATCGTCGTCGCTGATGCCGCACTCCGCCACCAGATCGACGACAAGGCAGCGTACGAAAAGCTCGTGGACGATGGCACGGTGCACCAGGCACCTGCCGGCACGGACGCCGACTACTTCATTCTCTCCTTCGCGCGCGAGATGGATGCACGCATCCTGACGAACGACCGCTTCCGCGACCGGGCGAAGGACTTTCCGAAGGAACGCAATCGCGTGATCCGGTTCATGATCGTGGACGGTGAGGTGGTGCTGGAGCAGCGCGTCAAGCGGCGCTGAATCTCCATCATGGACGACCAGCGCGCGATCGATCTTTCCCTCGTGGTGCCCGTCTACGATTGCAGTGGACGGATGTCGCGAACCATCGCGGAGCTCACGCGCTTCCTCGACGCGGCGCCGATGCGCACCGAGCTCGTTCTGGTGAACGACTGCAGCCCGCGCCGCGAAACCGCTGACCTGCTTCGGGACGTTTCCGCGCGGCCGGACGTCCGAGTCTTGGAAAACCACCGTAACCGCGGAAAGGGTTACTCTGTGACGCGCGGCATTTTGTCAGGGTGCGGTCGTTATCGAGTGTTTACCGATGCCGACCTCGCATACCCACTCGACGAGGTGTGGAAAATTGTTGGCGCGCTGGAACGGGGAGCCGATGTGGCCATTGCGTGTCGCGTGCTACCCGACTCGCAGTACATGATGCCCTCCAGCTACCTGCGCTACCTGTACACCAGGCACCTGATGAGTCGAGCATTTAACCAATTGGTGCGCTTCACGTTGCTGCCGGGCATGCTCGACACGCAGGCCGGCTTGAAGGGATTCACCGCTGCGGCCGCGAAAGCTGTGTATTCTCGCGTACGTATCGATGGGTTCGGATTTGATCTCGAATGTTTGTTCGTTGCCCGACATCTCGGCCTGCGCGTCGAGCAGGTGCCGGTGCGTTTTCGGTACGACGACGAGCCCTCGACGGTGCGATTCGTGCGAGACGCCGGGACAATGGCGGCCGATCTTGCCCGCATTCGGTGGCGCGGGTGGACCGGCGGATACGAACCAACCGTTTCCTGATCCGACATGCCGAACGCGAAGCTCGTAGTGAACGCCGATGACCTCGGCCTCGCCGAAAGCGTCAACCGTGGCATTGCCGATACCGTCGAGCTGGGGGTCGTGACCTCGGCGTCGCTCATCGTCAACATGCACGCGCTCGACGATGCCATCCGGAAGCTCCGGTACCTGCGCGCGATCGGGAAGCAGATCAGCGTCGGATTGCACTTCAACATCGTGACCGGGCAGCCGCTGTCGCACTGTCCTTCACTCGTCGACGAACGCACTGGCGATTTTTATCCGCTCCGCACCCTGATTTTCCGCGCCGTCGCGCGACTGATCAACCTCGAGGACGTGGAGCGCGAACTGGACGCACAGCTGCGCATGGCGAAGGTTTCACTCGCCAAGGTGGGCATGCGGGTGACGCACATCGATTCGCACCGCCACGCGCACTGCCTGCCCGGCATCTTCGAGCTGGTGACGCGAGCTGCCGAAGCCAATGGCATCTCACACGTCCGCCATCCGTACGAGGCAAATGCAGTTCTTCGCCGGCCGCGCGCCGTGCTCGCGTCCCACTTGCTCCGCACGATTCTCTATCGGCAGCGCCCGATGGACGACGTCAGCTTCACGGGCTTCGGCGCCATGGCGTCGCCGACGTTCCAGCGCGACATCGCGAAGATCCTAAAGGGACTTCCCGAGGGCACCACGGAGCTCATGGTGCATCCCGGATACGATTCCCGGGAGCTCGCGGCCGTGGACAGCTACCGTGCGGCGCGCGAGCGGGAAGTGTACGCGCTCATATCGCCCCGGCTGCGGGAGCGGATCGATGAGCTCGGGGTTGAGCTGACGCACTTTGGCCAGGCGTCATCCTCCAAAGCGCTGTCTGCGTAACGACCCAGACGAGCAGCACCGGCACGGCCTTCAGTCGATACGGTTCGAACAGCGATTCCTGCCACACCTTGGGCATGGCGTCGCTCGACGACAACACCGTTCCGACAAAAACAACGCCCAGCAGGACCCAGTCAGCGAGCCGGCGCTCCGATACTGTGAACCAGATCGCAATTCCGGCCAGCGCCACGACAAACGACGGGCTTTCTGCCTTGTGGTTGAACAGCACGCAGAACATCAGCACCGACGCGAGGAACAGCAGCCGGAAACGCGTCAGTCCCCAGAATGAATAGCGCACCAACGGCGCGAGTAGCACCACGACGCCCGCGAGCTGCAGTGGCCAGTTCGGCCAATCGGTTCCCGACGCCAGGTGCCAGAGCTCCATCACGGAAAAACCACGCATCAGCGCATCCGTGCTGCTGATTGCCTTCCATGAGTTGTACTGGGCAACCAGCGCGGCAGGAGACTCCACGAGCAGAGGCGCCGCGACCGCCACACCCGCGGCGACGACGGCAAAAAGCACGAACCGGGGTAGCCGGTACGGGCGGAACGCTGCGAACACACCCGCGATGATCGGAAAGATCTTGATGATCGTGCCGAGGGTGATCCACGTCGCCGCGCGCGCCTCCCGGCGATCATTGAGATCCGCGAATGCCAGGATCATCAACCCCGCGCTGAGTGCGTTGCTCTGGACGTTCTGCATCGAACCCACAAGGTCCATCGTGACGATCAACCTGGCGATGAACGCCTGACGGCCGTCGAGGATTCGCCCCAGCGCCGCCCAGAGCGCTCCCGCATTCACGGCATTCCACAACAACAAGCCCAACCCGAACGGCAGTACGGCGAATGGAGTGAACAGCAGCGCAAATGTGGGCGAATACTTGAAGAAATCGTGATGGGTCGCATTCGCGACGTACAGGTCGCGTCCCGCAAGCAGGTTGTACGACGACGCTCGGAACACCTCGAAGTTGTTGTTGTGTGTGAGGATGGCCTGCACACTGGTGACGAAGACGGCCAGCAGCCAGACGGCCCCGAGCACGCGGCACTGAACTTGAAAATGTCGATCCGTCATGGGTTCCATGCGTCGCAGAAAACTAGATGGCGTCCTGCTTGACGTGGACGGTACGCTCATCGACTCGAACGCCGCGCACGCGGAGTCGTGGAGCGACACCCTGGCCGAATTCGGACGCCCGACGCCCCCTGAAAAAGTGCGGCCCCTCATCGGCATGGGGGGCGACAAGCTGCTCCCGCAGTTGCTCGGCGTCGAGGCTGACAGTGCAGACGGGAAAAAGTTCTCGGAGCGACGCGCGGAGATCTTTCGCGAGCACTACGTACCGAAGCTGCGACTCACCCGCGGCGCGAAACAATTCGTCGAACGCCTGCGCCGCGAGGGGTTCCGGATCATCATCGCTACGTCCGCGAAGGAAGAAGAGCTCGAGGCCATGCTCCAACAGGTCGGATTGGACGACCTGATTCCACATCGCACGTCAGCGGATGACGCCGAAGAATCGAAGCCCGATCCCGACATCGTCCAGGCAGCGCTGCGCAAGGCGAAGCTCCATCCGGATGCCGCGATCATGCTTGGCGACACGCCCTACGACGTGGAGGCCGCCCGACGCGCCGGGATCGATTGCGTTGCGGTCCTCACCGGCGGATGGAACAGCGAGGCACTGAAGGAGGCGGTCGCGATCTATGACGACCCCGACGACATCCTCCGCCACTTCACTGCCAGCCCCTTCGCCGCCGGAGCGTAGTGTCAGAGTAGACGAGGAATGAGGCGATCATCCGTTCGCGAAACGGGTCGTCAAAAGTCCGGCGCGCGAACGTTCGCAGCACTTCCTTCGCGTTCGTCGTGTCGCGCAGCATGATGTAGGACACCGCCGCTCCATTGCGCAGCAAGACGTCCGGAATCCATTCGACGGTATCCGTGCTGGCGATCAATGTCTGCGAGGCTACCGCGGCCAGCGGCCAGTTCCAGCTGCCGATTCCCTGCAGGAAGTCGACAGCGGCCCGCGCCTCCGCCGGAGCACCCCCTCGCGATACGAAAGCCCTGGTGCGCGCGAAGAACGCCGTGTCGATCACTCCTGCGGTGCCGCTGTGCAAGTCGGCGTCCGCCTTGACGACGCTTGCCACGAACTCATGCCAATCCACCGGTGGCTGCCCCGATTGAATCATTCGGTCGAGCATGTCCCGGCGATGCATTGCCGCCCGCAGGTCAGCGCTCCGCGGAAGCTGGGCCGCGATGGCTGGATCCATCGTGCGCATGGCGCGCAGCTGTGTGCCCAGGGCAAGCGCCGTGGGCCGCTCGACTTCGGGAACGGCGCTGAGGGTCAGGGTCCCGAATGCCGCTCGGCGGCCCGTGAGTGCGGCGACGACATCGAAGCGTCCGCTCGTCAACTCCATGTATCCGTCGGCGCTTTCGTGCATGAACCGCATCCGTTCCGCGCCAAGGTCGAGCGTCGGAAAGAAGTCGGAGTTCGGCGCGCCGTGTCCCAGCACGATGGGGTGCAACACGTCGCGTCCACCCAGGCGAAGCGCCTCGAACGTCTCGGCGCGCATCGGCAGCACGCGCCGCATGTCCCGGGCAATTCCGGCAAACTCCGTCACGCTCCAGTCGGGTTGCCGCAGCGGTGTATTCGACGCCACGACGAGAATGTCCGCGTTGGACGTGTAGAACACTTCGTACGCCGGGAACACCTTGTCGATCGCGGCCAGCACTGACGTCACCAGCACATCGCTCAGCTCGTAGAGGTGCAGCCACTGGCCGAAGACGCCATTGGGTGCAAGCTGCAGCTTCACCCGCTGATAGAACTCCTCGGTGAACAGCCCGGAGACGCCGCTCACCCACGGATTCGACGGCTCCGAGAGAATAAGGTCGAACTGTCGGCCGGACGCCGCGAAATACGACTTGGCATCGTCGATGACAAATGTCGATCGCGAATCGGTGAAGACGCGATCGTTCGCGGGCTGGAACACCCGCGATGCATTGATCATTTCGGGTTCGATCTCGATCGTGACCGCTTCGCGCACATGCGGACTGCCCAGCAGGACGTGTGATGACATCCCCGATCCGTGCCCGATGATTGCGATGTTCGCCGCCTGCGGTGCGTGCGCGAGGGAGATGATCGGGAGCAGCAGCTGCGTCGCGATGTCCCGGCGCAATTCGCGCCGTCCCTCGCCGAGTCGGGTAGTGTCCATCCACTCCCGCTCCATCGACGCGTCGGGCTTGCCATTTGTCGAAAGCGTCACGAAGCCGTCGACGCTGCGGCGAACGCTCACGGTCGCGGTGCGCCCGTCCTTGTAGAATGGGAATTCGTAGCCGCTGGTGCGCTCCACGATGCCGTGTCGGTAGACACCGCTCGTGAGCCGCACGAGGTCGAACCGCGCGACGAACGCGATGGCCACGAGGATCGCCACCGTCGCAATGAGTGGGATGGCCAGCGGCGGACCGTCTGCGAAGCGACCCTCGATCGCGGCTTGTCCCGAGGCTCGCCGGGCGCGCACGATGAGCCAGATGCCGAGGATGATGTCCAATGCCGCGCCAACGACGAGCAACGTCTTCAGCCCCAGCCATGGCATCAGGACCAGTCCAGCGAGTGCGACGCCCAGGATGCTCCCCAGCGTGTTCCACGCATACACGGAGCCGATCGCCCGCTCGCCGGCGCCCCCCCGCATCAGCACCTTCGTGATCAGCGGAAGCGTCATCCCCGCGCAGAACGTCGCCGGCAGCATGATGATCAGCGCGAAGGCGTAGCGCGCGAGCTGGAATACGCGATACCCGCTCGCATTTTCCTGCACTGCTCCGAGGACGAGGCTCATCCACTCGAACGACGCGATGTAGAGGGGCAGGGTGGCGATGGCGAGAATTCCCATCACCCATTGCACGACGCCAAGAAAATGGATCGGATCGGCAATGCGGTCCGCGCGCCCGCGGATCCAGAGCGCTCCGAGTGCCAGTCCGAGAATGAACGCCGAGAGCATGAGCTCGAACGAATGCGTTGCGCTCCCCAGCACGAGCGAAAGCATCCGGATCCACGCGATCTCGTAGATGAACGAGGCGACCGCCGTCCCGAAACTGACGATGAGGAGTGGATACCAGTTGGCGTCTTTTACCGAACGCGGGATTGGCGGAGCGACAACTTCAGGCATCCCCGTTTGGGGAGCCTCGGCAGGTCGCGCTGCGCTCGCACGCTCGGCGGATTCCACCCGCTCGTGCGCGCGTGCGATGAGGCCAGCGGCGAGTCCCGCGATGACGTTCATGAATCCGGCGACCAGCAGCGTTCCCGGGAGCCCGAGCATCGCGATGAGCACGAAGCCAGACAGTAGGACGCCAACCGCCGCCCCCAGGCTGTTCGCGAAGTACAGCAACCCGAGGATCCGTCCCGGCGACTGGCCAGCGCGCGCCATCCGGATGACGCCCGCACTCATGAGGGGGAACGTCGTCCCGAGGAGGATCGATTGCGGGAGAATCAGCGCGCACGCGATCGCCCACTTGGCTGCCGTAAGCCCGGCGCCCGTCGTGTGCGGGAAGACCGACGCATACGCCCAGCCCGTCCCCGCCTGGTAAATGTCGTGGAAGAGCACCGCGAGCAGTCCGACCACGATCTCGACGCCGGCATACCACAGCAGCGGCGAACGCACCCGGCTCGATCGTTCACCGGCCAGCCACGCGCCCAGCGACATGCCGCCGAGGAAGATGACCAGGACGATGATCTGCGCGTAGGCGCTATGCCCAACGAACAGGCCGAGATAGCGGCTCCAGATGGACTCATAGATGAGTCCCGCCGCGCCGCTCACGATGAAGACCGCGACCAATGCCGCGATCAATGCCCGGGCCGTCGGAGAAGGGAGTTCGGCGACATCGGTCCTATAGTAACGGCGTAAACAACTGTAGCAAGCAAGTACCTACTTGCTTACAACGGCGGCTGCGACTAGTCTTCCGCCCCCAATGTCCGAAGAGATCCGCCACCGAATTCTCGAAGCCGCCGCGCGCGTCTATGCGCAGTACGGCTTTCGCGGCGCGACGACGCGCCTCATCGCCACCGAAGCGGGGGTCAACGAAGTCACCCTGTTCCGGACCTTCGGCTCCAAGGCGCGCCTACTCCAGGAAATGCTCCAGCAGCAGGTGTCTGCCACCGAAGTCCCGACCCTGCCGACCGACGTCGCCGATCCCGCGCGCGCCATCACCGCCTGGTGCGCCACGACGCTGCAGTACCTCCGCGGCCACGCGCACCTCATCCGCAAGACCATCGCGGAAGCCGAGGAGCGTCCGGAAGCCGCCTGCCAGGCGTGCGAAGGACCGAATTCGGCGGGCGCGTCGCTGGTGCTCTACGTCGAGCGGCTGCGCGAGGAAGGTCTCGCCGACGGCGACGCCGATGTCGACGTAGCCGTCTCGATGTTCATGAGCGCGATGTTCGGCGACGCGCTCTATCGCGAAGTCATGCCGCAGGCATTTCCGCAGCCGGCCGAAGACGCACCGGCGCGGTACGTCCACACCTTCTTGCGCGCCGTGGGGTTCCGCGCGTCGTCGCTGCCGGTCCGTTCCCGGCCAGCACGCGTCGCGGGCTCCCGGCGTCGCAGCCGCTAGCTCACATGCGTTCAGTTTCTTTCATCATTGCTCTCGCGCTCGCGGCCACGCCCGTGGCCGCGCAGGTGCGCACCGTGTCCCTCGAAGAGGCCATCGCGCTCGCGGACCGCTCCAGCGAGTCCATCGAGATCGCGCGGGCGGCGGTCGCGCGCGCCAATGGCCAGCAGATCATCGCGCGCAGCCAGTTCCTGCCGCAGCTGAACATGCAGGCGTCGTACGCGCGCACCCTGGCATCGCAGTTCGAGGGCTTCTCCTTCGGCGGGCCGGATACCAACACCTTCCGTTCGCTCTGCGCGCCAGCCATCCCGCCGACGGCAACGCCGGCGGAGCGGCAGGCCGCGCTGGACCAGGCGCGCACCTGCGCCGCGGTTGGCGGCGGCCCCGACTTCAGCAGCGTCGGCTTTGGTGCGCTGAACCAGTGGACCTTCGGCCTGCAGTTCTCGCAGAGCATCTTCTCGGGCGGACGGAACACCGGCATGCGCACCGCGGCGGGCGCCGGCCGGCGCGTCGCGGACATCGAGCTCACCGCGCAGCGCGCGCAGAACATTCTCGAGATCACCCAGGCGTACTACAACACGGTGCTCGCGGACCGGCTCGCGTCCATCGCCGAAGCAACCGTCGCCATGAGTGATGCCGTCCTGCGCCAGACGACGCGCGCACGCCAGGTTGGCAGCACATCGGAATTCGAGTTGATCCGCGCGCAGGTCGCCCGCGACAACCAGGTGCCGGTCATGCTGCAGCGCCAGAGCGAGCGCACCATCGCGATGCTGCGACTCAAGCAGATGCTCGAGCTGCCGCTGGATGATTCGCTGGTGCTCACCACCTCCATCGACGATGCCCCGGTGACGCCAATGGCAGTCGCAATGGACACGGCGGCACGCGTCGCTGGCGATACGGCGGTCGACAGCCGGGCGACGGTGCGCCAGTCAGAGGCAAACGTCCGCGCGCAGGAAGGGCTGCTGCGTGCCGCGCGTGCGGATCGCTGGCCGAACCTTTCGCTCACCTCCGGATACCAACGCCTGTTCTTTCCGCAGGACGTGTTTCCCCAGTTCTCGGACTACCGGGAGAACTGGACGATCGGCGTGACCGCGAACGTCGCGCTGTTCAGTGGCGGCCGCATCCGCGGCAGCGTGCTCCAGGCGCAGGCCAACCTGCGCGAGGCGCGCGCGCGCCACCTGCAGACGCGCGAGTTCGCGGCGCTCGACTCCCGCATCGCACTGAACCAGCTGGCCCAGGCCGAGGCGATGTTCCG
>Ga0196976_1000603_pt1 | contig 21840 bp, 18 predicted proteins | sample S3v_513CmetaG_FD_148644 | JGI IMG/M metagenome (GOLD analysis project Ga0196976, IMG submission 148644) | Soil microbial communities from Anza Borrego desert, Southern California, United States - S3+v_5-13C | ecosystem: Environmental > Terrestrial > Soil > Desert | place: USA: California...
CGAAGGTGTCAGGATTGCCGGGCGCTCTGAAGTAATCACCCACTGCACCCTGCGCGCGTACGGAGCGCGTCACCGTAACGGGAGAAACTTCAAGCACTCCGCCCTCGAAACCGACTCCGGCGTACGGGGACGAACGGATTCATCGCTGCGCGGTATGTTTTCTTCGGTGATGCAGAAGCTTCTTTCGCCCGTGTCGCCGAAGCTCTTCGGCGTCGCCACAACGGTGAAGCTGTCAGGCGATGCGGCCATTTCGAAGTAGTAGCCGTTCCATCCGATTGGCCGGCTGTGGGCCAGATGGTACGAAATGAAACATGCCCGGGACGGACTCGGCACGCAATTACGGCCCTCGCGGGTCACGCTGAGGTGAGACAAATCGCGCGCGTAGCCGATGTGCGGATAAGTGCGCCTGTACGCCTCCTGCGCGCGGGCAATGATGATCAGGTCTCCAACCGTTCCATTCTCTCCCGCGACGATGCGCGACCTGAACCAGGCCGGGACGGCCGCCACAGAAATCAGGCTTAGTAGCAGAACAACTCCCAACACCCGCGTGGCTGAGAATTCACGAATCATCCTTGCAGCCGCTCCTGCACAGGTACGTAGATGCATTTTCGTCTGGCTGCGGCCAACAGCGACTGGCACGCACTCATCTGTAGCTCGAACCTCAACCAAGGAAAACTACGAATGAACAGGATTCTTGCACCCACCCTCGTGATTGCGTTGCTGATGGCCATCGGCTGCACTGGCGGGGAACAAAACAAGCAGGGCGGAACTACGGGCACTGCCGAACAGAACCAGACCGGGCAGCAACAGCAGCAGGGTGCTGCCGGAACCGAAGGCGGCACCTCGGGCAATCAGCCGGGCTCCGGAACATCGGCTACGGGATCCAACAGCGGCGCCAGTGCGACCGGTGGAGGCGCAGCCGCTGGTGGAGCGGCTGGCACAACCGGCGGAACGCAGGGGCAATCGCAGGGTGGCCAGCAACAGCAAGGAGGACAGCAGGGCGGCGACCGCAAGCCATAGAGGTCACCAAGACGCGAGGCAAAAAGTTGAGGACGGCTTCGCGCCGTCCTCAAAATGCATTCAGGCCCCCGGCGTTACGGATGCGAAAACTCCTGCGCCCGCGGGATGAGTTCCATGTACACCTGCGCCGGAATGTCACTGTCCCAATGGCCGGCCAGCTTCGCGTAGGTCACAAGGCCGAGGAAGACGATTGCTACTCCGGCAGCCACAGCCCACGCGGGCACGGTCCGTTTGCGCGGAAGCGACATCTGCAACGCGCCTTCAGCCGGGCATACGGCTACGCATTCCATACATGCCGTGCACTCGGCGGACTTGATAGTAATCAACTGATCTACGGGCAGTGCCGACGGGCACGCTTTCGCGCACTTCGCGCAGTCGATACACGGCTCGGGCTTCCGCAGGATGCGCATCGGGCTGAGCATGGAAACCAGGCCCATCAGTGCTCCGTACGGGCACAGGTACCGGCACCAGAAGTTCTGCACAAAGACTGACAGCAGAACCAGTACGGCCACCGTGATGCCGGCAGTAAGCCCGATATAGCGGAAGAAATTGAGCATCTTCACGTCCGCCACAACACCGTAAGGTCCCTCCAGGAACGCGCGTATTGCCATCACCGGCATGCTGAGGACCGCATACAGGAAGAGCCCCAGCAGGATGTACTTCAGCCCGCGCAGCGGAATGTCATAAAGCCCGGGAATGCAGTAGTTGCGCTTGAATATCTTCTTACCGGCTTTCCAGAGCCACTCAGACACCGTGCCGATTGGGCACAGCCAACTGCAGAATGCCTTCCGGAACAGGAACGAGATCGCGAGGAACGCGATGATCAGGAAGAGTCCGGCCGGGTGCACGGCAGGAATTTCCCCCGTCAGCACGAAGGCTTTCAGGTTCATTAGCGCGGCAATCGGAAGCCAACCCTCAACGCCCGCAGGTCGCGACGCAGGCATCGTTTGCCCTGCCGTCTCGTGATAACGGACGAACAGGTAGAACTGCACGCCGATCCACACGTTAAGCAGGAGGAACAAAACCTGTGCCATTCGGCGGAGTTTCTGTGAGTTGTCCGGAGTGAGGCGGCGCACCAGCTTCTTCTTCTGCTTCGGCGGCTCGCTCGGCGCAGGTCCGGCGTTCGAAGTCTTCGGAGCCATCGGTATGACGTTGGAATGTACGGCCATGAATGCGTTCCTTCATCCCGAGACTAGTGCCCCTCCGCGCTTCGAAATATGACTTCGGTCACAGCATGGGGCACTAGTTTCTTCGCCCCCCAGCGGGGATAATGATTCCGCCGCTGACATCAGCGCCAGAACTTATGCGCAACATCGCTCTTGTACTTGTGGTCCTCTCGATCCTGAACATGACAGGCTTCGCTCAAGAACCGGTAGGCGAATCGCACTCAACTCCAGCACTGCTGTTCGAGCGCGGCATGAGCGCATTGACAGGCAGTGCCGCAAGTCGAAACGACGTGGAGGCAGTTAGCCTGGTCCGGAGGGCGGCCGAACAAGGATATGCTCCCGCGCAGTACGTGATGGGATATTGGTCCGAAATCGGATTCAACATGCCTCGCGATAGCCGCCATGCTGCCGACTGGTATCGAAAATCCGGCGACCAGGGCGACCGCGTAGCGCAATGGGCATTAGGCCGGTTCTATTACATCGGCGAGGGCGTCCCCCGCGACTTCGCTTCAGCGGAGACTTGGCTGAATAAATCAGCATCATCAGGCGACCCGCTTGCTCAGTATCTGCTGGGCCTTGTTAAGGAAGAACGTTCTCCCGGTTCTGGCATAGACCCGTTACGCAAAGCAGCCGAGCAAGGCATATCGCACGCACAGTACAAATACGGACTACTCCTCAAGCAAGGTCGTGGTACTTCAACGGACCGCTTCGAGGCGTACATCTGGCTGCTTCTGAGCTTTGAGGCTGGAATGGCCCCAGCAGGCGAACACCTGCGAGAGTTGGAAGCACAGCTCGGAACCACAAACACCGAGAAAGCAAAAGTCGAAGCACGTTCGCGAAAGAATCGGGTCTCACGATCAATACTGGCGAACGGTTGTAGCGGATGGTCAGGCGAGCTTGACCAGATACCAAGTCCACCACCACCGGACGTGCATCAGTTCTGCAGGTAGAGCTTACATGTAAAGTAAAGAGCCGGAGAGTCATCCTCTCCGGCCCAGATTGCCGTGTGGCCGCCAGTCTTCGCCTGGCGGTGGTGCGGTCTAAGACCGGCACCCACACTGAAAGCGGTCGCCTTACATCGCACCCGCCTGCTACTGCTGTATCCCGATCTCACGCAGGATGAACGCGTACTCGAACGCGATCTCCTTCAGGTAGTCATAGCGGCCTGACGCTCCGCCATGTCCCGCCCCCATGTTCGTCTTCAGCAGCAGCGGATTGTTGTCGGTCTTCAGCGTCCTGAGCTTCGCGACGTACTTCGCAGGTTCCCAATACATCACCTGGCTGTCGTTAAATGACGTCTTGATCAGGATGCTCGGGTAGGCGCCCTTCTTGAGTTGATCGTAGGGCGAATAGGAGTACATGTACTCGAACTCGTCCTTCTTCTTCGGATTGCCCCACTCTTCGAACTCGCCCACGGTCAGCGGAAGCGACTCGTCGAGCATGGTGTTGATCACGTCAACGAACGGCACCTTCGACAGCACGGCCTTGAACAGGTCGGGACGCATGTTTGTCACCGCACCCATCAGCAGGCCACCCGCGCTGCCGCCGCCAATGACAAGGCGATCCTTCGAGCCGTACTTCTGCGCAATCAGGTGCTCGGCACAGGCGATGAAGTCGGTGAATGTGTTCTTCTTCTTCATCATCTTGCCGTCGTCGTGCCACGTCTTGCCCATGTCGCCGCCGCCGCGGATGTGTGCCAGCGCATACACCACGCCGCGGTCAACGAGGCTGAAAAGGTTCGAGCTGAAGGAAACATCCGACGGGATGCCATACGAGCCGTAGGCGTAGAGCATGATTCCCGCCGATCCATCTTTCTTCAGGTCCTTGCGGTACACGAGCGAGATCGGCACCTTCACGCCGTCCGGCGCGGTCGCGAAGATGCGCTCGACCGCGTAGCGCGTCGGGTCGTATCCGCCGAGCACTTCCGTGCGCTTCAGCAGTGTGGACTGCTTCGTCACCACGTCGTAGTCATAGACCGAGTTCGGCGTAATGAACGACTGGTAGCGATAGCGGAACTTCGTCGTCTCGTACTCACGGTTCGTTTCAGGCGCAATGGAGTACGCGGTTTCTGGGAACGCAATACGCTCCGGTTCCCCACCGTTGTACCTCCTGATTGTGAGCTGGAGCATGCCCTTGTCGCGCTCGCGGAGGACGAAGAAGTCCTTGAAGCAGTCAAGGTCATCGAGCATCACGTCCGTGCGGGCCGCGATGAGTTCTTTCCAGTTCGCCTTGCCGGGAGTCGCAACTGGAGCGGTGACCAGGCGGAAGTTACGGCCAGTATCGTTCACGCGAATGAAGAACTCATCTTCATGGTGATCGACGTAGTACTCGATGTCTTTCTGGCGCGGCTCAATGATCTGCCACTCTGCCGTGGGCTGGTCAGCCGGGATGTAGCGCGTCTCGGAACTCGTATGGCTGTCGATCTCGAGCAGGATGTACTTCTTGCTGCGAGTCTTCCCGGCGTGGACGACAAACATTTCGTCTTTCTCTTCGTAAACGAGTTCATCGGCTCCCGCAGCCCCGGCCAGATGGCGGTAAAGCCGGTATTGGCGCTTCGCGTGGTCCTCTACCGTGTAGAAGATGGTCCGGTTGTCGGCCGCCCACACAACCGAGCCGACCTTTTCAATCTTGTCCGGCAGCAGCTTGCCGTCGCGCAGGTCCTTCACCTGCAGCGTGTACTGGCGGAACCCGGTGTTGTCAGTCGTGTAGGCGAGCAGGTTGCCGTGGGGGCTGACTGCGGCCGCGCCAATCGACATGAACGTCTGGCCCTTTGCGAGTTCATTCACGTCCAGCATCACCTGCTCAGGCGCTTCAAGACTGCCCTTTTTGCGGCACAGGACCGGGTACTGCTTGCCTTCTTCAGTACGCGAGTAGTAGTAGTATTCGCCGTCCTTATAAGGAACGTTGACGTCGGTTTGCTTGATGCGGCCAAGCAGCTCCTTATATAGCGATTCCTGGAAGGCCGCCGTGGACTTCATGTATGCGTCAGCGTAGGCGTTCTCTGCTTCCACATACGCGCGTACTTCCGGATTGGTCTTCTCTCGGAGCCAGAAGTATTCGTCCTGCAGCTTCAATCCGTGTATCTCGGTGATTTTCGGCTGCTTCTTGGCTACCGGCGGCTGTTGGGGGCTGGTTTCTTTGGGTGTAGCAGCGTTCAGAACTGTACTTATCATCGCTATAACCAGAATACAGATGCAAAGCCGGAGCAACCGGCTATTCCCACCGACCATCTTCGTAGCTCCTCTTTAAGCCTCTCTAGTGCCCTGGGCTGCTGATTATTACAGCACACGCGTGAGTGGAAGGATACCGCTGGGCCAGAGTTATGGGTCGGCCGCGACTAAAGTCACAGCCCTGCCGCCCCCGGACTCTCACAATCGTGAGTGGGCCCGATTTGGAGAACGACGATGAAAATGATTGCTCTGCTTGCTCTCGCTTTGCTGCTCTCACCCACTCACGTTTTCGCTCACTGCGACACCACATCCGGTCCCGTAGTCGAAAGCGCACGGGCGGCCCTGAAATCTGGCCAGATTGCGCCGGTGCTGAAGTGGATTAAGCCTGAATACGAACCCGAACTGAAGGCGGCATTCGAGAGAACGCTCAAGGTACGCGGGAAGGACGCCGAAGCCCAGGAATTCGCGGATACGTACTTCCTCGAAACCGTAGTGCGCCTGCACCGCCTTGGCGAGAACGCCGGCTTTACGGGGTTGAAGAACGAACCGCCCGAGCCCATCATTCAGATGGCAGAGAACGCCATCAGCGAACAGTCGGCGGACAAGCTCTCGGCCGCACTCGCCCGCCACATGGACAAGGAACTGCGCCGTCGCTTCAACGCGGTAATCGCCAAAAAAGCGCATGCCGACGACAGCCCGGCCGCCGGACGCGAGTACGTAGCCGCCTACGTCGAATTCATGCACTTTCTCGAAGAGTTGCATCGCCCACTGGAGGCCGACGCGCAGAAAGCCTCATTGACGGCAGAGCATCAGCACAAATAAAAGGGTGCTGTGGCTGGAAACAATGCTCTCGGCGCCTCGTATGCGGTTGCGCTTCGTCGTGAACTCGCCGAACGCAACCGCCACTACGCCGAGACGCTGCGTCTTCCGCACTCCCTCACCTACGGCGAAGACCCGGTAGTCGTTTACGAGCCCTTCGCGGAAGTGACACGCCACGGCAACTTCCTCGATGCGAGCTACTCGGAAATAGTCAGGACTCCCGGGTGGGCACAGCGCCTGCGCAAAGTACACACCAGCGGCCGTCGCTCGCTGCCGCGCAATGATCGCGGCTTCTGGTGTGAGCTTGACTCGTCCAATAGTTCAGACGCGCTGCTCATGAACATCTTCTGCCACCCCGAAGTCCGCGCACGTTCATGGGCGCTGTCGCTGCTTGATGTAGAGCCGGGGAACACTCCCGAGTTCGGCGTAAAGGCGCGAGTGCCGCTCGCCTCTGGACGGTTCGACCGCACTGAAATCGACATGCGTTTCGGCCCGTTACTCGCAGAAGCGAAACTTACGGAAGCCGATTTCCAGTCGAAACAAAAATCGGTCGTCCACGCCTATCGCGACTTCGAGGAAGTCTTCCACGCGCGCAATCTTCCGCAAACGAAAACGCGCTATCTCGGATATCAACTCATCCGGAACGTCCTCGCCGCGCACGCCTCGGAATCGTCCTTCTGCGTGTTCATCGACGCGCGCCGCCCTGACCTGCTCGAATCATGGTTCAGCGTCATGCGTGCCGTGCGTCCGCATCATCTTCGGCTGCGCTGCAAAGTTTTGACCTGGCAGGAACTCTCCGAGGCTCTACCAGAAGACCTTCGAGAGTTCCTTGCCCTCAAATACGGAGTCGTTCCGCGCTAAGGCAAAAGTCGAAAACCGTCACTACCGTCGAATCATCGGGTGCACCTTATACGGCTCAACGATGTGCCAGTCGCTCATCTTCGCCACGTGGATTTCGTAGTTGGTCTTCGGCAGCAGTGACGTCAGTTCGAACACCTTGTAACCGTCGCCGGTGATCTCGGAATGGCGGAACACGCCGGGTTCCGTCTCCGCCACCTCGCGGCGTCCGTTCATCTCATCCACGAAGCGCTGTGCCTCTGAGATACTCGGCCGCTCGGGACGTGCAGAAATAGTCACCGCCTCTGCTGCATACGAACGCACAAGCTTCGGCCAGTAGCGCTCCAGCAGATCGGTGGACGCAAACACATCGGCCCAGATGATCCGGCCGCCAAGGGCGACCACAACGCCAACGGCCCGGCGATCACGCAACTGCCGCATCAGCGCCGAATATGAGCGCTCGATCGGCTTGGCCACGCGGTCCACGGTCTCCTGCACTTCCCTGTTCTCCATCACCTTCGCGTACGACGAGGTCCCTGCAATAGCCGGAGCTGCGGCCTGTACGTTCTCAACCATCACGCGTTGCGACGCTCGCACATTGTCCCAGACTGCGTTCTGGTCTTTGTCCGCCATTGCCTTCGCACGAACACTCGGCTGCGCCAACTGGTTGGACAAGCCCGCAAATGTCTCCGAGGTCGCCGCCCACCGGCCCGGCTCCACGCAGAAAACGCTCAGGTCCACCGGGTCACTCTGCGGCGGTACGATTCTGTCCTTCCCCACCACGCGGTCCTGCTTGCCGCCCGTCACGACCTCTCCGGCGAGCAGCAGCAGGGGACGATCAGAGTTGTTGACCAGCACAAGACGATTCACCTGCGCGCCATCGCCGGGTGGCATCGGCGTGCGCCCGCGTCGCAGCGGGATGGCGCGTCCTGCTTCCGTCACCACTACCTCACCTGACCGCAAACCCTCGTCAAGCGTGATGAAGCGGGACGTGTCATAAACGTCCGCGGCCACCACAGGCCATATGGTCAGGCCGTTCTCCTCGATCGGAGCAAGCACCTTGTATTCCGACGTCTGCCCGGCCTCGACGGGGGCAGTCGCCAACAGCACAGCGAACGCAAACAGCAGTAGTAACCCGTTTACAATGCGTGTCCTCATACGTCCCTCCTGAGAGGAAGAACGTCTGCGGATTCTCTTCTTGCAGCGAAATTGATACGATTCGTCCGAAATGGCCGGCACAGGCGAAACCGGGGCTGCCGTCACCGCCAGCGCGGGAGACATGCCGGTTTCGCGCGTGCTGAACGCCGTGCTGACCGACTGTTGGCAGAAAAGCGAGGCCGAACGCTTCGGACTATCACAGCAGGCGTTCTCCAGTACCCTGCTCGAGGTTGGCGCGAAGTACTTACCGTCCGGCGCGTCGGACGCTGAACAGGCCCGTTTCTACTCTGGACTCCACCTCCGCGAACTGGCGCTGGCTCGTGCATGTGCCGCCGGCATCGACTCCGCGTGGGACCACTTTCTTTGCGAGTACCGCGCCAGGCTCTACGAATTCGCTCACACCGTCACCCGCGAAGAAAGCTCCGCGCGCGAGCTTGCCGACTCCATCTACGCCGAGCTCTACGGCCTGAGCGAACGGGACGGCAAACGAACCTCCAAGCTCGCCTACTACACCGGCCGCGGCTCACTGGAAGGCTGGTTGCGCACAGTGCTCGCACAGGAGCACGTAAATCGGTATCGCCGGACAAAGCAGAACGTATCGCTTGAGGAGCAGGTCGAGGCGGGCACACAGTTCCAGGCGGAACAACCCGCCCCCGTACAACCACTTGCTCCACAAATCGAGGCGGCCACGGACGAAGCCCTCGCTGCGTTAAGCTCGGAAGAGCGGTACCTGCTCGCCTCGTACTACCTCGACGGACGCACGCTCGCCGAGATAGCGCGCAGCCTCGGCGTACATGAATCTACAATCAGCCGTAAGCTCGACAAGCTCACGCGCACGCTTCGGGCCCGAATCCTAAAGAACCTGCGGCGTGCAGGAATGTCGCAGCGCCAGGCCGAAGAGGCGCTCGACTTCGATGTTCGCGACTTGCGGCTGGACATCCGCGCTCGCCTAGCGCAAGAAACTCGAGGTCAACCGTTCTCTACAGGGAGGGAGAACACGGCGGGACAATAACGGCAACCAAAGATGAATGAGCTTCCACAATTCGTTCGCAATCGGTTGAAGGCGCAGCAGGGCGCCGCCGAGCACCCTGATGCTGACATGCTGAACGCCTTCGCCGAACACGTCCTCACCGGACGCGAACGCGAACGTGTGCTCGCCCATCTGTCCGTTTGCGCCGAGTGCCGCGAAATCGTCGCCCTCGTCTCGCCCGAACCGCAACTTACACAACCGGCTGCGAAACCCGCTCGCGCTTGGCTCAGTTTCCCCGTGCTGAAGTGGGGCGTCATCGCGGCAAGCATCATCGTAGTGGCTGCCGCCGTCATGCTGCGCGACCGCCGCCAGGAAGTACTACCCGCTGAACTCCAGGTCCACACGCGTCCGGCACCGTCTCCTGCGAACGGTGGCGCGCAGTCTGGGACTTCCCCCGAAACGTCGAAAGAGGAGTCTCGGGCGACTGACGACTCGACAACGTCGGAGTCAATCGCCAAAGAGGAAGCTCGGGCTGACCAGTCGCGAACGCCGGACTCCGACTCCCGTTCTCGCATCGCCAAGGCTTCCGCTGAGGATAAACAGGAGACCGCGAATCCCCTTGGTGGCGAAGTCAGGCCGATGCCGCCCGTTGTCGCACAGCAGCGAAGCACCGAACGGCCCACGGCTTTTTCCGCAGGCGCACAACAGCAGAAGGTGCAATCGAGCCCGGGGAACGTTGAAGGAATCGCAGCCGCTGCTCCCGCTCCGCCGCCCGGTGACTTCGACCGCAGCCAGCTACGTGCATCGCAGCAACGAGAGATCCCAACTCAAGCAGCGCCACCCGCGCAGAGCTTGAACACCGTAGAGGAACCGGACGAGCGGGCCGCTTTGCGCCGCAAGATGATAGACCAAGCCGGCTATGGCAATGTTGCCATCCCAGACCGAGCGCAGGCTCACGATCTGGCTAAGTCGCAAAAAAGTGACCGGCATGCCGTCAGCGAAACAGTAGAGGTAACCGCCGCCGCGCCAGCGCTGGCCGCCGGATTCGTCACACCTGCCCCTGCGCGCTTCCGTGTCGAAGAAGGCAAATTGCTGCGTCTGTCTGAGGCAGATGGCGCGTGGCAACCTGTTGCGCTTCCCCCGGCTTTCATCACATCATTCGCCACGCGCGGCACTGCCGTGTGGGCCGCGGGCCGCTCCGGAATATTGTTCCGTTCGCACAATGCGGGCAGAACGTGGACGCGCGTCCCGGTGGTCATCAACGGCAAGCCACTCGAGTCGGACATCATGCACGTAGAGATTGATGAACTCGGGGGCGTCTCCCTCTTCGATGCCGAAGGAAACGTCTGGCATTCCTACGGCGGCCGCGACTGGCGGCACGTTCCCTCAAAGTAAAAAGCCACAGACCGGCCGGCCTGTGGCTCAGAGTCATTTCAAATTGTCGTCCTGAGGTGCGTTTCCGTGCCGCGCCCAACGGTGTGGGCTGCCATGCCTGTGTGGCCACCAGTCCTCGATTGGCGATGATGCCGGTCAAAGACCGGCATCCACACTGCAAACTACGCGCCCGCGGCCTTCGTTTTCTCTGCGAGCAGGGCGTTCACCTTGCGCATCACTTCGAACGCGTCGGCTACGTAAACCACATCGGCCTTACCGCGTGCCCAGCCGCAATTCGCATCCAGGTTGATGGCCCGGCGTTCGTTGATGAAGCGCCATCCCACCACGTGCGGTTCTTCTCCGTGGCAACAGGTTGAAAGTCCCTTCGCGTGGCGCGGCGTCGAACCCGTTTGGCCGACCTGGTTCAGGTGGCTCATGAACTGAAGCACCGCCTGCCCGTCACCGCTCTGGTCTACCAACGACTTGCTGCTGCCCAGCGACGCGCCCGACGTGCGCAGGAACCCGAGGATCAGTTCCTCGGCTTCGCTCGCGTGGATTTGGCCGTCCGGCTGCTTCTTCGTCCAACCGGCACCAGCAACGAACAACAGCTTGGCGTCCGGACGAATCGTTTGTTCGCCGACCTGCGGGGCGCGCACGCCCGTCACCTGTGTTCTTGAATTCGGCGACTGCACCGCGACATTCTCGACCGCGGCCGTGCCCGTTGCGCCGCTGTACGCCTCCGCCGCACCCGACTCCACCACCAGGAACCACGGACGCGCCGCGCGTGACAGGACGGCTTCCATGCGCTGGCGGTAGAACCAGCGCGTCACCTGCACATCGCCATTCACCGCGATGGCAGTAACGTGCGTCTCTGCCTTGCCTCCAACGCGGTGTGCCACACCCGGGATGAAGCGCGACGTACGCGAGTTTGCCGGGGCGATGACAATCGTCGGCTGAGCGGATTTCACGATGGCTTCCGCCGCTGCGGCATCTGTCGCGTAGCGAGCCTGCGCGAACTCCGCGCCGGAAGCTCCCAGGAACTTCACCGCTCCACATGTCGCGATGGCATTGGCCGCCTGCTGAACGTCGCCACCGATCAGGCCAACCGTCAACGTGCCGCCCGTCTCGGCAGCAACCTTCTTTGCGGCGCCGAGCGCCTCGAATGCCGACTTCGCCAGTGCCCCATCGGCTTCTACGCATGCGAGAAAGAGAATCAATTCCATCGCTAGTCCCTCGTCACCCACTCGACGATCTCGCGCGCGATCTCGTCGGCCGGCATGTCCTTCACTACTCGCGTCTCACGCTGCTGCTTCGGCAACTGCACGCTCGCGTAGCTGATTCCTTCCGCGCCCACCTTGGCAGCCTTCGCGCGCTGAAGCGCGGGCATGATGGCGCGCATGTTCGCCATGCCCACCTGGGGATTGTTGCGCGGCTCCGGCAGCGACCCAGTCGCCCAGCCGAGCAGTGCGGGCGTTCCTGTGCATGTGGAAACCTGGTGCTTGCCACCTTCGATACGCTCGAGGACCTCGAACGAACCGTTTGCGTCCACCTTGATGCCGTCCACGCCCTGGAACTGTTCGGTGATGCCCAGCAGCTCGCCGACAATCTGCATCGTCACGCCTGCGCCGCGCGTCGCCGATTCCCAGCCGCCGAACACCAGCAGCTTCGACACGTCCAGCCCCGGGATCGACTTGATCGCTTCGGCCAGAACTGTCGCAGTCTCATGCGCATCCGCGAACCCGCCGCAGTTGCCGTCAATCGCAACCAGCTCAAACGGGACCTTCTGCGCGATGGTCATCATCACCTGTTGCAGCTTCGCTTTTGGCCCCACGCTTACCAGGTACACTTTGCTGCCCGCGACCTTCGAAGCCAGGTTCGCCGCCTCATACAACGCGTGTCCCGCCCACGGGTCCAGTACGGCGGGCAGCATCATCTCGTTCTTCAACGAAGGTCCCGTGGGACCTGTGACCGGCTCCAGCGTCTGGAGCGGGTCCGGCACGATGCTGCCGCACACAACGATTTGGTAGCTCAATCGAACACCTCGTTTTGGCCGCTGACGAACGCCTGACTACGCTCGTTCCTGTTCAGCGTTCATCAGCGGCTCGACGTTTTAGTTTTCCGACGAATGCAAGCCGCCCACGCCTGCCTTGAACACCAGGTTCGTGCGGCCGCTTCCGTCCTTCAATTCCTGCGTGCAGTTCCACATGCAGGCACCGCAGTGCACGCACTTCTCTCGATCGAACGCCGGCAGCCCGCCTTCGGAGGCATGAATCGCTTCGCCCGAGCAGACCTCTATGCAAACGCGCGAGCTGCATGTTTCGCAAAGCGCGCGGTCGAGGAACTGCACGTGGTCGGCGTAACCTGCCGCAGCCTGCACTTTGCCGCCCATCAACAGCGCGTCCTGGTGCGTCACGAGCAACTGGCCGTCATACGGAATCTCCGGCCAGCCGACGCGCGTCATCAGCGCGTCCCGCAACGACTTGCCTTGCAGCGCGCACTCGCGCTTGATCTGCTCGATCTCGGCAGCCGGTATCCTGCCCTTGAAATAGTCTTCGGCCCGGCGTACGCGTTTTTGCGGAGCCAACGGCTTGCCGCACATGCTGATTCGTCCGCCCGTCAGCCCGGCCATTCCCATTCCGATGAAACCGCTGATCACGCCCCGCTGGAAACCATCGCGGGCCTTTTCGGCAACCCGAGCTTCCTTTTCCACCCAGCTTGCGCGACGCCGCGCAACATACGCCGCATCAAGGTTTTCTTTCGTGAATGGCTTGCCGGCTTTAAGCAACTCGATAATGCCTTCGGCCAGCTGCACGCCCGTCATCCAGGCTTCGTCCACGCCACTGCCGGTGAGGACGTTCGTCGAACCGCTGCCTTCACCGATGCGGGCATAGCCATCTCCGCAAAGGTACGGTTCACCTTGCTTGCCGCTTTCGAGGAGCGACTTCGCCCCCCAGGAGCGCAGCGTACCGCCTTCCAGATACCGCCAGAAGTACGGGTGCAGCATGTAATGCTGAAGATAGCGATACGCCGTGCGTACCGGACTCTCGAACCAGCTCGGCACGAAGATGCCGATGGTTGCGATGTTGTCCGGCATCACGTACATGAAGCCGAATATCTCCGGCTCGGGATAGCCGATGCTGTGGAATACAGTCCCCGGCTCTAGGCCCGTGCCCTCCCGGAGTTGCACCACGGCCTTCATGCCCACAGCCCACTCGTGTTTCGTGTGGCCCTCGGGCATCCCGATCTGTTCGTCAATCTGCCTTCCCACCGAACCAACCGGACCATCGCCAACAACGGTCAGCACCGCACGGATATCCATGCCCGGCATGTAACCGGCTTCAGGAGTTCCCTGCTTGTCCACGCCCTGGTCCAGCAGTCGGAGGCCGACGACCTTCTTATCTTCAATCAGAGCTTCGTTGGCGGGCGTAGCAGGCCATATCTGCACAGCGCCAGACGCCATCAGTTGCGAGCCGACCCACTGGTTGAACTGTCCGAGCGACATAACCAGTCCGCCGCTCTTATGCAGAAAACTCGGCGTATAAGGCAGCTCAATCGCTTCGTGCTCATACTTGAAGAGCTTCGGCAGTGTCTTGATGACCTTGTCCGCCAGCCTCATCGCTGCGGGACGCCGGCTTGCGCCGACCGGATCGAGCAGGTAAAGCACCTTTTCGGTCTTCACCCCGGTCGCCATTGGGATCTGCGCGGGATCAAGATCGGGGAAGGTGGCGCGGATGCCGCGCGCCTTCGTGACCACGCCGCTCACGCCAAACCCGATGTCGTCCGCCCGTTCGTAGCAGATCACCTGCGGAGGCATACCCGGCATGACCTTGCTTTCAACCGCCGGAGTGCCATCCTCGTTGGTCAGCGCGCGCGAAAGCGTGCTGAGGAAGCCGCCCATGGCGGGCCCGAAGCCCACACATGCGATATCGACTTCCATTGCCTGGCGTTCGACTGACAACTGCTGTTGTTCTGAATCAGCCATGAGGTCTCGCTCATCGGACGACAGTGACCGGTCGCGGTGTAGAGACGTAGCGTGCTACGTCTCCACCTGTAACCTGTCTCCCGCCCCCTGTTACTGTCTCGGATAGTCCAGCGCTTCGGGAATCATCACCTTCGAGAGCGCTTCTGCCGCGCGGTCCTTCGCCAACTGCGATCCGGTGAGGCACGTGTCGATCTTCATGCGCATCTGCATGAATGCGCTCACGCCCTCGCAAGTCGCGCACGGACCGGCCTTTGCCGCGTGCGTACCGTCCGCGTTGATCACGTCGGTGGCGGCGCTGCAAATCCCAGGGATGAGTCCTTCGAGCGAGTCGAGGTCATCCGCGGCGAAGCAGCCCTTGAAATCCTCGTTGTCCCACGCCGGATGCGGCCGGTAGCCATAGATAAGCTCGGCACAGATGCGGGAGACTTCGCCAGCGGCTCGCGCAACCTGAATGTGGCAAAGGTCATTGAAGAACTGCGTTGCGCCTTCAAGGCCTTCGGCCACCGTCGGGTTCTCCGCACCCTTTTCCTCGAGTTCAATCGCGTCGAGAATCTGGAGCCGCGACGCAAGCAGCCAGCACAACGCGTCGGCCAGCGGGAACGTTACGCCCTGTCGCGCTGAGTGATACAGCGGCTTGCCATCGGGGTCCTTCGCCGTCTGGAGGTGGTTGTAGGTCCACAGCCACATGCGCATCGCCGTCGCCAGTGCGCAGGCGCCCGTGCCCGGACGCTTGCTGGCAATCTCGCGCATCTCGTTGATCCAGGTCTTGAACTGCGCGAGGAACACCTCGTTCGTCATCGTGACGGTAAGATTGCGGCGCTGCACCGCTTCAGGACCTTCGTAGGTAGCCTCGAGTTGCGCGTCCATCCACTTGTGGCCGAGGAAGCCCGGGCAGTCCTCGGTAATTCCGTAGCCACCCATCAGGCTCACGGCCTCGCGCAGCATGTTCACGCCGTTACCGGTGTTCCATAGCTTTGCCGCCGGACACAGCACGCCGGCAACGGAATCCAGCAGCGTGTACTGCACCAGCCTGTCGTTCTTCAGCGCTTCGTACTCGGCAGCATCGCGCTGCGACTCGGGCAGGCTCTCCAGTTCCAGGAACCGCAGGGCTCTCTTGTTGATCTCGCGGAAAGCCTTCATCGTGGCCTTGCCGCCGGAAACGCCCTGCTCCTTCAGAATCTCGTCTTTTTCCTTCTCCAGCGGATCGACGACGTCAAACATGCGTGCCGAAGCGAAACCGAGTGACGCCGCTGCTTCGCCGAACGCCCACACGCTTGCCAGTCGATGCAACACGTCCTGCCGCTGCTGAAGACCGAGTTCATAGCGCAGCGTGCCCGGCTGTGTCTGCTCGGCGCCACGGAAGCGTCCGCGCTGGTACCGGATGATCGGCTCGACCGCGCTGAGCAGCTTGGCGGCCGTCATGATCGCAACCGTCACGCGCGTCCGCTTGAAGACGGCTTCGATCACTTCGCTGTGGTCGTACTTCGGAACGATCACGCCGTCCTTCACTTCGTATCCGCCAACGATGCGGCTCGCGGGAACCTTCAGATTAAAGATGGGATCGTTCGTTGACGAAAGCTGGTGAACCATCTTCCGGGTCGGCGTGCCTGCGTCGAATGTTCCCGGATCGCCTTCTTCAAGAATGACGATGCAGCTTCCCTTGATGCGGGGATCGTCGCTATCGACGGCGGCGGTCACGAAGTTCGCGAACCCCATGTTCGTGATGAACCGCCCGCGCTTCTCGACGTGTAGAACAGGCTCCTCGCCCTCTTTCCACTCCGCGATCCGTACCTTGCCTGCGAGCATGCCCGTATCCACGCCGACATAGGGGATCGGCTCGGTCAGGCAGAACGCGCCGCGCCAGGGCTTGCGGTCCTCTCCGGGCTGCGCCGGGGCGCACAGGCTCATGTAGTGGTCGCGCTGCTCCTTCGTCCCGCGCTCGTGGATTGGCGAGAGCGCAAGGCATCCGGCAAGCGAGCCCGTAGCCGCGCCTGCATCCACCCACGCCAGTTCGAATGCGACGAGCGAGAGCGCCAGGTTCTTCGGGCCGGCGATGAATCCGCCCTGCTCGGGGTCCATGAAGACGGCCGAAATGCCCGAGTTGTCATAGTGCTGGAGCAGTTCGTTCTTTTCGGGAGTCCAGTCGTGCGAGTTGCGCGCTCCGTTCGCCACCAGTCGCGCCACCGGCCCGCGCGCCACTTCGCGCACGGACTGCACGAGCATCTGGAGATCGTAACGATCGGCGAAGCGCCACATGATGGCCCGGATATCGTCGCCCGGAAGCGTTCGCAACATTTCCGTCTTTGCCTTTGCTACAGCGGTTGCCATGGACACAGGTCCTTTCCTCGCTCAACGGCGTTTGGAACCCCGAACGCGCAGAATGCGCCGGGAGACTGCCTGGGTTCGTCTGAACACGCAGGACCACACAAGGGCTCACCCCTCGTGCATCACCTTCCCCGATTTCAGACGTTATAACGGCGAATGCCAATAAGCGTAAATTCCGTCAACCGCTGTGCCAGTGACGCGTATCACAGGGCTGATGGTCGCTGTCAGCCGCGCAGCCGGAGGTTGGATGGAGGATAGAATCGCCGATGTCGTCAACAATCGTGGGACTCGCGTCGGATTCGGCGTAAAGTGCTGGCAAATAGAGATGGCTCGAAAATGCCGCTCATCAGGGAAGAACTGCAATCTGACGATGTTATGGAGCGTTTGACGCAACACAGCACAGCGCAGTTTCGCGTGTGGGTCGCAGTCGTATTCGTCGCATTCATAATCGCTGGAACATTCGCAAGCGTATTGGCGCAAGGATTCACTGCGCTGTTGGCGGCGTGCTTGACGTTAGTCACCTTGGCCGTTGCAGTTGCCAGATTACGGAGAGAACAAAGGCTGCTGCACAACTGCAAAACGGCTGTCGCAACTGTATCGGGCTGGAAGTGAACGAAAGACCCGGAGGGCGGCGACTACTACGAGGTCAAATATCGCTTTCTAGCAGCAGATGGCAACGTCTACATTGGATCGTCTGGTGCTTGTCGCCGAGAACTTCCACATGAGGGCAAAACCATTCCGGTGCTGTATCGCGCAGAGAATCCGAACGAAAACCTGGCCTTATCGGCGTTCTGGTTCTATGCCTTTACGTACACGGGGACGGAATAGTCTCACGGTGTTGTGATAGGCGTTCTATTGCGAATACTGCCGCAAGTTGTCGTCGTCTGTTCATTTCGACTCGCGCAAGCGCCTCTGTCGATTCCAGTAATCACCGAAACCTACGAATACTCCCATCAATACCGCCCAGACAAGGCCGAAGGCAACGTATCCCCGCTGCTCAACTGGGCCAACGAGCACTGCTTGCGACGGTGCTAAAGGAAAGTAGTATACCGTCGCAGTCCCACCTACTTGCATGTCTGCGTGATTGGGGCCGTACCCGGTTCCAGAGTAAACTTTTCCATTTACCGAGTACTCGTACGACAGGTAATTGTGATTGCTAGGGTCGGCAGCGTGTGTGATAACACCGTCTGTGGTACGGGAAGACAAAAGCATCAGTATCGACGCCCTCGACGGTGGATTGAACATGGCAGCGAGGAGAAAGACCACGGAAAAAATGCATACGAAGCGCACAATCTCGTGCCGTTCTGTCGGGTATCGGAAGGCTTCGGGCATGTGAAGATTCTCTTATCAAACCACCAAACAAGAAAAGACCTGACAAACGGACTACCTGCCACCGTTTCGATCGATAACAGGGTTCCATCCCATCCAGTATCCCCGTCTCAGTCTTTTACCGCCCTTTCAATTGCCTGCCGTAGAGCGCAGCCCTGAAAAGGCTGGTGTCGGCGGTTTCCCTGGAGCGCGACTTCCTCGGTGTACGCAACTTCCTAGTGCGCCAACATTCTCACTCATTCCTCTTTCACCCGACCACCACGTACATTGAGCATCGAAACGAGCGAGTCCGCGCCGTTCATGTCATTCTAAGAAGTGCCCGGATGGCCATTGAAGACAGAATCTCCGGTGCGAGTCCGGAGACGTAGATCCCGGCCATTGGCCACATCCTCAAAGGAGGCCGATTCCCAGCGAATGCAGGTTGAAGCGCAACCATCTCGCATCCAGTTGGCGTTTCGCGCTTTGCGCCACCAAAGTTTCCGTTTGTTCGTTTACGGACAACTCATCTCGCTCATCGGCACCTGGATGCAGAACGTTGCCCAGGCATGGTTGGTTTACAGGTTAACCGGATCGTCGCTTCTGCTCGGCTCGATCGGGTTCGCGCAACAGGTGCCGCTGTTTGTGCTCGCGCCTTGGGCCGGGATCGTGGCCGATCGCTACAGCCGCCACAAGATCGTCATCGCCACGCAGGTAAGTTCGATGGTGCTGGCTGCCATCCTCGCCGTCCTTACGCTCACGGGAACCGTGCAACTCTGGCACATCTTCGTGCTCGGCGCGTTGCTCGGAGTGGTAAACGCCTTCGACGTGCCCGCACGCCAATCGTTCCTGGTCGAGATGGTTGGCCGCGACGACCTGATGAACGCCATCGCGCTGAACTCGTCCATGTTCAACGGCGCTCGGGTTATCGGACCGGCAATCGCCGGCGTGCTGGTCGCCACCATCGGCGAGGGCTGGTGCTTCCTCGTGAACGCCGTCAGCTACGTCGCCGTGCTGATCGGTCTGTTTCGCATGGACGTCCACTCTCCGCATCGGCCAAGCATTGAGTCTCCGATTGACCACCTTGTCGAAGGCTTCAGCTTCGTCGCCCGGACAGCGCCCATTCGCGCGCTCATTCTCCTGCTGAGTATCGCCGCTCTGGTGGCAATGCCCTACGCGGTGCTGCTGCCCATTTTTGCCGACCGCATACTCCACGGAGGCCCGCGCGGCTACGGAATCCTGCTTACGGCTACCGGCATCGGCGCGCTGCTCGGAGCGCTTACGCTCGCATTCCGCTCGGGGTTAAAGGGACTCGGACGCTGGATCGCCCTCTGCTCCGGGACGTTCGGCATCGCACTCGCCATCTTTGCCTTCTCACGTTCGTTCGTGCTGTCGGCCGCGTTGCTCGTCCCGATCGGCTTCACCATGATGTTGCAGATGTCGGCCTCGAACACGCTCATTCAGGCAATGGTCCCCGACCGCCTGCGAGGACGCGTGATGGGCGTGTATTCCATGATGTTCCTTGGGATGGCGCCCTTTGGGGCGCTCTTGAGTGGATGGGCGGCCGAGCGTTTGGGACCTCAGCTTGCCGTCGCCATCGGTGGCGCCGCATGCATACTCGCCGCCGCAGTATTTGGCACCCGTTTGCCGAGGCTGCGCGTTGAAGCGCGTCAACTCATCTTGGCGCAGCAACTGGCTGCCGGAACTCCTGCGGACGTGCAGGCTATTGCCGGCGGTTCGTCCGGTTCGGCTTCCGACGACACAGTGGTTCGCAATTGATTGGGAAGACGAGGTGCGCAGAGGCTTGCCTCCGCGCACCCTACAGATCTAGGTTTCCAGAGGTGCTGTCGGCAGGCTCTGACCCGTAATGCTTGTGATCCAGTTGTAAACCGCCTGCGTATCCACGCGGTAACCGAATCCCACTCCGGCGCAATTGGAATTCAGCACGAACGAGTTAACCGCAACCACGATATTCGTGTTGTCCCACAGAATCGGCCCGCCGGAATCGCCGAAGCAGGTTCCGCCACGTCCCTGACCGACGTTTGTGCTGACCTGTATGTTGAATCCTGCGGTGAGCGGATTGCGCACGTTGATGATGAATCCGGTCGCCATCAGGCGCTCGCGGAACGATAGCTGTGCCGGACGAATGTCGCTGACGCCGTAGCCGGTGAATGTGACGGTCGGGCCAGGTCCGCGCCGCTGGTTCGTCGCGAGATAGTCGAGAGAACCGGGCTCTGCCAGCACTGCGAATTGCGTGGTGAACGTAACTGGCTCACTCAGGATGACAAGCCCAACGTCCTGAGTTTCCGGGAATCCCGCGAAGTCGTTGAACCCGCGGTTGTAGAGTTGCGTGGACTCGACGCACAACGGATCGCCCGCAATGCATGCGTCGGGATACCCGGTGCGCGGATCCGGAGCACCGGTCACCGTGTTGAACTGGCTGCCGACGTCCTGGTGAAACCAGATACGGGCACTTGTTGCGCCAGCCGTGCAGTGTCCGGCAGTAAGGAACACGGTGGGTGACAGTAGGGCTCCCGAGCAGCGCCCCATGAACTCGCCTTCCGCATCGTAGAACGCCACAAGCCCCACGTACGTGTGAACAAAGTCCTCCTCGAAATTGCCTGTGATGGCGTCCGCCGGCGGTGGCGCAATCATTGCCAGCGTCAGCACAAAGGCGGTGACGGCCGCAAACGTTCGATTACCGCGTTTTCTATTGTTCATCTTCTTGGCCTCAAGGGGATTTACGCGCACATCTTCGGTTGCATGCCGCCGCTGATGGGTTGCTGTACTTAGGGTGATTCAGTCCGCTTTTCTGACGAGAGGGGGGAACTTACGTGTACACACGCCGCAGTGGAGATGAATGGACGCGCACGAAGGTGTGTCTTCGAACAGTGCTGGTCTGCAAGATGGTGGGGGTTGGCTAGCAAGGATACGTCGCGGCCACCGAAGCACCGAGTGTCGAATGCGGGTGCATCACGCGGCCCGCCGCGCGCCCCGGCCCCCCTCCTTCTGTATGGTGCCCCAAGCTCCGCGGCGCTTGCGTCTCCAGTCGAGGAAGAGTTCGGTTGCGGCGGCCAGTGCCGCGAGCGCGAGCGTGATGTGCAGGAAGCCGCCCATCCGGTAACCGTAGGCCATGCCGATAATCCACAGGATTATCTCGACCACACACAAGGCCCAGAGCACCGTGAGATATTTGCGCATCACCAATGTGGTGCCAGGCGGACGAGAATGGTTGTAAGTAGACGACGGCAGGGACTCCAACAATCACGCTACCCTTCCAGAACCGTTGCTGGGCCGAACGTCTTGTCACCTGCCAGAAAAGCTGCTACTCGTAGCAGGACGACCTCGAGACGCCGGAGGCCGCGTGAATACGCATTATCCCTTTCGAGTCTTATTACCGATTGCACAGACTGTTCTGGCGGCAGTGTTCGGCGGGATTGGGCTGTGGCAGCGCGCCACAATCCTCAGCAAGCCGCTCTGGGGTAACCAGACTCTGTGGGACAGCACGGCACGGTTTCATGTCTGGCCATGGCCATACAAGTTTGCCGCGGTTGCAAATCTCCCTGCTTTGCTCGTGGGCGGCGTGCTTATCTGGCCGCTCGACGACCTTATGCGACCCCTGCCGGAGTGGGTACAAGCGTCGCCATTGCTCATCCCAACCGCAGTCTTGTGGTATCTGGTCGGGAGAAGGCTGGAGAAGAGAATTCCGCCGGG
>Ga0196976_1000604_pt1 | contig 21832 bp, 18 predicted proteins | sample S3v_513CmetaG_FD_148644 | JGI IMG/M metagenome (GOLD analysis project Ga0196976, IMG submission 148644) | Soil microbial communities from Anza Borrego desert, Southern California, United States - S3+v_5-13C | ecosystem: Environmental > Terrestrial > Soil > Desert | place: USA: California...
CTTCAGGTCGGGGATGAAGTAGGGGTTCGGCAGGAACCGGACGTCGAGCACCAGGTCCGCGTGCGTCGGGACCCCGAAGCGGAAGCCGAACGAGACCACCGTCAGCCCGAGCTTCGTCTCGCCCGCGACCGCGCGGCGGGTGACGAGGCGCTTCAGCTCGTGGACGTTGAGGGTCGTGGTGTCGATGACCTCGTCGGCCAGGGCCTTCAGGTCGGCGAGCGCCCGGCGCTCGGCGGCGATGCCGTCGGCGACCGTCCCCTCGCCCGCCATCGGGTGCCGCCGGCGCGTCTCCGAGTACCGGCGGATGAGGACCTCGTCCGAGCAGTCGACGAACAGCACCTCGACCTCGGCGCCCTTGTCCCGGAGCTCCTGGATGACGCGCGGCGCCTCCGAGAGGAACCGCCCCTCGCGCGCGTCCACGCCCAGGGCGATGCGCGAGACCTCGCCGGCGGTGTGGCCGGAGAGCTCGAGCAGCTTCTCGACGATGATGATGGGGAGGTTGTCGACGCAGTAGTAGCCGACGTCCTCGAGCGCCCGCAGCACCGTGGACTTCCCCGCGCCGGACAGGCCGGTGAGGATGAGCATCTGGATGCCCTGGCGACGCTCGCTGCGCTCGTCCTGCTCGCTCATTCGACGTCCAGCTCCCCGATGCGGCGGCCCGGCGCCACCGCGATGGCGCGGTTCAGCTTGTCCTGGAACTCCCGGGCCGAGTGATGACCCTGGAGCTTGAGGAGGTGGTTGCGGGCGGCCACCTCCACGATGGTGGTCATGTTGCGGCCCGGGCGCACCGGGACGATGAGCATCGGGATCTCCACGTCGAGGATCCGGAACTTCCGGTCCTCGACGCCGAGCCGATCGTACTCGACGCTGGGATCCCACTCCACGAGCTCGAGCACGATCTCGATCTTCTTCCGCTCGCGGATCGAGGCGACGCCGAAGAGGTCCTTGATGTTGATGATCCCGAGGCCCCGGATCTCCATGTGGTGCTTGATGATCTCGGAGCCCGCCCCGACGACGGAGTCGGCGGTGCGGCGCCGGACGTCCACGATGTCGTCCGCGACGAGCCGGTGGCCGCGCATGACGAGGTCGAGGGCGATCTCGCTCTTGCCGATGCCCGACTTCCCGAGCAGCAGGATGCCGACCCCGAAGACGTCGAGCAGCACGCCGTGCATCGAGGTCTGCGCGGTGAGGACGTCCTCGAGGCAGGTCTGGACCGCCTCGATGAAGGTGGACGAGAGGTGCGTCGTCCGGAGCAGCGGCACGCCCGCCTCGTCGGCGGCCGCGACGAGCGCCGGCGGGACCTCGAGGCCCTTCGTCACCACCAGGCAGGCGACGTCCTGGGCGAAGAAGTCGTGGATCACCCTCGCGGCGCGGTCGGGCGAGAGCGTGGCGAGGTAGCTCATCTCCGTGTTCCCGAAGACCTGCACGCGCTCCTTGTGCAGGTACTCGGTGAAGCCCGCGAGCACGAGCCCCGGCTTCTGGATCCGCGACGCGCTGATGCGCCGGGACAGCCCCTGCTTGCCCGCCAGCAGGGTCAGCCGGAGATCGAACTTCTTGTCGTCGAGGAGGGCCCCGACGCGGATCGCGTCCATTCGGGATCCGAGTGTAACCCGCCCAAACGCACGCCCGCCACCTCGCGCCGCGCCCCGCGGCCGCAGCGGCGCCGGTCCCCGCGCCCGTGGACGAGCCCGAGCCCGAGCCCCGGCCGCTCCCCGCGCCGTGCTCCACCCCTCCCCCATCACGACGCGTGAAGGACCGGCCCGGCACAGCGCTCGCGCAGCCCGCCTGCGCCGCGAGCGTGCCGGGCGGCGCGCCCCGCGCCGCGGCCGTCTCCCCCGACGGGTCGGTCGCCGCGGCGGAGGGCCCCGGCGCTCGCATTGACGCTATGCTGCCGGGGTCACTACATTCCCGCGCCGATGCCGCTCCAGATCCTGTACCACGGCAACTGCTTCGATGGCTGCGCCTCGGCGGCCCTGTTCGGCCGCTTCGCGCGCGAGCGGCTGGGAGCCGGCGAGGGCGCGATCCGCTACCGCCCGCTCCAGCACCAGCAGGGAGACCCCTTCCCCGCCGACGCCTTCGACGGCGAGCTGGTCGCGTGCGTGGACTTCCGCTTCTCGCCCCGGCTTCACTGGTGGTTCGATCACCACGCCAGCGCGTTCCCGACCCCCGCCGACCGCGCCGCCTTCGAGGCCGACCGCTCCGGCCAGAAGTTCTGGGATCCGGCCGCGCCCAGCAACACCGGGTTCATGGCCCGCGTGCTCGCGGAGCGGTTCGACTGGCGGGCGCCGGACCTCGCCGACCTGCTCCGCTGGGCCGACGTCATCGACGCGGCGCGCTTCGACTCGCCGCGCACCGCCGTCGAGCTCGCCGAGCCCGCCCTGAGGATCATGACGCTCCTCGAGGCGACGAAGGATGCCGCGCTGCCGGCCCGGCTCATCGAGGCGATGCAGCGGCGGCCGCTCGCGGCCATCGCCGCGGAGCCCTGGGTGACCGAGCCGCTCGCCCCCATCATCGAGAAGCACCGCGGCGCGATCGAGGTGGTGCGCGCCCACGCGCGGCTCATCGACGGCGTCGTCGAGATCGACCTGGGCGATACCGCGGTCGAGGCGGCGAACAAGTTCATCGCGTACGATCTTTTCCCGGACGCGGCGTACACTGTCGTCGTGTCGCGCGATCCGAAGCGCACGAAGGTCTCCGTCGGCTCCAACCCCTGGGCGCGGCACCGCCGCGTCCACGACATCAACACGATCTGCGAGCGGTACGGCGGCGGCGGCCACCCGGTGGTCGGCGCCGTGACGCTCCCGCCGGGCGCGCTGGCCGAGGCCCGGCGGATCGCGGCCGAGATCGTCAGCACCCTGCGCGGAGGGCCGGCATGACGCCCGGCCAGTACATCCTGGTCGTCGACGACGACGACGACTTCCGCGAAGCGCTCTCGGAGGTCCTCACCGACGCCGGCTATCCCGTGCAGATGGCCAACAACGGCGAGGTCGCGCTCGCCAAGGTCGCCGAGGAGGCCCCCGGCATCGTCCTCCTCGACCTCAAGATGCCCGTGCTCGACGGCTGGGGCGTGATGGAGCGGATGCGCGGCGACGCGAAGAGCGCCGCCGTGCCGATCCTGATCCTCTCCGCCTACGGCTTCGAGTGGGAAGCCGAGCTCCTCGGCGCCCAGGGCTACATCCCGAAGTCGGTCGGGATGGACGAGATCCTGGAGCGCGTGCGCAAGGCGGCGGGGCCGCCGCCGCTGCGGCACTGAGCCCCCCCTCATCCGCAACACCGTCGCCCTTCGACTCCTCCGCTCGCACCCCCGACCGCGCCACAGCCGCCGGAGCGCCGCAGCCCGGCCCCCGCGGAGCGGTACACCGAGGGGCGCGCAGCCTCGCTCGACGTGATCCGCGCGCGGAGCGGACCAACGCAGCGGGCGCACCTCTGTCCGAAGCCGGCCACCCGCGAGCGCAGCGAGCGGAGGTGGCCGGCAAGTTTGGTGCGCCTCGCCCAGATGCGCTGCGCACCTTCGCGCGCGTACCGAGATCCCCGCCGCGCGCCCGAGGTAGCGAAGCGGGGGCCGGGCGGAGGCGCGGAGGCGGCGTACGGCCGCTCATCTCGCGGGCGCGGGCGCGGGCTCGGGCTCGTTCACGGGGAGGCCTGCGGCCTCACACCTCCAGCACCCGGAACCGCTTGTCGTCCATGTGCTTCCGGAGCAGCGGCATGGAGACGTTGAAGACCGGGATCCCCTTGGGCGTCCTGCCCTCGAGCCGCCCGTGGTGCGCGTGGCCGTGGATGACCGCCTTGGCCCCGAACGACTCGCACGGCGCGAGCAGCCGGCCCGTGCCGAGGAAGGCCTGGACCCCCGGCTCCTCGCCCTCGATCGTCGCCGCGATCGGCGCGTAGTGGAGGAGCACGACGCGCTTCTCGATGTCCAGCTGCCCCAGCGCCGCCTCGAGCTTCAGCCCCTCGTTGACCGCCTCCTGCACGAACGCCTTGATCGCCGGCTCCCCGAACGCCTGCAGCATCCCCCGCTCGAACCCCCCGCAGAACCCCTTCGCCCCCGCGACGCCCAGCCGGTGGTTGAAGACCGTGTAGTCGCCGTCGAGGACCTTCACGTTCACCTCCGTGAGGATCCGCGCGATCTCCTCCGCGTGGCCGTGCTCGAAGTCGTGGTTCCCGAGGACCGCGGCGCACGGGACCCGCAGCAGCGCGAGCTGCTCCGCGAGCACGTGCGCCTCCTCGAGCTTGCCGTGATCGGTGAGGTCGCCGGCGAGGACGAGCCCCTCGGCCTCCCCGTTCACCGCCTTCACCATCTCGCGATACCGGCCGTGCTGGTCCTGCCGGCAGTGCAGATCACCGACCGCCGCCAGCCGGAACCCCGAGCTCCCCTCCGCCATCCTCCGCCTCCCGGACCAGCCGGTCCGCCTCGTCCCAGCGGCGGCCGTCGCCCAGGCCGCGATCGAGGTCGTGCTGGTACTGCACGCGCGAGATCAGGTTCCCGCGGCAGATGTCGTGCGGCGCGCCCGGGTGCGCCCGCGGTGCGCCCGCCCGGCCGAGGAGCTCGTCCATCACCCAGTCCGGCACGAAGCCCTTCGAGCCCGGGTACGCGAACCGGAAGAGCATGAGGTGCGAGAGCAGCACCTCCCAGTACCGATCGAAGCGCGCGAGCACGCGCGCCCAGTCCAGGGTGCGGCCGCAGGCGTGCAGCAGGTGGTTCACGTCGGCGCCGTCGTAGCGCTCGCGCTCGAGCACGAAGCTCTTCGACCAGATCATCTCCTCCGGCGGCGCGAGCAGGACCGGGAGGTCGAACACCCGGCCCGGCCGCGCGTACTCGAACCAGGCGTCGTCCACCACCGCGACGCCGTTCCCCGACGAGAAGATGAGGTCCACGAACCACGGCCCGCGCCACGCCTTGCCGATCCAGACCGGATCGGTGAGCTCGGTCCGGAACCCCGCCTCCTCGAGCGCCTTGAAGGCGGCGTCGAGGTCGCGCGCGCGGAGGAACAGGTCGAGGTCCTTCGTGTCGCGGTAGATCCCCGTGTACTCGAAGAGCGCGTAGGCCCCCGCCACGAGGAACGGGACCGGCGAGCAGGCGAGCGCCCGCAGGGCGTCGGCGCGCGCGTCGAGCTCCTCCACTCCGTGGATGGGCACCGCGCCGCTCTCTCGTCCCGGGGCGATCATGGCCTCAAAGGTGGGCCGCCGGGGCGCGCCGGGGAAGCCGGGGGGACCCGCGCACCCCGTCACTCGTCCTCGTCCTCCGGCCCGTGCGGGCGGCGGCCGGCCAGGTCGGCGCGGACCACCGCGTCGTCGCCGAACCGGTCGGCGAGGGCGTCCAGCGCGGAGTGGAGGGCCCTCCGGCGCCCGGCGTCCGGCGGCTCCGCGGCCGGGGCGGGACCGGCGAAGAGCCCGAGCTGGCCGCGCTCCGCGGGCCCCGCGAAGTCCGAGACCGAGATGCCGGTGAGCCGGACGCGCCGCGCGAGCTCGACGCGGTCGAGCTGGGCGCGGGCGGCGTCGAACAGGATCCGGTCGTCGTCGGTCGGGTGTCCGAGCGTGACCCGCCGGGTGACGAGCGTGAAGTCGGCGTACTTCACCTTGAGCGTGACGACCCGGCCCCGCAGCCCCGCCGCCCGGAGCCGCCGGCCCACGCGCACGGCCTGTGCGAGGAGCTCCCGCTCGAGCGACGCCCGGTCGGAGAGGTCGTGCGCGAAGGTCTCCTCGGCGCCGACCGAGCGCTGCTCCCAGTCCGGCACCACCTCGCGCGGATCCACGCCGAGCGCGAGCGCCCGGAGGTCGCGCCCGTGCGCGCCGATCGCCGGCGCGAGCGCCGCCTCGGGGAGCCGCTGCAGATCGCCGATCGTCGCGACGCCGATCTTCCGGAGCGCCGCCTCCGTCACCTCGCCCACGCCCCAGAGCCGCGAGACCGGGAGGGGCGCCAGGAACGCCGCCACGCCGCCCGGCGGCACCTCGACGAGCCCGTCGGGCTTGCCGAGGTCACAGGCGATCTTGGCCGCGAGCTTCACCTCCGCGATGCCCGCCGACACCGCGAGCCCGCACTCGCCGCGGACCGCGCGCTTGATGGCCAGGGCGATGTCGCACCCGGGGCCGTGGAGCGCGCGGCTCCTGGTGACGTCGAGGAAGGCCTCGTCGAGCGAGAGCGGCTCGACGAGGGGCGTGTACCGCCGGTAGATGTCGAAGATGGCGGCCGAGAGCGCGCCGTACCGGTCGAAGCGCGGCGGGAGGAAGACTCCGTCCGGGCAGAGCCGCCGGGCGCGCGCCGTCGGCATCGCCGAGCGGACGCCGAACTTCCGGGCCTCGTAGCTCGCCGCGCTCACGACGCCCCGGCGTCCCGTCCCGCCCACGATGACGGGCCTCCCCCGGAGCGACGGATCGTCGAGCTGCTCCACCGACGCGAAGAACGCGTCGAGATCGAGGTGCAGGATCGTCCGGAGATCCCCAGTCGCCACGGCATCTTCCTAGCCGAACGGGCCGACGCCTGCCCCCACCGGGGCGCCTTGCGCCACTTGACCTAGGTCAAGTCGCTCGGTAAGATTCTGTTTCATGGACGGATCCTTGGCCAGGGAGCGAGTCGGTGCCCCGCGCGCGGGGATCGCCGAGCGGATCTGGGAGGCGGCCCGCGTCGAGTTCTCGAAGCGCGGCTACCACGGCGCGAGGGTCCAGGGGATCGCCCGCGGCGCCTCGTGCAACGTGGCGCTCATCTACCGTCACTGGGCCTCGAAGAAGGCCCTCTACCTGGACATCCTCCGCGCGGTCTGGCTGAACGCCGCCAACGAGATCGCCGCCGAGCTGGAGAGCGGCGCCGCGACCACGTCCGACGCGGTCGTGAGCGCGTACCTCACCGCGATGACCCGCGACCCGATGGGCGCCCAGGTGCTGGTGCGCGAGTACCTCGACGGCGCCCCGTTCCTCTCGCAGCTCACGGTCACCGACCCCTCGCTCCTCGAGCCGGTCCGGCGCGCCGCCGCCGTCATGGGCGGCTCGGCGGCGGACGGGGTCGATCCGGTGCTCGCGGTGGTCACCGTCGGCGGGCTGACCGCGCTCGTCGCGTCCGCCCACGAGGCGGTGCGGCCCTTCGTCACGGCGCCGGCAGCGCCGCCCGCCGCGTGGCGGCGACACGTGGTCGAGCTCCTGACGCAGGACCGCGCCGCGATGCAGGCCGCGGACGGCGTGCAGAAGCCGCCGCCGGTGTAGTCGGCCCTCATCGCCCTCGAGTCACGGCCGCTCGCCTTCGCAGGGCGGGCCGGCTCTCTTCCCTCAGAAGCGGACGACCGACCAGGCCTTCGGCGGCCGGCTGGCGTCTCCGCGGCGCCCTGTGGCAAGCTCTCCCGCGCCCATGTCGCGCCCGCTCTCTCGCGCGGCCGTCCTGCTCCCGCTCGCGGCCCTGGCGGCCTGCTCCCGCGTCCCGCCGACCCCGCCCTCCGGCGAGGCGGCGCAGGCGGAGACGGCCCGGTTCGTCCCGGGCGCCGGCGCGTCGCGGCTCGTCCCGGGTCCCTCGCCGCGCACCGTCCGCCCGCGCCCGCCGCCCTGCCTGCCCGCGCCGTTCGCGAGCGCGGGCGAGCTCGCCGACGAGGCGCGCCGCGCGCTCGAGCTCGGGCAGAAGCAGCGCGCGCTCGACTGCGCCGAGGAGGCCACCCGCCTCGCGCCGCGCTCCGTCACCGCGCTCGCCGTCCGCGCCGACGCCCTCTCCGCGCTCGAGCGGATCCCCGAGGCGCAGCTCGCGTACGCCCGCGCCCTCGCGATCGATGCCGACGATCCCGTGGCGCTCCTCGGCGCCGCCGACCTCTACGTCCGCCGCTTCCCCGGCGTGCGGGACGCGCTGGAGACCGGCCTCGAGTACGCCGCGCGCGGCGCCCGCGCCGCCGTCCGCGCGCCGCACCGCGATCGCAGCCTCGCCGCCGAGCTGCAGCTCGTCGCCGGCATCGCGGAGAACGACCTCGGCCGGAACCGCCGGGCCCTCGTCCACCTCGACCGCGCGATGGCCGGGCTGCCCGAGGACGCCGACGTCGCCTACGAGCGCGGCGTGGCGCTGTTCGAGCTCTGCCGGTTCGAGGACGCGCGGCGCGCGTTCGAGCGCGCCCTCGCGCTCTCGCCCGACAACCCCTGGGCGCTGCACCAGCTCGGCCTCGTCGCCGAGCAGCGCGGGGACACGGCGCGCGCCGAGCGGCTCTTCGCGCGGGCGCGCGCGCTCGATCCCAAGACGTTCGCCCCCGAGCTCCCGATCGACGACCGCGCCTTCCGCGCCCAGATCCAGCGGGCCATCGGCGAGCTCTCGCCCGAGGACCGCGCGACGCTCGCCGCCGTGCCGATCGAGGTCCGCGACCTCCCGGACCCCGCCGACCTCCTCGCCGTGGACCCGCCCCTCTCGCCCGCCATCCTCGGCCTCTTCCGCGGTCCGCCCGAGGGCGAGCCGTGCGCGGCGGGCGACGGCCCGCGGTGCCGCTCCATCGTCTTCTACCGGAAGAACCTGGTCCGCTTCGCGCACGACCGGGCCGGGCTCGAGGAGCAGATCCGGATCACGCTCCTCCACGAGCTCGGCCACCTGCGCGGCGAGGACGACGACGAGCTGCGGGATCGCGGGCTGGAGTAGCGGGCGCGCGACGGAGCGCGCCCGGGATACGGCCCGCATCGGTCGGGAGCCGCTCCACTCACGTCGCGGGCTCGTCAGCCGTCGAGCGACCTCATGGAGGCCTCCGGATAGCGTGCTCCCGCGGCCGCGCCCTTCGGCGCGATCGCGTCGAGCCGGGCGAGCTCTCCGGCGTCCAGGCGCATCGACGACGCCGCCGCGTTCTCCTCGAGCCGCGCCCGCTTCGTCGTGCCGGGGATCGGGACGACGTCCGGACCGCGCGAGAGGAGCCAGGCCAGCGCGAGCTGCGACGGCGTGGCGCCCCGCTCGCGCGCGAGCTGCTCGATACCGGCGACGAGCTCGAGGTTCCTCCGGAGGTTCTCGCCCTGGAACCTCGGGCTGTTCCGGCGCCAGTCGTCCGGGGCGAGGTCGTCCGGCGTCCGGAAGCGGCCGGAGAGGAAGCCGCGGCCGAGCGGGCTGTACGCGACGAAGCCGATCCCCAGCTCGCGAAGGGTGGGGAGGATCACGTCTTCGGGGTCGCGCGACCACAACGAGTACTCCGTCTGGAGGGCGGTGATCGGATGCACCGCGTGCGCGCGCCGGATGGTCGCGGGCGCCGCCTCCGAGAGCCCCAGGGAACGGACCTTGCCGGCGCGCACGAGCTCCGCCATCGCGCCGACGGTGTCCTCGATGGGCACGGAGCGATCGACCCGGTGCTGGTAGTAGAGGTCGACGTGGTCGATCGCGAGCCGCCGTAGCGACGCCTCGCACGCGCTGCGGACGTACTCGGGTCTGCCGTTCACGCCGACGTACGTGCCGTCGGCGCGGCGCTCGTTGCCGAACTTCGTCGCGACGATCGCGCGGTCGCGCCGGTCCCGGATCGCGCGGCCGACGAGCTCCTCGTTCCGGAACGGCCCGTACATGTCGGCGGTGTCGAGGAAGGTGACGCCGAGCTCGAGCGCGCGGTGGATGGTCGCGATCGACTCCGCCTCCTCGGCGGCGCCGTAGAACTCGCTCATCCCCATGCACCCCAGGCCGAGCGCCGAGACCACGAGGCCCTGGCTACCGAGCTTCCGCTGCTCCATGTCATCGCCCTCCTGCCGAACCACGTCCAAGCTATCTCCACCGCGCCGCTGGCGCTCTCCCGCCGAGGCTCCCGGCCCGGTCGAGCGCGCGCCGATCGGCACCGCGCCAGGCGCTCCCCGGCGCGCGACGGAGCGCGCGCCGTCCACGCCAGACCACTGTCACGGAAACTGCTGGAAGTCCGTACCGGCCGGTCAGCCAGCACGGAGCGTGGTCACACCTTCCGCAGCGCGGGATCAAGCCGCTTGCTGCCGCGCGCGCCGAGAGGTAGTCATCTGGGATCTGCAGGGAGGGAGCTCCATGGGACACCGGTTGGCGCTGCTCGCAGCGGGACTCGTCTGTGTCGGGGTCGCAGCGTGTCGGACGACCAGTCCGAAGGAGCCCGTCGTGGTCAGCGGCTACCAGCTGGACGCCGAGCACTGGAGTAAGGTGAAGGAGGAGCTGTCGCGCCGCGCGAGCTTCGAGCTCAGCTGTCCGATCACCGACCTGGAGTTCACGGTGGTCAAGAACGGCGAGGGCGTCATGGGCGTGGACGACGACGAGCCGAGCCAGGTCGGCGTCCGCGGCTGCAACCGGCAGGTGCTCTATCTGATGGTCGTGGGTCCGATGGGGTGGACCTGGCTCACGCAGAGTGCGACGCCAGCGGAGTGAGGCGGCGCGGAGAGCGCCGCCGATCGGCACCGCGCCAGGCGCTCCCCCGCTATAGTCGCTCCCATGCGACCTCCTCTGACGCGCCTGGGACTGACGATCTGGATGGCTGCTTGGGCACTCCTGCCCGGACTGGCAGCGGCGAAGGGCACCCCGCCTCGGGCGGCGGACCCCCACGGCCGGACGCCGCTCATGCGGCTTCTCATGGAAACTCCGACGAAGGAGGAGGTGGAGAAGCTCCTTCGCGCGGGCGCCGACATCAACGCGCGCGACAAGCTCGGCATGACACCCCTCATGATCGCCGTGGCGTACGGCGACTACCGCGCGCTCGATCTGTTCGAGCTTCTCATCCGGAAGGGCGCGGATGTCACCGCGACGGACCGGATCGGACGGGACGCCTTCCTCATCGCCAAGGGCCAGTCGAGCGCGCTCGCCGACCTCATCGCCACGCACCTGGCCCAGGAGGTCTACCTCGTCACCTACCGGGGCGTCGAACCGAAGCCCGATCCCTCGGGCAAGGCGCTGATCTGGCCCAACGGCAACCGGTACGAGGGACCGCTCCAGGACGGCGAGATGCACGGCACGGGCACCTGCACCATCTCCGGCGTCTCCCGTCCGTGCACCTACGTGGAAGGTGGGCGCCTCGTCAAAGGCCGGCTGTTCCTCGAGGGCCAGTCGTACGAGGGCGAGTTGATCGTCCTGGACTGGACGATGAACCGGCTGCCGCACGGGACCGGCACCATGCGGTACCGCAACGGCGACACCTGCACCGGCACCTGGGAGAAGGGCGTTGCGCGCCCGGACGCCGTGTACACCTGGCGTCGTTCGGGGGAGAGCTACCGCGGGGAGTACTACGGGGACATCCCGTTCGGAGAGGGAGTCTGCACCAAGGACGGCGTCAGCGAGAAGTGCACCGCCCAGCACGGATGGCGAATGCGGCCGGGCGACGAGGTCCTGGACGCCGACTTCGCGGAGTCGGGCGTCTACGCCGGGCCGACCCGAGGAGGCGAGCCGAACGGCTTCGGGATGTTCCGGTCGAGAATGACCGAGTACTGGGGCGAATGGAAGGACGGCAAGCCGGAGGGCGCGGGCCTCCGCGCCGACCGGGACTGGCGCTACGAGGGGCCCTGGGTCGCGGGCAAGAGGCACGGCCGGGGCCGCTGCTCGGACTACGTCGAGGAGATGGAGTGCTGGCACGAGCACGGCGATCGGTTCGTCTACGTCGGCCCGAGGCGCAACGGCCTCCCGCACGGCAAGGGTCGCATGGTGTTCGGGAGCAAGCCGAGCCTGCTCGGCGGCCCGACCGTTCGTGGATATGACGGTGAGTGGAAACACGGGAAGTACGACGGCGTGGGCACGCTCGTCCGGGACGGCATCGTCTACCAGGGGCAGTTCAGGGACGGGAAGAAGCACGGCCGCGGCTCGACCGTGATGTCCTACACGGCCACGCCCCGGTACTACGCCCACGAAGGAATGTACGCGGACGATCGACCGTCCGGCCCGGGCGTCATCACCTGGGTGGGCGGAACACAGTTCATCGGACCGTTCGTCGACGGCGAGCCGCATGGCAAGGGCCGGTGCGCGCCCGGAAGCAGCATCCGCCAGCTCGCGCTCGAGAAGCCGGTGCTTCCGCCGCGCATGGAGACGAGCGAGGCCGTCCCGTGCCGGTACGAGCACGGGAAGAAGGTCGAGTGATCGCGCAGGAGCCCGCTCGGAGTGAGGCCGCAGGGGGGGACCGAATGCAGCGCACAGCATGGCTCGTGCTCGTCGTACTCGCCGCGTGCGGCGCGCAACGCGCGCAGTCGGCGTCGTCCGGGACCGCACGCGGCGAGACCGCGCCGCGGATCACCGTCCTTCGACCGGGCGAGGTCCCGGCCGCGGGACGGCTTCTATCTCGTGCCCGCGGGCGACGCGACGAACCCGCTCCGCCGCCGCGATCTCGACTGGGAGCCGTCGGCGCGTCACCGCGAGGAGATGTACGCGCAGCTCGCGGCGATCCGTGCTGACGGCTGCGTGGGGGAGGAGGTACGCGGGGTCGTTCCGTGGAGCGCTCGGAAGAAGCTCGTGCAGCTCGAGCGGTTCGACGGGCGGTACGTCGTCTACGATCCGTGCGACGGCGTCCAGCCGCGGTACTTCCTCATGGACGGTTTCGTCGAGCAGCTCCTCGGCCCCGAGCCAGACCTGCTCGTCGTCCGGCGCGCGGAGTCCGCAGGCGAGGGCGGATTCACGCTGGTGGTGACCCGCCCGTACGTCGGCTGCAAGGAGCCCGACGCGACGCTCCGGCTCGAGCCGCTCTCGCACCCGGGCTGGTTCCGCGTCCGGTTCGACGACGCGGACTACGGGGTCTTCAGCACGCCGGAGGCGGCCGCCGGGCTCGACGTCCTCGTGAACGTCTGCCGGACGGGCAAGGCGTCCGAGTATCCGTTCGTGCGGGAGAGGTGACGTTCACGCTCGGCGCGACTCACGTGCGGCTCCCTGGAGCGTTCACTCGGGCGAGACCTCGCCCGAGGACCCGCGATCGAGGAGCAGCTCGCGGAACGCCCGGATGGATCCTCTGACGACCGAGATCAGGCCGAGGGCCACGGTCCCGAGGAAGACGAAGTGCAGGACCCTTGCCATCAGGATCACCTGGTCGGCCAACTCGAGGGCACCGTCTCGCCGTCGGCCGACGGCTCGCGCGTCGACCTGAGCGTTCGGCTGCTCTGGGCCAGAGGGCGTGACGGCGCTGCCTCGCACTGACGGTGTTTTTACACACCGTCGCCCCCTCACTGCGTACACTCGGACGGTGAACTCCTCCGTTCGACGCGCCCTCCTCCTCGCCGCGCTGCTCCTCGCCTGCCGCAGCGCCCCGCTCCCGCCCGCCGCCCCGGGACCAGCCGCGCCGCCTGGTGCGGCCGCCCCGGTCCCGACCGATCTGCCACCGCTCGTCCGTCGCGCGGACGGCGTGGACGTGTTCACCTCGGGCGCCCACCTCCGCGCCAGCTTCCCGCTCCCGGGGACGGTCCGGGTCCGGCTCTGGCCCATCGGCGCGGCGGTGCCGGAGGCGTCCTTCGCCGTGGACCCGGCGGCGTTCCAGCGCGTGCCCTTCCAGGTGGAGGAGGCGGGCGAGCAGATCACGCTCCGCGCGGGCCCGGTGGGCCTGCGCGTGGATCGGAGGACGCTCGCCTTCGCGCTGCTCGACGCCGGCGGCCGCCCGGTGGCCGAGGTGCCCGAGGCCGTGGCGTGGGACCCCGCCGGGAACGGCGGGGCGTTCGCGCTGGCGCTCCACCCCGGCGAGCGCGTCTACGGCCTGGGCGACAAGGCCCACGCCCAGGACCGCCGCGGGGCCGCGTACACGTTCTGGAACTACGACGCGTATGGGTGGAAGGAGGGCACCGACCCGCTCTACAAGTCGATCCCGTTCGCGATCCTGGTCCGCGGAGGCGAGGCCCGCGGGCTCTTCGTGGACTCGGCCGCGCGCTCGCACGCCGACGTGGGCGCGGCCCGCGCCGACCGGCTCCGCTGGCAGGTCGAGCGCGGCGCGCTCGACCTGTACCTCTTCGCCGGCCCCGACCCGCGGGACGTGATCTCGGCGTACACCGCCCTCACCGGCCGGACCCCGCTCCCGCCGCGCTGGGCGCTCGGCTACCACCAGTCGCGCTGCAGCTACGAGACCGAGGCGGAGGTCCGGGAGCTGGCGGCCCGGTTCCGGCAGGAGCGCTTCCCGGTGGACGTCATCTGGCTCGACATCGACTTCCAGGAGGACCGGGCGCCGTTCCGGGTGAACCGGCGCGCCTTCCCGCGGTTCGAGGCGCTGGTCGGGGACCTGCTCGCCGGCGGCATCCGGACGGCCCTGCCCACCGACCCGCACGTCCAGGAGAAGGCCGGGACCGAGCCCTTCGAGAGCGGCCGGAACGGCGACCACTTCATCTACGACCCGGGGGACTGGACGGAAGAGGGTGCGCTCCTCCCGGACGCGCAGCCCTTCACGGGCAAGGTCTGGCCCGGGATGAGCCTCTTTCCGGAGTTCACCCTCGCCCGGACGCGCGCCTGGTGGGGCGGCCTCTACCGCGCGTACGTGGAGGTGGGCGTGGCCGGGTTCTGGGACGACATGAACGAGCCCACGGTCCTCAACGTGCGGAAGTCGATGCCCGAGGAGGTGATCCATCGGCTCGAGGGCGGCCGCACCGCCGACCACCTCGCCATCCACAACGTCTACGGCCACCTCCACGCTCGCGCCACCTTCGAGGGCGTGCTGGCGCTCCGGCCCGCGGCGAGGCCCTTCGTGCTCACCCGGGCAGCGTTCGCCGGCACCCAGCGCTGGGCCGCGACCTGGACCGGCGACAACCGCGCCGACCGGGAGGCGCTGGCGCTCACGCTCCCGACGTTGCTGGGGCTCGGCGTCTCCGGGTACGCCTTCGCCGGCGCCGACGTGGGCGGGTTCGTCGGCTGCCCGGACGCGGCCCTCCTCACGGAGTGGACGGAGCTGGGCGCGTACCAGCCCTTCTTCCGGAACCACTCCGACAAGGGGACCTGCCGGCGCGAACCATGGGTGCACGGCGCCGAGCACCTGGAGCGGCGGCGCGCGGCGGTGGAGCGCCGGTACCGGCTCCTGCCGTTCCTGTACACGCTCTTCGAGGAGTCGTCCCGCACCGGTCTGCCGCCGATGCGTCCGCTCTGGCTCGAGCACCCCGCCGACCCGGCGGCGGGCGAGGAGCGCGCCTTCCTGCTCGGCCGCGACCTGCTCGTCGCCCCGAAGCTGGTCGAGGGGCCGGCGCCGTTCGCGGTCACGCTCCCGGCCGGCGAGTGGTTCGACGTGGAGACGGGCGCGCGGCTCATGGGCGGCCGGGTCGAGCTCACGCCGCCCGCGGCCGGCAGCGTCCGGGTCCTCGCCCGGGCCGGGGCGATCGTCCCGGAGGGCCCGGCGACGGCCCGCGCGGCCGACCTGCCGCAGGGGACGCTCACGGTGCACGTCTGGCCCGGGCCGGACTGCCGGGGAGCGCTCTACCTCGACGCCGGCGAGGGGTTCGGTCACCGCGAGGGCGCGCTCCGGCGCGTACACTACTCGTGCAATCCCTCTGGGCAGGGCATCTCGGTGACCGCCGCCTCGACAGGCCCGTACCCGACCTGGTGGACGGCGACGGCCCTCGTCGTCCACGGCGTTCCGCGCGCCCCGACGGACGCGCGGACGGCGGGCGGCGGGGCGCTCGCGGTCCGGTACGATCCGGCGCTGGCCTCCGCGACGGTCTCCCTCCCCGGCGCGGGCGCGGAGTTCTCGGTCCGGATGCGCTGGTAGCGGATCTCCGGGGCGGATGGTCGGTCCACCGCCGGTCACGCGCGCTCGACGGCGTACCTTCCCGGAAGCACCGCCGCCCAGTCCCGCTCCCGCCGCAGCGGGCTCGGCTTCACGTCACCGAGCCGCTGGCCGCGCGCCGCGCAGGCCAGGAGCACCGCCTCCGCGGCGTCCCCCGCGACGAGGAAGATCCGCGCCGGCGCGAGCTGTCCGAGGTGCGCGGCGTGCGCGTAGTGGAAGCTCTCGCGCAGGAGCGCCTCCAGGCGGGCCGGGGCGCCCGCGGGCGCCCCGGCGGCGGCGAGGAACAGCGTGTACGACGGGCGCCCAGCTCGATCGTCCGGCGCCAGGAACGCGTAGCCGTCTCCGAGGACGAGCTCGCTCCGGAGCCGGGCGATCACCGCCGCGGCGAACGCGGCGTGGACCTTCTCGCCCACGCGATCGCAGACGTGATCCTGCTTCCCGAGGAAGCGGATCACCGGGGTCCGGCGGAGGAACCCGGCGACCTCGATCCGATCCTCCAGCCGGTACCGCCACAGCCCGCCGCCCGTGGTGAGGAGCACCGTCCCCACGTCGCCCTCCCGGAGCTCGTGCACGAGCCGCGGCGGGCCGGCGCCCGTGTCCACCTCGAGGAAGTGCGACGAGACCGCCAGCGGCCGCGTCCCGCCGAACGGGATCGACACGACGCCCTCGGTCGCGATGAGCCCCTTCGGCGCGATCTCGACGCCCGGGAGGAGCGCCGGGAGGCGCGCCGCCTCGCCCGCCGACGGCCCATCGGTCCAGCACGACACGAGCGCCAGGCGCGGCCAGAGCCGCCGCGGGTCGTCGCCGGCGCGCTCCACCTCTGCGGCGCGGCGCGGGTCGGGCGGGAGCGCCTCGAGCCGGCCCGGGCCGGCCTGCCGGGCCGGGGTCCCCGCCGCGATCTCGGCGGCGAGGCCGGGCAGGAGCTCGCCGAGCGCGCCGAGGAGCACGGAGAGGAACGAGGGGCTCCAGACCGAGAGGAGTCGCAGCTCGCGTGCCCGCAGGAGATGGAGCAGGGTGCGCCGGCGCCACTCGCCGACGTCCGAGAGGTGGCGGACGCTCTCCGGGACGGCGAGCGCCCACCTCGCCAGGAGCCGCGCCACGGGCCCGAGGTAGGCGCCGTCGTCGTCGAAGCCCACCGGGACGCCGCCCGGCGTGGGCGGCAGGGCCGTGCCGGAGGGGCTCACCGACCAGTAGGCGGGACCGGCCAGGAGGGCAGGGCGGCGCAGGGCCATGTCCGCGAGCCACGCCGCGACCGCGCGCCGGAGCTCCGCCGCGAGCGGCGCGGTCCACGGCAGGAGCTTCACCGGCGCGGCGCTGCCGGACGACGGCTGGAAGCGGAGCACAGGCGCGCGGGTGAGGACGTTCCGCTCCCCCGCCGCGGCGCGCGCGATCCAGGGGCGGAGCTCGTCGTACGTCCGGGGCGGCACCGCGCGCCGGAGCGCGTCGGCGCCCTCGCCCTCCAGGCCGTGCTCGCGCGCGAACGCGGTCCCGGCGGCGCCGCGCAGGATGCGCCGGAGCGCGGCCCGCTGCGCGCCGCGGGGATCGTCGAGCGCCGCGCGGAAGGCGCGCCACGCCGGGAGCGAGACGGCGAGCTGGGCGACGCCGGCACACGCGGCGCCCCAGGAGACCGGCGCGGCGCGGCGGTGGCGCGACCTCGGCCGCGGCTCGGTCACCGCGCCCCCAGGAAGCGCCGACCGGCGGCGGTGAGGTTCTCCCGGTCGAGCTCGCACAGGCAGGCGAGCTCGTCGCCGTCCTGGTGACCGGGGTTCCGCGCGGCGAAGCAGGCCACCACCGGATCCTGCAGCCGCGCCTCGGTCACGTCGCCCACGCCGGACCGCAGCCGGTGCACCGATCGCGCCAGCCGCACCACCCCGCGGTCCGCGTCGAAGGCGTCGCCGTACCGCTCCCGGGCATAGGCGGCGAGGCGCCGCCGCAGCGCGGGGTGATCGCCCGCGGGATCGGGGTGGTGCACGCGGAAGAGCGTGGTCAGCACGCGGAAGGTGCGGTGCCCGGAGGAGAGCAGGAACCAGTCGAGCGGCTCGGGGGCCTCGTCGCGGAGCGCGAGCACGGCGCGCAGCCAGCCGCGCACCGCGGCCGGGGAGCGCCAGGCCTCGGGGGCGACGATAGTGTCGCCGGAGAAGAGCACCCGGCGCGGCGCCCCGGTGGCCGTGGTCCGGTAGAGCTTGAGCGTGGAGAACCCCACGAGCGCACCGCCCGGCGCGCGGACGAGCACCACGCGATCCTTCTCCGCGAGATCGGCGGCGAAGTCCTCGGCGCGCACGCCCTCGAAGAACCGCGCCAGGAGCGCCCGCATCTCGCGTTGCACGCCGTCGCCGAGCGCCGCGACGGGGACGATGAGCGCCTCGTTCACAGGGTCGCGACCTCCGGGCCGAGGGGCCTCCCGTCGAGCGCGGCGGCCGCCCGCGCGCCGTCCGCGCCGTGGACTGCATACAGGGTCGAGCGGTAGGCGACGTGCGGCCGCCGGCGCGCCGCCGGGAGGAGCGGGTCGTCCGCGCCGAGCCCCAGCACGAGCGCCCCGAGCCGCCGGGCGCGCGCCGCCCGCAGGGCCGCGTCCAGGAGCGCCGCGAAGGCGGGCTCGGCTCCGTCCGCGACGCGGACGAAGGCGAGGAACGCCGCCGGGAGCGCCGCGCCGACGCGCGGCAGCGCGGGGAGGCCCAGCGCCGGCGCGAGCGCCGCAAGGGCCGCGAAGACGGGACGCGCGGCGGCGAGCAGCGGGGCGTAGCCGCGGACGACGGTCTGCTTGAAGCCGCGCTGATCCCAGATCGCGCCGCAGGCGAGGAGGGTTCCGCCGCGCTCGACGAGGAGGAAGTCGCCGGCGGCCAGGCCGCGGGCGCGCTCGGGCGAGGCGAGCTCGGCCGCGGTCGGGCACGCCGCGAGCTGGCGCGCTCCGCCGTGGCGGCGCAGGAACGCGGCGATCTCCTCCAGGCGCTCCGGGGTGCCTGGGACCACCCGCAGGCCATCCTGCGCCGGCGGCGCGCGGCGGGGGATCGCGAACGAGAGGGTCGCGAGCTCTCCCAGCCGCCGGTACGTGGGCAGCCCTGCCACCCCCGCCTCGAGGAGGCGCCGGGCTGGCGCGTTGTCGGACACGATCGACGTGAAGTCGAAGGGCAGCTCGTCGGATCGGCGCGCCGCCGCGAGGCGGGCGAACCCCTCGCGCACAGCCCGGAGGCTCGCCCGCCCGGCGCGCGTGAGCCGCAGCTGGCCCAGGTAGCCGACGCGCGCGGGCGCGCCGTTCACGAGCGCGGTGCGCACGCTGCGGCAGGCGAGCCCCACCACGGCGCCGTCGCCGGCGCGGGCCACGAGCACGTCGTGGCGATCGCCCTCCACCGCGGCGGCGAGCTCGAAGCTCGGCTCTCGCTCGAGCGAGACGGTCACGCGCCCGCGGAGCGGCGCCTCCCGCAGGAGCCGCCGCAGCGCGGGCTCGTCCTCGGCCCGGGCGGGCTCGACGCGGAGGCGGACGGGCGCGTCCATCGTCAGGCCTCCAGGAGCGGCCCGGCGAAGGTGGCGTCGCCGAGCGGGTGGCCGTCGCGCTGGGACAGCTCCCGCCGGTGGAGCAGGTTGGCCACGGCGAAGGCGAGCGCGGCGCGCGGCGTGCCCAGGTTGCCGGGTGCGCGCGCCGCGATGGACGCCCACGAGTAGAACCGCCGCCGCGCGTCCAGGCACGCCGCGCGGAGCTCGGCGCCGGTCATCCGCGCGGGGCGGTAGGCGACCTGCCCGAAGCGGTAGTCGGGGTCGAGCCACCACCGCTCGTGGAGCAGCCGGCCCTCGGCCGCGAGCCGCCGGTGGAGCGGCGTCCCGGGGAACGGCACGAGGTGCGCGAAGGCGGCGAGGAACAGCCGCTCCTCCCGGGCGAAGTCCACGGCGGGGAGGAGCGCGTCCGGGCCGTCGCCGTCGTACCCCAGCACGAACGTCCCGTAGACGCCGATGCGGTGGCGCCGAAGCGTCCGGACGGCGCTCCGGTACGCGTCGGGCACGTTGAAACCCTTCCCCATCGCGCGGAGGGTGCCCCGGTCCAGGCTCTCGAACCCGATCAGCACGCCGATGCACCCGGCCGCCGCGAGCCGCGCCGCCCAGTCCTCGTCGAGGGCCGCCTGGATCGAGCACTGCGTGACCCACGGCCGCCGGTGGGCCGCGAGCGCGCCGAGGAGCTCGAAGGCGGCGGCGCGATCCGCCCCGAGGTTGTCGTCGACGATGAAGGTGAGCGTGCGCTCCGCCGAGGCCGCGAGGACGTCCTGCACGACCGCGTCCACCGGGCGCGGCGTGCGCGACGGCCCGTACGCGGAGTGGATCGCGCAGAACTCGCAGTGGTAGGGGCAGCCGCGGCCCGCCTCGACCAGCCCGACCGGCAGGTACCGCTTCCCGCGGTAGATCCGCCGGTCCGGGCGCGCCGAGCCGAGGCGCGGGCGGGACGCCGCGCGGTAGAGCTTGCGCCCGCGGCCGTGCCGGTGATCGTCGATCACCTCGGCCCAGAGCGCCTCCGCCTCGCCGACGACCACGCTCTCGGCGTACCGGGCCACCTCGTCGGGCGCGAGCATGGCGTGGAACCCGCCCATCACCACCGGGACCCCGCGGGCGCGGAACTCGCTCGCGATCTGGTACGCGCGCCGCGCCGTGTACGTCTCCACGGACATCGCCACGAGGTCGGTCGGCGCGTCGTACGGGATGGCTTCGAGCCGGTCGTCCACGAGCCGGACCTCGACGTCCGGGGGCGTGAGCCCCGCGAGCACGGCCAGCGGGAGCGGCTCCATCTGCCACGTGCGGAGGTACCGCTCCCCCGGGCGCCGGCCGAGGCAGGGCTGGACGAGGGTCACCCGCACGGCGCCCTCCCCGCGTCTGCTGCGACCGGGCCCGGGACGAGCGCGCCGCCCGCTGCGGGCGCCCGCGCCTCCGGGCCGAGGCCGAGGAACCAGTCGCAGGTGTAGAACCGGTGCAGGTTCCGCGCGTAGAACCGGTAGCCCACGTTCGCGGCGAGGGTGAGGTGCGGGTCGACGCGCGCCCGCAGGAGCCGTGAGGCGATGGCGCGCCAGGTGTACGCCTTCCGCCAGGCGCGCTCGTGGCCCTGCTGGAGCGCCTCGGGCGACATGTTCCTCGGCCGGAAGACGACGTGCTGCGCGTCGTAGAGGGACCAGTTGCGGGTGAGGATCCGCCCCTCGGCGTCGAGGCGGCGGTGGAGCGGGGTCCCCGGGAACGGGGTGACGATGGCGAAGCGGGGCAGGTCGATCGCCGCCTCGACCGCGAACCGCGCCGTCCGGTCGAAGACGTCCGGGGTGTCGCCGTCGAGGCCGAAGGCGAAGCAGCCCATGAGCGCGATGCCGTGCCGGTGGAGGTCGGCCACCATCTCCCGGTACGCCTCGGGATCGTTGAACCCCTTGCGCGTCTGCCCCAGAGAGGCCTCGCACAGCGACTCGAGGCCCATGAGCAGCCCCCCGCAGCCGCTGCGGGCGGCGAGCGCGAGCAGGTCGCGATCGAGGGCGATGAGGGTGGTGGCGAGGCCGTACCACCGGATCCGGAGCGGCACGAGCGCCTCGAAGAGGCGGGCGGCGTAGCGCGGATCCGAGACCAGGTTGAGATCGACGAACAGCACCTTGCGTGCGCCCCATCCCCGGATGTCCGCGACCACGTCCTCGACCGGCTTCTGGTACTGGCGCCGTCCCCACGCCGCCGGCGCGACGCAGAACTCGCAGTCGTGGGCGCAGGAGCGGGTGGCCTCGAAGACCGCGCGCGTGAAGTACTTGTCGGCGGGGAGGAGGTCGCGGCGTGCGACGGGCAGCCCGGCGAGGCCGAGCCCCGGCCGCTGCACGTAGCGGCGGGCCATCCTGCCCGCGGCGAGATCGCGGAGCAGCGCGGGCCACGTCTCCTCCGCGTACCCGACCACGACCGCGTCGGCGTGCGACTGCGCCTCGTCCGGCACGAGGGTGGGATGCGGACCACCCATGACCACCTTCACGCCGCGCGCCCGGAGGCGATCCGCGAGCTCGTAGGCGCGCGGCGCGTTTCCGGTGATGACGGTCAGGCCCGCGACGTCGGCCCGCACGGCGTCGGGATCGACGTCGGCGATCCCCTCGTCCAGGATCTCGATCCGTGCCCCCAGCTCGGGCGGGACGTAGGCGGCGAGCGTGGTGAGCGTGAGCGGCGCGTACCGGAGCGACCGCTTGAAGATCCCGCCCCGATGACGGTAGAGCGGGCCCTTGGGTGAGACGAGCGCGATCCGCACCTGGGTC
>Ga0196976_1000605_pt1 | contig 21817 bp, 15 predicted proteins | sample S3v_513CmetaG_FD_148644 | JGI IMG/M metagenome (GOLD analysis project Ga0196976, IMG submission 148644) | Soil microbial communities from Anza Borrego desert, Southern California, United States - S3+v_5-13C | ecosystem: Environmental > Terrestrial > Soil > Desert | place: USA: California...
CCACTGCAGGAACTAGTGGCGCGCTGCGATTGCAGGAAGGGCCCATTCACGATCCTCAGTTCTGCCAAGCCCCGACGCTTCAGACAGCACATCTGCCAGGCGCAATGTCAGTTCCCGCCGTCGATACCTCTGCAATGCGGCCGTGTTCACGGTTGAGCTCCAGTTTCCGGCCTGAGCACGCGCGATCAGTGCGAGCAAGGCGGTCCTGATAGCACCTTCATCCGCTGGATCGACGACCGTGGCGCCACCGGTTTCGTTCAACAGCGCTGACGTTGCGCTGTCAGGCACGAGCGCCAACACCGGGCGGCCAACCCGCAAGTATTCGAAAGCCTTCGCCGGGATAAGAGTTCGGGTGTCGTCACCACACTGAAGCAACACCAGCACGTGCGAACGCAACTGCAATTCCAAAGACTCTGTGTACTTCACGCGGTCGCGCACGATCACGACTTCATCCAGCGCCAGTTCCGACACGAGTTTCCGGAACGCCTCCGAGCGCACGTACGCCCCGCCGCCGACAAACTGAATCCGTATGCCGTCGCGACGAACGTGCCCCACGTCGCACAAAGAAGCAATGCAACGCAACAGCGGCACGGGCGACCGATAGTTCTCATCGACCAGTCCCGTATGCGTCAGCAACACGGGGCTTCGTTCGGGGAGGATCCGAGGCAGTTCAGCAAAATCGTCTTCGTCGTACCCGTTCGGAATCACGACGGCCTTGTCTGCAAGATCTGTGTTCGCATGTGCCAGCACGTAGTCGCGCAACGGGGCGGTGGTAAAGATCAATCGGTCTGCCACTTTGAGAACCTGTCGCTCCAGATGTGACTCAAGCCGAAACAGCGGTGCCCTTGGGTTCTGTTCCAGCTCCGGCTCCGTCCAGGGATCGCGGAAGTCAGCGACCCACGGCAGGCCAGTCATTCTCTTCAGCGTCCAAGCGACCATGTGCGAGGTCGCGATTGGGCTCGTCGAATAGATCGCATTGGGTTCCCATTCGCGAATGAGCTTGCGTCCGGCACTTACCGCGTATGGCAGCCATCCGATGAACCTGTCTGGAATCGCACAGGCTTTCAGGTAACGTCCCTTGATCGAGAACGCTTTCTTTGTATTGATGGCGGGCGTTCGGACGACTTGCACATCCGATGGAATCTGCTGGTTCAAGCGCTCGTCGCACGTGTCATAGTGTTTCGGATCGACAGTCACTACGGCCGGATTCCACCCGAATTCCGCCAGATACCGCGTGAACTTCAGCGTCCGAAGCATTCCGCTGCTCGTGCTGTCAGGCGGATAGTGGAACGCAACCACCAGCACTCGACGTGGACGCGCCGACTCTCTCATGCGCTACCTTCCCGCTCCCGCAACCAGCTTCTGCAGTTGCCGACCGACCGCCGTGCGCTTTATCGCCGGTAGTAGCCGAGTGTTCAATTGCCTCAGCACCTTCGCATATCCGGTGCGATTGTAGGCTTCGATTCTCGTCACGGGATAGGTCAGGTCGGTCCACGCCATCTTGTAGAACGCGGTTCCCGGCCCCATGTCGTAGCGCGTGACACCAGCCTCGTGCAGCCACTTCACGATCTCGAAATCGAGATAACTCCCAGGAGAGTAAAACGAGTACTCTTCGTCGAAGTGTGCGCGCAGTCCGTACACCGTCGCGCCATCCTGCAAGTGATACTCCGCCGCGATCGCCTTCCCTTCATGCGTAAGCACCCAGATGTGAAGCGAGCCACGGATTGCCGCTGCTCGCGTAACCTCACCCAGGAAGCGGGCCTCAAATTCGGGCGTAAGCCGATCAAGTCCCTCGCGTTGCTTCCATCCCTGACGGCTGACGCGCAGCAACAGTTCGAGACCTTCCTCGCAGTTCGAAACATCTGTAAAGTGCTTTACTTCGACGCCATGCAGCCTCGCCACCCTGTTCGCAATGGAACGCCTCGTCATGCGGAACTTCCGTGACTTCGCCCCGTAGAAGTCCTCCCAGGGCATTGTGATCGGGAGATAAGGCACCTGTGCGATGGTCCGCTGATCGAACGGAAGCCCCACACCGAGCAACTCACCGCGCAAGGCATTCGCATTCACTTCCGAGTTTGGTGAGAGAGCAAAGACGTCCCAGTTCTTGCGCCTGTGCAGATACTCGATGACTGCCGCCGTACAATCCTGTTCCGACCAAAGGAAATCGACGAAAGGCGAGAGCGGGTTCGAAAGGAAAGAAAGATTTCGAACACGCAATCCACGCTGGCGGGTCTCCTCCACCAGGAATGGCGCGATGCCGACAAGTTCCGAGCCGCGGCGCAGCGTAAGTACCAGCAATCTCTGCGTGTCCTGGAGATTGCTTGCACACGCGTGGAACCAGTCATAGCTGAGAAAGAACGACCTGAGCTCAGGGCGCCGCTCTTCGAGCGCAAGCCACTGGTCCTTGACCGACTCGATATCAGCCAGATTCGTTAGTTCGTCAATTCGCAACATGGGCCTGAAGGTACACAGTGGTGTCGGGCGCTACATTTCGGCTTCGGTCGCAACGTGTTCCGTACCAGTGCCGTCCGAAGTGACCGTTCCCGCGTTCGCGATCGCCGCCTTCGCTTTCAGCGTGCGGACTGGCGGGATACTCAGGTCCCGCAGCTTGTAAAGCAATGCCCGATAGCTGATATCAAGAATCTGTGCCGTCCTCTTGCGGTTCCAGTTATTCAACGCGAGGACACGGCGGATGATGTTGGACTCAATCTCCCGCACAGCCTGCTGCGTGAGTTGTTTCAGCGGCACATTCCCGTCCGTCGGCAGTTCGAAGTAGAACGATTTCGTCAGCGTCGAGTCGAGTTGTGCCAGCATGTCCTCCTCTTCGCCGAGGATCGCGTACCGACGCACGAAGTTTTCCAACTCACGTATGTTTCCGGGCCAGCGGTACTGCCGCATCCGCCGCAGGAGTGCCGGCGACATCGGAGTCGTGCTCGTGTGAAGTTTCTCGTTGAAGCGCGCCAGCAGATAACGAGCGAGAATCGGGATATCGTCAGCTCGCTCCCTCAACGGAGGCAGCCTGAACGCCATCCCGTTAATACGAAAGAACAGGTCCGCTCGGAATGCGCCGGCCCTGATCTCATCCTCAAGTTCGCGGTTCGTGGCGCACACCACCCGAACGCTCACCTTCATCTCACTGCGCCCGCCGATGCGAGTGAACGTGCCGTCCTGCAGGAGGTGCAGCAATTTCGCCTGGAGTGCGTTTTCCAATTCACCAATCTCATCCAGGAACAAGGTGCCGCCGGCCGCAAGTTCCACGCGTCCAGGCTTTGCTGCATACGCTCCGGTGAAGGCTCCCTTCTCGTGTCCGAACAGTTCAGACTCCAGCAGCGTGCCCGGAATAGCAGCGCAATTCACCTTCACAAACGGGCCATTGCGCCATGGTGAAAGCCGGTGGACCAGCTTCGCGAACAGTTCTTTTCCCGTTCCGCTCTCGCCACATATGAGCACCGGGATGTTCGTCGCAGCAACGCGATGAAGCTTGTCCCGCAGGCTCCTCATGGCCTGACTACACCCGAACACTACGTTGTCCGGCGGCATGGCATCGTGCGAACCGAAACCAGTTTTCACCAGATTGGGCGGCATTCGTTCTAGCTCCGAAGTCGAAACAACTTGACGTTCACTGGTATTGCACTCTGTTAACCAAACACCGCAACGGACGGAAACTAATATGTGCAATCAGTTGCACATCGTGGGCAAACAAAAACCCGGCAGCAGCCGGGTTTTCAGTCCTTCAACGATCACTCAGTGAGAAGCGAGTCGAACTCGATCCCGAGGAGATGATATTCATCTCCGGGCTCGGCCCTTACCAGTCGCCCCGATATCCTGCGTTTCGCGCTTTGGAGCACGGCTTCGGGAAGTGGCGCGGTGGGAATATCAAGCTGCACGTGCGAAGAAGGTGATATGTAACGGCGGCTGACCACCAACGCACCTCCGGCACTGATGTTCAATGCCGTTGCAAACTCCGAAAATGTTTTTCCACCCCCCAACGATCCGCGCAATAGAAGGGGGACGGCTATGGGGACGCGTAACCATCGGCGACGATCCACGGTAGATTCACTCTGTGTGCGTTCGTGATCTTCGGTGATCATTCCCTAATTCGCTCCGCAGTTTGATGACCATTCAAGCGGGTATTGCCAATCAAGGCTTTTCGACAGTTTTCATCGATTTTTCACTCTTCGCTGATGAACTTCGCTGCACGTGTGACGCAACTTGCTTCCTTACCGAAAGGAAAATAGTTTCTTCTTCGCCTTGACTTTAGGGAGGAAAGTACCTACTATTCGGCCAACGTTCGCCAGGTACCCTCCCCACCTGGTTCAGATCAAATCAATACAGATGAAAGACATCTTGGATCCGCGCGCCACCGAAGATCCGCTACATACTGCTGGGGAGAAGAAAACGCAGTCCGGCACAATTGCGTTCACGGAGAGTCATGCCGCTGGCGCTCCCGACAACGACCCACGCGCTGGCGTCGTTATCGACGAGAAGTACCTGCGTGAGTGGTGCCAGGGTCTCTCGACCGTCGCCCACGACTTGCGAACACCGCTCGCCGTCATTGGCGGATACGTTGAATTGCTTCTCGACGGAAAGCTTGGCCCGTTGAACGAGCGCCAGATCGAAGTCCTGCAGGAAATGCGGGACAATGAGGCCCGCCTTCAACGCTTCATCAAGGATTTCCTGACCTTCGACTCAATGAGGTTTTCCCCCGTTCGGCTGAAGCTTGAGCAGGGCAATCTGAACGACTGCTTGTCCGACCTGGTCAGCCTCTGGATGCAGCGCTTCCAGAAGAAGCGCGTGGCGCTGTTCTTCGTGCCCTGCCCGGAACTGCCGCCATTCCTGTTCGACTATTACAAGATCCAGCACGTTGTCTCCAACCTACTGGACAACGCTCTCAAATTCACGCCCCCATCCGGCACCGTTTGGCTTCAGGTGGAGTGCTACAAATGGGAGCGGCGCACGCAATCCAACGCGGCTAGAGTCACGCGCGAGAGGCGCAAGCGCTCGATGGAAAGCCCGAACGCTGCGCGTGTGATCGTTTCCGACAGCGGGCCTGGCGTGCCCCCTGAATTTCAACAGGACATCTTCCACGAGTTCTTCCGAGTCGATCGAGATTCCGATCCCGGCGGGACGGGCTTGGGCCTGGCAATCGCCCGCCGACTCGTACAACTGCATTCAGGCAAGATTTGGGTCGAAACAGATTCCGCGCCCGGAAGCCGGTTCTCGTTTCTGCTGCCCTTCAGGCCCGACCTGACACAACACGCTGTGAGCCGCCCAAAATAGGGAGTCGCTGTGGCTGCAACTGCAATTTCTAGAGTTGGAAATCCCACCATACTGGTCGTCGATGACGAACCGAGCATGCTGCGGTATCTCCGCACGCTGCTGGAACTCGAAGCCTACAACGTTGAAACCGCTACAAGTGCCGCCGAAGCGCTCCGCAGGCTTGAACGCGACCCCATTCCGGACCTCGTTCTGCTGGACGTGCTCATGCCCGAGGTCGATGGCATACAGGCTTTACAGCGCGCACGGTCACTGCACCCCAACCTGAAGGTCGTCATGCTTTCCTGCGTTAGCGACGCAAGGAAGGTCGCTCAGGCCATCAAGCTGGGTGCGCGAGACTATCTGACTAAGCCGCTTCGCAAGTCCGATCTGGACCAGGTAATCCGTGAAGCGCTGAACCCGGTTCCGGAGCAGCCCGCGCCTGCCGAGCCGGAAGTGTCCAGCCCTGCTGCAACTTCGCCCGCCGCCGAGGATTCGGAAATCGTCGAGCTTTCCGAGGACATTTCGTTCGTCTGCGCCAGTCCCGCGATGAAGAAGATTCGCTCACAGGCGGCCTTGATCGCGGCTTTCGACATCCCCGTCCTGCTCCTTGGCGAAAGTGGCACAGGCAAGGAAGTCGTGTCCATGCTGGTTCACAAGCTTTCGCCGCGCGCCAATCAGCCGTTCCTGAAAGTGAATTGCGCGGCGGTTCCCGCCGACCTGCTCGAAAGCGAACTCTTCGGCTACGAAGCCGGCGCTTTCACCGGTGCAACCAAGTCCAAGCCGGGTAAGTTCGAGCAGTGCGATAAAGGCACCATCCTGCTGGATGAGATCGGCGAGATGCCGCCTGCACTTCAGGCGAAACTGCTTCACGTCCTCCAGGACAGAACCTTCTCGCGGTTGGGCAGCCGCAGCATTGTCAAAGTTGACGTTCGTGTGATCGCCGCGACCAACATCAACATCGAGGAAGCAATCGCATCCAAGAAGCTGCGTGAGGACTTGTACTATCGCCTTAACGGCTTCACGATGCACCTGCCTCCGTTGCGTGAGCGTCGCAAGGAAATCCCGCTTCTGCTCAAGCACTTCATGAATCGCATGGCCGAACGCTACGCGCGTCCACCGGCTCCGTTCACCCCACGGCTCATGGAAGCGTGTCTGCGCTATTCCTGGCCTGGAAACCTGCGAGAGCTGGAAAAGTTTGTTACGCGTTACCTGATCTTGGGTGAAGAAGACCTTGCAATCGCCGAGCTTGAGAAGGGCGATCGCGGCCTTCCGCCGGATCCCGCCACGGTCACTTCTGGAACAGGTGGGGGACTGAAGAACCTGGCGCGCTCCGTGAAGCACGAAGCCGAAGCGGAGGCTATCGCGCAGGCTCTTGAGCAAACCGGATGGCACAGGCAGCGGGCTGCTGCATTGTTGAAGATCAGCTACAAGGCTCTGCTTTACAAAATCCGGCAGTACAATCTGCGCCCACCGGAACGTGCCTAAGAGGCGACACGCTACTTGCGTCATGCGAAAAGGGCTGGCATCATGCCAACCCTCTTTCCTTTTGGATTCAAGCCTCAGCAGCGAACTAGATTCTCTGCCGTGATGCTGCGTGTCGCGTTGCGAGTGTCAACGACGAGTTGGGATTCTCTCACGATCTTCGCATAATCGTAATCCGAGTGGTCGGTCACGATGAGCACGCAATCATACTGGCCGAGGTTCTCCAGCGGCGTGCACGGCATTTGCAGATCGTAGTGGCGGCCGCGCCCGACGAACTTGAAGTACGGATCGTTAAACTTAACCTCCGCACCTGCCCCCTGAAGCAGTTCGATGATCGTCAGTGCCGGCGACTCACGCAGATCGTCGATGTCCTTCTTGTACGCCACCCCGAGCACGAGCACTCGCGAACCCTTCAACGCCTTCTTGCGCTCATTCAGCGCGTCCCCAACGGCCCGCACCACGTGGTAGGGCATGCTCACGTTCACTTCGCCGGCGAGTTCGATAAAGCGCGTCCGGAAGTCGTATTTCTTCGCCTTCCACGAGAGATAGAACGGGTCAACCGGGATGCAGTGGCCGCCCAGACCAGGGCCGGGATAGAACGGGTGGAAGCCGAAGGGCTTAGTGGATGCAGCCTCAATCACTTCCCAGATGTCGATGCCCATGCGAAGACAAAGCAGCTTCAGCTCGTTCACCAACGCGATGTTCACGCACCGGTAGATGTTCTCGAGCAGCTTCGTCATCTCGGCAGTTGCCGGGGTTGAAACCGGGACCGTTCGGCGGAAGATCGTGCCGTAGAGGGCGCACGCGAGTTCACCAGCGCGCGAGTCAACGCCGCCAACCACCTTCGGAATATCGTGACGCGCAACGGAGGTATTGCCGGGGTCTTCACGCTCGGGCGAAAACGCAACGTAGAAGCAACCGTCCGACGGCTGCCCCGGACGGCAAGCCTTCAGGTTGTTCTTGTTGTTCTTTTCGAGAATCGGAATCAGTACTTCTTCGGTGGTTCCGGGGTACGTGGTGCTCTCAAGAATCACAAGCTGCCCTGCCCGGAGGTGAGGCGCAATCGACTCGGCCGTGCCGGTGATGTAGCTCATGTCCGGCTCGTGATATTCGTTCAGCGGCGTCGGGACGCAAATGATGATCGCGTCCATCTCGCGGATGAGGCTGTAGTCAGCCGTCGCGGCGAAACCGTGCTTATGGGCGCCTTGAATCTCGGCCGGTTCGATTCGCACAATGTAGGAACCGCCCTGGTTGAGCGTATCGACCTTTTGCTGGTCGATATCGAAGCCCGTGACTGCGAACGTCTGCTCGCTGAACAGCAGTGCAAGCGGCAGGCCGACATAGCCCATTCCTACGATTCCGACCTTAGCGGTTCGCGCCTCGATCTTCGCCTTCAGATCCGCCTCTAAACATACCGCCGGTTTACTCGACATTGCTCCTCCGAAATCTTTCTGGAGATGAAAGGATCACTTCAGCTCCGCTGCTGCGCCGCAGCGCGACCGCTTTGATTCTCGCACTCGCGATACCACTCGACTGTGCGCCTAAGTCCTTCCTCAAAACCAACCAGGGTGCGATATCCCATGGCGCTCATCGCCTCAGATATGTCGGCCCGTGAATGTTTCACATCGCCCGCACGCTCCGGACCGTAAGCCACATCGCCAGTGTAGCCAGTCAGCTTCTTCATTAGTTGGAAGGTGTCATTCAGCGTGACCGACCCGCCTGTTGCCACGTTAAAAGCCCGTCCTGCCACCCGCTCCGCGGGCGCTTCACATGCAAGCAGATTAGCGGAAACGACGTTATCAACGTAGGTGAAATCGCGGCTGTGTTCACCGTCACCGAAAAGCGTGGGCTGGGCGCCGCTCAAGAGTTTTGTAGCGAAGATTGCCAGCACGCCCGAGTAGGGAGAATTCGGGTCCTGCCTCGGGCCAAACACATTGAAGTAACGCAGCGACACCGTTTCCAGACCATAAACCCGGTAGAACGAAATCATGTACATCTCGCCCGCAAGCTTCGAGACCGCATAAGGCGAGATCGGGTTCGGCGGCATATCCTCCCGCTTCGGCAGCGTAGGTGTGTTGCCGTAGAGCGACGATGAAGACGCGTATACCACTCGCTTCACTTTCGCGTCCTTCGCCGCAACCAGAAGGTTCAATGTCCCCGTTACATTCGCTTCGTTTGACGTTATTGGGTCGGCCACCGACCTCGGCACGGACGGAATCGCGGCCTGGTGCAGAACGTAATCGACCCCCTCGCACGCCTCTCGAACCGCAGCAAGGTCCCGCAGGTCCGCCTGCCGGAAGTCGATCTGCGACGCAACCGCCGCGAGATTCTCCCAACGTCCCGTGCTTAGGTTGTCGAACGCTCGAACCACGTGACCTCTGTTTAGTAGCTCACGGACGAGCGATGACCCGATAAAACCAGCCGCTCCGGTTACCAGATAAAGAGCCATGATGCGGATGCCTTTACACAGTGATTCGGAAACAACCTTCCTGCCTCTGCACTTCTTGTGCCATGTACGATGCAGCTATCAGCCGCATCAACCTCTCAGCCTGATTTACGCCTGTTGGAATAACCGTATCTGCAAACGACCTCACAAAGTGGAAAGCTTTTTCCCACGCTATTGAAACTTAAATCCACATAAACGGTGAAACAACTGGCATTCGCGCTTGAGGAGTTATCTTTGAAGTCAACCCCGTTGAACCCCTGATTGTGGCCGCGCCAATCGGTGGCTACAATCGCCTGAACGTATGGCAGGCACCGCAGTTTCTCCCCAGGTACGTCCGTTGCGCCGCAAAGTCCTGCGGCTGGCTCTCATAGCAGCAGTCCTGCTTCTGACTGCAATCGTCTGCATTGGCGCTTGGTTCGGAGTTGCTGCATACCGCGCCCTGCCGCAGGTGGACGGCAGCATCTCGGTCGCTCAACTCGCAGCTCCTGCAAAGGTCGTGCGCGATGCTCAAGGTGTTCCGCACATCACGGCAGCCAGCTTGGACGACCTCATGTTCGCCCAGGGGTATGTCACTGCGCAGGACCGCTTCTGGCAGATGGACCTTACACGTCGCTACGCCTCCGGCGAACTCGCCGAAGTGCTGGGCAAGGACTTCCTGCAATCCGACATCGAACAGCGCACGTTGATGCTTCGAGTCGCCGCCGAGCGCGCCGCTGCTGCGCTGCCAGAGCGAGAGCGGGTCCTCTTCGAAGCCTACGCTCGCGGCGTGAACGCTTACATAGATTCGCACAGGGATCGCCTGCCGCTCGAGTTCCGTGTTCTCGGCTACGATCCGAAACCATGGACGGTGGTCGATTCGTTCCTGGTCGGCGCGAGCCTCGCCAAGATGCTGACGTTTGATTCCATCGAGCATCTTCTTTCAAGAGAACGAGTCACGTCCCGCATCGGTCCAGAGCTTGCCGCTGACCTGTTCCCCAATTTTTCATGGCGCGACCATCCTCCGGGCGCAGACATGACCGAAACCGGTTTCGCCGAGCCCGATGCTGAGCAACTGAAGGCAGAAGAAGAGCAGCAGCGTCGCGGTCCACGCCGACGATCACGACGCACCCGGTCTTCCTCGCGTGCTGCGCTTTCGTCGCCGGTTTCCGATCTGGCAGAAGACAGCTCGCTTGTCCCGGGATCGAACAATTGGGTTGTTTCCGGCGCACGCACTGCGTCCGGCAAGCCCCTGCTCTCGAACGACATGCACCTGCCGCACCAGATTCCAAACATCTGGTACGAGGCGCACCTCACCAGCGGCTCCTTCGACGTGGCTGGCGTAAGCGTTCCCGGCCTGCCTGCCGTTATTTCCGGTCACAACCAGCGGATTGCGTGGGGCTTCACGAACATCGCGCCCGCCGTTTACGACGTTTACGTCGAGCGGTTCAATGAACGCGGCGAGTACGAAACCCCACAGGGATGGCAAGCTCCCGAGCGGCGGGAAGAGGTCATTCGCGTGAAGCGCTCGATTCCTTTCACCGGACACCGAGAAGAGAAGATGGAAGTTCTCGTCACGCGGCACGGCCCGATCATCTCGAGATTGTCTCCAGGCGAAACTCGGCAGCTTGCACTCAAGTGGACGATTTACTCTTCGGAAGGGTTCACTTTCCCCTTCTTCGATCTGAATGCGGCGCAGAATTGGGAAGAATTCCGACGTGCATGTTCTCGCTTCGCCAACCCGGGTCAGAACGTTGTCTATGCCGATATCGACGGCAACATCGGCTACCAGGCGACTGGACGAGTTCCGACCCGCGCGGCAGGCGACGCATCGGCTCCTGTTCCAGGTCATGATGACTCGCATGAGTGGACAGGATTCGTTCCCTTTGAGCAGATGCCCAGCATCTACAACCCGCCCTCGGGATTGCTGGCAACTGCGAATAGCCGCATCACGCCCGATACTTTTCCGTACCTAATCAGCGCCGAATGGGCTTCGCCCTATCGCACGGAACGCATTTACCGCGTCCTCACAACCACCCAGAAACTGACGCCGGCTGACATGCTGGCATTGCAGACAGACATACACTCCACGTTCGACCGATTCCTCGCCCAGCGCTTCGCCTACGCCATCGACCGCACGGCAGCCTCCTCTCAACGTGCACGCCAGGCAGCCGAAATTCTTCGCAAGTGGGATGGTCGGTTGACAGAAGACTCCGCTGCTGCGTCGCTCGTCGCCTCTTCTCGGCGCGAACTCATTCGCCTTCTGCTGGAACCAAAACTCGGCGACTCCTACAAGGACTATGACTGGTTCATGGCGTCGGTCTGGCTTGAGAACGTGCTTCTGAAGCAACCCGCGCGCTGGCTCCCGCGAAAGTATGCAAGCTTCGACGCGCTGCTCGCCGACTCCGTCGAACAGGCTCTTACTCGCGATGGCGTCCCCCGCGACCTGAATAAGTGGCGCTGGGGTAAAGTCCTCTCTGTCGAACTCCGGCATCCGATATTCGGTGGAATACCAATACTTCGCCGCTGGGCCAGCACAGGTGTATACGAGCAATCCGGCAACGGGTACACGGTTAAGCAGGTGGGGCGCCGCTTTGGCCCCTCCGAGCGTCTGACCGTTGATTTCGCCGACCTCGACAACTCGACCCTCAACATTGTCAACGGCCAGAGTGGACACCTGTTTAGTCGCCACTTCATGGATCAATGGACAACCTGGCATGGCGGACAAACGTACGTACTGCCCTACAGTTCCTCAGCGGTCGACAAGGCGAAGGTCAACGAGTTGATACTGGAACCTGCACGCTAAGCTGACCTGTCGCCCAGCTCGGCTGTACTAAAGCTCGCTGCGCAGCATCAGGCACGTAAGTCGATTTGCGTCGTTAATCCGCGTTAGCTAATTGGTCGGCCACAACCGCGGCGTCGGGCTCGGATACGTATAGGCAGACCGCATTGTCCACTCCCCCACCGTAATCAAGCACGCGAACTTCTCAGGGTTTCCGAGGATACGAATCAAGCTCACAGATGGGAGTGCGCTTGCTCTCTTCCGTTGAGTCCACGCTGGGGCAAAGCCAGAGACCAACACTGCAATCACTGAATGTCACATTGTGCTCCCTGGTCCTATTTGCAGGAACCACAACTACTGTTGTTCATGCCGAATTCTCACTGGCACTTCGTTCGCTCAGCGAAACGAATGATTCCACAACGACCTCTAAGCTAGAACGCAGCCGGAGAGAAACTTGCAAACGAAGAGGCAATCAGACCAAGGGGGAACTGGTTACTTGCTCCTGTATCCACCGTTTCTCATAAACTCGAACTCGAAGATATTCCTAGCAATAGGCAACTGCGGCACGTCAGGCTCTTCATTTCTTTTGACATTCAGGCCTGAGAGAGATGTTCTTACCACGCTTGTTCGTCGCAGTGTTCCCTTTTGGGTTTTCTTGTAGACAGAGACTATCTTTATGTCCTGTTCCACGGAAACGAACGTGCGACGTAAAGTCTGTACCAGACCGTCCATGTCTGCTTCATAGAGATCCACTGTTTTCCAATCACCGGACTCCCCCTGCACATCGTGCTCAAGAGAAATTCCTGCCTCGCTTCTGTTGGCGATGGCTATTTCCAAAGGCATGTTCTCTTTCGCGCTACGTTCCCAAGCCGCGCGGCTGGAAAAGCTGTGCCACTTTCCATCCTGTGTTTGAAGGAACCAGGTTTGCTGTGCCGCGCTAACGATGCACGCGCAAAGCAAGAGCATGATGATGCCGACCAATTTTCTTTGCATGCGATCCATTCACAAAAAGGCTCCCGCATCGCAGGAGCCTTGAGAGCAAAGACTATTGCGCCTTAGTCGATCACCTTCACGTCGTAGGCGTTACCTGTGAGATTGATGGACGACGTTGTGGATTCCGCATTCGTTGTCGTGTCGTAAATTCGCAGTTCCCCGCCCTCAGCGACATAGACCACGTTACGAGTCGGGATAGCAGCCATTCCCGTGACGTCCCCTTTTGCGCCTCCGACGACCGCCTGCCCGTTTCCGGTGTTAACCATGCTCAGGCAGCCGGAAGAACATGCGCGCGCTCCGATGAAAAGCTTGCCTCCTGCGGCGCGGACGATGTTCCGGTGGAATCCGTCGCCAATCTGAATCGGATTCCCGCTAAGGCTCAGGGTGGTACCAACACTGACGGTCGAGAGCACACCGCCCGTGGTCGTGCTTCCGGCAACATAGAGCGTGTTCCCATCCAGAAGACCCACAGTGGCGGCCGGCAAATTCACCGGAGCCGACGCGGTCGCCGATGCGATATCCAACACTGCTACGCTCGCCTGGTTGCCTCCGCACTCTCTTCCGCAACTCAGGATGTAAGCCTTCGAGTTGTCGCTCGTAAAGATGGCATTCACCGGGCGGTCGAAACCGGCCACTGTCTTCGTGGTTTTGCCGGCCGTGTCGATCACGTACACGCTGTTCGATTGTTCCCCGAAGGCGAGCAGAGTCTTCCCATCGCCGCTAAGGACGATGTTGCGCACCAGCGGTACGACAAACCGATCGCGTTTGATCTCAGTGGAACTGATCGTGTAGTACTCCACAGCTCCCGGCGTTCCTGCCTCCACTTCCGAGTTGCGGACGCTACCGTAAACGGCCGAACCGTCCTGGTTGATCGCAATTGCATCGGCAACGTCGGTCAGCGGCAGCGAATCCTGGAGCACGGATTCCTGCCTGTTATCAAGGAGAGTCAACGACCTGCCTTCACGGGACAAAAGCAGCGTCTTCGAGCGGTCGCCGGAGAGAGCCATCTGCCTGGCATCGTAGAACCCGAGCAACCCCTGCGTTATGGAGAAGAACGTGTCCCGATCAGTGTTGTAGTCAATAATCTGCACACCGGTCGTCAGATACGAGTTCGACACGAATGCACGGCTCTTCACCCGACTGGTGTTGTTGTTGTCTTGGCTGTCATCACCACCGCCGCAGGCGACCAGTGCGGCAAGTAGAACGATTACGGATAGCAACTTGGCACTCTTCAAGCGCCAACTCCATTCTGCGATATCGCTGAAAATGCGGATTATAGCAGACCTGAGCTCCCGGCTCCGCTGGCGATTTCCCCTATGTTCTCGTAAAGTAAGTGATTACGTTCCTCGGGGTTAGTGACGCCTATGTCGGACTTCCTTTCTCGCCTCCAGCAGTCTCCGGTTCTTTGCGACGGGGCCATGGGTACCCTCCTGTATTCCAAGGGCGTTTTCATCAACCGTTGCTATGACGAGTTGAACTTGTCGCAGCCCGACCTGATCCGCGAAGTACATCACGAGTATCTTCAGGCTGGGGCCGAAATCATCGAGACCAACACATACGGCGCCAATGCCTTCCGTCTTGGACGCTACGGCTGTGTGGACCGTCTCCGCGACATCAACCTGGCAGGCGTACAGCTCGCACGCGAGTCCGCAAAGAACTACGTGGCTTTTGTCGCTGGTTCTGTGGGACCACTCGGCGTACGCATCGAACCTCTCGGTAAAATCGCGTTCGATGAGGCTCGCGCAGCCTTCCGTCAGCAGATTGAGGCTCTTGTTGAAGGCGGGGTCGACCTGCTCATCCTCGAAACCTTTGGGTACGTCGAAGAACTGCACCAGGCCATTCTCGCCGCTCGCGACGTTAGCACCACTATCCCGATCGTCGCGCAGGTAACAATCGACGAGGAAGGCACATGCCTTGACGGATCAAGCCCTGACGTGGCTGCCGCGAAGCTAGATGGGTGGGGCGCGGACATTATTGGGTGTAACTGTAGCGTCGGCCCTGTCACCATGCTTGAAGCTGTCGAGCAGATGGCGAAGGTGACCACCCGCCCGATTTCATTCCAGCCCAACGCGGGCATGCCGCGCTCCGTCGAAGGACGCAACATTTATCTCTGCTCCCCCGAGTACATGGCCAGCTATACGCGGAAGGCTGTCGCCGCAGGGGCAAGACTCATCGGTGGCTGTTGCGGAACCACGCCCGACCACATTCGGGCCATGAAATCCGCTCTGCGCGTCAGTGGCGTGAAGACCTCCACATTCCACGTAGAGACGAAGCCGAAACAGCCTGCCACTACTCCCGGGAGGCCATTGGCCGAGCGTTCCCGGCTGGGTGCCCGGCTCGCGGCAGGCGAGTTCGCAACGATGATTGAAATCGTGCCTCCCCGCGGGACGGACGTCTCCAAAGAACTCGAAGGGGCGAAGTATCTGAAGTCGGTTGGCGTGGACGCCGTTAACATCCCGGACAGCCCGCGCGCGTCCGCTCGTATGAGCAATCAGGCGCTCTCGATTCTCATTCAGCAGCAGATTGGGATCGAAGCTGTTCTTCACTACACCTGCCGCGACCGCAATGTGCTCAGTATCCAGTCCGACCTTCTGGGCGCTTCAGCCATCGGCATCCACAATCTGATCTGCATCACGGGTGACCCGCCGAAGCTTGGGAACTACCCGGACGCGACAGCCGTGTTCGATGTCGATTCCATCGGCTTGGTGAACATCGTCAACAACCTGAACCGCGGGCTTGATGTCGGCGCGAACCCGATCGGCACAAACACGAACTTCGTAATCGGTGTTGGCGCGAACCCTGGCAGCCCGAACCTCGACGAAGAGATTCGTCGTTTCGAGTACAAGGTGGAAGCGGGCGCCGAGTACTGTGTGACGCAACCTGTCTTCGACCTGAATCTCCTTGAGGTATTCCTCAAGCGCATCGAGCATTGCCGCATCCCGGTGCTGGCCGGAATCTGGCCCCTCACCAGCGTTCGAAATGCCGAATTCATGAAGAACGAACTTCGTGTCTCCGTTCCAGACTGGATCATCGAACGCATGGCGCGCGCTCAAACGGCGGAAGCCGCCCGCCAGGAAGGCGTCGCAATCGCGCGCGAAATGCTGCTGGAAGTGCGTGGAACCGTTCAGGGTGCGCAAATCAGCGCGCCGTTTGGCCGGTACTCCTCCGCGGTGGACGTCCTTGAAGCGCTCGGTAGTTCGCGGGGAGCCGCCACGGTTTCTTAAGTTGTTAGAGTCGTCTTGGAGACGCAGCCGACTGCGTCTCCAAGTACCCAGACATCCCTTATTCGCCACCGCACATTCTTTGCTCGCCAGCGCACCACTCGCTTTGAATCCGTACTAAAATGCTTCTCAAGGAAGGTCTCGATTGGCAGAGTTTGAAGACTGTCTGAAGCGTCTCGAAGGCATTGTCGACCAGCTCGAAAAGGGCGACATCCCCCTCGAGAAGGCGTTAGCGCTCTTTGAAGAGGGTATGAAGCTTTCGGACTCTTGCCGGAAGCAGCTTGAGGAGGCTGAAGGCAAGGTCGAGATCTTGTTGAAGCAGAACGGCAAACTGCAACCACAGCCGTTCGAAGTGGCCGACAAACCGGAAACTCGCAAGTAAGCGGCCGTCATCCGACGGCGGAACCGTTATTTCCAATCACGCGCGAACTCCGCCCAGGCTCCCGTTTGGCCTTGGCAAACGCGCCTCTTAAAGAGGTACGTCATGCCGACGCATATCGCGATTGTCGAAAGTGATCCAGCCCATGCAGCCAGGCTTGCCTATTGGCTCGATAAACACTTTTCAAAGATCGTCACCGTTCATTCTCTTGAGGAACTCAGGTCCGCAATCCCTGCAGCGGGTATCGAACTTGCCGTAATCGATCTTGATCTTGTTCGTCTCGACGAGGTAGCCCGACTGCGAAACGAATTCGGATTGGACGTTGTCTGTGTTCACCGTGTTGCTGACGAGCGGATGTGGGCCGCAGCACTGAGCGCCGGCGCCATCGATTGCTGCTACCGCGACGATGTATCCTCGATCGTCGCGGCGGCCACCTCATCAAGGAACATGACCGCCGCAGCCTGACTTCTGTGTCTGGCAATCATGGCGCGCTTCGGCGCGCCATTTTCATTTCAACTGCTAGGCTGCCAGCTCCTCCGTCTCCGCTTTGGTTAGCCCTCGGTTCGCTGGGCCATTGATAACGCAGCCCTTCGGATCGAACCGCGACCCATGAACCGGACAGTCCCACGTCTCCTCCACGGGATTCCAACGCACCACACCACCAAGGTGCGGACATATGGCCAAGCAGGTGTGCACAGCCCCCGTGTGGTCGCGACAAACGGCTAGCTTCGTCGCCCCCTGACGCACGATGCCACCCGACCCCGGACTTATATCCGCGACCGACGTGTATTCCGAAGGTGTCACGTAGTCGCGATATTGCAGGACAACGTTCAAGTTTTCCTTTATGAATTCCATCACCGAACGCGTCCGCAACCGCACCCGGCCCGGGTCGTAAACTTTCGCCCACGGATTCTTTCGATTGAGAATCAGATCGTGGATCAGCATGCCGGCAATCGTGCCGTGTGTCATGCCCATGCCGGAGTCGCCCGTCGCGATAAAGACGTTCTCGTCATCCAACGGGTTGCGCCCGATGAACCCGAGGTAATCGTCCGTTTCTATCACTTGCCCGGACCAACGGAAAGCGATTCTCTCGACGGGGAATCGCTCTGCTGTCCACTGCTCCAGCCTCCCAAAACGCCGGTCGTAATCATCCGCCTGGCCCGTTTTGTGATCTTCCCCACCAACAATCAGGACGTCTTTATCCGGAAAATCGCTCCCCGCGGTCTGCACACGCACGTAGTGGTAAGGATCTGCGGTGTCCCAGAACAGCGCATAAGGCACTGAGTTCTTCGGCACGAGCGCCCCCACCACATACGTCCTGTACGGGGCCTGCTTGGTGTGAATAGCCACCCTGTCGTTTACGGGACTGTTGGTCGCAACCACGACCGCCTCACACAGGATCTCGTTCCCGTCACTCGTCCGAACTCGAGCCGGCATGCCACCCTTGATCTCTTCGCCATGAGCCCTGAAGAAGCGTCCGCCTCGACGCTCGACCGCCCTTACCAATCCATCCATGTACTTCAACGGGTGGAATTGTCCCTGCCGCGGGAATACCAGGCACGGCCCCAGGTTGTACATGGATGGAAGCGTCACGTCATCGTGGTAGCGCACCTCCAGACCAGCACGGATCGCGGCGTCTCTTTCTTTCAGTAGTGTTTCCGAAGTGTCACCCGGCTCCAGGAATAGGTAGCCGTCCACGCGGCGAAAGTCGCAGTCGATGTTTTCCTCCTGTGCGATCTGCTCGATTCGGTCGATTGCCGCTGTGTGGCTCTCCGCTGCCAGGCGCGAATGTTCCACTCCGTGTATCTTCTCCAGCTCGAAGTAGCGGTCGTCGATAGCGCTTGCCAGGTGCGCGGTCGTTCTGCCCGTTTCACCGCCACCTATCGGTCCGTCGTCGATTACGACCACTTCGCGATCCGATTTCGCCAAGTGGTAAGCGACTGACAAACCCGCAAGCCCCGCCCCGACCACGCAGACATCTGTCGTAAGGTTCTCGCGAAGCGTCGGTCGCGTTGGAGTCTCGGTTTGTGCCATCCACAATGAACTTGTCGCGCCCGAATCGGATCTCACAGTTGTCCTCCCAGGATGATGTGATGAGATGCCGGTGAGCTAACGAGGGGGAGAGAGCGAGTGCGCCGAATCTGGTCCTGTGCTCAGCTTGGCAACAACTTCTGCGATGAGCGACTTTCGGCTCCCGTCGCCCTTTTTGCTCCGATTTCCACACTGCATTCGCGTGAAAGCCGCTCTCAATGAGCGATTTCATCAGCGCTCCTCCCCGCCAAAATCGCTCGTTTGCGTGTCCGACGCACAAGATGCGACGAAACGCTTGCACCAGTTTCGCTGCACCCCCTTGTGGACCAGCTGCACTCGATTGAAAACAAAGGAAATAAACTCGCACCACAAAACTTGACTCTCGCCGCCAGAGGAGTAAAACCACAATCGTTCTTTGACAACTTCTGATGTTTTCCCAGTTGGTGCAGAGTCCGGGGCTCAAGCCCAGGTCACGGCGCACCAGCCTGAGCCGACTGAAAAGAAGGCTCGCGGGACGCAAGGCCGGCAGGCCATTGCGTCGGCCAACAACTCTCCGGGGTTGTGGCACAGAGGGAAGCCCAAGACGCAGCCGCGCAAGTGGCCGCGCCTGGAGCAAGCGTGAGGGAGCGGCGGAATCCCGGGTCTCTTGGAGACCGCAGAGAAACGCCTCTCGCTGGCGCGATGCCCGAAATGGCGAGCGGGATCGACGGATCCTCGACACGCCAGCGGTCAACATCCTTCGACGGAGGGGTGGAGACCAGAAAGGTTGATCCTCGACGGAGGGTTAGCCAAGAGCTTCCTGACAACGCCGCTTCGACACACACCATGACGAAGCGGGGCTGGAATGAGCCGAGGGCCGGCGAGGGCCGGTGTAGCGAGGCACTGGCTGAGGCGAACAGTGAAGAATGTCAAGAGCAGCATAGGTCCCGAGACGTTGGACCGGTTTTCCCGGTTGGCGGTGAGCCCGGAGCCCAAGCACAGGTCGCGCGTCGCATGCCCGCAAGGCAGTGACGAGAGCAGGCCGGCAAGGGTCTAACGCAAGCTTCTGGCCGAGGAGAAGGGTACAACACCACCTCGGGACCTTAGTGTTTTTGCAATCGATGAGTCCCGCTCTCGCACCGCTGAACCAGCGCGTGGCGACTGGCAGCCCACCGGCTACTGACTACCAGCGAGCATTACGCTAGCCTCTCCGCCGTTTCAGGTTCCACAGCGGGCGTTCTTGACTTGCGAGCACTTTCATAAACCTTCACGTACTCCCGCGCGGCGGTCGTCCACGAGAAGTCCCGCTGCATGCCGTTCTGCATCAACACGCGCCAGCTATCCTGGTCTTTGTACGCGCCGATAGCTGCGCGGACCGTTGCGAGCAACGCCTCCCCGGTGTACTCGCCGAACTTGAAACCGGTTCCCTTGCCTGATTTCGGGTCCCATGGCTCGATAGTGTCGTCGAGTCCTCCGGTCGCACGAACGACCGGCACAGTTCCGTACCGCAAACTGTAGATTTGGTTGAGTCCGCAGGGCTCGTACCGTGATGGCATGAGGAACATATCCGCGCCGGCCTCGATCTTGTGAGCGAGTTTATTGTCGTAAGCGATCTTCACCGCAAACTTCTGCGGGAAGTTCCGGTTCAACCGCCGGAATGTCTCCTCGTAATCTTTATCGCCGCTGCCCAGCGCAACGACGACCATCTCCTCGCGCGCAAGACGGTCGGCCATTTGTGTAATCAGGTCGAAGCCCTTCTGCGCGGCGAATCGCGAGACGATTCCGACCACTGGCACCTTCGGATCGGCGGCCTGCAGTCCGTACTCCTTCAGCAGGTCGCGCTTGCATTTCTGCTTTCCGCTCAGGTCATCGGCTGAATAGTTGGCTGCGATGAACCTGTCCTTTTCCGGGCTCCACTCGTCGTAATCCACGCCGTTCAGTATCCCGGAAAGATTCGCCGCCCGCGCGCGCAACACACCTTCCAGCCCGAACCCGTATTCAGAAGTCTGGATCTCCTGCGCATACTTCCTGCTCACGGTGGTGATGTGGTCGCTGAAGACGAGCGCACCTTTCAGGAAGTTCATGTTCCCGAAAAACTCGAGGCGATAGATCGTAAACAGGTCCCAGGGAAGTCCGAGCAACGGAACCGTGTCGGGCGGAAACACACCTTGGTAGCCGACATTGTGAATCGTAAACACCACTGGCACAGCGCCGAAGGTCGGGTCGTCCGCGTACAACGATCGCAGCAACACGGGAATAAGTGCAGACTGCCAGTCGTGGCAATGGAACACGTCAGGCACGCCGAGCGTTTTCGTGGCCTCGATTACCGCACGGGAAAACAATGCAAAGCGCTCTGCGTTGTCCGGGTAGTCACCAATGGGCGTACCATACAAGGCATCACGGTCGAAGAACGGCGGGTAGTCGATGAAGTAGAATTGCACGCCGGAGCGTTTTCCGCCGTCGATGACGGAGCAGAAGCGGTACTTATCGTCGAACGGAATCGTGATGCTGTTGATGACCGTCTTTGCATCGTCCAGTTTGGTCTGACGGTACAGCGGAAGGTATACGGTTACGCGATGTCCGAGGGAAGCGAGTGCTTGAGGCAGTGCGCCGACGACATCGGCCAAACCACCGGTTTTGGCGAACGGCACACACTCGGACGCCGCGAACACGATATGCATGTCTTGGGAACCTCCCAGGCGCAAACGGCCGCGTCTCATTTAGACGCTTGTAGGCACAACAGCGGAGTGCCGCTTAATCGGATGTGAAGCAGAAAAGATACTAATGTCACGAAACGAAAGGGTCAAACCCGAAGCTGTGACCATTGAACGCTCGAAACCGGTCGCACGCGGCCGCAAGAACGGCGCTCCCGTTCCCACGGCAAGAAAGCCAAAGCTCGGCCAGAACTTCCTCGCTGATGCGCGTGCGGCAGAACGCATCGTCGATGCTCTTGGCGACATTTCGCAGTGGACCGTTGTCGAAATCGGCCCCGGACGCGGTGCATTGACCGGCCTGCTTGCCGATCGCGCTCGCCGCCTTATCGCCATAGAGTTCGATCGCGTTCTTGCGGCGCAACTGCGGATGAGATTCGCGGGCAGGAAAAACGTTGAGATCATCGAAGCCGACGTGCTGAGCGTGGATTTCAGCACCTTGCTCGGCCCGCGTCCCGGCTCTACGCTCAGCGGACTCGCGCCCGTGCGTGAGAAAGTCAGGGTCATCGGCAACATTCCTTACTACATCACCAGCGACATCCTGTTGCGCCTGTTTGA
>Ga0196976_1000606_pt1 | contig 21817 bp, 18 predicted proteins | sample S3v_513CmetaG_FD_148644 | JGI IMG/M metagenome (GOLD analysis project Ga0196976, IMG submission 148644) | Soil microbial communities from Anza Borrego desert, Southern California, United States - S3+v_5-13C | ecosystem: Environmental > Terrestrial > Soil > Desert | place: USA: California...
TCGAGCTCCAGCTCGCGGTCGGACAGCTCGATCGTGTACACGTCGTAGTTCTCGCGGCGGTCGTTGGTCGTGTCGTAGGCGACCACGTCGACGTCCGTGCGCAGCGTCCGCGTCGCCGCCCACTCCACGCGCGCGCGCATGATCGGGCTGTACGACGTCCGCCGCTGCGGGCGCGCGGTCCACGTCGGCGGCACCCATTCGCGCTTGAAATCGGCGCGCGTGAGCTGCACGATGCGGCCGCGGGTGAGGGGGCTGGTCCAGACCAGGCCGAAGTCGGCGGTGCGGCGCGGCGACGTCGCGTCCATCGTCGGGAACGGCACCACCCCGACGCGCTTCCCCTGGCGGCGCGCCGCTTCGACGAGCGTCTCGACGTCGGGCTCGAGGTCCATGCCGCGCGTCACTTTCTCCGGCGGCGTGCCCGGCAGATGGAACCAGTTCGAGACCACGCCGTGCGTCTGCGGATCGGCGCCGGTGAGGATGGAGACGTGCGTCGGTCCGGTGAGCGTCGGGTTGACCGGGATCACGCGCGCCACCGCGCCGGTGCGGGCCAGGTGCTCGAAGGCGGGCAGGTTCGACTGCCGCGCGAGCCCGTCCGCGCCGAGGCCGTCGAACGTCATCAGCACGACCCGCTGCGGCAATGTGGCTGCGGGCTTCAGCCCGCCGCCGGACGGGCTGAAGCCCGTCCCCACATCGAGCGTCGCGGGGGCGCAGGCGAGAAACGAGAGGAGAAGGAGGACGAGGGAGCGGCGCACTATTTCTTCAGGCTCTCGAGGATCTTGTCGCGGTACTCGCGGGCTTTGCGCATGGTGGCCGCTTCGTCGACGGTCAGCACCTCGCCACGGCGCATGAGGATCTTCCCGTCGACGATGGTGGTCACGACGGAGTTGCCGGAGGCGGCGTAGACGATGGCCGACTCGACGGAGTAGACGGGCTGCGACTTCACGGTCTGCAGGTCGACCAGGACGATGTCCGCGCGCTTGCCGCGCTCCAGCGTCCCGATCTTGTCGGCCAGGCCGAGGACCTGCGCGCCGCCGATCGTCGCCAGGCGCAGCACCTCGCGCGCGCTGATGGCCTTCGGATCGTTGCGCATCACCTTCTGCAGGCGCGCGGCGCTGGCCATCTCCTCGACCATGTCCAGGTTGTTGTTCGAGCCGGCCGGGCCGTCCGTGCCGAGGCCCACTTCCATCCCCGCGGCGATCATCTGCACGACCGGGGCGACGCCGGAGGCGAGCATCTGGTTCGACTCGGGGCAGTGCACGACGCCGGTCTTCTTCGCCGCGAAGGTGCGCAGCTCGTCGGCGGTGAGGTGCACGCCGTGCGCGGCCACGACGTCGTCGCCGAGGAAGCCGATGGAGTCGAGGTACTCGCCGGGAGTCATGCCGTTCGCGCGCTCGGCGACCTGGCGCAGCTCGTCTTTGGTCTCGGAGACGTGGATCAGGATCGGGATGCCGAGCTCCGTGGCCAGCGCGCGCACCTGCTGGAGGTGCTCTTTCGAGACGGTGAAGGGGGCATGCGGCGCGACGGCGGGAGTGATCAGGCGATCGCCCTTCCACTGTTTCGCGTAGTCGCGCATGTAGCGAATCGCCGCGTCCCACGTTTTGTTGTCGGGGGCGGGGAAGTCGATCAGCGTCTCGCCGAGGACGCCGCGGAGGCCCGCCGCCTTCGTCTCGCGGGCGATGTCCGACTCGTAGTAGTACATGTCGGCGAAGGTGGTCGTGCCGGAGCGGATCATCTCCGCCGCGGCCAGCCGCGTCCCCCACTTCACGAACTCGCGGTCGACGTTCTTGGCCTCGGCCGGGAAGATGAAGTTGGTCAGCCAGTCCATCAGGTCGCGGTCGTCGGCGATGCCGCGGAAGAGCGTCATCGGTACGTGCGTGTGCGCGTTGACGAAGCCGGGCGTGACGGCGTGTCCGCCGGCCTTGATGACCGTCTTCGCCGTGTACTTTTTGTCGATCTCCGCCGAGGGGCCGACGTCGACGATCTCGCCTCCGCGAACGACCACGGAGCCGCGCTCGAGGTTCGGCCCCGCCATCGTGACCACGGTCCCGCCCGTGATGAGGATGTCGGCGCGCTCGGCGGCGGTGGCGGCGCTGGTCAGAGCGAGGATCAGAAGGAGGCGCTTCATGGCGGCGAACTATACGCGAAGCGTCTGGAGTGCGGCGGCGCCAGCCGCCGCTTTCCAAGCCCGCGGCGGAGCCGCGGGCAGCCGCAGCTTCGCTGCGGCTATTGAGAGCGGCAGCTGGCCGCTGCCGCACTCCAGATCAGCGCTTGGCCAACTCCGCGTATACGTCGCGCCAGTCGACTCCCGCGTCCACCATCAGCGCCGAGACGTGAAACACGAGGTCGGCGAGCTCGCTGACGAGGCGCTCCTTCGAGTCGCCCTTGGCGGCGATGACGACTTCCGTCGCTTCTTCGCCGATCTTCTTCAGGATCTTGTCGCGCCCTTCGTTGAAGAGGTAGGTGGAGTACGACCCCTCGGGGCGTTCTTCGTAGCGCGAGCGCAGGACGGACATGAGGCGCTCCAGCGGCAGCGGCGGGACGCCGGTGAAGCAGGAGGCCGCGCCGGTGTGGCACGCCGGGCCGTTCGGCTCGACCGTCACGACCAGGGCGTCGGTGTCGCAGTCCTCGGCGATGTGCACGACGCGCTGGGTGTTGCCGCTGGTGGCGCCCTTGTGCCACAGCTCGTTGCGGCTGCGGCTCCAGAACCACGTCTCGCCGGTCTCGCGCGTCTTGGCCAGCGACTCGTCGTTCATGTAGGCGAGGGTGAGGATCGCGCCGCTCTTGGCGTCGCGGACGATGGCGGGGGTGAGCTTCATCGGACGGGGATCCCTTCTGCCGCGAGGTGGCGTTTGACGTCGGCGACGGTGAGGACACGGTCGTGAAAGAGCGACGCGGCCAGGACGGCCCGCGCACCGCCCGACTCGATGGCGTCGCGAAAGTCTTCGACACGGCCCGCGCCGCCGGAGGCGATGACGCCGATCTTCACGGCGCCCGACACGGCCCGCAGCAGCTCGACGTCGAAGCCGCTGTTCGTGCCGTCGCGGTCGACGGAGGTGAGGAGGATCTCTCCCGCCCCCAGCTCCTCGGCGCGGCGGCACCAGGCGACGGCGTCGACGTTCGTGACTTCGCGGCCGCTGTGGATGGTGGCGGACCAGCTGGTCGGGCTGAAGCCCGACCTGCGTGCATCGCACGACAGCACCACCGCCTGCACGCCGAACTCCTCCGCGCACTCGCGGATCAGCTCCGGCCGCAGGAGCGCGGCGGTGTTGATGGCCACGCGGTCCGCGCCGGCGCGGAGCAGCGTGCGAAAGTCTTCCAGCGTACGCACGCCGCCGCCGACGGTGAGCGGGATGAAGATCGACTCGGCGACGCGGCGGATGGTGTCTCGATCCGTCCCGCGGTCGATGTCGAGAATCACCAGCTCGTCCGCCCCCTCGGCCTCGTAGCGCATCGCGCATTCGACCGGATCGCCCGCGTCGCGGATGTTCTCGAACGACACGCCTTTGACGACGCGCCCGCCGCGCACGTCGAGACAGGGGATGACCCGCTCGGGAATGCTGTTCGACAGCGGCACGTCGGACAGCCGCAGCCGCCCTTCGAGCAGCGCCTTCCCGATGACGCAGCCGCTGACGTTGCCGAGCCGCGAGAGGGAGATGATGTCGCCCCGCGTGGAGACGCCGCCGGAGGCGATCAGCCGGACGGTGGTCAGTGCGCGCAGCGAGCGATACAAAGAGAACGACGGTCCGCGCAGCGCGCCGTCCCTGGCAATGTCGGTGACGAGCGCCTCGGGGAGCTGCAGTTCTTCGAGCCGGGCGAAGACGTCGCGCAGCGACGCGGACGACGCCCGCGACCAGCCGTCGACGCGGATCACGCCGTCGCGCACGTCGACGGCGGGGACGATGCGCTCCGGACCGAACGTCTCGACCAGCGATGCCAGCAGCTCCGGCGCGTTGGCGGCGACGGTGCCGACGACGAGCCGTCCGGCGCCGCAGTCGAGCCAGCGCCGCGCGTCGTCGACCGAGCGGATGCCGCCGCCGACCTGCACGACGAGGTCGCGCCGCGCGAGCCGCCGCACGATCCCAGTCTCGATGGGACGCCCGCTCCGCGACGCCTCGAGGTCGACGACGTGCAGCCGCGCGCCGCTCGGCACCTGCAAAGCGTCCAGCACCGCCTCGGGGTCGCCGTACACGCGCGCGGTGTCGAAGTCGCCGTGCGTCAGCCGCACCACGCGGCCGTTGAGCAGGTCGAGTGAGGGGATCAGTTGCATGCGACGAAGTTCCTCAGCACGCGCAGCCCCGCGGCCGACGATTTCTCGGGATGGAACTGCACGCCGAACACGCGTTCCTGCTGCACCGCCGCGGTGAAGGGACCGTCATAGTCAGCGGTGGCGACCTCGGAAGCGACACCGCGGGCGGCGTACGAGTTGACGAAGTAGAAGGCCTCGCCATCCTCGATGCCCTCGAACAGTGGAGACGTAGGGCGGGCTTCAGCCCGCCTCCCCCGGGGGGGACGGGCTGAAGCCCGTCCTACGTTGAGTCGAAGCTTGTTCCAGCCGATCTGCGGCACGGGGAGCGCCCCTTCGTACCTGCGCACGGCGCCGTGCACCAGGCCGAGGCCGCGCGTGGTGCCCATCTCCTCCGAGAAATCGAAGAGGAGCTGGTGCCCGACGCAGATGCCGAGGAGGAACGCCCCGCTGGCGACGGCCTCGGTGACCGCGGCGTCGATGCGCGTCTCGCGCAGCCAGGTCATGGCCGCGGCGAAGGAGCCGACGCCGGGCAGCACGATCTTCGACGCGCGGGCGATGGCCGCCGCGTCGCGCGTCACGTCGAGCGTGGCGCCGGCGGCGCGCAGCGCGCGGGCGATGTTGGCCACGTTGGCGACGGGGGAGTCGACGAGGATCACAGCACACCTTTCGTGCTCGGCACGTCCACGCTGATCACTTCCTTGGCCTGCCGCAGCGCGACCGCGAAGGCCTTGAAGATCGCCTCGGCGGCGTGATGGCCGTTGCGGCCGCGGATCAGGTCGACGTGGATATTGCACGCGCACTTGTTCGCGAACGACTTGAAGAACTCCTCGACCAGCGCGAACGGAAAATCCTTGTGGATGAGCAGCATCTCGCGGTCGATCGGCACCTCGAAGACGAGGTAGGGGCGGCCGGAGAAGTCGAGGACCACGCGCGCCAGCGCCTCATCGAGAGGGACGTAGGCAGAGCCGAAGCGGCGGATGCCGCGCTTTTCGCCGAGAGCGTTCGCGAAGGCCTCGCCGAGGGTCAGGCCGGTGTCCTCGACCGTGTGGTGATAGTCGATGAACGTGTCGCCGGTGGCGACCACGTCGAGGTCGACCTGCCCGTGGCGGGCGATCACGTCGAGCATGTGTGAGAGGAAGCCGACCGGCGTGTCGATGCGGCCGGTGCCGCGGCCGTCGAGGTCGACGGTGACGGCGACGGAGGTTTCCTTGGTGGCGCGGGTGACGGTGGCGGTTCTCATGACAGGGCCTCGAGGAAGCGGTCGTTCTCTTCGCGCGTGCCGACCGACACGCGCAGGAAATCGGCGTACTTGCGCACGAGGATGCCGCGCGCGAGAAAGTCGTCGAAGGTGACGGGGGAGCGGAAGGCGATGAAGTTCGCCCTGGTGGGGAAGACGGTGATGCCGCGCGCGCGCATGGCGGCGAGCATCCGCTCGCGCTCGGCGATGGTGCGGGCCACGTTGACGTCGCGCACGTCACGCTTCTCCAGCGCCAGCGCGGCCACGGTCTCGCTGACGATGTTCAGCGAATAGGGGAGCTTGACCTTGCGGATCTCCCGGCAGGTGGCGGCGGTAGAAGCCAGCCAGCCGACGCGCAGCGCGGCCAGGCCCCAGGCCTTCGAGAAGGTGGAGAAGGTCACGAGCTGGTCGTGCAGCGGCGAGAGCGTGTCCAGCGCAAAGTCGCCGTAGGCGCGGTCGAAGAGGACCGTAGCTCCGGTGGCCAGGAGCGCCTCCAGCCCCTCGGGCGGCAGCACGCCGCCGGTGGGGTTGTTCGGCGAGCAGACGATGCAGACCGCGCCACGGAGTGTCGTCAACGTGTTGACCATTGCGTCGAGCGGGAGCTCTCCGGTGGCCGGGTCGATGTCGATGGGGACGGGGAGGCCGCCGGCGATGGTGACGAGCTTCTCGTACAGCGCGAAGGTCGGTTTCGGGAAGACGACCGGCGTGCCGGGGCCGACGAATGCGCCCACCGCGGCGGCGAGCAGCTCGTTGGAGCCGTTGCCGACCAGGATGTTGTCCGCCTCGTAGCCGTACGCCTTCGCCAGCGCGGTGCGCAGCGTCGTCGATTCGAAATCGGGATAGAGATTCCACGGGCGCTCGGCGATCTTTGCCAGCGCCTCGGCTTTGAACGGGAAGTCGTACGGCGACTCGTTCTGATTGAGCTTGACCTCGGCCTCGCGCAATTCGAGGGTGTAAGCGGTCATGGCGGCGACGGTGGCGCGGGCGGTCATGCCTGCACCCCCTCGCGTACACGCACGCTGGCCGCGTGCTGCGGCAGACCCTCGAACTCCGCGATGCGTGCCGCGTACGGACCGATCTCCGCGAGCGAAGCGTCGCTGAGGGTGACGACGTTCGTGCGCTTCACGAAGTCGTACACGCCGAGGGGAGAGAAGAAGCGCGCGCTGCCGGCGGTGGGGAGGACGTGATTCGAGCCGACCACGTAGTCGCCCGCCGCCGGAGGGGAGAACGGCCCGACATAGATCGCGCCGGCGTTCTGCGCGCGCTCGGCGATCGATTGCCCGTCCCGCGCGTGAATGGAGAGGTGCTCGGGGGCAATGCGGTCGGAGACGGCGATGGCCTCGTCGATCGAATCGGCGGTGAGGACCAGCGTGGCGCGCAGGGACAGCGGCTTGCCGACGCAGATCAGGATCACCGCCGAGTCGGGGCCGTGCTCCTGCTGCGCGTCGAGGTCGGCCTGCACGAGCTCCGGGTCCGCGGTCTCGTCGGCGATGACCACGAGCTCCGTCGGGCCGGCGGTCATGTCGATGCCGACCTCGCCGACGAGGCGTGCCTTGGCCGCGGTGACGTACGCATTGCCGGGGCCGGCGATCTTGTCGACGCGCTGCAGCGACTCCGTGCCGAGGGCCAGCGCGGCGATGCCGGCGGCGCCGCCGCATTGATAGAGCTCGCGGATGCCGAGGCGGTTGCAGACGTAGTGCAGCTCGTCCTTTGCCGCGGCGGATGGCGTCGTGGCCACCACGATCTCGGGTACGCCGGCGATGCGCGCGGGAACGGCGCACATGATCAGCGTCGAGACGTACACCGCGCGGCCGCCTGGGACGTACACGCCGACGCGCCGCAGCGGGCGCACGCGGTGCTGCACGTCGTTCCATTGATAGGAGGACGGGAGCTGCTGGAGGTGGAACGACTCGACGCGCTCGATGGCCACGTCGAGGGCGCGGGCGAGCTCGGCGTCAATGGTCCCCTCTCCCCGTGCGCAGGGAGAGGGGACGATGGTGCGAGGCGTGATCTTGACCGGCGCGACGGTCACGCGGTCGAAGCGCAGGATCTGTTCCGCCACGTAGGCGTCGCCGCGGGCGCGCACGCCGGCGATCATCTCGTCGGCCACATGGAAGGCGTTGTCGTTGGCGTCGCGGCGGCGCGCTTCCAGCTCGCGCAGGGCGGCCAGGGCTTCAGGTGAGGATGCTTGCATCGGTGGTCTCCTGGACGCGGGAGATCAGCTCGCGCATCTGTTTGTTGTTCGTGCGGTAGACGTTCTTCGCCACGATCAGCCGCGGCGTGATCTCGGTGATGCATTCCTGCAGCTCGAGCTTGTGCACGCGGACGGTCTCGCCGGTCTCCACGAGGTCGATGACGTGCGAGGTGAGGCCGAGGACCGCGGCCAGCTCCACGGAACCGCCCAGCGGCACCAGCTCGCAGTGCAACAGGCGGGAGTCGCAGTACTGGCGGGCGATGCGCGGGTATTTCGTGGCGATCCTCGCGGCGTCGGTGAGCGGCGGCGCGCCGGGCGCGCCGATGAGCATCATCCGGCAGCGGCCGTACGGCAGCTCCACCGCCTGGTAGGCGCTGCACTCGTGCTCGAGGATCTGGTCGAGCCCGGCGATGCCGGCGTCGGCGGCACCGTGCTCGACGTACACCGCCACGTCGCAGTCCTTGACGAAGATCCACTCCACGCCGCCGCGCGAGAAGACCAGTTTGCGCGTGCGGAGGTCGGATTCGGTGGGAACGTCGTACCCCGCCGCGGCGAAGGTGGCCAGGACGTCGTGCTGGAGGCGGCCTTTGGGGATGGCAATTCTCATCAGTTCACCGTGAATGTGAAGCCGACCGCCGGAGCGTCGGCGCCAAAGCGTGCGTAAAGAGAGTCGTAGCGGCCGCCCTGCGCGAGCGGCGTGCGGCGGTCGTCGCCGTACACCCAGAAGCGCAGGCCGGTGTAGTAGCCGGTGTCGCCTTCCTCGTCGTGCTCGACGAAGCGCGGGTCGTGGATGGGCGGTGCGCCGCTGGTGACGACGAGCGGCTGCGCGCTGAGCACCTCGGCAAGCGACGCCGCGAGCCGCAGCATCGCCAGGTCCGCTTCGACGGAGGGGTCGCCCACGATCTCCGCGCCGATCTGGAAGACCTCGCGGTTCGCGCCGAGGCGGGAGGCCTCGCAGCGGATCACATCGCCGCGGTAGAAGACCTTCAGCGGGAGATTGCCGTTGAGGCTCGGCGCGAGCGCGCGCGCCACCATCGGCGTGAAGTCGGAGCGCAGCGAGACCAGCTCTCCCTCGCGGTCGGTGAAGCGGTAGCTCTGCTTCTCCACGCGGCCGGGGATGCCGGCATACGGCTCGGCGAAGTCGATGATGGGGAGCACGACCTCGGCGAAGCCGGCCTCTTCGAGCAGCTCGACGAAGCGCGCCTCGATGCGCCGCCGCCGGGCCGTCTCTTCGATGAGCAGCGGCCGGGCACCGGTCGGATATCTGAATTTCGTGGCCATAAAGTCGAAAACCTCTTCCCGGCGTTCAGGAAGAGGTTTCGACTCTCGCGCGGCTCATCGGGCGCCCCTTCCTGTTCGGAGGGACGCACGCCAATGCACCCCTACCGTCTGTGGTGGTGGTGATGGTGGCGATGCGCGCGGTTCGTATTCACTGCCGGGAAGTGTAGCATCCCTCGACCATGAACGTGCAAGAACAGCTCGACTACCTCGCCAAGGGGGCTGTCGATCTCATCGAGAGAAACGACCTGAAAACGAAGATCGAGCGCGGCAAGCCGCTGACGGTCAAGGTCGGCTTCGATCCGACCGCCCCGGACATCCACCTCGGCCATACGGTGCTGATCCGCAAGATGCGGCACTTCCAGCAGATGGGCCATCGCGTGATCTTCCTGATCGGCGATTTCACCGGCATGATCGGCGACCCGACGGGGAAGAAGGCCACGCGGCCGGCGCTGTCGCGCGAGGAGATCGCGGCGAACGCGGAGACGTACAAGCAGCAGGTCTTCAAGATCCTCGATCCGGTCAAGACCGAGGTGCGGTTCAACTCCGAATGGCTCGGCGCGCTCGGCTCCGAGGGGATGATCAAGCTGGCGGCGAAATACACGCTGGCGCGCATCCTCGAGCGGGACGACTTCCGCAAGCGCTTCGACGCGCACCAGCCCATCGCCATCCACGAGCTGCTGTATCCGCTCGCGCAGGGATATGACTCCGTGGCGCTGAACTGCGACGTGGAGCTCGGCGGCACCGACCAGCTCTTCAACCTCCTCGTGGGGCGCGACCTCATGCGCGAGCACCGGCAGGAGCCGCAGGTCGTGCTGACCGTGCCGTTGCTCGAAGGGCTGGACGGCGTGGAGAAGATGTCGAAGTCGCTGAACAATTACATCGGCATCGACGAGGAGCCGGCGCAGATCTTCGGGAAGGTGATGTCGATCTCGGACGCGCTGATGTGGAGGTACTACACGCTCTGCACGGACCTCGCGCCGGCCGAGGTCACGACGCTGCGGCAGCGCGTCGAGACGGGCGAGCAGCACCCGATGGAGACGAAGAAGGCGCTGGCGAAGTCGATCATCCGCGACTTCTACGACGAGGAAAAAGCGGAGGCGGCGGAGGCGGAGTTCCGCCGCATCTTCAGCGAGCGCCAGGCGCCGACGGAGATCGAGGAGGTGTCCCTCCCGGCCTCGGCGGAGCCGGTCCTGCTGTCCAAGGTGATCACCGCCGCGAAGCTCGCGGAGAGCAACAAGGACGCGACGCGCGTCATCGCCCAGGGCGGGGTGCTGGTGGACAACGTGAAGGTGGACTCCACGCGCCACGCGCTGGAAGCGAGCGCGGGGAAGAGCTATCTGCTGAAGGTGGGGAAGCGAAAGTTCGCGAAGGTGACGTTCGGCTGAGGCCGCAGGTCTGATTTTGTCTCTAGTTTGCTCCTTGCCGCAGGTCCAGGATGCCGCCTGGCGATCTTTCCTGCTGCAAGGAGAAAACGATGAAAGTCAGAATCATCCTCGTCTGTACGCTGCTGCTCCTCGCTGCTGTCCCGACGTTCGCGATGCCTCAATGCGCACATTGCAACGAATGGGGCTGGTGCGAGTCGTCCCCCGGCGACTACGAGTGGTGCAGCGACTGGGAAGGTAGCTGCTACACCAATCCCCGCAATCGCTGCAGCCCCGTCTGGGGTGCCTCGGTGGCCTCCGAGTGGCAGGTCGCCTCGATCGAGATTCACCGCCCCTCGCTCGACTCCATCACCACGAACGCTCCGGCCGACGTGGCCGTGGACGTCCGGAAATCCGAGCCCGCCGCGAAGCAGTAATCCGATCCGCCAACGAACCGCGGGGAAGGTCGCCCACTTTTTCTTCCGGAGATCACACACGATGCGCACGCTCTTCGTCTTCGCACTGGTTGTGCTGTTCCACGGCTCCGCGCTCGCGGCCACGCTCGACGTGACGATCGTCCGCGGCGACTTCACCGGCCCGCTGCAACTGTCGATCGCTCCGCGGGCCGGCGGCAAGGCGCCGCAATGGTCTGCCACGCGCACGCTCGTCGCGGGCAAGTCGTCGGTCCGCTTCAGCGACCTCGAGCCGGGGCTGTACGTGGTCATGGCCAGCGGCCCGCAGCCGCTGCAGCGTCTCAGCGCGAAAGCGAACGTCGACTCCGACGGCACCACCGTGCGCCTGGTCATCCCGAAGGCGAGGGCCGACGTGCGCGCGACGATGGCGGGGCAGCCGCTGGCCCACGCCGGCATCACCTTCACGCATCGCGAGCTGCGCTGGCCGGTGACGGTGGAGACGAACGACGACGGACGTTTCGCGGGCGAGCTGTGGGAGCCGGGCGTCTACGTGGCCAGCATCAGCCGCGGACGCACGTCCGCGCCGTACAGCGCCGATGTATGGCTGTCGCCGAAGCCGGTGACGATCGACGTCCCCGACCGCCACGTGACCGGCCGCATCCTTGTCGGCGGGAAGCCGCTCGCCGGCGCGGCCATCCTGCTCCGCTCCGAAACGTCGGAGTCGACGCTGACGGTGCGCACGCAGTCGGGACCCGACGGACGCTTCGAGTTCATCGGCGTGCGTGAAGGCGCTCTGTCGCTGACCGCGCGCGCGCCGTCCTATCTCGACAGCGATCCGGTGGACTTCGAGCTGGTCGGCGCGAAGGCGGAGCGCGCGGTGGAGCTCGAGCTGAAACGCGGCCAGCCGCGGGCGGTGCGCGTGCTCGACGCGCGCGGCGCCGCCGTCGGCGACGCGACGCTGTTCACCGCGTGCGCGGGACACGTGAAGTCGACCGCCAGCACGAACGCCGAGGGACGGGCGCAGGTGGCGCTGCCGGCGGCCGGCACGTGCGCGATCTTCGCGCTGCCGAAGGAAGGATCGCTGGCCGTGGCGCCGGTGGAGGGAAAAGAGGCGCTGCTCATTCGCGTCCCCGAGGCGGCATCGTCGCTGAAACTGGCGCTGAAGACGGATGGGGGAGAGCCGTTCCCCGCACTGAGCCTGCTCATGCGCATCGACGGCACGGTCATCCCGCCGGCGGTCTCGCGGTTGCTGAGCAGCCGCGGCTTCATGCTCATGACGGACGACGACGGCACCATGGCGTTGCAGCGCATTCCGCGCGGCACGTACGAGTTTTGGCCGTACCGCACGGCGGTGGAGGGGCAGATGCTGTACGAGACGGCGACGGAGTTCGACGCGCCGATTTCAATCAAGGTGTTGACCGGCGAGAACAACGCCACGGTGCGGTTCCGGCCGCGATGAACGAAGGCGAAACCGGCCTGACACCGTCCGCGATGCAAAGAGCAACGCGCCGCGGCCAACCGCATCGCGGTGAAGTTCGCGGGGCGGTATTTGCAGGCGGACCGCCGGCGTCCCGCCGGCTGTCGTGGCGGCGTCCCGCGCCGCCACCCTGGTGCGCAGGCGAGACGCCTGCGCAGACAGCCGGCGAGGACGCCGGCGGTCCGCTGGGTAGAACCCTACTCCGGCGGCACCCCCACATCCTGTCCCGTCACGTCGCGGAACTGCGCCACGTCCTTGCCGAGGATGTACTTGTCCATCCAGCCCACGATCGAGCGGAGGCGCTCGACGCGGTGCCATGGCTGGCCGCTGCGCGAGAGCTCGTGCGACTCGCCGGGGAAGCGCACCATGGCCGTCGGGCGGCGGAGGTACTTGAGCGCGCGGAAGAGCGACTCGCCGCCTGCCGCCGCGGGCGTGCGGTAGTCCGCCTCGCCGAGGATGAACATGAGCGGCGTCCGGATCTTCTCCACGTGCGTGAGCGGCGAGCGCTGCGCGAAGTCGGCCGGGTCCTCGAACGGCGCCTTGCGGAACCAGTTCGGCTGGAAGAGCGTGAAGTCGGCCGTGTACCACCACGCGCTCCAGTCGGCGATGTCGCGCTGCGAGACCGCGGCGCGGAAGCGGTTCGTCTGCGTCACCGCCCAGTTCGTGAGCAGCCCGCCGCCCGAGCCGCCCGTCACGCCGAGGCGTTGCGGGTCGGCCCAGCCGCGGCGGATCACCTCGTCCACCCCCGCCATCAGGTCTTTGTGGTCGTCGCCCGGATAGCGGTACTGGATGACGTTCCCGAACTCCTGCCCGTACGTCGACGAGCCGCGCGGATTCGGATAGAGCACGACGTAGCCGCGCGCGGCCATCCACTGGAACTCGTGCGTGAAGATGAACCCCCACGCCGAGTGCGGTCCGCCGTGGATGTTGAGGATGAGCGGGTACTTCTTCGACGGATCGAAGTCCGGCGGACGCTGCACCCACGCCTGGATGCGCTTTCCGTCGAAGCTGTCGTACCAGATCTCCTCGGGCGGCGTGAGGCGCAGCTGCGTGAAGAGCGCGTCATTGAATGAGGTGAGGCGCCGCGGCTTCGCATCGAGCATCCAGAGGTCGCCGATGACGGTGGGTGTGGAGATGATCGCCGCGACCGGGCCGCCGGCGCGCGCGGCGCCGTACGACAGCACCGTCTGATTGCCCGTCGTCACATCGGCCGGCGCGCCGCCGCCGATGGGAAAGCGCATCAGATTCGCACGTCCCTCGCGCGCCACGGCGGTGACGAGCGACTTGCCGTCGTCGCTCCAGACCACGCGCGCTCCCGCGTTGCCGCGCGGCGCGCGCTGGTCGCCGCCGATGCCGGCGCCGACGTCGAAATCGAAGTCGGCGGTGAGATTCTTCGGCGCCGCGCCGCGCGTGAGCTCGAGCACCCAGAGGTCGGGCTGGATGTACGACCGCACCGGCTTCGACACTTCCGCCACGAACGCCAGCGTGCGTCCATCGGGGGAGAGCGAAGCCTGGCCGATGTCGAACTCCAGCGCGGCGAGCTTCTCCGGTTCGCCGCCGCTCGCGGCGACGGCGAAGAGGTCACTCTGCGGCAGCTCGTAATACGGCTCGTCGATGCGCGTGGAGGTGTAGTAGATGCGCGCGCCGTCGCGCGACCAGATCGGATCGTTCTCCTCGTACTTGCCGTCGGTGAGCTGCCGCGCGGCGACCGGCTCGTCAGCCATCGCCGGCGCGTCGACCACCCAGATGTGCGAGAGGTGCTCGTCGTCGAGATAGCCGGCGTTGTCGATGCGATAGACGGCGCGGGTGATGGTGCGCACGTCGCTTTCGCGGTCGCTCTCGTCGGGGACGGCGGCGGGCGGTTTCGGCGCGGTGGCGGCCTCGGTGGGACGCGGCACGTCGACGTCCTGGGCCGTCTTCTTCGCGCTCTTCTCGCGCCGCTGCTTCGCGAGGTCCTTCGCGTTCGCGCCGCTGGTGAAGGCGATGCGCTTGCCGTCCGGCGACCAGACCGCGGCCGAGGTGCCGCGGGGGACGTCGGTGAGCCGCCAGGCTTCGCCGCCGGATAAAGAAAGGATGTGGATCTGCGGCGGCTCGGGCTTGCCGTCGCGCATCGGCGCGCGGAGGAAGGCGAGGCGCTTGCCGTCCGGCGACCAGCGCGGCTGCGAGTCGCGCGTGCCCACGGTCAGCCGCGTGGGCGGCGCGCTGCCGTCGGCCGGCACGATCCAGAGCGCGGTGTCGTAGCCCTCCCCCTTCTCGTTGACGGTGACGCGGGTGAAGGCCACGCGCGTGCCGTCCGGCGAGGGCCGCGGATCGGCCACCCAGACGAAGCGGAAAAGGTCGGTTTCGGTGAGGAGGCGCTTCGCCGGCTGCTGCGCGAGCGATGCGTGCGCGAGAAGGAGGAGGAGCGTGGCGAGAAGGCGGATGCTGCGCATCCGCCTTCCTTACCACACACTGGCTTACCGGAACCTGACCGGAATCGTGACGATCGTCTCGGCGGTGCCGGCCTTGATCCTGACCTGCACCTCGCCCGCGGTGTTGCGCAGGTCGCCGGCGGCGATGAGGCGCACGGTGCCGTTGGCGTCGAGGACGTCGCTTTTGGTGGCCGGCGACTTCACGATCTCGTACGTGAGCGTCTCGCCGAACTCCCCCGTGGCCACGATGCGGAAGTAGTCGGGGAACATCGAGGTGATGACTTCGATCGGCGCGTCGAGGACGCCGTCCTTGTTCGCGTCGGCGATGTCCACGGTGCCGTTCTCGTCGAGGTCGACGCCGGCGAAGTTGATGATCACGTCGTCGCGCGTGCGCACGCCGGGCACGAAGGTGGGGTCGCCGGTGACGTTGACGCTGCTGCCGTAGAAGATGGCCTTGCCCGAGGTGATGCGCGCGGAGACGATGTCGTTGTCCGCCGGGTTGGTATCGAGGAAGGTGGCCACGCCGAAGCCGTACTGCACGTGCTCGCCCGCGGCGTAGACGGCATTCTTCGTCCCGGCCACGGTGCCGTTGGCGCGGAGGACCTGCCAGGTGACGTGGGTGGCCTCGACGGCGTAGAGGCCGAAGTTGAAGCGGCTGGTCTCGGCGTCGGACGGCGCGGGCAGGACGGCGAGATCGCCGGCGCGCGCGGCATCGGTGACGTCGATGGCGGGAATGTCCTGCCCGAACTCGCCCGTGGCCGAGGTGTTGAAGGTGCGCGAGGTGACGGCGATGGAGCGCACGACGCGATCCTCGGCCTCGAGCACCAGCGCGCCGGTGCCGGCGGTCAGGCCGAACTTCTGCCGCACGACGTCGGCGAGGGACTGGGTCTCCCGCGCCTGCAGGGTCACGTTGACGGGCCCGAGGACGTTGCGGCCCTGATGGAAGGTGACGGCCACGGTGGCGACGCGCGGCGCGGCGTTGTGGATGGTCAGCTCGCTCTGCCACTGGCTGCCGGATGCGCCGGGGCCGGTGCCGGCCGCCGGAACGACGATGGTCGCGGCGCTCGCCGCGACGGGAAGCAGCGCGAGCGCTGCGGTGGAAATCCAATTGCGAAACTTCATGATGCCTCCTGTGCTGTAGTCGAGCGTTGATACGCAGGCATCGAAATATGCGTCTATAACAAGTTTCGCTAAATGATGATGAAAAAGGAGAACGCGCGGGTGTCCGCGCGTGCACGTAATACGGCGCGTGGTGCGATTGTGTCTAACGAGGTACGAGGTACGAGGTACGAGGTACGAGGTACGAGTGCTCCGCTTGGGCATGCTCGGCGACCGAGCCTCATGCTCTGAGGGTGCCCGAGCGGAGCACTCGTACCTCGTACCTCGTACCTCGTACCTCGTTTAGACTGCGCCGCGTCATGGCCATACCGCTGCTCGATTTGAAACTGCAATACGCCGCCATCCGTGAAGAAGCGCTTCGCGTCACCGCGGAGATCTACGAGTCGCAACAATTCATCCTCGGCAAGCGCGTCGAGGACTTCGAGCGCGACTTCGCCGACTACTGCCAGACCAGACACGCCATCGGCGTCTCGTCGGGCACCGACGCGCTGCTCGAGGCGCTGATGGTCCTCGGCATCGGACACGGCGACGAAGTCATCGTGCCGGCGTACTCCTTCTTCGCCACCGCCGGCGTCGTCTCGCGGCTCGGCGCCACCCCCGTCTTCGTCGACATCGACCTCGTCGACTACAACATCGACCCGCGCCTCATCGAAGAGCGCATCACCCCGAAGACCAAGGCCATCATGCCCGTGCATCTGTATGGGCAATGCGCGCCGATGGACGAGATCATGGCCATCGCGAAGAAGCACGACCTGCCCGTCATCGAGGACGCGGCGCAGGCGGTGGGGAGCGAGTACCGCGGACGCCGCGCCGGCGCCATCGGGGCCATGGGCTGCTTCTCCTTCTTCCCGTCCAAGAACCTCGGCGCCTTCGGCGATGCCGGGGCGATCACCTGCAACGACGACGAGCTCGCGCTGCGCCTCTTCGACTTCCGCGTCCACGGCATGCGTCCGAAGTACTTTCACCACTACGTCGGCGGCAACTTCCGCATCGACGCGCTGCAGGCGGCCATGCTGCACATCAAGCTGCCGCTGCTCGAGGAGTGGCACGAGGGACGGCGCGGCAACGCGGAGCTGTACCGCCGCCACTTCGACGACATGGAGCGCATCGTCCTGCCGGAGGAGCTGCCGGGACGCCGGCACATCTACAACCAGTACGTCGTGCGCTTCCCCGAGGGAGAGGCAGTGCGCGACCGCGTCATGAACCACCTCAGGAGCGTGCAGATCGGCTGCGAGGTCTACTACCCGCTGACCCTCCCGCAGCAGGCCTGCTTCGCCAACCTGGAGTGCACGAAGGAGCCCTTCCCGAATTCCGAGGCCGCGGCGCAGCAGACGCTGGCCATCCCGGTGTTTCCGGAGCTGAAGGAGGAGCAGATCGCGGAGGTGGTGCGCGAGATCCGGAAAGCGCTGGAGCATTGACGCGGTTGCTGGTTGCTATGTTGCTATGTTCGTTGCGCATTCTCGCGATGCGCCACCTTGAACCAGCAACCAGCAACACAGCAACCGCATGATTCCCCTCCGCCACACGCTCGCGCCTTCCACCACGCCCGCGGTGAACCGCGCGCTGGTGGCGGCCAACGTGCTGGTGTTCTTCGCGCAGCTCTTCATGGGGGCGGCCACGGAGCGGGTCATCCAGACCTTCGGCTTCATGCCCGCGCGGTTCCTCGAGCCGGCGGCGTTCGGTTATGCGCCGTGGGAGGTGGCGATCACGCTCGTCTCCTCGCTCTTCCTGCACGGCGGGTTCGTGCACCTCTTCGGCAACCTGATCTACCTCTGGGTCTTCGGCGGCGCCATCGAGGACGAGATGGGGCACGTGCGCTTCTTCTTCTTCTATCTGGCGTGCGGCGCGGCGGGGAGTCTCACGCACACGCTGCTCTTTCCCACCTCCACCATCCCCTCCATCGGCGCCTCGGGGAGCATCGCCGGACTGCTCGGCGCCTTCCTGGTCCTGCATCCGAAAGCGCGCATCGTCACGCTCTTCCCGCTGGTCGTGTACTGGGCCATGGCCGAGATCCCGGCGCTGCTCTTCCTCCCGGTCTGGTTCGGCATGCAGTTCTTCAGCGGCTTCCTCTCGCTGCAGGCCGCGCGCGGCACGCAGGAAGTGGCTGGCGTGGCGTGGTGGGCGCACGTGGGCGGCTTCCTGTTCGGGATGATCGTGGCCGCGGTGTGGCGCCGGATTACCCCGGCCCCTCCCGCGGTTCGCTAGAATATTCGAGGTCCGCCTATGCATCCGAGAACCGCGATCTTCCTGGTCGCCGCGCTCATCGTCCGCGCGGTTGCCGCCGCCACGCCGGCCCTGATCGACAACCCCACGGTCGTCGTTACCGAGGACGGGATCCGCGGCCTGCGCGTCGCCGACTTCACTGGTGACGGCAAGCTCGACTTCGCCGTGGTGACGTCGGCCTTTCAAAAGCCGTCGCGCATCTGCGTCTATCCCGGCAACGGCGATGCGACGTTCGCCCCTCCGATCTGTTCGACCGTCTCGGGAGTATCGGGGTTCGACGTCGCCCTGATCGACGGCGACACCATCCTCGATGCCGTGGTCGTGCGCAGGGGGGAGAGTTACGAGAACATCCCGCGCGTCTACCGCGGCAACGGCGACGGCACGTTCACGGCGATGGGACCGGAGCTTCCGGCGTTCTTCGCCTGGCGAGCCGTCGTCGTCCTCGCCGAGATGACCGGCGACAACCGTGTGGACATCGTCGGCTGCGATCTGACCGTGTATCCCAATCTCGGCGCCGGTGCATTCGGAGCGCCGATCGGCAACTCCAACATCGATTACGACCGGATCTACGCGGTGGACGCGGACAACGACGGCAAGCGCGACATCGTCGGCGAAAAGTCCCCCGACACGAACCTCCATTACGGCAATGGAAACGGCACGTTCGATCCGCCGCTCTACCTCGAGTACAACGGGGCAGGCGTTTCGGCGATGGCGGACTTCGATCTCAACGGACGGGTGGACCTGGCGTTCATCGACGAGACGCTGGCTCTGCACATGGCCGGTCCGTCCGGCGATTTCACGCGCACGGAGCACGGTTTCGCGCGCGGCGAGACCATGGCCACGCCCGATCTCAACGCCGACGGCAGGCCCGACCTCGTGTCGAGCACCACGCAGTACGTCGGCGTCTGGCTGATGGGCGCGGGCGGCGTCCCGGGCGAGCGCCGGCTGTACAGCGCCGCCTCGGAGGCCACGATGCTGGCCACGGGCGATTTCGATGCGGACGGCTCGGTCGACGTGCTCGTCGCCGGTGACGGCGATGCCTTCAGCGACCGTAGCGTGGTCTCGCTGCTGCGCGGCTCGCCGGCTGGTGCGCTCCGTTCCATGCGCGTGTACGAAGTCCCTGGCCCCGCTCCTCTGGCGGGAGACCCGGTGGACTCGGCAGTCTCCGACGTGACGGATGACGGCATTCCCGATCTCGTCACCGTCTCCTCGGAGCTCCCGGCCATCGCCGTCTTCGCGGGCAGCGGCGACGGCACGTTCGCCGCCCTGGCGGAGTACACGTCCCTCCCCGGCGATACCCGGGTCGGCACGTTCGAAGACTTCGACGGCGACGGCGGCGTGGACGCCGTCGTTGGTACATCGAACGCGCGCTTTTACGTGTATCTCTCGAACGGAGACGGCACGTACCGGCAGACGGTGACGATCGCCGGCTCCTACAGCGGGACCGGCGATTTCAATGGCGACGGGCACGCCGACCTGGTGCACCAGTCCAGCGGCACGATCTCCGTCTACGCGGGCAATGGTGACGGGACGTTCGACGCTCCGGTGTCAGGCAGCCACTCCGTCCCGACGGGATTCCGCGTCGGCGACGTCAACGGCGACGACCGCGACGATCTCGTGTACGGGGGCAGCGTGCTGCTCGGATCTTCGTCCGGGACGTTCACCAAAGTGCAGTACGAGCCGTGGTCCTCCGGTCCGCCGGTGCTTCTGGTCGACCTCGACGAGGACGGAAAGCTCGATCTCGTCCGGGAGGATTTCGCCGGCTCCGATGAAGCCGAGATCGAGGTGATGCTGGGGAACGGCGACGGTACGTTCGGCGCGCGGCGCGCCATCACCCGTCCCAGCCCGAAGCCGGGCACGCGCGCGTATGGCGCAGCCGCGGGAGACTTCAACGGCGACGGCCACGTCGACATCGCCTTCGGCCCCTCGGTGCTCCTCGGCGACGGCGCCGGCTGGTTCTCGGGCTATCAGCGCTTCCGCGATCCCGCGCCCGAAGGCTTCTGCCGCGCGGCCGACGTCGATGGCAACGGCACGACCGACATCATCATGACCTCTGCCTTGTCCGACACGATCGCGGTCGTGCGGACCCGCACCGTCGACTCGCTCGACCTGCCGGTGACGGTGACCATCGAGACCGCGCCGTTGTCCGCTCCGGTCACGGAATCGTTCCGCGTGGTGGCGCGGGTCAGCACCCAGAGCGGGCTGGCGCCCACGGGAGCGGTCATCTTCTCGATCGGCGATGTGGTCGTCGGATTCGCCGAGGTCGAGGGCGGCCAGGCCAGGGCCGAGATCGCCGGCCAGGCCGGCGGGACGCTGCCCCTGATTGCCCGCTTCGGCGGCGACGACGTGTACGCGGCGGCCGAGTCGGCGTCGCGGACGATCGAGATCGTGCGCGCCGAGTCCTGGCTCGATCCGGCCAGTCCGCTCCTGGTCACGACTCAGGAAGAGGTGCACATCAAGGGTTCCGTGAAGTCGGCCCTGCCGGGCGTTACCGGCACGGTGACGTTGACCCTCGACGGCGTGCTGGTGGGCACGCAGCCGGCGCTGAACTATGACTTCAACCTCGGCATGCTGCCCGAGGGATGGCGGTATCCGCTGCTCCAGTACAGCGGCGACACGAGACATCAGCCGGCCACCTCGCAGTCGAACTTCGTCATCCAGGTGATCAAGCCGTACATCGAGATGAGCGTGTCCGTCAGCCCGGAGGGCGGCGCCACCGTCGGCACGCCGGTCACCGTGACCGTGTCCTTCCCCGGCGAGCCCGACCTGAACGGCACGGTGGACATCCTGACGGGCGATTTCATGTCCTTCCCCGCCACGATCGTGAACGGCGTGGCCACGCTGACCACCTCGGCGTTCCCTCCCACCGACTCGCTGGCCGTGCAGTTCCCCGGGAACGGCGAATACAGCCGCACTCTGAAACCACTCGGCTATCCGATCCACGACGCGCCGGCCGCGCCGGGGCCGACGTCGTTCTATCTCGTCACGCCGTGCCGCGTGGTCGACACGCGCGACAGCACGCAGGTCATCCTCAGCCGGAACAGCGGCCGGCCGTTCTTCGTCGTGCGCCGCTGCGGCATCCCGGAGGGAGCGAAGGCCGTGGCGGTGAACGTCACCGTGGTCAACCCGGCCGGCACCGGTTACCTGACGCTCTATCCCTCGGCCGGCACGCTCCCATACGCCAGCATGCTGAATTACCGGACCGGCAAGACGCGCGCGAACAACGCCATCCTCCCGCTCTCCGCCGGCGGCCGGCTGACGGTGCACAACGCCGGCCCGCCCGTGCACGCGATCATCGACGTGACGGGCTACTTTCAGTAGGGAGAAAATCGCGATCACTGTCGCTGCGCAGGCGAGACTCGCCCGGGAGTCTGCGAAGCTGGACATGCGCGAAGAGCAGGCGTTGGCGGACGAGCGGTATGCCGCGGATAGTGAATGGCCTGCATACCGAGCCGAACGCTCAGAGGCGGGCTGAAGCCCGCCCTACGTCGAGCGCGTTTCTCGCGATACGCGTGCTCGACGTAGGACGGGCTTCAGCCCGTCCACTCGCGGCACCCAGGATCGCTCCTCGGCGCTCGGAGATTTCTTTTGATCGTAACGACCAGTAATACGGTATAACGATAGTCTCCCCATGATCTCGACGAGCCTTTCCCGCCGTTCTCCTTGCGGTAGGGGGGTGTGACTCATGGAAAGGGAGAAAATCGCGATCACTGTCGCTGCGCAGGCGAGACTCGCCGGGGAGTCTGCGAAGCTGGACATGCGCGAAGAGCAGGCGTTGGCGGACGAGCGGTATGCCGCGGATAGTGAATGGCCTGCATACCGAGCCGAACGCTCAGAGGCGGGCTGAAGCCCGCC
>Ga0196976_1000607_pt1 | contig 21804 bp, 35 predicted proteins | sample S3v_513CmetaG_FD_148644 | JGI IMG/M metagenome (GOLD analysis project Ga0196976, IMG submission 148644) | Soil microbial communities from Anza Borrego desert, Southern California, United States - S3+v_5-13C | ecosystem: Environmental > Terrestrial > Soil > Desert | place: USA: California...
ACAGCGGGAGCAGCGATGTTTCGTCGACAGTCAGCACGGAGCCCGGGATCGGGTCGCCGTCCTCGGTCAGGATGTCGGCGAGCGCCGGTCCGGTCGCCGCGGCGTAGACGACGGCCTGCATCCGTGCGGCGGAACCGAGCCGGCCGTCGATGTCCACCTGATAGACGAGCCGGGATCCATCGTCCGGACCTATCAGCCGAGCCATCAGTAGACCCCCCTCACGCTGGCTGTGGTGGCACCCGATCGCACCGACACTCCTGGCCCGGTGCCGCGCACGGCGGGCCGCCCCGTGATCAGCGACGGGACGAACCCGAACACCTCGGTGGCGGTCGCCGTGTCGTTGAGCATCCTGGTCAGGAACGCGTCGTCCTGCCCCGCCCCCGCGTCGACGGCCACTGCCGCGTCGGCCACCGCCACCGAAGCGGAGACGACCACCGCCTGAGCCGCCGCTGCGGTTTCCGCGAGGCCGACCGTCGCCGCGGCTGAGGCCACCTCGCCGGAGAGTCCGGCATCGAGCAGCACTCCCGCGCCGAGCCCGGCCGGGGAGTCCACCCCTGCCGCGCTGTCGCCCATGACCAGCGTGGCCACGACGGTGAGCAGGTCGGCAGCGGCGCCCGCGTCCCCCGTCGTCTTGGCCGTGCCCATCCCGTTGTCCACGGTGTCGGCACCGGTACCGGCATCGGTCAGAGGGACGGACGCGGCTGATGTCCGGGCGTCGGCAGCCGCTCCGGTGTCGGTCAGGGCTGCGGTCACGGCCACCGTGAGCACATCGGCGGCCGAGCCGGCGTCGGCGAGAGGCCTGGCGGTACCGAGCCCGTTGCCCACCGCGTCGGCCGCTGATGCCGTGTCGGTCAGGGCGGTCGTCGCCGTGGCCGTCAAGGAGTCGGTTGCGGTGGCCGTGTCGGCCACCGACACGGCAGCGCCGACCTGCACCGCGTCGGCGCCGGCGGCGGACTCGCCCACCGGTGCGGCCCGGGCGGGAACGGTCAGCGTGTCCGCGCCCGCGCCGAGGTCGATGACGACGATCGAGCGGGTCGGCACGGCGAGCGCGTCGGCACCGGTACCGGTGTCGGTCAGGGCGGCTGTCGCCGAGGCGCTCAGCCCGTCGGATCCGGACCCTGTCTCACCGACGCTGACCGGTGTGGCGCCGCCCGTCGGGGTGAAGTCGACGTCGACGAAGTAGCACGCGCTGTTGAAGTTCTGGTTGGGGTAGCCGGTCGTGCTGGCGGCGATGTAGAAGGTCCCCTGCCAGATCGTCAGCCCGGCGACGACGGCGTTGTGCGCAGGCGCCGTGAGATCACCATTGGTCAGCGCCGTGGTGAAGAAGTTGCTGCTGCTGACGTAGCGCCCCGCTGAGTTGTGATTGCCGACCCTGCGGATCGAGCCCGCAGTGACCGGCACCGGGGTGTCGAAGGCTGTGTAGTTCCACGCGCCCGCCGTCGGAGTGGCGGCACGCACCTTGCTGGCGATCTGAGTGCCGGCGCCACCGAATCCGGTGTCAGAGTTGGTCGGCGTCCACAACAACGCGGTGTAGGTGCCGCTGACGGTGGTCGTGGCGAAGAACCACACGCCGTTGATCTGCCCGTCTACCGCGAACTGGATCGTCGTAGCGCCCGCGATGCCGGGCGTGCCGTCGGAGAAGTTCGGGTTGGCCGGGGTTTGCGAGGTGAACAGGCGGGCCATGCTCACCTCCCCTTACGGGTTGACGGCCCCCGAGCCGTCGGCCCATGCGTTGTCCTGCCAGACGTTCCCGCCCCCGGCGCGGAAGTGTGTCACCGGTCCGTAGAAGCCGCAGCGGGGGTAGAACTGCTTGCCGAACCGGTTGCCCACGAACCGCACGTTCGTGCCGGGCGGGTCGACCGAGCTGCCTGCGTACGCGCAGTACGAGCCGCCTTGTAGCAGGTTGCCCTCGACGAGCACGTTGTCGACGGGATCGGAGACGTTGTAGACCACCAAGGCGCCGGAGCAGAACTGGGTCGGCCCGCACTCCAGATGGTTGCGCCGGAAGGTCATGTTGGCGCCGCCGTTGGAACCGATCGCCGACTCGTGGTCGCCGGCGCGGTGGTCGAAGTCGTGGAGGTACGAATCCTCGATCGTCACGTTGAAGCGCGCTGCAGCGCCTCGGCCGGTGCGATGCACGTGGCAGCGGATGCACGTGTAGTTGTCGTCGCCGATGCCGGACTCGTTGTTGGCCAGCGAGTCCTCGCCGTCGATCTCCACATCCTCCAGCCGTAGCCCGCGCTGGCCGTCCGCGCCGGGTGCGCCCCCGTACCCTGCGTTGACCCTGCCGATCACCTTGGATCGTTTGATGGTCACGTCGTCGGCGTCCGGGCCGAGGTAGACCCCGCCAGAGAACAGGCATCCGTCGAGCGTGACCCCCGCCTGGCTGATGTTGCCGTCGCACGCCCGCAGCGCGGTGCCCGCCGGCACGCCGGTGTTCGTCTCGTTCGGCCAGCCGGCCGGCGCCGTCGTGGGGGCGGTCGCCGGCACGCTCGCGCTCGCGCTCGGGCCGACGCTCGGGACCGTCGCCGGCAGGAATGCGGACAGGCTGAGCGTGACGGTGCGGCTCGCCCAGGGCTGGGTCTCCGACCGCATGACCCGCACACGGAACGACGTCGCCGTGACCTGATAGGTGTGCGTGATCGCGGTCAGGCCCTCGGGCGTGACCTGCACGACCGGCACGGCGCCGAGGGAGTGCACGAAGGTCTGGGTGCAATGGCCGGTGGCGTTGGTCGTGCACGTCGCCCGGGAGTGCCACTGCGTGACCGGCTCGGCCGCGGCCTGTGCGGCGCATCCGGTGAGCAGCAGAAGAGCGGCCACCGCCGAGAGGGCGCGGCGCATCACGAGAAGGTGATCGTCGCGGTGGCGGTCCACGTCTGGCCGGCAGCCTTGGTGCCCTGCGCAATGCTGGCCTTGCGGTTGAACAACAGCGCGTTGACCGTGGTGCCACCCGTGACCGTGGGCGTACCCACGTCGATGCCGAACTCGTTCCACGCGAAGTTGCCGTCACCGGTGCCGAACGTCGCCGAGAAGGCGAGCGTCCGGGTGCCGAGCGTGCCTGCGCCGGCAACGGGCTGGAAGTAACGGTTGGCGGCGCCCGCCGCCGCCTGAAGGTCGGTGTCGGTGTAGGCCTCGGCGGTGTTGGAGTTGCCCACGCCGATGCGCGTCGCGGTGGCCGTGAGTGCCTGGGTCGCGCCCTGGTTGGTGAGCAGGTTCATCAGGCGCGTCCACCCGGCATTGGTGATCAGGTTGCCGGTCAGCTCGGTGGTCAGGTAGGGCCGGACGCGCAGCGTGGCGAACGCGTCGGCGTCCGGCGCCCAGCCGGGCGGCATGATGCCGAGCGCATCGAACTGGCGTGCGGCCCACTTCGTCTGCTCGGCGTCCCACCGGTCGACCCGCCAGTGCGTCGTGCCGAAGCTCCGCTCGGCCAGCGGCGCGGCATTGCCCACCGACAGCGCGTCAAGCGCTCGTGCCTTGTCCATGCGGACCTCCTTGTGCTGCTGGCTTAGTGGGGGTACAGTAGAGCCATGACGACGAACGAGGCCCCCGCTTACATCGCTCGCGACACCTACACCGGGCGATACTCAATCCACCGCCCGAACGCCAAGGTCCGCGCCGCCCGTTACACCGCTGCCGAACTGGCTGCCATGGCTCCGACCGGAGTCATTTGGGAGTCGTACGGCGCGACGTTCCCCGGCCGTGAGTCGTTCGGTCGCTCCCGCTACGTAGCCGACGCGGACGGCAACTTGCACATGTACGACAGCAACGGACGCAAGGTGATCGTGCACCCCGCCGGTCGGGCCATTCGAGTGCTGACGAACTGACGTTAGGTGGGCGCGGTGGCCGGAGACGAGTAGCCACCGCGCCCGTCCCGGCAGGGCGAGGCCGGGAGTCTAGAAGAAGCTTGTCACGATCACGATGCCCGCGGCGCCCGCACCGCCCGCACCGGAGTTGTTCCCGTTCAGCGAGGCGCCGCCACCACCACCGCCACCGCCGTAGATGCCACCCGCGGCGCCCGCGCCACCCGCCGCGGTCGTGCTGCTCGCGCCACCTCCCGCGCCTTGGCCGGGGAGCGCGCTGTTGGCCGGCTGTGCCGCGCCCGCCGTGGCCGCCGCGCCGCCCGCGATGCCGCCTGCCGCCGACGTGCCGGCCATGCCGCTGCCGCCCGCGCCACCGTTGCTCACGGCGTCGGCCGCGCTGATGCCGCCCCCCGCCCCGCCGCCCGACGCACCCGCGCCGGGGGTGCCGCCCTGCCCGCCTGCCGCGCCGGTGGCCGACGCCGTGCCACCCACGCCGCCCTGCCCGCCCGGGGTCGCCGAGGTGCCGCCTGCCGCGCCGGTGGCCGTGCCGCCCGCGCCGCCGTTGCCGCCCGCCGCCCGGACGAAGGTGCCGAAGACGGATGCGCCTCCCGCCCCACCAGCCGTCCCATCGGTGCTGTCGGCCGTCGCCGCAGGTCCGGCCGTGCCCGCCGCGCCCACCGTCACGCTGACGGTCGCACCGAGGGCCGCGGCCGGGATGCTCTTGCTGCTGGCGCTACCGCCCGCCCCGCCGCCGCCACCGGCCCGGATCGTTCCCGCTGCCCCGCGCCGCCCGGATCCGCCACCGCCGCCGCCACCCACGGTCTCCACCCGCACGGTGACCGCGCCCGCAGGCTTGGTCCACGTGCCGTTGGCCGTGAAGACCTGCACCTCGGCGGTGCGGGCAGCCGGGCCGCCCTGCCCGCCGGACCCTCCGCCGAAGCGCGCGAAGCCGGTCCGGGCCTTGACCGGCCGCGTCACTGGATGCCCCGCACGCTGATCGTGGTGGCTGATGCGCTGATCACCTTGACGACGTTCTGGTCACTGGAGCCGATCTCGCCGATAACGACGCCCGCCCCGGCGATGGCCGGGATCACGTCGAAGTCGTTGCCCGCCACGGTCGGGTTGGCGGGGTTGGCGGTGCCGTCATAGGAGACATAGACCTCGCCGAGCCCGTTACGCGACAGAATCTCTATCTGCGCCGGGTTGCCCGTCACGGTGAACGTCGCCACGGTGCTCGCCGTGAGCGTCTGGTGCCGCACGAACGGCATGCCGCCTCCTGTATGTGATGCGGATCACTGGGGGGTAATCGGCCCGCCCGCACATATAGCCGAAGGTAGAACGCGAGCAGGGGCGGCCCGGAGGCCGCCCCGTTCGCTCACTGCGCCGCGGCGTGCCGCGACTTGACCTCGGCCATGAGGTTCTGCTTGGTCATGGCCTCGGCCTCGGCCAGCGACAGGCCGATGCGCGGGTGCGTGGCGAACTGCTCCCACACATCCTTGCTGTCCGAGGCCTTCGGCAGCTCGGGCAGCGGCGCGACGGCCGGGGTCGGCTCGGTCACCGACGGAACGTCGACCATCGTCTCATCCCTGCGGTCGTCGGGCACATCGACGATCAGATCCCCGACGACCGGGGGAACGCCGGCCGGGTCGGACGGCAGGATCACCGGCTGCTCCGGAAGGCGCACCTGCGGCACCCCCTCCGGCACGACCACCGCCTCCGGCTCGTTCGCCCAGGCGAGCAGGCCCGCCGAGGTGAGCGCGGAGACCTGGAAGGTGGACACCCAGTCGGGCACCAACCCGCCCTTGACGACGATCACCTCAGGACCGTCGGGGACCTTGGGATCATCGGCCCTGGTCTTCTGGAATGCCAGCTTGCTGGCCAGCACGATGTACGGCATCAGAGTCTCCGATCAGGTCAGGGTGCCGATGCCGGTAATCTTGCACGCGGCTCCCGGCTCCTGGACGAAGGGGACGACCGGCCGGCGACCGCGGACCAGCCACGAATCGTTGGCCGCGGGGTCCCGGCGGGTCATGGTCTCGATGCCGTTCGCGGGGTCGCCCTGGTACTCCGGCGACGGAATCCGCTCGTATCCCATCGCGCCGAGCGCCGTGGTGTCCACGACGATCGCCTGCCCCGCCGTCGGCAGGTTCGGCGTCGGCATGATGGTCAGGCCCGCGAGCACCGGCAGGTCGCCGGACATGGACACCGTGGTGCCCGACTCGCGCGCCATGGTGCCGAGCAGCGACAGGTTGCCCATGATGTAGGCGAAGGCGAAGTCGTCGCACGCGACCACGTTCGGCTCGTAGCCCTTGTTCAGCGCCAGGATCGTGGCCTTGGCCCGCAGCAGGTCGAGCAGCATGTTGGCGCCGCCCGCGTTCCAGTTGGCCAGTGCGGTGATGGACTGCGTGACCGCCGCGCTGATGAGCGCCAGCGCCGTCGAGTCGACCGTGTAGACCAGGTAGTTGACGATCTTCTGGAGGTTGCGCTCCACCGCCTGACCCCGGAACCGGCCGACCTCTTCATCGGTGATCGGAATCTCCTCGCCCCACTTGACCGGGTTGGCCGTGGCGGCGGTACCGGTCGGCGCGAGCGAGCGCGGGTACTGGGCACCGGGCGCGACGATCTCCGGCGCGTCCTGGGTGTAGATCGACTCGTCGGTCTCGTACAGGATCGAGGAGCCCTCGATCCGGCCGGTCAGCAGCGCGTCGGCGATGAACCGGTTCTCCGCCAGCGTCCGCAGTCGCCGAGAGACGGCGGTCGGGGTGTTCAGGAACCGCGAGATCGCGAGAACGTCGCCGGTCAGCGTGGGGGCTGACGGCGGGTACGTGATAGCCATGTGTCAGATCCCCTATCGGCCCATGAAATGGACGGTCGCGCCGTCGGCGGCAGGCGCGATGGCCACCCCGACGAGCTGCTGGAAGGTGCCGGCCGCGATGGGCGCGACGACCCCCGCCGCACCGGCGGCGAGGTTGTCGCCGGCATTGATCGCACCGGCGCCGGTCACCCGGTGGACGATGCCGGGCAGCGGCCAGACGTCGACCTTCTGGCCCGAGGCGGCGTCGAAGGCGGCCACTCCGACGACCTTGGTGGACGCGGCGCCGGCCGGTCCGACCGTGTTGTTGCCGGTGTTCTCCACCAGTCGGCCACCGACCACCGTGGCCGAGGCCTGCTGGGTGATCGGCGCGTTGACGCTCGGGAAGCGAGGGGTGTACTCAGCCATGCGTCAGCCCTCCGTCCCGTACACAGCCGTGTAGGCCATGTCCGTCTCGTTCTGATTGATCTCGGCGCCGAGCATGCCGACGGCCAGCGTGGGCACGGTGTTCTTCGGCATGAGGTTGATGTAGGCCTCGGTCTCGGCGGGGTTCTTATCCCACATCTCCTTGTAGGCCGACAGCCGGGAGAGCGGGAACCGGCCGTCACGCGCGGCCTGGTCGAGCACCTGATCGCGCCGGGTCGCCTCGACGCGGGCGAACGCCTGCTCACCCTTGACCGCCATGCTGAGCAGCTTCTTGTAGTTCTCCGGATCGACCAGGACCGGCCGGTCGGTGGCCGGCAGCTTCGCAGCGAGCGCGGCTACCGGGTCGAGCGAGGGTTCGTCCTGCGGGGGAGCGAACTGCGCGGCCAGGGCCGTGCGCACTTCGTCGTCCGTCGCGTCGGGACCGAGCCCCAACGCTTCCCGCATCTTGGCTGCGTCCACGGACGCCTCCTTCGGGGTTGTGGTGGGCCCGGCCGCCGGTTCGGCGTCGGGGGTATCGTCGTCGACCGGCGCCTCTTGACCGATCTTCTCGACCTCGGTCTCCAGGACGGCGGGCGCCGCCTCGGCCTTGGCCTTCTCGGCGGCCTTGCGGATCGCGGCACCGGCCGCGCTCACGTCCTTGGCCACGAGGTCGGTGCCGTCCTCCTTCTTGCCGGCCGCGGCGAGCGCGGCCTTGCGGTCGGAGAAGCGCACCGGCAGCGCCGCGGCTGCCGTCTTGACGTCCTGATAGGCGACGGCCACCTCCTGCGGCTCGCCGAACTGGAACTCCTCGCCGTTGAGCTCCACCGGGATGCGGTAGAACTTGCCGTTGGAGTCGTCGGCGGCGATCAGCTCCAGCGGATCGACGTGCATCGCCGTGATGTACATCGAGCAGCCGGCCGACTCGTAGTAGCGGCGACTGATGTCCTCCACGGACACCGACGCCTTGACCACGGCCATGTGACCTCCCAGGGTCGTGCGGATGGTTGCCGACGCCCGGGCGGCGCCGAAGACTGCGATGATCTGGCCGCGGCAGCGTGGACCGCCGAGACACCCGATGTACTTGCCGGCGCCGTATGCCGCGTCGGCCTCAGCGAGCGTGTCGTAGCGCTTGCCGTCGACCTCCCGGCACGCCTCGCACGCGTTGACGTCCTGCATCTCGCTGCCGTAGAAGACGACCGGGCCGGTGTAGTCGTCGAGCACCCGGCGCCACCCGGTGTACTGCGCGGCCGACAGCGCCCCGCCGAGCTGGTCGCGCAGGAACCGGTCGGACAGCCCTGCGAAGTGCTCGATCACCAGGTCGGCGATGTCCGCGCCGGTGCCGGTGCCGAGGGCCTGCGCTGCCACCCGCGACGCGGCTGAGGCGCTGCTGGCGGCCATCGCCGCGGCGACCGCCTCAGCGGCCTCCCTCACGTCGTCTTCGGTGAGGTCCGGGAGCGGGAGCGTTACACCCTGCACGGCGGCGGCGGCCACCTGAAGTGCGGCGGCACCTGCGGCGACCGACAGCATCGCCGTGATGAGCAGCTCGGCACCGGCACCGCTGTCCGCCGCTATGTCCGCGAGCGTGTCCGGTGCGGTGTCCACCGCCTCGGCGACCTGAGCAGCGAGTTCGTCGCGCTGAGCCTCGGAGATGTCCGCCCAGTTGTCCACGAGCGTGTCCAGCGTTTCGGTCCACTGCTCAGCCAGGGCGGCGAAGTCGACCGCCGAGCGCTTCTCCAGCTCGTTCGGCTCGCGCGGCTCGGCGGCGGCCAGCCGGACGCTGACCGTCATGCGCCGGCTGCCGGCTGCGGCCTTGGCAGGCTCGGCGCCGGGTGTGGTGGTGAACGCCGCGTAGACATCCTGCATGCTCTTGAGCACCCCGACGCCCGGCGCGTAGACGCCGAGCAGGCTGAGCGCGGTGATCACGGCCGGATGAGTGTGGCCGACCTGGCAGACGAACGGCCGGTAGATCTCGATCGACCGGTCCGGGTACGCCGCGGCGAGCACCGAGAGCCCGTTCTCGTCCGCGTCGGCCAGCCATGCGGGAAGCCCGGTCAGGTCACCCACGATCTTCGCGCCGTCCATGCGCATGTTGGCGACCCACCCGACGGCGGGCTCACCGTCCCACCGCACGCCCGAGCCGGAGTCCTCCTCCATGTGCCCGAGCTTGATGACGGGGTTGCGCACGCCCGGGCATTCCAGCGCCGCGACCGCGGCGGCGAAGTCCTCCCGCGTGAAGGTCGTCTCGCCCGTGCTCGCCTTCCACGTCCCGACCGCGGCCAGCTCGATACCGTGCAGCGTGCGCAGCGGGACCGGAGTGCGGATCTCCACGTCTGTCATCAGACGACCTCGTGCGGCCAGTCGCGGCCACCGCGGGAGGCGAGTTCGGCCCGATCCGCCTCCATCCACCGGTCCGGATCAAAGCCCCACTGGCTCGCGTCCCACTCGGTGGCTCGCAGGAGCACGTCTGCGTACTGGTCAAGCCAGTAGTCCACGTCTTCCGGCGCGGCCTTGCTGATCCGGTCCCTATACCGTTGCGACGCGCGGTCGTGCATCATGGCGTCGCCGGCTCGGGCTCGTTGGTGCGGCCCGGCTCGATCGCGGGCTCGGGGACGGCCGGCTCAGGCCGGGCGGACTGGCGCTGCTCGTCGGTCAGGACCGGCAGGTTGTAGCGGATGCGCAGGTCGTTCTCCAGCGTCAGATCCGGCGTGATCGCGCCGCAGGTGACAAGCGCGCTGATCGCCTCGCTGGTCACCTCGGGCCGGTTGATGTCCGTGCACAACACGCTGGGGACCGGCTCGTCCTCACCCCAGTTGTAGTCGACCATCTCGACGTTGAGGCGGGTCATCGGCGTGGTGATCTCTTTGGCTGTCGCCGACCAGCTCATCTGAAGCAGGCCGATCACCGTCTCGCCGAGCGCCCGGTTGCCGGTGCTGGCCGTGTCCAGATTCAAAATCTCGGCGAGGACGGACGTGGCGATCTGGCCGTCCAGATACTCGATGAATCGCATCGTGTCGGGGGCGCTGCCGGTCATGCCGGAGAGCAGGAACTTCCAGCCCTGCGGCAGCCCGACGCCGACCTGGTCACCGGCGCGGAAGCCTGCGGCGATCTGCGCGGCCTGCTCGATGTCAGCCGGTGCGGGGTTCGGTCCGGTCTCCACGCTCGGCACGCCCATGCCCCACCGCCGGTTGGACTGCGCGTGCACCCGCCACATCTCATGCTTGAGCAGCCATGGTGCGTACGATGCGCGCAGCAGGCTGCGGCCCTGGTAGGCCGAACCCTCGCGCTTGTGCGCATACCAGAGCAGGTGATCGGCGCGGAGCAGGTCCCTTGATCCGGACTGCTTGACGCCCTTCATCGTGCCGTCGTCGTTCAGCTCGATGTCCGTGATCGTCTGAGGCAGACGCTCCGACAGTTCGGCCAGCCGCGCACGCATGGGCGTGCCGCCGATCTCGTAGCGCTTGGCGAACGGCGAGAAGCCGAACGGCAGCATGAGCAGGGCCAGCCTCAGGTGCTCGTCCCACAGCACGCCGCGGCGCCGCGCCGGCCCGGGCCCGCCGTTGTCGCCGGCGATCGGCAGCCCCCAGGCGTCGGCGCAGAACGCGGCCACCTCATCGCGCACCCCGCGCGGGTTGATCGCGTAGGTGGCCGACTGGAGCGGCAGCGCGTAAGCGTCGAGCACGGCGGAGATCTGGGGGTCGACGCGCATCTTGGCGTAGGTGGCCGTCGACAGCGGGAAGGTCAGCGCGGGGACGTGCTCGTACAGGTCCATCGCCAAGGCGTCGTACTGCCCGCCCATACTGCCCGCGGCGATGCGCGGCGCGTCTGCGATCGGCACGGCACCTCCTACGATCAGGGCATGGAGACGATTGACGTGTACGTGCTGCTGGAAGACGGCGTGGTTCTCGGCGCCGGAACGCACCGCGAGGTCTGCGAGGAGATCGCGGATCGCCGAGTCGGCGAAGGGTGGTCAGCCTGGGTCGACGACGGAGGGGCTCGCCGACGTACGCACCGGGTCGACTCCGGCGCGGTACGGAACGAGTCGGAGCAACAGATCGTCCGCGTACCGCTGGCCGGCTACACGCCGCCGCGCAGCTACCACGCGAGCGGGTGGGCGAGGGACATCACGACGAGTCCGGCGCTGGTCGATTTCTTCAAGCGCTTCCGGCCGCCGATCGCGACGCCAGACCTCCCCGAGACATTCGACATCGGCCGGATGCGGGAGGTGATCCACGAACTGCACGAGAAAGGCACGCATGTCGATGCCGTGAAGGTCGGCGAGGGTCCCGCGTGGTCGTGGCTCAAGGCCGGGCTCGACAAGCTCCCCCGCTACCCGAGCAGCCGACTGATGCCGGACTCGCACACAGCGGCGATGATCTGGGGGCTGCCCGTCGTGCTCGATCCGAACGTGCCTGAGGACGAGATCCACATGGGCGGCGTCGTGTTCATCGTCGGCCATGACGGAGGGCTTGTGCCGACCGGGCAGGTGGTCCGGATCGACCAGGGAGAGATGCGGCGGATCGTCCGCGAGAACTTCGAGCGCGACCTTCGCAAGCACCTGCGGCTCGGCCGCGACGACCCGGGCTTCACCAATCCACCGTCGCGAGATTGACCTCGGCAGGCAGGCCGGTGGCCGCTTCGTACGCCTGATCGGCGGGGGTGTGGCGCCGGGCCGCATTCGTGAGCGGGGACGGATCCTTCGGCGGCGGGGTCCAGTGCGCGGCCGAGATGCGCGCGGCATAGCTCAGCGTGTCGAGCTGATCGTCGTGCGCCCAGGTAGGGAAGCCTGCGATCTCGTCTTCCCACTCGTCGAGCCAGTCGACGAACTCCGGCCAGAACACCTCGTGCGAGCGGACCCGGTTGGCGGCGGGGATGGCGCGGGTGAGCTTGTCTGTGTCGGCCGTGACCGGCTCGATCCGGGCACCCGCCTTGGTGGCGTCGCGGATCAGGGTGCTCCCGATGAAGCCCTTCTCTACGTAGACGGTCGGGGCGGCCCACCGGCGGCACAGCGGCTCCACCATCGACCAGTGGTCGGACTCGCCGACGCGCTGCCGCTTGCGGTCGAGCAGGATCAGCTTGCCGTCGAGGCTGATCGCCCACACCGACGCGACCGTCCAGTCCGCCGAGCGCTTCAGGCTCTCGGCGAGGTCCATCGTGATGAACCGGGTCATGTCGCCGAGGTGCAGCGCCACGCCGTTGATCGAGACGCGGTAGCCCTGCACCGGGTCGTGGTGGCTGCGGTCCGGTTCGGCGTACTGCCAGTACCGGAAGTCGGTCCGGTTGAACAGGTTCCCCTCGGCCGCGACCGGCTGCTGCATGTAGATCGAATTCCACACGTAGAGCGACCGCTTGGCCTTGAGCCCGAGGAAGTAGCCGGGCGCCCGCCGCTGCACACTGATCAGCTCACCGTTCGGGGCGTACGCGCTGGCGCCGTCCCGCCCGCGCACGAGCGGGATCTCAGGGTCGCGGACCGCGGGGATCCGGAGCACCTTCCACTCGCCGGGCTCACCCTTGAGCAGACGGCCGGCGAGGTCGTCGGCGTGCCAGCGGGTGAGCATGAGCACCACGCGCGCGCGGCTGCTGAGCCGGGTGGCGGAGTCGGACTCCCACCAGCCCCACGCGCGCTTGCGGTAGGTGGGTGACTCAGCCTCGGCGCGGCCGTGCAACGGGTCGTCGATGACCATGAGGTCCACCGGCTCACCGGTGATACCGCCCTCGACGCCGACCGACAACACCCGGCCACCTGCGGTGGTCTCGAAGTTGCTCATCGACTTCGAACCGTATTGCAGCTCGATGCCCAGCTCAGGGTGCCGCTCGATCATGCGATGGATCCACTTGCCCCACCGCTCGGCCTTCTCGGCGGAGTAGCTGACGATCGCGATCCGCAGGGTCGGATCCTGCGCGAGCATCCACAGCGGGAACCAGCACGACGCGCGGGAACTCTTCCCCTCCTGCGGCGGAACGAAAATCATCTGCCGGCCGGTCGCCCCCGGCGCGTTCGCCAGGTCGACCAGAGCGTCATCGATCGCGTCCAGCGCGGGCGTCTGCCGGGTGGCCGGCTGATATGCCTTGGCGAGCGCCCCCGGGGTCGGGTATCGCTCCCGGAACTCAGACCGGCTCAGCGCCGCCGTCTGCCGCTTCACCTGCTGATACTGCTCCAGCTTGGCGATCAGAGCCGCCAGTTCGGCGTCGGAACTCGTCGACAGCATCGCGGAGAAGTCGATCGACATCCGACTCTCCGATCTGCACCTGAAGCGGAGCGTTCTCGCCGCGCAGCTCGCTGATCTGGCGGATGATGAGGCGTGCCTCGCGCATCATCTTCTCGTCGCCGTCAAGCGCCCTAGGCATCGCGGCAGTGAGCAGGGATTCGAGCCGGTCGAGGCTTTCCTGCACGTAGAGGTCGGTCTCGTGGTAGGCGAGAGCCTGCCTCTCCTTCATCAACCCCTTGACGGCGTTGAACGCATTCGACTTGTTGGAGTAGCCGGCGCCTGCCGCGACCTCGTCCCAGGTCTTCCCGAGCCGCCGCAGCCGCATGGCCTCGGCACGTTGGTCGTAGGCTTCCGCGCGGCGTGCCGGGTCGGTGGGGATGGGCATCATGCCTCCTGCGCCAGAATCCGGGCACGATGAAGATGTGCCGAATTGTGGCACGCAGGAGACCCCTTGCCAAGTCAGCGCCGGTATCACCTCAGTGTTTGCGTCGGCTTGACGTCGAAGACCGTCACACCGTCGGCCCGCACGGTGATCCCGTTGATGCGGTAGTTGCGGATCCCGCTGGCCACGACCGTGCCCACCTTCCACGATGCCAGGCCGTTGCTGCCGGTGTTGATGACCACGCCGTTCAGGTGCCACTCGAACCTCACCGCGCGACCTCCCTCGATCGGACCCACTCGGCATGGGCCCTCATGATGGCGTCGACCGGGTACAGCGCGGCGCGGCGCCCGCGGCGACCATACTGCGCACCGGTCGGCGGAACGTCGGCGAGCCGCCGCGCCAGTTCGCGCCGGGGAATGGGCGGCCTCATGGCGACGGCCGCCTCACTGATCGTCAGCGCTCCCACTCGACCCCCACCGTCTCGGCCAGTCCCGCCCGGATGGCTGCGGTCATCCTGTCCATGGTCACTCCCACATCGCCCGGAGCACGGCCACGACCTTGTCGTACCCGGCCGGGCGGCGGACGCTGCCCACCTTGACGACCTGCCACATGCCCAGATCGGTGTCGCCGAGGCGGAGCGGCAGGAGGGGGCGCTGGCCGGGAGGAGTGCCCATGTGCTCGGTGAGGAACTGCGCGGCGAACTCCGGCGGGACCTCTACCTCGACCAGGGGAATGTCCTTTGCCGTCGGCATGGTCACGCCCTCGGGAAGCGGGGGGCGGAGAAGGCGGAGCGGTGCTGTTCGGCGATCATCACGCCCGCGGCGTAGTCGTAGGCCTGCGACCAGCTCGCCGTGTACTCCGGCTTCCACGCCGAGCCGGCCGCTGCGGTCAGAGTGCGGAAAAGCACCTCCTTGACGGCGGCGTACTCCTCCCACGTCGCGCCCTTGATCTCGCCGCTGGGCCGGACGAAAGCGGCGTGGCTGCGGCCGAACGCCTTGAGCGCCGTGTCGAGCCGGGCCATCTTCTCGTCGTCGGCAGGGTCGTACATCTCCGACAGCGCCTTAAGCGCGTGGAGCAGCTTGTCGCGCTGACCGCGGCCCGATCGCGGCGATTCTCCGTCCATGTCGCCAGGTGACGGCGAGCGCGGATCGAGCAGGTCGCGCGGGAACAGGCTCGCCAGTCCAGGGGCGAGTGCGAGCAGCTCGGCATAAAAGGCCTGGATGATCTCGTCGCCCGAATCACCGACCAAGGTGATCGACTGGCGCAGATTGTCGCTGATGCTCGGCACGTACCCCATCCCCTCGCAGTGTCGGCAGGGCTGACGTTCGGCGGCGACCAGCGGCGCCGCGGGGGGTGCGGCGGCCAGCACCGGCTTGCCCGCCAGGATGTTGCGGCCCGGCTGGGGAGCGGCGATCGTGAACCGGCCACGCTCGCCGGCCGAGATGTCACGCAACGCTCGCCCGTCGTCGTCGGTCATGCGCTCCGCATCGCCCACCCCCCGGTGATCGAATGCGCCGGAGGGCAGGACCATGCCGGGCTTCGTCGGTATCGGCGCAGGACTGGTGGGATCGAGCGGTGCACCTAGCGGGTCGTTGATCAGCCGCGGGTCGGTGTGCATCAGCGTCTCCAGTCGCTGCGACTCGCCGTCGTCGGCCGGCGGCGCCTTGATCTGCTCGTCGCCCACCTCGGCGACCGGTCGCAACTCGTCGACCCCCTCGGGTCGGCTCGCTTCGGCCGACCTGGACGCGGCGATCACCCTCTCCGCCGCCGCCCGGTCGCTGTCGTCCAGCGGCCACTTCTCGTCGGTCTTGGTCTCGTCGTTCATCGTCTCCTGCTTTCGTCTCCGCCACTTCTCCTGCACGATCACCAGCACATACAGCGCCAGCAAGATGATCCCCGTACAGGCGATGTATGCCCCGAACGCCCACGGGTTCTCATTGACCGGATCATTCCACAGGTCATGCCACCACTGGCTCATGCCGCTGCCCGCAGCTCGGTCGCCCGCTCACGCCTGCCCATCACATCGCCTCCTGGTCTTTGGCTGCCAGGATGCGCGACCATTCGCGGCGGATGTCTGCGGGTACATCCTCTTCGCGCACCTCTTCGTGATCGTCGTCGAAGTAGGCCATGCCGTCGTAGTGCAGATTGTCGGGAGAATGCCCTTCGGGCATCTCGCAATTGCCCTCGTACTCCCCGTCCCACCACGAGACCAGCACCCCGCACGCCTTCACACCGACCGCCCGACCGAGCCGACTCACGACGGATCGCTGTCGTCTCGCGTCGCACCGATCTCCGTCCACCCGCGCATCGCTCGCCGGTTGCGCCACCGCTGAACAGCCCGACCCACACGCGTGCGCTTCCACCGCGGCGGAGCGGCCGGCACATGCCAGATCACACCGTCTTGCTTGATCGTCATCGGTCCGCGTCGTCTTCGCATCACATCGCCCCCAGCTCTTTGCGCCACCGCTTGCTCCATCGTGCCGCATGGTAGAGGTCGGCGAACATGGGCGCCTCGGCTGTCTTCGGCGTGCCGTCGGTGCGCCAGAGGCGGTAGGCGGTGGTATAGCGGCCGTTCAGGAAGCCGAGTCCGTACGAGCGCCAGCCGCGATAGGCGATGCTCCGCTCGATCACGTCGAAGCGTGACCACACGTCGCGAGGCAGGGTCCTCAGAATCTCATCGACGACAGCGAACGGGCTGGCCGTCGCGTAGTCCTCGATCCCGTCGAGCAGCACGTGGATCCGGCCGTGCGCGTTGGCGCACACCTGCACCGCCGCGTCACCTCCACCGCGCGGCGCCGGGCGGATCCGGTGGTGCTCGATCGGCACCTCTTCGTCATGCGCCGGGTGCACTAGGCACACCCGGCCGAGCATCACGGCACGGCCAGCGAGATGAGGTAGACGATCAGCATCACGACGCCGATCGAAGCGGCGGTCAGGCTGATTGCTGCCGCCACGATGGCCAGCGTTGTTGCGATTCCACGGACGATCCACACGGGCACCCCCTCGCCTACGACGGACGGTACCCCGTGACCGCATGTGATCACTCTTCCCGGCCGTCCAGGCCACAATCGGAGCAGTGCGGATGCGGATGATTCGGTGACAATCGGGGGTGCTCGCAGCGGGGATCACGCAACGCCGTCGCGCAGGCCTCGCCGCGGGCGCCGTGTCGGATGCAGCGGTCGCCGGCTTCGTACCGGGCGGGCCGGCCCGAGTCGACGCAGTAGGCCTCCGACCCGACCGTTGGCCAGACGACAGTCATCGGGTGCTCCACCGGCACTCGCTCGCCTCGTGGCCCATCGGCCCGCCGCGCAAGTCGCCGCAGTTCGAGCAGTGCGAGTTGCGGCGTGCGTCCACGTGCAGCCACGGCGTGACGATCCGGTCCCACCTGTCCGACCACGCGCGGCAGGTCATCGCGCAGTCGGTGGGAGATTCGTCGGACGGGTCGACTCCGCCACAGGCGACCAGCGTGTAGCGCTCCTCCGACGGCCCGTGGGCGATCACTCCGGTGCCGAGATGCCGGCAGTCAGTGTGCGGGCAGGGTCCGAGCACCGGTAGCGGGCCGTAGCTCTTGAACCACGTGACCTCGCCCGGATGGTCAACGTGCACCTCAGCCATCGGAGTCCGCCTCCTCCTCTTCGTCGGGGATGCCGATGGTCAGGGAGACGCTGATGCCGTCCAGACCGAGGCCTGCAGCGGCCCGACCCAGAATCTCGGCCGCCTTGACGACGTGCTCGGGATTCTCGGTCACCACGGTGGCCGAGACGACGACGATCACCCGTCATCACCGCCGATGCCGCGCCCCCACTGCGGGTTGGCGGCGAGGAACGCGATCACCTCGGCGTTGATGTTCTCGCCGGTGTCGGCGGCGTACAGGGTGCCGACGTAGCGGACGAACGATCGGCGCTCGTCGGGTTCGGGATGGTCGTTCGGCTCGGTGACCACGACGAACGGCCAGCGCGTCTTGCGGGCGCGGGCGCGCTCCTCGGCCTCCTCCATCGCGAGCGCGAGGAACTTCGCCGACTCCTTGCCGCCGGGCTGCCGCAGCTCAGGCGCGAAGCAGCCGGCCAGCCGGATCGACACCTCGGTGTGCACGCCCATGCCGAGGTCCACGACCATCAGCACCGTGTCGCCGTCGTCGCCGGGGTCCCGCCTCTTGTCGGAGCGCCGGGCGCGGTAATCCCACATCAGCCGGCACCTTCCTCGCTGCGCAGCCGGGCGTGCAGGTGGTCGCCACCGGCGAACGGCGCGTGCCCCTCGATGTAGCCCTCTTCGCTCAGCCGGTCGTAGAGGTCGGCCCGAATGACCATCGGCACGCCGTTGGCGGTGATCGGCTCACCTTTGAGTGTCGGGACGACAAGGTTGGTCCCGTCGCACTCCCATCCCTTCTCACGCAGAGGCGGAAGCTGCGCACCGCACGCCTGCATCACGGCCTCCGGAAGGCTCGGGCCACGGCGTAGACCGCCGCGGCGAGAATCAGCGGCAGAGCGAGCCACGCCATGAGCGAATTCACGACGGGCCGCCCTCGATCGCGCGGACAGGCGCCTCGATCTCGGCCGTCGGCTCAGCGGGCACCCAGACCGGGCGCTCCGCCTCCTCCTTGCTGACCAGGCGGCCGAACAGCTCCATCTTGACGAAGGTCGGACCAGGTACGACCGGACTGAACGGGCCGTCCCACGCGGCATACACCTCGCGCTCCATCTTGATGGAGCACTCGGTCTCCTTGAGCACGTACTGCACGAACTGATTCGGCGCGACCTCCAGGATCATGCCCACCCTGCCGTTGAATCGCGCCTCGCCCCTGCTTGTGCTCATGCTCCGCCACCCATCGTCGTCTCCTCGCCGAACCGGAATCCCTCGTCGTAAAGGATGCGGATCTTCTGACCCCAGTCCATCACCGGCCAATGCACACGGCATGACGAAGTCACCTGCCACCACCACCGGCGGCCATAGGGATCGTCAGCCGGGTAGTTGCCTTTACGACAGAAACACGGCGGGCCGGGGGGAGATACCGATTCTGAATCTCTCCATGCCAACGCCATCATCCGCCGCCCATCGTCGTGCCGTCTCCGAAGATCAGGCGCTCCTCGCCGGTCATCCGGCCCGGCTCCATGCGGGCCCGCGTGGGATTGCCGTCCGAGTCCTTGCAGCCGGGAAAGAAGCACCTCACCTCGCCCTTACGCCTGAGCATACGCAGGCCGTACGTGTCGCAGTAGGGGCACGCTAGCTGCTCGCCGCCCTGCCGGGGAAGCTCCGTCCACGGCTCCTCTTCGTCGATCGCGGGGACGGCGCGGGCCGCAGTCACCCATCGCTCCAATTCCCTGGTCGCCCAGATCAGCGGGGTGTCCGACACCGAGGGCGCCATGTTTCGGACGATCGTGAGCGCCTCGGCGCCGTAGGTGCCCTTGAACAGGGGGAGGCGCAGTCCCGCCGCCGAGCGCATGCCGCGGGCCAGGTTGCCGGCGCCGAAGTAGATGTCCCAGTACGCCGAAGCCGCAGCCGGTGCCCACGGCTCGCTCGACTCCGGCGCGTGCCGGCCGATCGTGCCGGTGTCCGGGCCCGAGGTCTCCGGCTCCGGCAACAGTGGCTCCAGTGCGGTCAGCATCTGCTCAGCCTGCCGTACCGCGTCGTTCAGTCGTTCGATCTTTTCCGTCTCCACGCGCGCCATGGTCGGATCATGGCACCTGGTCGCGCGGAGTGGCGAGCAGCTCGCCTACCCATCGGTCCATCCGCTGCACCGTCGACTCGTCCGGCCGCCCGGCGGCCGTCACCAGTTCGATCTCCGCGGGTGGCGGCGGGAACGCCTGGTCGGGAAGCGGCTCCCCCGCGTGCCGCATCGCGAACTGCTGCACCTTCTCGCGCGGCCAGCGCACGATCACCTCGTCAATGATCGCTGTGCGGCCGTTCGTCCATGCGTCCATCCAGTGGTTCCGCTGCCACCCGGTGCGCTCCATGTCTCCCATGCCCTGATCGTGGCACGAGAAAGCCCCGGACCAGTAGGTCCGGGGCGGCCCCTGGCGCTTCTCGTCAGACGTAGTGCTCGACGACGACGGGGATGGACTCGGGATCGTAGGCCGGAACCGCGCGCCAACGGCCCCCCGCGTCGACAACGATGCCGCGCGGATGCGTCTCCTTGCACGTTCCTCCATGGCCGCCGAGGTCGGCGGCGGGGCAGGGGAGGAGCATGTCGCCGCGTGCTGCATGGAAGTCGGCGGACCATGCGCTCTGTTGTGCGTTCCCGTTGTTCATGGCTCTACTGTACCCCCACTAATCTCTAACCGCAAGCACGAGAAAGCCCCCGGTCGCGATGACCGGGGGCCGTTACCGTCGCCGCCGAGCGGCTTGGTAGCTCAGTCGAGCAGGTGATCCCAGCTGCCGGCCTTGACGTCGCCGAAGAACTGGGTCAGCTCGTCGCGGTTGTAGGTCACGGCGCCCTTGTCGGCACCGAGGGTGCTGGTGAACACGAACGAGTCACCGTCGGCCTTGATGTCGACGCAGGCGTTGGTGCCGCACGGCCAGACGTTCGGGGTGTCGCGGGGGTCGATCATGTCGTCTCCTCTGATCAGAGTGTTGTGCCCTCCTCTGATCCTATCGATCGGCATCGTTGATCGGTATGCGTCCGTCATTGATCGTTGCCGATATCCAGCCGTACCGGCAGGTGCAGGCATGTCCGGTGGACACGCGGACGTGATCACGCTCCTCGCCGCAGCGGTGCGCACCGTCCGGGAAGTGCGGGCACGGCGGCCGACCGGTACCCGTCGCCGCAGGACAGGATCGGAAACTGCTCAGCTTGCCGTACGCGGCCATCAGTCCTCGCCGACGACCGGGACGGCAGGGCGCATGTCGGCAGGAGGCTCGCCGGGGATCTCCTGCTTCTCACCGTGCTCTCGGAAGAAGGCGTTCATCGCCATCGTGGTCATCGCCATCTGCACCTGCTGCGGCTCGTGCGGACCGGTCAGCCCCTCGTGCACCGCGACGTGCAGCACGTAGACCTCGGTCACGGCGCCCGTCGCATTCTCGATCACGCTGTTGGTCAGCTTGCGGATCCGGTGCTGCGTGGCGTTGACGATGTCCAGCCAGACCTTCGTGCCGTCGAGCAGCTCGACCATCTCGCCGTGCCGATTCCCGCCGATCACCATCGCCCTCATGACGCCTCCCCCCGCACGAACGGCACCCAGTCGGGGTTGAACTCGCGAGCGACCGCCTCCACCGCGACTCGGGCCACCGGATGCTCCGACCGACCCCAGACCTCGCGCAGCATGTCGGCGACCGGGTTGCCCTCGGCCGCGCCGCACAGCGCCATCAGCGGCAGGAACAGCGGCTGCTCCTCGGCGTTGCCACCCGCCTCGACGTAGACGGACGGCTCGCCTGAACCGTCCGACGCCTCACCCACCTCCAGCAACACGTACGGCTTCATGCCGAGCCAGCGCTGCGTGATCGTCATCGTCTCCTCAGCCACGATCGTCCCCATCTCCCGTCTCCACCTCGCGCCACTCGCCGGCCGTCACGGTCACCGTGCGCTCCATGCGGACGGCGCCGACCTTCTTCGCGAACGCCTTGCCCATGCTCCTGCTAGCTGCCGCCAGCCCCTCGCCAGTAGCCGCGCGGCGAGGCTCGGTGTCCACGATCGTGCCGTCGGGCATCCTCTTGCGGTAGCAGAACTCGGTGTAGGTCGTCTCGCCCTCGGGCCAACCGACCTTCCGCCTGTCGCCCATCTCGTCTCCCTCCTGCGGCCGGCCGACCGGCCGGCCGAGAACATGTCGCATTCGATCCACGGTCACGGCCTGGCTTTCCGCAGGGCCCGCAGCTCGCGCTCGATCGTGCCGTCATGCAAGTCGGCCTCACGCCACACCCGACCGTATTCGCCGAGGGCGGCCTGCCACTTGCGCTGCTCAGGCTCCAGCCCGCCAGTCCCCGACTTCAGCTCAGGGAGCAGTACCCCGCCCGGGCCGGCGATCACGAGATCCGGGAAGCCCTTGGCGTCGGCGGCCACCGGGGTGATCCACCTGCCGGGCCTGACCTGCACCGGACGGAAGTGGGCGACGCGCAGGCCGAGCAAGCGCGCCAGGTCGATCACAGCCTTCTCGAAGTGCTCCCCAGCCATCACCACTCCAAGAAGATCAGGCAGACAGACCAGCACGCGAGCACGGCGAACGCCATGGTCCACGCCACCGGCCTGACCTGCTTACGGTCATACACAGC
>Ga0196976_1000608_pt1 | contig 21795 bp, 12 predicted proteins | sample S3v_513CmetaG_FD_148644 | JGI IMG/M metagenome (GOLD analysis project Ga0196976, IMG submission 148644) | Soil microbial communities from Anza Borrego desert, Southern California, United States - S3+v_5-13C | ecosystem: Environmental > Terrestrial > Soil > Desert | place: USA: California...
GACGTCGCCGCGGCGCGGCGGGTCGTGCGCCATGGCGGCAAATACACCGCCGATCAGGTGCCGCGACTGATCCGCGACGTGGACTGGGTGATCATCCCGTCGATCTGGTGGGAAAACGCGCCTTTGGTGATCCAGGAAGCTTTCCATCATGGGCGGCCGGTGCTGTGCGGCGACATCGGCGGCATGGCCGAAAGCGTGCGCGACGGCGTCGATGGCCTGCATTTCGCGCGCGGCAATCCCGACAGCCTGAGGGCCGTCCTGAAGCGGGGGCTGACCGAGCCCGGTCTGTGGGAGCGATTGGCGGGAGCGATCGCGCCGGTGGTGGGCATCGACGAGTGCGCCGATGGCTACTGGCCTCTCTACACGGCATCTTGAAGGATACGTACAATGGAATCCGTGCTTGATCTGGCCAAATCTCGCGAACATCCCATTTGCGTGCGCGTGATTTTCCCAGATTTTGCAAAAGAGCTTTCCGGCTCCATTGAGATTGAAGGAGACCACCAGGAGCTTTTCATCGAAATCCTGGCGCGCGGAATTGTCTTGGGAAAGGCTGAATGCAAGGCGGTCGAACCGCGGGGCGATGGAACGGGGGGGGAGCCCTCGTTCAACGCCCTGTTCCAGGTCCCCGCCTGGGCGTTGCCGCTCAAGGCCGACGACATTGTGATCGGCCTTCCCAAAAGCAACGCCGGAACGGGCAACATACGGTCGGTCACGGTCAAGCCCACGGATTCGGATGCCGCTTCCGGGCTTCCCCGGCCTGTCCCGGCCGGAGAGGCTTCCGACCCGCCGCGGCCGGCATCTTCCCGCAAGCGCGCCCGGAAAAAGACCTCTCTCTCGAAGGGAGCCAGGAAAATTCCCGGCCAGTTGGATGGCTTTTCCTCCACGGGAGCGATCTCCGGTTGGGCTTTCTCGGACTTGGCGCCGGTTACCGTCGATATCCGCGTCGACGGTTCGCCAGTCTTGACGGTGATCGCGGACACGTTTCGCCGCGACCTCGAGGAAGCGGGATACGGCAACGGCCGCTGTTCCTTCGAGGCATACCTGCCGGCCCGGTTTTGTGACGGCCGGGAGCATGAGATATCGATCGCCTGTTCCGAAGCGGCCGTGTCCATCGGGCCGGCGTTGCGGGTTTGCATCCCGCCCCTGCGCTTCGCCGTCGACACGGTGACCGGCACCGGCCTGATCATGGGCTGGATATGCGCCAACGCCACCGACACCCCGTATTCGCTCATCCTTACCATCGACGGCGATCACCGGGAGGAGGTGACGTCCAGGCACATCCGCCCCGACCTGGCGGCGATCGGCCTGCCAAGCGGCTCCCACGGGTTCACCGCCCAGGCGCCGGAACGATTCCTCGACGACTTGCCGCATCGCGTGGAACTCACCGCGGAAAATGGCGAAGACCGCGTAGCGCTCCTGGATCGGGAAATCGTCCTCCATCACCCCGTCCGGCTGCTTGGCTGGCCCTACAGGGGCGGTGCAGGAAAGGCTTTTCCGCGGTCAATGCCGGATGGCCGCCCATGGCCCCGGATTTCGATCGTCACCCCCTCCTTCAACCAGGGCGCCTTCATCGAGGAGACGATCCTGTCCGTCCTGCGGCAGGACTATCCCAGCTATGAGCACATCGTGATCGACGGCGGGTCCACCGACGACACCCTGAAGGTGCTCGACGCCTACCGCGATCGCCTGGCCCATCTGGTGTCCGAGCCGGACAAAGGGCAGAGCAACGCGATCAACAAGGGGTTCCGGCTCGCCACCGGCACCATTCTCACATGGCTGAACAGCGACGACATGCTGGCCCCCGGCGCCTTGTACGCCGCCGCCCTGGCCTTCGCTGAAGGCGATGCCGACATGATCGCCGGCATCTGTCAGGTGCAGCGCGGCGGCGTCATCAGGCATGAGCACCTGACCGCGTGCGACAACGGCGTGTTGCCCATCGACGACCTGCTCGACATGGAAAATTGCTGGCTCAAGGGGCAATTCTTCTACCAGCCCGAGGTCATGTTCACGAGAGAGCTCTTCGAAAAAGCGGGCGGTTACATCGACGAAACCCTCTACTACTCGATGGACTACGATCTCTGGGTGCGGTTTGCCGCCCAGAAGGCGCGTTTGCGGGTCGTCGGGCGGCCGATCGCCATTTTCCGGGAGCATGGGCAGCAAAAAACCGCGTGCTCCTCCTACAAGGGCGAACTGCAAGAATGGGCCGAGGCGCTGCGCCGGACATACGAGAGGCCGCCGCCGCGCCCGGTGCTCCGGACGGCGAACGCGCCGCTTCGGCTGGCGTTCTTTAACGACGTCGCGTTCAACGGCGGGGCCGGGATCGCCCATCGACGCCTTGCCGAAGCCTGCCGCCTTGCCGGACACGAGGTCTTGCCGGTCGCGATGAACGACCGGACCTATTCGCGCATCGCCTTTGCGGAAGCGGCCTCTTGCGTGGAAACCATCGCAAACTTCGCACCCGACCTCATCGTCGTCGGCAACATCCATTGCGCCCAGCCCGACAGCGCGATCTTATGGCCGCTGACCAGCATCGCGCCGATTCTCGCCGTCATGCACGACCAGTGGTGGATCACCGGGCGTTGCGCCTACACGAAGCGATGCGCCGCCTTTGTCGAGGGCTGCAAGGACGACTGCTCCACCCCGACGGAATACCCGCCGCTTACCCCGTCGAAGATCGCCGCCGCCTGGCGGCAAAAGCGCGATTTCTTCGCCTTGCCCAACGTCCACGCGGGAAGCGGCAGCCTTTGGCTCGCCGAGTTCGCGGCGCGGCACCTGTCCCCCTCCAGACCGGCTTGGACTGAGGATTTTTGCTTCGGCTACGGTCTCGACACGCAGGCCTTCATGCCCGGCGATCGCGTGTGGCTCCGCCGGCGGCTCGGGCTTCCGGAGCACGCCTTCATCGTGTTGATGGCGGCCTACGCTTTCTCCGACGAGCGCAAGGGCATGAAATACCTGCACGAGGCGCTCGACATCGTCGGCCGCCATCGGGTGCAGATCGTATGCGTCGGCTATCAGCATGCGGTGCCCCCGGCCTTGCTGGCGGAACTGGAGGGCAAGGTCATCTTCACGGGCATCTTGCAGGAGGATCGGATGCCCGACTATCTCGCGGCGGCCGACCTGCTCGTCGGCCCCAGCCTGGAAGAGGCGTTCGGGCAGGTCTTCATCGAAGCCGCGGCCTGCGGAACCCCCGCCATCGCTTTTCGAACCGGCGGCGTTCCCCAGGCGATCGAAGACGGCGTCACGGGCATTCTCGTCGATACCATCGACGCCGCAGCGCTCGCCGCCAGCATCAACCGCGCCCTGCGCGACCAGGATCTGCAACAGACCGTGGCGACGGTCGGGCGCCTGCGCATCGAGGCCCATTTCAGCCTCGAAGCGCTCTACCACCGATTTTACCATTTCCTGGAGCGCCGGGGGATACTCAAGGAACCGCTTCCCCGCAAGATCTCGTTCGATCGCGCCGCCCCGCCCCTGCCCGCCCCCGTGATGCCCGACATCGACCATCAGCGCTGGCGCCCGGTGGGCGGCATCCACGAGCGGCTGGCCCCGGCTCATTCCTCGATCCTGCCGCCGATCTACTGGTGGCTGTCGGAAGAAGGCAAGATCGAGTTCGCATCGCCCCCGCCCGGCAAACGGACGGTCCGGCTTGTTCTGCGAAACTGGTTGGCGGATCAGGTTCTGACGGTTTCGCAAGACGGTCGGGAGATCGGCCGGTTCTCCGTGCCGGTCGCCCATGAGCACGCGCCCACATCCGAAGCGGTCCTTGAATTCCAGTGCGCCGGATCGCGCCTGACGTTGCGGGCCTCGCGATGGGCCCTTGAAGGTGAAAACCGCTTATCCATTCTCCTGTTGAAAATGTTGCTTTCATAGAATGGCCTAAATATCCGGCATGATACTATAGGGAGGATCTCGTGAAGTTCACCATTGTCACTCCATCATTTAATCACGGCTCTTATTTTCGAACGGCAATCGAATCGGTCCTCAGCCAAAACTACACTGCCGTTGATTATATCGTGATGGATGGCGGATCGACCGATGGTTCGGCCGAGATCATCAAGGAATACGCCGGCCGGCTGCACGGCTGGCGGAGCGCGCCGGACGGCGGGCAGTATGCCGCCGTGCAGGAGGGCTTCGGCCTGTCCGACGGCGAGATCATGGGCTGGCTCAACGCCGACGACTTCTACCTGCCCTGGACGTTCCGTCTCGTGGCCCGGATCTTCGATCAATTCCCGGAGATCGAGTGGATCACGTCGCGCTTCGCCATGGTTTGCGACGCCTTCGGCATCGTCCACAGCTGCCATCCCATGCCGGGCTTCAACAAGGACGACTTCGCGAAAGGCGAGAACCTGGGAGGGCTCGGCCTGCCGAGCACGGGGTACATCCAGCAGGAAGCCACCTTCTGGCGCCGCCGTCTTTGGGACGCGGCGGGCGCGTCGTTCGACAAGGGCCTCTCCCTCGCGGCCGACTTCGAGCTGTGGTCGCGGTTCTTCGATCTCGCTCCGCTGGTCGCCGTGGACGCGCCGCTCGCCGTGTTCCGCCGCCACGACCGCCAACGATCCCAAGAGCAATCGCAGGCCTACCTCGCCGAGGCGCGGAGCGTCCTTGAAAGGAAAGGGAAAATCGACTGGGACGTGCGCAGCGCGAAGGTGCGTGTCCTGGCCAAAAGCTCTTTTCCCCCGGAGATGAGGCAACTGGGCATTTCGCTGGGCCTTTTCCAGCCGTCAAAGCGCCTCGTGTACGATCCGGAGGAAGGCAAATTCAACGTGGTCAGCTACTGATCCGGCGGGATTGCGGCTTATCGTCACACCGCACGCCTCCCGGCGCCCCTGATACCAAAGGCGATTGATGGAAGCCGTGAACCCTGTCCGGCATGGCCGGGCCGGTGTTCCGCCCTCCCTGGGAAAATCTGACCCGGGCACCCGGCAAAAACCCCCATCCCGGGCACCATGAGCCTCGGATAATATTGCCTTTTTTCAATGACTTAGCCGATAGCGCCGAGTGGCCCGAAGTTTGCAAGCCATCCTGACCAAAGAATGGTTTTGCCTGGTGGAGACCCGGTAACATGAGCATCTTCGGCGCAATGGCCACGGCCGTCCTCGGGTTGAACGCGCAATCGCGTTCGCTCGGCCACATCTCCGACAACATCGCCAATGCGCAGACCGTGGGCTACAAGCGGGTCGACACCAGCTTCCAGACCATGGTCTTGCAATCGAGCAGCCATATCCACTCACCGGGCGGTGTCGTCGCGGCTCCCAGCTTCACCAACAACATCCAGGGCAACTTTTCCCAGGTCCAAAACGCGACCAACATGGCCATCCAGGGCCAGGGCTTCTTCGCCGTCTCGGCGGCGGAGCCGCCGGCGTCCGCGGCGATCGGGGCGTCCAGCATCGAGGAAAGCAGCGCCACCACGGTCTATACCCGCACCGGCGACTTCGACCTGAGCCGCGACCGCTATCTCGTCAACAGCGCCGGCTTCGCGCTCAACGGCTTCTCCATCGATCCGGTGACCAAGGGCGAGGACACCACGCTGCGGCCGATCCGGGTGTCGTCGCTGGGTGAAAACCCGGTGCCGACCGCCAAGATCGATCTGCGCGTCAACCTGCCGGCCACCCCCGACCTCGACCGTCCGCTGGCCCCCACGCCGATCCAGATCTACGACGCCCAGGGCGCGCCGCGCACCATCAACCTGAAGTGGCGCCAGCAGTCGGCCAACGATTGGCGCCTGGACGTCGACACGCCGGACAGCACCGTCGAGCCGATTCAGGGCACCTTCCCGGGCTTCGCCGTCGGCGCCACGCCGGGTCCGGTGACGCAAGGCCAGGAGCCGCGCGCCCAGGTCGATACCCACACCTTCTCCGGCTCCAACATCAAAGTCGGCGACACCTACGCGGTGACGGTGGAAGGCAAGCCGTTCTCGATCCAGGTGACGGCCGCCAACATCGGCGGGCTGGCCAACTTCAACGGTGTGGCCGCGGCGCTGGCCGACAAGATCAACTCGGCCGTGCCGCCGACCGGCGTCACCGCCTCCACCGAGCCGGGCGGCCGGTTGGAGCTGACCTCGACCCGGCCCGGCACGCGGTTCGCCTCCACCGCCAAGGTGGAGAACTCGATCCCGTTCACCAACACCGTGGGCTCGGCGTTCCTGCAACAGACCGCCACCTCGACGCTGCCGCAGATCAGCTCGCTGACCTTCTCGGGGCCGGGCATCGACGTCGGCGACGTCTTCAAGATCAGCGCCCCCGACCCCACCGTCGCCGGCGGCGTGCGCGAGTACACGCTGACCATCACCACCGCCAACATCGAAGGCCTGGGCGACATCAACGGCGTGGTCCAGCGCATGGCCGACAAGATCAACGCCAACACCGCCACGCCGGTGATCGCCACCGCCAGCGGCAGCTTGCTGAGCCTCACCGGCAAGGCCTTCGCCACGCCGTTCACGACCCCGGTGGCCAGCGTCTCCAACGGTTCGGCCACGCCCAACACCACGGCCAAGTCCACCTTGCCCACCAACGTCGCCGGCGTGCGCCAGCGCCAGACCATCTCGCTGACCGGCACCATGGGCGACGTGGGCGCCATCTACGCCGTCAACCTCAAGAGCCCGACCTACTTCACCGGCACCATCGACCTGACCGGCACCGGCACCCAGGCGGCGACCTCGACCCAGCCGCAGATCAGCCACGTCAGCTTCGCCGGCCCCAACATCTCGATTGGCGACACCTACCAGTTCCAGGTGGACGGCACCAAGTACTCGATCCTGGTGACCGAGGACAACGCCAGCGAGCTGAACGACATCAACGGCGTGATGCTGGCGTTGCGCGACAAGATCAACAACGACGGCGGCGCCTCGGTGACGGCGGTGGCCTCGGGCAACCAGCTGACGCTGACCGGCAAGACGGTCAGCCGCACCATCGAGGTCGAGCCGGGCTCGACGCCGACCGCCTTCAACCGCACCATCGAATACCGCACCACCGGCGAGGAGATGTCGCTGAACGACATTTCCTCGCGCATAGCGACGATGGTCAACGCCCTGGGCATCCCGGTGACGGCGGCGTCGGTGGGCGGCGTGCTGACGCTGTCCTCGACCGCCGACGGCGGCCAGTTCGTCTCCACGCCCACGGCCACCTCCGGCTCGACCCCGGCCCACATCGGCCTGTCGTTCGGCGGCACCGATCCGCTGACCGGCGTGATCTCGCCGCCGGGCACGCTGACCCGCATCGACACCGCGCGCGTCGGCAACGGCACCGCCACCACCCCGGTGCGCCGTGAGCCGGGCGCCCCCGCCAACCTCAGCTTCCGCGTCAACTACGGCTTCGGCGACCAGGAGATCACGCTGAACCTCGGCCACTTCCAGGAGGCCGACGGCCTGACCCAGTTCGAGGGCAACGTGGTGTCGGTTTCCCAGGCCACCGCCGACGGCAGCCCGCGCGGCAACTTCAAGGACGTGCAGATCACCGACGGCGGCTATGTGGTGGTGAACTTCGACAACGGCACCAGCCGCGAGGTCGCCCGCATCCCGGTGATCATGTTCAACAACCCCAACGGACTGAAGCGGGAGTCGGGCGGCGTCTTCTCCGAAACCATCGAGTCCGGCGACCCGCTGGCCAAGTACACCGGCATCGAAGGGGCGGGCAACATCAAGGTCAACAGCCTGGAGAACTCCAACGTCGATATCGCCGACGAGTTCACCAAGCTGATCGTCACCCAGCGCACCTACTCGGCCAACACCAAGATCGTCACCACGTCGGACGAGATGCTGCAGGAGATCATCAGCCTGAAGCGCTGATGATCCCTTGAAGCCCCCCTCCTCCCCCTGAAGAAGCGAAAGGCAGAAGGCCATGTCGTTGTTCGGAGCCCTCAACAGCGCCACCGCGGGTCTGAGAATGATTCAGACCCACGTCAAGCTGGTCTCGGACAACGTCGCCCAGGCGGACGATCCGGACCGCACGCGGCACACCATGCGCCGCACGACGGACTCCACGGGCAGCTCGATCCTCGCCTCGTTCAGCCGTCAGACCGACACGGCCCTGCGCATCAAGCTGGAGGAGTCCACCGCCCGCGACGGCGGCGACAGCACCCGCAACGTCTATATGAAGAAGGTGAGCGACCTGCTGGGCGCCTCCCAGGGCTCGCCGCAGATCTCGGAGCTGGCGCAGAAGTTCGCCGACGCGTGGCGCCAGTTGGAGACCACGCCCGAGAACGACACCGCCCAGCGCGAGGTGATCCAGCTGGGCGACCGGCTGGCCACCGAGATCAAACGGGTGGCCGGCGAGGTGGAGAGCCTCGACAACGACATCCGCGAGAACACCGCCAACTCGATCGACGAGTTGAACCGGCTGACCACGGAACTCGAAAAGATCAACGCCGACATCGCCTACGTGAACACCCGCGGCGAGCCGACCGAGGATCTGCTCGACAAGCGCGACGCGCTGGTCAAGCAGATCAACGAGATGGTCGGCGTGCGCACCATGGAACGGTCGGACGGCCGCATCTCCGTCTTCACCACCTCGGGCCTGACCCTGGTCGACGTGACGGCGACGCAACTGCGCTACGACGGCCAGAACATCACCGTCCCCAACGCCCCCGAGCTTCCCGTCAACAACCAGATCCGCGACGGCAAGATCTCGGCGCTCCTGGAGATGCGCTACGACGGTTCCAAGCTCAACCCGCCGCAACCCGCGTCGGGTCGGCCGACGGCCGAGATCATCCGCAAGCTGAGGGGCCAGCTCGACACCCTGGCCCAGGCCTACACCGCCCCGGCCAAGGACGGCCAGCCGACAAGCTTCGCCCAGGCCTACGACCAGGCGGCGACCAAGGACGGCGAGCTTCAGTACCAGTTCTTCTCCGGCGGCGACCGCTTCTCCCTCTCGGTCGCGCATGAACTGGTCACCGGCACCGCCAAGATCAAGAAGGACGGCATCAAGGCCGCCGCCGACGCCATCCTGGACACCGGCCGCCAGTTCAAGACGGACGGGCTGGCGGTGTCGGAAGGCAGCTACGCCACCCTGGCCAACGGCATCGTCGGCGTCTGGATGTCGGCCGGTCGCAGCGTGTCGGAAACCGCCTCGGTTTCCTCGGAAACCAAAGCCCTGATCGAAACGCGCCATCACAACGAAACCGGCGTGAACATCGACGAGGAGGTCGCGCACCTTCAGGTGCTGCAAACCTCCTACGCCGCCACGGCGCGCGTCGTTCAGACCATCAACGCCATGTTTGAAGCGCTGGAGCGCGCCGTGTGATGAGCCAGGTAACGCAAGTCAGCAGCTATGCCAGCCACCTGAGCCTCGTGCGCAACATGACGCGCAACCAGGAAAAGCTGGACCTGTACCAGACCCAGATCGCCACCCAGAAGAAGTCGATCGATCTTCAGGCGTACGGCTCCCAGACCAAGGAGGTCCTGGACCTGCGCACCGAACTGGTGCAGCGCGAAAGCTACGTCCGCAACATCGACATGGTCACGCCGCGCCTGAAGGGCTACGACAAGGTGCTGACGCGCCTGTCCGACATCGCGGCGGAGCTGACCGGCAACACCGTGTTCCCGCGCGGCCCCGGCCCGGCCAAGGTGTCGACCGTAACCGACGTCAACTCCAGCAAGATGAAGGTCACGGTCAACACCGACGGCTCGACCTTCAAGCAGGCGGGCAAGTACACGGTGACCGCCGTGCCGTCGACCGAGGGCCGCCCCAACACCATGGACATCACCGTCACCGACGGGCTGGGCGGGACGTCGGTGCGCTCGGTGGAACTGCCGCCGGTGCCGCCGGGCGACGGTTACCGCTTCAACTTCAAGATGGGCGGCGGTCCGGGCGACGGCACGACGCTGAACCTGACCTTCGACCGGCTGGTTTCGGGCTCGTCCAGCAGCTTCGACGTGACGTTCCCCGAGATCGACAGCACCCGCCAGAAGGTGGAAGGCACCTTCCAGGAAATCCGCCAGCTCCTGAACGAGCGCATCGGCGACCGCTACCTGTTCGCGGGCGCGCGGTCGGCCACCGAGCCGGTGGGCAATCCGGCCCCCACCCGCCAGATCAGCGTCGTCACGCTCAACGGCGCGGTCGGCGAGGCCGGCGAAACCTACTCGGTGGAGCTCAACGGCCGCCGCTTCAGCTACACCACCCAAGGGGTGGACGGGGCGGCGCCCGAGCCGAACATGAGCTTCATCGCCAAGCAGTTGTCGGCCCAGATCAACGCCGCCATTCCGGCGATGAACGTCACCGCCTCGGTGGTGGGCAAGAGCAACACCATCACGCTGATCGCCAACGCCCCGGGCGAGAATTTCACCGCCAGCGCCGATGTGGTCGAGCGGCCCGAAACCTACAACAGCGTCTCGCACCTCTTCACCACGCAAGAAGCGACCTCGACCCAGCCGCAGATCAGCACGATGAAGTTCAACGGCCCGACCGTCGACATCGGCGACCGCTTCGGCGTCAAGGTCACCTACAGCCGGCCGGGCCTGTTCGACCATGCCGTGTACGAGGTCGCCTATCAGGTCAACGAGGCGAACGTCCACGACCTGCCCGGCATGAGCCGGATGGACATGGTCACCACCCGGCTGGCCGAACAGATCAACAAGACGATCCCCGAGCTGCCGTTCGCCGCCCAGGTGACCGGCGTGCCGGGCGACCTGCGGCTGGAAGTGGTGGGGCGCAAGGACGGCAAGCCGTTCGAGCTGGCCGTCAACGACGGGCTGAACGGCAACATCCGCAACACCATGACCGTGGCGACGCTGCCGCCGGGAACGGTGGCGCCGGTGTCGGACGTGACGGTGGAAGAGCCGCTGCTGCCCGACTACGACGCCGAATTCAACCCCCTCTACCCCAACCGCCCGCGGCCGGAAGCCTGGGAGAAGGCGGCGATCACCCTGGACCAGGGCATCACCGTCACCTATGGGATCACCGCGACCGAGCCGACCTTCCAGACGCTGATCCGCGCCTTCCGCTACGCCCGCGCCGCCGTGGACAACCCGGGCCAGTACACCGACCACATGGCCAAGGCCAAGGAGCTCCTGACCGACGCCAAGATGGCGCTGCGCTCGATGAACGCGAAGGCGGCGGTCGACATGACCAGCCTGGAAGCCTCGCGCAAGACCCACGAGGGCGTGTCAAACGATCTGGTGGAGCGCACGGCGCAGATCGAAGGCATCGACTACAACACGGTGGCCATGCAGTTGAAGCAGACCATGAGCACCATGGAGGCCAGCTACACCGTCGCCGGCCGCGCCGCCCGGCTGTCGCTGATCAACTACATCGCCTGATCACATCGCCCGATGCGGCGGCCGGGCAGGGAATGCCCGGCGGCCGGCACCCCGCCGCTCCGTCAGGCGCGGCCTCCCAGCAGCATGCCGAGCAGACCGCGCTTGGCTTTGGGTTTCGGCGCGGGCGCCGCGCCCATCAGCCAGTCGGGGGTCGTCGCGGTCAACCGCTCGATGGCGGCCTTGAAGGCATCGATGACCACCGGGTCGAACTGGGTTCCCGCCCGATCGACCGTCCAGCGGATGGCATCGGCCGCCGGCCAGGCCCGCCGGTGGTGGCGATCCGACACAAGAGCGTCGAACACGTCGGCGACGGCGACGATGCGGGCGCTTAGGGGAATATCCGAGCCCTTCAGGTTGCTGGGATAGCCGGAACCGTCGAAGCGTTCGTGGTGGTGCAAGGCGATCTCGGCGGCGGTCGCCAGGAACGAGGGGCCGCGCAGCGAATTGGCCGCCTCTTTCAAAAGCCGGTAGCCGGCGTCCGCATGTTGCTGGATCAGCTCGTAGTCCTCGTCATCCAGCTCGCCTTCCCGGGTTTGGATGTGCTCGGGAACAAAAAGCATGCCGATGTCGTGGAGCAGGCTGGCCAGACCGATGCGGTCCACCAGATCCTCACTGATTTCGTCAGGGCAGGCGTTGCGCTCGTGAAGAATGCGGGCGATTTCCGTCGTCAGCAATTCAAGGCGCCGCAACTGTCCGGCGTTCAGCTCGTCCTTGTGTTCCGACAGGCGGGCCAGGGTCAGAACCGTGGCCTCCTGCACCGCCCCCAGTTCCGAGATCAGGAGGGTGTTTTCGAAGGCGCTTTCGGCCTTCATGCGGAAGACTTCGACCCACTGCCAGTTATAATCCCGCAAGGCGCATTCGCCGGCGACATAGGCCAGCCCGGTGACGCCGCGCGCCTTGATCGCGAAGGAGACGCATTGCGGCGTACGCACCGTCTCGCCGCTGGCGAGGACGTGGCGCACGGTCGCCGACACCGACTCTTCGGGCACGGCGGCGACGTCGCCGCCCTTCCACGGGGCGAAGCGGCCGGAGGCCGCCATGACGCGAATGGCGCCGTCGTCCGGCGAACTGCCGTCGCCATGGACGCACAAGAGCCCGTCCTTGCCCATGCCCAGCATGAAGGTCAGGCGGTCCAGGAGGTCCTGGTGGAAGTGCTGCGGCCTCTTGATCTTGGCCAGCTCGCCGGTGGCGACGATCAGCTTGGCAAGACCGTAGCGCAGCGACCCTTCGGCGCGGACCCGCCCCAAGGCGCGCAACGCCGTCACCAGCGTGGTCCTCAGACGGTCGGCGGTCGCCTCGGCCTTCGTCAGGTAGCCGTCGACCTCGTGGTTGTCGACCACATCGCGCTCGGGAGCCATCTCCGGATGGCCGGTGTGAACCATGATGCGGATGCGGTGATTGCCCAGGGCGTTCCGGATGAACGGCACCAGTTCCAGACCCTGATTCGCGCCGCCCAAAACCGGCTCCAGCAGGACGACGGCGATGTCCGGATGTTTGCCCAGCAGCTCCTTGGCCCGGTCGACGGTGTCGGCCGACAGAAGGGTGAGCGGGGTGTTCTTGTAGTGGATCCCGGCCAGCAGGCGCAGGGTATCCTCGATGGCACTGCCATCGTCGACGACCAGCACCGTCCAGGCCGCCGGCGGGGCGGAGCTTTCCGGAGCACCCGCGCCAGGCAGAGTCAAGGCATCAGTCAGGTTCATGGCGCTTACCGCTCCTCTCCGGGGCCTGTCAGGCATCCGGTCCTTCGGGGGAGCCCCTCCCATACGCGGCTTTCGGGCGCCCCTCTCAGCGATGGTGCCGCCACAGACGGCCCCTCGTGCAGACAGGCCGCGAAAATGGGAATGGCCAGGATATCTGGTCAAATTCTATGCCATAGATTGATTAACATTCAAATCATAAAATCTGCAGGCAGCATATTATAATATGCAGTCGCGGACGGGGATATTTCCTGTTCAGTTTTTCTTCCGTTGATGAGAGTATGCCGAGGAAACACACGAAACAGAATGATTAGGCAGCCAACCGATTTACCTTGGCCGGTCCCACGGCGGTGGCGACTGATTGAGCGAAGGCAAACCATGACCTCGACCGTGCTGGCCGATGAACTTTACATGAAATTTTGGTCGAATTTATCCGACTGTTGTGAACAGGACTGACCTGCGGCGGCGGCTGCTTGCCAAAAGCCATCAGCCAGCGAGAAAGTGGAAGGAATTTCTGATGAAACGGGTGGTGATCACGCTCTTGGCCCTGCTGATGACGGGGCCTGCGTTCGCGAAGGACAAGATCTCGATCAGCGTCGGCTCGTACAACCTGAACAACCTGCCATTCCCGTTGACGGAAAGTCTCGGCCACTTCAAAGAGCAGGACCTTGAAGTAAAGACCGAAAATTTCGCCGCCGGCGGCTCGAAGGTATTGCAGGCATTGCTGGCCGGCTCCACCGACATCGCGGTGGGGTTTTATGACCACACCATTCAGATGCAGGCTCAAGGCAAGGAAGTTGTTGCCATCGCTCTTCTGGCCCGCAATTCGGGTCTGGTGATGGCGGCCGGCAAGGACAGCGCCTTCGATCCGGCCAAACCGGAAACCATCAAGGGGGCCAAGGTGGGCATAACGGCCCCGGGCTCCTCGTCCGACTTCTTTGTCCGCTACTTCCTCGACCGCCACGGCTTGCCCGGCAACACCGCCGCCCTGGTGGGGGTCGGGTCCGGGGCTTCGGCGGTCGCCGCCCTGGAGCAGAAGAAGGTCGATCTGCTCGTCAACTACGATCCGGCGGCCACCCTCATCGTCGACCGCGGCGCCGGCCGCATCGTGATCGACGCCCGCACCGATGAGGGCGCCCGCGAGGTCTACGGCGGCGTGTACCCGACCTCCACCCTCTATACCACGGCGGAATTCATCCGGAAGCACCCGGAAACCGTGCAAAAGGTGGTGACCGCGACGGTCAAGACCTTGAAGTGGATGCAGGCCCATTCCGCCGAGGAAATATTCGCACGCATACCGTCCAACTACGTTGTCGGTGAAAAGGACAGCTACATCAAGGCCATCATCAATTCCAAAACTTTATTCTCATCAGACGGCCGGTTTGTTCTTGAAGATTTGAAAACCGCGGCCAACGTCCTGCGCGCTTTCAATGAAAAAGTGGAGAAGACTCCAATCGACCTCGATAAAACCTATACGAACCGTTTCGTCGATCACGCCCTTACCCAGGTGGAGAACTGAACCGTGGCGTCCCTTGAACTGGTGCGATCCCGCGACGTGTCGGTGGAACGCGCCGAACCGCTGGTCAGAATCAACCGGGTGACCATGGCTTTCGGCTCCTTCACGGCGGTGAAGGATGCCAGCCTGGAGGTGGCCGAAGGCGAGTTCCTGGCGATCGTCGGCCCGACGGGATGCGGCAAGAGCACCCTTCTCAACGCCGTCGCCGGTCTGTTGGCCCCGACGGCGGGAACGGTCACCGTCGGCGGAGAGCCGGTGACCGGCCCCAACCGGCGGGTTGGCTACCTGTTCCAACAGGACGCCCTGCTGCCCTGGAAAACCGCGCGGGAGAACGTGGAGCTGGGGCTTTTGTTCCGCAAGGCCGAAAAGGCGGCGATGCGGGACGAATCCCTGCGCTGGCTGGTCAAGGTCGGCCTCAAAGGCTTTGAGGACCGCTATCCCCACCAGCTTTCAGGCGGGCAGAAGAAGCGGGTGCAGATGGCCCAGGCGCTCATCTACAACCCTGAAGTCATTTTGATGGACGAGCCGTTCTCGGCTCTCGACATCCATACCCGCCACCTGATGCAGAACGAGCTGCTCCGGCTGTGGACGGAGCACCGGCGGTCGGTCGTTCTCATCACCCACGACCTGGAAGAGGCCATCGCGCTGGCCGACCGTGTCGTCGTGCTGTCGGCGGGCCCCGCCAGTTCGCTCGTCGCCTCGTTCGAGGTGCCGCTGGCCCGCCCGCGCAACCCGGCGGAGATCAAGCTGGACCCGCTTTTCATCGAACTTTACCGCGAAATCTGGTCCCGCCTGCGTGTGGAAGTGGAGAAAAGCTATGCCCAGCGTTCATGACCGCCTGATCCAGCTGGCGATCCTCGTCACCATCTTCGGCGGCTGGGAGATCGGCACGGCCACCGGGTTTCTCGATACCTTCTTCTTCCCGCCGCCCAGCGAGATCGGCTGGCGTGTGGTGACATGGGCCGTCGATCCGGAGTTCTACGGCGATGTCTCCATCACTCTCCTGGAAACCGTGCTGGGCTATCTCATCGGCACGCTGCTGGGCGTCGCCATGGGCGTGGCGCTGGGCCTCCATGCCCGGGCCGCGCGCATTCTCGATCCCTTCATCAAGGTGCTGAACTCGATTCCCCGCGTGGTTCTGGCGCCCCTGTTCATCCTGTGGCTCGGCCTCGGCCTGTGGTCGAAGGTCGCGCTGGCCGTGACGCTGGTGTTCTTCATCACCTTCTTCAACGCCCTGGAGGGGGTGCGGGAGGTCAGCCGGATTCTGCTGAACAACGCCCGCATCCTCGGCGCCGGCCCTGGCGAGCTGCTGCGGCATGTGTACCTGCCCTCGGCCGCGACGTGGATTCTCTCCTCCCTGCGCACCTCGGTCGGCTTTGCCGTGGTCGGCGCCATCATCGGCGAATACCTGGGGTCGTCGGCGGGTCTCGGGCACTTGATCTCCCAGGCCGAAGGCACCTTCGACGCCGTCGGCGTCTTCGCCGGCATCGTCGTGCTGGCGGGGTTTGTGCTGGTGCTCGACAAGATGCTCACGGTGGTCGAGCACCGGCTGATCGTCTGGCGGCCGCGCGCCGAGTCCGGTGCCAATCCGTAACCGGGCTCAATCTTAGGCCGGAACCACCCCCCTCAAACGCAACCTCTTGGAGCAAATTAGACTTCTATTTATCTTATGAGCTGCCGACATGTTGACTCACGCCCCTGTACCGCTGCACTATTAATAGGAATATTCCTCATAACGGGATATGACATGCCATCCTCTGACATATCGGTGTATTCGGTGGATGTCATTCTTCCCTAAAAGCGGTGGGAGTGGCGATGCTGCATCGGATTCCGTGTGCCATGATGCGAGGCGGTACATCAAAGGCCCTGGTTTTTCTGGCCGATGACCTGCCCAGTGATTCAGCGGAACGGAACGCTGTCTTGCTGAGGGCCATGGGGTCGCCGGATGCCCGGCAGATCGATGGCGCGGGCGGAGGCGACCCGCTGACCAGCAAGGTCGCCATCATCGGTCGGCCGACGGACCCGTCGGCCGCCGACATCAACTATCTTTTCGCCCAGGTTTCCCTCGACCGCCCGATCGTCGACACCACCCCGAACTGCGGCAACATCCTGGCCGCCGTGGGGCCGTTCGCGATCGAGGCCGGTCTGGTGAAGCCCCGCGGCGCCGAGACGCTCGTTCGGGTCTTCAACATCAACACCAACTCGGTGGTCGAGGTGTACGTGCCGACTCCCCACGGCGAGGTCACCTACGAGGGGGAAACCACCATCGACGGCGTGCCGTTTCCGGGCTCCGCCATCAAAATCGACTTCCGGGACGCGGTCGGTTCCAAGACGAAGATGCTGCTGCCGACCGGTCTGGCCTGTGAGGAAATCGACGGCGTGCCGGTTTCGTGCGTCGACATGGCCATGCCCATGCTGCTGATTCCGGCGGAGGCCGTGGGGAAGACGGGCTACGAATCCAAGGCGGAACTGGATGCCGACACGGCACTGCTGGCGCGCATCGAAGCGTTGCGCCAGAAAGCCTCGTTGCGCATGGGACTGGGAGACGCCACGGACAGGGTGGTCCCCAAGATGGCGCTGATCGCGTCGCCCCAGCACGGCTCGGGTGTCTCTTCGCGGTATTTCATGCCGTTCTCCTGCCACGCCGCGCATGCGGTTACCGGCGCCGTATGCATCGCCGCGGCGGCCGGCATCGAGGGCAGCATCGTGCATCGCTTGGCCAGGATTTCCGACTCCCCGCGTCGGATCGTGCGCATCGAACACCCCAGCGGCTTTCTGGACGTGGAAATGGAAACGGAAGGAACGGGTCCTTCCACGGTGATCCGGCGGGCCGCCGTGCTGCGAACGGCGCGCCGCCTGTTCGACGGCCATGTGCTGGTGCCCTCCTCCTCCCTGCCGGCCGCCGCGCGGCTTGCGGCGGAAACCGCCGCCTGAGAGCCTGTCCGAGAGGATGCTCAACGCTATCAGGGTCTTCACGTCATACCAAAGGCGGTTGACGGCTTCCATCAACCGCCTTTGGTTCAAACCCGACAGCACAGTGCGGAGCACTGTGCGGAAGAGGGATACGGGTGGCAAATCATGGAAGTGTTCAAACGCCGCCCGTATCACACCGTCGTCATGGCCGGACTTGATCCGGCCATCCACGCCCGCGACCACTCCGCGGCCCGGCGTGGAAACGTGAGGCAAGCCCGCGCCTGACGACACAAAGCAACGTCGTGATAGGGGGCCGATTGTTCCCCGACAGGCTCTTGAACGTCGGGTCCGGCACAAGCATCCCCTTTCGAGGGGATACTTGTGCAAAATCAAGCTGTTCTTGGAAAAAAAAGAACCCGACGGCGCGCACCGGCAATATTGCCGCACATATCATAGTATTCACGCAGATCCGGTTCAAATAAGCCACGGGCGATACCGTAAAAATATTTCCGTTTCATGGAATGATTTGCCATAAAATAACAAAAATTCATATTGCACGCCTCTATCGTTCTATTGTTCTATATATCTTAGTGATAAAAGTAAGCACTCAATATATTTCTACCCATTGTCGCGGCGGCAAACCGGCCACGCGGTCGGCCATCATTCGTTTTGCTCACATATTGCAGAAGGCGGGCGGCTCTACCCAAGCTTCGTCTTGGCCCCTGGAAACAGGGATGAGCGTCGTCTTCGGAACCACCTCTTCTCGACATGCCGATCGATGGGGTGGAAGGAGAGAGGCTCCCCACCGTTGCCCGGCGGCCGTTTTCGGCCGCGATGCCGGAACGGGCGCGCGATGGGGATGGGCAAACCGGCACGCAAGCCGGCATCCGAACCGGCTGGTTGGCGACAGCAAGCCGGGCAAGGAGTGGAAAGGGGGATACCAGAGATGGCGCACAGCAGCCCGGAAAAGAAGAAAATCTCCCATGTCGGCCGGATCGCCCGAACGGCTCTCGGGTTGGCCGCCGGGGCGGGAGGCGGATACGCGTTCCAGGTGATGGACCTGCCCCTGGCATGGATGCTGGGCGCCATGTGCGCCTCCATGGCCCTTTCGCTGCCCGGAATGAAGGTGACCATTCCAAGGCGGCTGAACAACTTCATGCTGGCGGTGATCGGCGTTCTGCTCGGCAGCACCTTCACGCCGGAACTGTTCGGCGATGCCCTGCGCTGGCTGCCGTCGATCGGCATCATGATCTCTTCGCAGATCGTCATGGGGGCGATCCTCGTCTTCATCTGCTACAAGCTGTTCCGTTACGATCCGCCGACCGCCTACTTCGCGCCTTGTCCGGGCGCCCTCAGCCAAGTGGCGGTTCTGGCTCCGGAATACGGGGCCGACGTCCGCAAGGTGGCGCTGTGCCATGGGACCCGGGTGTTTGCCATCGCCCTTGTCATTCCCCTCCTCGTCTCGTGGTTGATACTCAAGCCGGAAGGCGCCGCCGCCCCGATCGCGACCGGCATCGCCCAGCACCTCAGCGTCAACGACATTGTCCTTCTGACCGCCTGCGCCCTGGTCGGTCCCTCCTTCGCCATCGGCTGGAAGCTGCCCAACCCCAGCCTTTTCGGCCCCATCATCCTGTCGGCGCTCCTGCACATGACCGAGTCCACCAGGGCCATGCCCCCCATGGAGCTGGTGAACGCCGCGCAGGTGGTGATCGGGGTCGGCATCGGCGGCAAATTCGCCGGAACGACGCGCACCGAGTTGCGCAAGATCATGGGCGTGGCGATCTTCATCAGCGCTTTCATGCTGGCCTGGGCTTTCGGCATGGCTTTTGTGATGGCCAAGGCCACGGGCCTGTCCGTCGCGGCCTCGCTGCTCATCATGGCCCCCGGCGGTCTGGCCGAAATGAGCGTCGTCGCCCTGACGATGTCGGTGGAGCCCGCGGTCGTCGGCATTCATCACGTCATCCGCATCTGCATCTACCTGGGCCTTGTCCCCTCCCTGTTCTTCTTCTGGCGCTGGATCCTGATGGGCAAGAAAGAGCTGTCGGCCAAGTTGCGGCTGGCGAACTGACCCTCGCCCGGCGTCGCCCCCTCCCGCGAAGAAACAAAAAAAAGCAAGGCTGCCCGCGGGCAGCCTTGCCGTATTCTCACCCGACCGGACGGAGGGCGTCCGAACGCCCTCCTCAGAGCGGTCAGTTGTTGACCTCGGTTCCCGGCGTGATGCCGTACTTGTCCTTCAGCCAGCCCTGGACCCAGCGCTTGGCTTCCTGGGAGATGGCCGCGCCACGCTGCAGGGCCTCCGTCGCCGCCTTGGCCTGAAGCTGCGGGTAATCGCCCAGCTCGGCCGCCGCCTTGGCCTTGAACTCCGGGTTGCTGAGGGTGGTGGCCATGGCCTTTTCATAATCGGCGACGATGTCATCCGGCGTTTCCGGCGGCAGGCAGATCATCTTCTGCATGCCGAAGGAAAGGTCGTACACCGCGATATAGGCTTCCCAATCCGGGCCCGAGGGCGGCTTGCCATGAATCATCTCGTAAGCCTCGACCATGCTCGGCACGTTCGGGAATGCCGGGTCGCGCTGGATCTTGCCGCCCGGCCCGCGGATGCCGAAGCTGAACAGCGGCACGGCGGTCCCACTGTCGAGAAGGCTCTTCGTGGCCTGCTCCAGCACCGCCGAGGTGGTTTGGTAGTCCAGGGAGGCTTCGCCCTTTTCCAGGGCGACACGCCCATCGTTGCGGCCCTTGATGCCGAACATGGGCTGGACGTCCAGCTTGAGAAGGTCGAAGGCGAGCAGGGCGACGAGATCAAGGGAGTTGGCCGGCTGGCTGGCGAACTTGAGCGGCTTGCCGGCAAGATCCTTCACCGTCTTGGCGCCGACGTCGGAGCGCACCATGACCAGGCCACCCGTGGGCGACGCCACGATCGCCTTCCACTTGCCGTAGTCGTACTGCACGCGCGGATCGTCGAGCAGCTTGGCAAGCTGGGTCGAACCGGAAATGGCGATGGTCGTCAGGCCGTCCGGACGGGCCAGCTTTTCGAACTGGTTGGTGCCGGTGATGGAACCGCCGCCCGGCACGTTCTTGATGCTGAGCTCGGGGTTGCCCGGCAGGTTCTTGACAACTTCCGTGGCGAAGAACCGGGCCCACACGTCGGTGCCGCCGCCGGCGCGGAAGGGGATGATCATGTTGACCGTCTTGCCCGCAAAATCCGCCGCGGTGGCCGTTCCGCCCGCCACGACCAATGCCGCCGCCGCCGTTAAGGCGAGAACGGACCTTTTTGCCACCTTAAAGAGCATGGGTAACCTCCTTATACGCTCGCATCCGTTGATGTTTATAATATGATAGGCCAACTAAATGGCGCATATCAAGGCAGCTCTCTACAAATGAGGCAACGCGACCGCTTGTCATCCGTATTAATAAGTGATTGACTTACAAAAACTCTCTTATCTTTTTCGCGTTTGAGCCGCGGATATCGGATAAGGATTTCAACCAACATGACCGATGAATAACAGAGTATGTTAGCAAGAATGGTTGCATTTACATGGCTTGTTCCAAATTGCTGATTGATAAAACCGGCAAAAGAGTGGTAAGATAGCTATCTATGACTGCCGACACAGGGTCTTTGCATATCCGAGTATTCTTTATCGGCTATTCATTCGCTAGCATTCTAATTATAGCGAGGAAGATAGCTTTCTAAAAGTCAGTAATTCATCGGATATGGAAGAAACTTTGACAAACGACCGCTTGGTAGGAAAAGAGCCTGAAAATGAACGCCGATAGCAGCTCTGACTTTATGCCAAAATCGCCTGCCTCTACGGACGGATCTATGAAGGTCTCAAAGTCCACGCACCAGCGTTGGTTCGGCATCAAGCACAAGCTGTTCGCCGCGTTTGGCCTGACAGCCTCGCTGACCCTCGTGGCAACTTTGGTCGCCTCTCTCTCCTTCAAGGCGATCGAAGATGTCATCGACATCATTGCCGGCGAAAGCCTGCCGGCGATCACCACGGCGCTCAAGCTCGCCGACCGGGCATCGCGCCTCAGCAGCACGGCACCGGCCCTGGTTTCCGCCGCCGACCAAAAGGAGCGCCTGGAGCGCTTTGCCCTGCTTCGCCAGGAAGAGCAGCAATTGGGCGAACTTACCGCCGCCATGGCCGGCTTGAGCGTGGCAGGGGATCGGGTGGCCGACATCAAGCGGCAGGCGGATCAACTGAGCGGCCTTCTCGATGAACTGAACGTCTCGGTGGAGCAGCGGCTCACCACCAGCGCCCGCCTGGAGACGGTGAAGGAGCAGTTCATCAAGTCCCATCGCAGCTACGTCGATACGCTGACACCGATCGCGGACCAGATCGGCATCGCCATGAATTCGGCCCTGCAGGAGGCCACGAGCAGCCGGGATTTCCAACAGATCGACAAGGAGTTGGCCC